>JAABUQ010004762.1_pt1 | contig 22683 bp, 21 predicted proteins | sample 5560001 | NCBI WGS metagenome assembly JAABUQ01 (sample SAMN10711888, study PRJNA513371) | rock metagenome | isolation source: Antarctica rocks | place: Antarctica: Victoria Land, Finger Mt nord | collected 2015-12-18 | reverse complement strand
CCTTTCCCAGGTAGAGGCCCAGCGCGAGTTTGCCCAGCGTAAACAATAGCGAGGTAAAGGCGCCCCCCAGCAGCACGTCTCTCCACTGGAGCTTCACATTAGGCAGGACCTTGTAAATAGCCGCGAAAAGCCCCGTGATGACGATGAACGAGGCCACCGCATTGAGGAAGTGCAGCCAGATCTCGTAGCCGGGTACGATCGAAGAAGAGAGGGCTCCGAGAGCCGCGATCCAGGCGCTGACGGCCAGCGAGACGACTAGCAGGAAGCCGATCGAGAGCACCATCGCGAACGAGAATAAGCGCTCCTTGACGTAGCCCGCGATCTTGTTCCTCATGCCGGCGAGCTCCGGAGTAGGAACCTCCCAGATGGTGTTCAACGCATCTCGCAGTTCCATCATCACGGCCGATGCGCCGAACAACAGCGTGAGCAAGCCGACCACGGTGGCCACCACGCCATGCGCCGTATTTTTCGACCCTTCGAGCAAAGCCTCAGTGGCTTTCGCGCCTTGCGTTCCCACCATCATCTGCACCTGTTGCACAATGCCGTGCTGGGCGGCGGTGTGTCCGAAGACAAGACCCACAATGGCAACCGCAACCAGCAGCAGCGGCGCCAGGGAAAGCAGCGTATAGAAAGCGAGCGCGGCGCCGAGACGGGGCGCCTTGTGCCTGCTCCAGCAATCGAAGCTGTCGCTGAGCAGCGCACCCAAATCGTGCCACTCAAAAGAGTGGAGCGGCTTGGGTGTGCGAGGTGAAACGTCGGCCACCGGAGTACGCAATTTCATTCTCTCCCCCTCCGGTCATTGTCTCCCGTGTGACAGGGAGACGGGAAAGCAAGAGCGCGACCCGTAGGATAAAAGGAGTGGCGCTTCTCATCAACGCACAGAATCTGACGAAGTCCTATGGGGCCGTCCCGCTGTTTCGGAGCATCAACTTTAACGTGTCGGAAGGCGACCGGCTGGGGCTGATTGGGCCGAATGGCTCCGGCAAATCAACGCTGCTGGAGCTTCTGGCCGTGAGGCGAACGCCCGATGCAGGCGAAGTATCCATGCGCAACGGCACCCGCCTCAGTTACGTTGCGCAGGAATCGCAGTTTGCCCCCGGTCTTTCGGTGCGAGCCGTGATCGTGAACGCCTTGAATACTTCGGGCGTGCCCGAAAACGAGCAGCCAAGGCGCGAAGCCGAGACACTCGGCCGGGCGGGTTTTGCCGATCTGGAAGCAGAGGCGGCCACTCTATCGGGAGGCTGGCGTAAACGCCTGGCCATTGCCGAAGCGCTGGTGTGCAATCCCGACATCCTGCTGCTCGACGAGCCCACGAACCATCTGGACATTGCAGGAATCGAGTGGCTGGAGCGATTGCTGCAGAGTGCGCGATTCGCCTCCGTGGTCGTCAGCCACGACCGCTATTTTCTGGAGAACGTGGCGACGGATGTGGCGGAGTTGAACCGCGCCTACCCGGAAGGCATGTTGCGCGTACACGGGAACTACTCCACCTTTCTGGAGAAGAAGAGCGAGCTTCTAGCTGCGCAAGCGAAGCACCAGGATGCCCTGGAGAACCGCGTGCGCGCCGAAATCGATTGGCTGCGGCGAGGTCCAAAGGCTCGCGCCACCAAAGCAAAAGCGCGCATTGACACCGCGCGTGACATGATCGGCGAACTCAACGATCTGAATGCTAGGACGCGAACGACGTCGGCGGATTTCGATTTCACCGCAACCGAACGGAAAACCAAGCGGCTGGTGGAACTCGACCGCGCGACGTTCGGATTTGAAGGCCAGCCTATCCTCGACGGTGTCGATTTCACCATCACCGCCGGGATGCGAGTGGGATTAGTGGGACCGAACGGCAGCGGCAAGACGACTCTGCTGCGGCTGATACGCGGTGAGATGGAGCCTCAGGAGGGCGAGATCCGGCGAGCGGCGTCGCTGCGCGTGGTGTACTTCGATCAAAACCGGCCGCTTGACGGAACGTTGACGCTGAGGCGCGCGCTGGCTCCCGACGGAGACTCGGTGCTGTTTCAGAACCGGCCCATTCACGTCGCTTCGTGGGCGGCGCGTTTCCTGTTCGCGAATGATCAATTGAATCAACCCGTGAGCCGCCTTTCGGGAGGCGAACGCGCACGAGTGTTGATCGCGAAACTAATGCTGGAGCCGGCCGACGTGCTGCTGTTGGATGAGCCCACGAACGATCTGGACATTCCGACGCTCGAGATCTTAGAGGAGAGCCTGACCGAGTTCTCCGGCGCTCTGGTATTGGTGACGCACGACCGCTACATGCTGGACCGCGTATCGACGATTGTGTTGGGACTGGATGGGCAGGGGAGCGCCGAACGCTTCGCCGACTATTCGCAGTGGGAAAGCTGGCAGGCGAAAAGAAAGAAGTCGAAGCCAAAAGTCGCCGCCGCTCCTCCAGCCGCCGCGAAGGAATCCGCGCCGACGGCGAAGAAGAAGCTCTCTTATCTGGACAGCCGCGACTTCGAGAGCATTGAAGCACGAATTGCGGAAGCAGATCGCACTCTGGCCGCCAAGCGAGCGTTACTCGAAGACCAGACCGTCGCCCGCGACGCCAAGCGTTTGCAAGAAGCCTATCGCGAGATAGAGCAGGCGCAGGCGAACGTAGACGAGTTATACGGACGTTGGGCGGAGCTCGAAGAGAAGACCAAGTAAACTGTAGCTCGCAGCATGCACATACGCAGGAGTGTTCCCGCAGCACTCTCAGAGTTCATCTAGAGAGCCACTTGCAAAATTCAGAGTCGAAGTCAGAAAACGCGAAAAGCCGGGACTGACTTCGATTTCCCGAGCACCAACAACGCTGAATCAGGGCTCAAGAGCGGCTTGCGAGCGGAAATCGTTGTCTGTCCCAGTGCTTTTCCCCAACCCACAACCCTCCCAATCCGTGCAGCCCGAATTTTGCAAGCCGTTCTAGAATAGCGTCGGAAATATTCAACGCGGAACTCACCCGCCGCTGCCGCGAGATTAAGGAAGTGCCGGGGTAATCCGCCAAAACGGCGCTCTGCCGCAGATACGATCGGCGCACGCGGCCTGTTCTTCGGCTGGCAAAGCAGAGGGGATACTTGCATGCAGATTTTTCTCCGGCTCCATAATCATGCGCTCCGTTTTCATCGTCGTAACGTCTACAACACCCGCCGAATCCATCACTACTGCGCGTCGGGGAAATGACTGCGCGCTTTGAGTTTCAGAATTGAGACAAAGTCCGCTGCGTTGATCAGCGCTTCATATTCCGAGCGCTCGTCGTCACTCAGCAAACCTTCGTTAGCACGTTCAGCGAGAATATCAATTCTCTCTTGTGCCGGCCCCGCAATACGCAACGCAACAACGCGACGAGCCGACTCGGCATCGAGGCAGCGGCTTAACGGGTCGAAAAACTGATCGAGCACGGTGGCGGCGCTCACCCTTTCACGTATAACCGGCCCCCGAAGACGACCCGAAAGAAATCAGCGGAGACAGCAATAGAAGCGTCCGCATCCCAGGCGTGCCCCTCGCGCAGCGACTCTTGCGAATTTGCAAGTCGTTCGTTCCGCTAAACCCGCCCGCGACCTCTCCCGAACAAAATATAAAGAATCACCAGTAGCAGAACGAGGCTAAGGCCGCCGCCGCCATAATAACCGAGACCAGGGCCCATGTAGTATCCCCCGCCGCCGAACAACAGGAGGAGGATGACGAGAATGACTATGAGTGGCATGCGCGAAAGTTTAGCACAACAGGTGGCTTGCGTATCGCTACGAATATGTACGTCGGCGACCGCAGTGAACTCGTGTGAGCGGCGCAGCCGCCGACCTGCCTTGATCCTCGCATGATGTGCGTCAAGGGTGACCCCCAAGGAAGGCGCCTCCCATTTAGAAACGATCTGGAGGCCAACCGGCCCGGCCAGTTCAATTCGGCCAAATTTTCTTTTTACCCTGTCTTCATCAACTTGCACCGATTTCCAAACCTACAAAGAACGTTTTGAGCCCTTCATATGCTATGGTTCGGCAGGCTCGCGCTGAGGTTCCCCCTCTCGCGGGCCATTTCTTTTGGAGGAGACCAAAACATGACCGCCCGATCCATTCGCCGCGCTATCGAGCGTAAAGCCAAAAAGGCCGCCTTGAAAGCTGAAAAGCACCTAACCGCTGAGACCATCGTGCCCGCCGTGGCCCCCGAAGCACCAGCCCCGCGCATCACACCGAGCAACCAACCAGTCCGCCACACCCGCCCACGTCCAGTCACATCCGAATCGCTCTGCTGGAACCACGAACCGCTGGACGATTCCCCTGCGGAAGAACCCAAGCTCTTTACCTCCGCCTCTCTCTCCCCCGCCCAGCTCGCCGCGAACCGCGCGAACGCGCAACTGTCTAGCGGCCCCAGCAGTCCTGAAGGCAAAGCCACGTCGTCGCTGAACGCAGTGAAGACCGCCCTCACCGGCCGCACCGTTCTCCTTCCCACCGACGACGCGCCCGCCTACGAACGCCATCTCCGCGCCTACGCAGGAGACCTCAGCCCCACTGGCGCGCGCGAGTGCGATCTGGTCCAATCCATCGCTGACAGCGCCTGGCGCCTCAAGCGCATTCCGTGCCTCGAAACCGCTATTTTCGCCCAAGGCTACATTGAATTCGCCAATGCCTTCGAGGATCACGACCCTTCCCTCCGCGCCAGCATGATCGAACTCCAAACCTACTTGAAATACGAAAAGCAGCTCCGCAATCTGCAGCTCCAGGAATCACGTCTCGCCCGGCGGCGCGAAAAAGAAATGGCCGAACTCCACCAGTTACAGCAGGAGCGCAGAGAAGCGGAAAAGCAGCGGGAAAACGAAGCGCTCCAAGCCGAACAGAGCAGCCAAACGCCTTCGAATGGCTTCGTTTTTTCAACCGCTCAAATCGAACACCACCTGGAACGTGCGCAGGCCCGCAACAGCCCCCGTTTCACTCCCTCGCTCAGCCAGTATCCGGCTCCGCAGGCCCAAGAATCCGACAAACAGGCCGCCTAAGAGTCGGCGCGGTAGGCCACCAGCGAGTTGAAGAACAATTTGAACGCTTGGTAACTTTGAGCGCGATATTGCGGGCGCATGCCGAACAGAATGATATGACCGCGTCCCGACCTGGCGTCCACAAGAGCGCTTTTGTTGGCGATCAAATCGGCGCCGAGCAGCCAGCCCGACGCCAACACACCGGTGTTCGGGTAGGTCGCGACGGAGGTTTGGTCAGTGACAAAAGCAGGACTCTGCTCGCTCCAGATGGCGATGTTCTCTGGGAGCCCCCGCGTGAGTGGACTGGCAAGATCCAGTTTTACGTTCAACAGTGATCCAGGTGAATAGAATGCGGCCCCGGATGAGTGACTCTCCGAATCGCGGGATTTGGAGTCATCGCCACCGGCGACAGCAACGCGGCCGCTGAGGACGTCCGTTGCCGCCGCGCCTAATTTGTCAATGCAGAAAGAGGCCGAGTGGTTGAAGCACAGCACGGTGCCGCCGAATTGCGCAAACGCCTTCACGGAAGCTATGCCGGCTGTGCCCAGGCCACCGGCATATGGCTCGGGCATGGCGACGGGCTTGAAACCTTGCGTGATGGTGGCCGCCGGTTGATCGGGAAAGAGGAGGACATCGAACTTGCTCTTCCAATCTTGTGACGCGAGGTCCGCGTTAGTTATGTTTTTGAACGCAAAGCCGAAGTTTTCGAGCAGCCATCGCGTCCAACCCTCATCCATGGCGGGAACGTAACTCTTGTAGAGAGCAATGCGTGGCGGCTGGATTTTTTTCCAACCCGGTCCGCTGTCTTGGCCCGAGAAGTCTCCGGTCTGTTCATTGCGCCAGACACTTTTGCCCGCCTTCCACAAGGTATTTACGGTTCGCCAGGTATCCGTGTCGGCAGCTTTGAATGACGGTGGGGCCGGAGCGGCAAATGGGAACTGCTCTTTCGTGAGTGGGCCTTGGACTGGTTCATTCACCGTGTGGACGTCGACACCGAACAGCAGCGGCAGCGTTTCGGCGGTGGTGTCGTAAGGCCTTTTCGGTGGGCCCCCGGGGTACATGCGCAAGTCAGGATAGTTTTGACGTTCCAGCAGCGCTTTGGCCCAACTGCTGTACGGTTGCTGCATCAGGATGACGTGGTCGCCGGCGGCGTTTCGGTTGATTTCGATCGCGCCGAAGTTCAGCGTCTCCAGCAGTCTGCGCGTGGCGCCCGGATCCCGCTGCTGCGCGGGTATGACGAAAGCATAGGGCGTCGTGCGAGCGATGGCGCGTTGCGCCACCTTGTAATAGTTCCGCGCCATATCCTCTCTGCGAATGGCCGCATTATGCAGGAGCGATTCGAAAGCAATCATCTGGTAATCGATGATGTCCCGGAGATGCCAGGTACCGCCCGGCCAGGGCTCGAGAAAATTCCAGCTTCGCTGCTGCGCGTTGTAGCCGAGGGGGTGAGTATCCAGGTCTTCGGCTTTGAGCGTGACGGGAGTGGCGAGTTTGGCGCTGGCGGACTCAGTGAGAATTCGTAAGCCGCCGTGAAAGGCCTGGTAAGCGCGCGCCGGACTCCAGAAATCGTAGGCGGCATTGACGGCCACGCCCAGCTTTCCGGAAGCGGTGAGATCGGTCGCCACGTCCATGCCGAGCATGTTCATTTCTTGCGCAATAATTGCGTCTACGTTCGGCTCAATGGGGTCGAGCCAGGGTGGAACGAAAATCCGGGAAGCTGTTTCGCCCTGCTGGTGAACGTCGTACAGGATTTCCGGAAGCCAGCGGTTGTAAATCCTGATAGTGTTGCGCGTTTCCGGTTGCGAGAAGATGTACCAATCGCGATTGTTATCGTGTCCGACGTAATGGTGGTAAAGCTCAGGCGGGCTGGTCCCTTCGAAGGGAGTGTTCAGTGTCTTGCGATACCAGCGCGTGACGATGTCTATTCCGTCGGGGTTGATGGACGGCAGCAGAATCACGACGGTGTTCTGGCGAATCTCGCGGAACTTCGGCGATTGGTCTGTGATCAGCTTATAGGCGAATTCCACGGCGGTGTGCGTAGACGCCACTTCCGTCGCGTGAATAGAACAGGTAATCAGAACGATGTTCTTGGCTTGCGGAAAGAGCTTTTCCGCTTCGGCTGGAGAAGTGCTTCGCGGGTCGGCTAGCCGGTGCTGAATCTCCATCCACTTATTCAGTTGTTTCATGTTTTCCGGCGAGCTGATAGTGGCCGCGATGAAGGGACGGCCTTCGACGGACTTGCCGAGTTCCTCGACCCGGATGGACGGGCTTGCGGCGGCGAGCTTATAGAAGTAAGACACGACTTGCTCCCAATCGAGCAGGACGCGATCGACGCCGATGGGGTGGTGGAAATGACTTTCAGGAGTGGGGACGGACGCGAGGCAAGTAAGCGCGGCGCCGAGCAGGAGGGAGACAAAACGAAGCATGTGTTTAATGAAAAGTACTGGTTCAGTTTCGCAAAAGATCGTCCGTAGAACTGTTGCTGGTGCCGTACTCGGGCTTGATATATTTTTCTAGAAAGGCCAGCTCCTTTCGCCAAGCGTCCAGCCGGTGATCACGCTGTGAAAAGCCGTGCAGTTCGCCAGGGTAAGTGAAATAGTAGAACACTTTGTTGTTCTGCCGTAGCGCTTTCACGAACTGCGCCGACTCGTAAGGTGGCACCTGCGGATCGTTCACGCCGTGCAGGATCAACAGAGGAGTTTGGATCTGTTTCACTTTTGACAGGCTGTTGGCACGCTCGTAGACCTCGGGCTTCTCGGCCGGGGAGCCGCCCATTTTCATGGCCCAGCGAACGGCCGAGTTTCGATTGGTGCGCTCCAGAAAAGTGGCGCGGTCAACAACGCCATACATCTCGATGGCCGCCCGAAAGAGCGTGGGATATTTGGTTACGGCATAGGCGACCATGGTGCCGCCGTGGCTGCCGCCTCCAATGGCGAGACGCTTCGGGTCCGCGAGTCCCTGATCCACCAGGTACTTGGCGCCCGCGGCTACGTCTTCCATTTCGCCGCCGCCGCTGTCTTCGACGTTCAAGTTGCGGAACTTCTCTCCGTAACCGGAACTGCCGCGGTAGTTAGGCTCCAGCACAAGGAATCCTTCCTGGGCTAAGTATTGAGCCCATAAGTCTAGCCGGAACTGGTCTTGCGCTTCGGGACCGCCGTGTATCCAGAGCACCGCCGGACACTTGGTTCCGGCCTGCGGTTCGTGTGGTTGATAGAGCAGCGCCGAGATAGAAGCACCATCCGCGCTTTTATATGTGACTTTCTTAGGAACTTGTAAGTTAGTAAGAACCTTGGGTAACGTTTGGGTCAGGTATTGGAGATGACCCCGCCCGGTCGATTCGGCGACGACGAGATCTGTTGAAGCAAGCGGTGACGAGCGGTGAAAATATATTTTGTCCCCATCCGGACTCCACTCCGGAGAAGCGACGACTTCGGTGTCGGACTCCCCGGCTACAGGGTAAGCGGATGTTCCATGGACGGGAACGATCCAGACTGCGGATGCTTCCAAGAGCTTGCGGTTCGACACCACGGCGATGGATTTGCCGTCAGGTGAAAATACCGGATCTTCGTCGTTGAAGTCGCCGTTGGTGAGAGGCTGCGGCTTTCCTCCCGACGAAGGGATCAGATAGACGTGATCCCAGCCGGTTTCCTGCAGCACGATGGCGAGCGATGCGTCGTCAGGAGACCAGGCAGCCGATCGTAAGCCCCAGCCGCCGCCGCGATCCGTTGGCGCGGTATAAAGCGTGATGGGATCGCCAATTGCCAAGCCATCGGCGCCGAAGCGCAGGACCTTCAACTTGCCGCTGAAGTAGGCAGGTGCGCGCTCGGTATAGGAAATTCGAGTTCCATCGCGCGACCATCGGGGGTCCGTCTCATCGGCGCCGGAATCGGTGAGAAAGCGTTCGGCGGTTCCGGCTTCGTTGACCACGTTGATGCTGCTATGTCCGCGGCGGCCTGTTTCGAAAAGAATCCAGCCGCCCTTGGGCGACCACTCGGGCGCGCGGTCACCGGCCTGCCGAGGATCGCCGTTCCCGGGCGCTGCTTGCGTAAGTCTTTGCGGCTGTGCGCCTGCGGCGGAGACGCTCCAGATGCTGCCCCCGCTGGCGTACGCGATCTTACGCCCATCCGGCGACCAGGAGAGACCGGACTTGCCGCCCGCTTGCGATGTGAGCGCAACCGGCCAACCGCCGGAGGAAGGCATCAGGAAGATTTGGCCGTCGCGAATGAGTGCGATACTCTTGCCGTCCGGAGAGAGCGCAGTTTCACCCATCGGCTCGACGCTCAAGATGTCGTTCAAGGTGAAGTGTGACGATTTGCCGCCGGGCGCGCCGTACCCCATCGCGGCGCGGAGCAGTAGCAGGGTTGCGGCAGCAGCATGCAATGTTCTTCGATTTAGAAGGGGAGTGGGTAACATGAGTTTCCCTATTATCTAAACTGAAAGGCGCGTTTCTTGTTTGGCCGCTCACATGGAATCTATGCTGTCGATAACCGCTGTTTCGTCCCGAGGCGATCAGTTGAAGAAAATCGGGCTGGCGTTTGTTGTCTGCAGCGTGACCGTTGCTGTCTGCGTGCTCACGCGCCACGAGGATGTGCAACTCACAATGGAGCTGTCATCGTCGGTACGGTCCACCGCGCAAGTGTTTTTCGACAATGGCGCCGGTTACCGGGAAGTAGACTCGCGGACGGCGGCGGTAGACAGCACATCCCTAGGTGATTTCCGCGCGCTTACCTTCCAGGTGCCGGGGGGAATCGAGAGCTTACGGTTCGATCCTTTGATGACAACGGGCCGTTTCATCGTGCGCGACGTCCATTTACGCGCGCGGCACGCGTCGGTCCCCATAGATCCGCGCCAACTTACGGTGGGGAACCAGATCGCGAGTCGCATCGTAGCGGGGGGTGGCGTTGCTTTCTCCACCACGCCGGGAGCGAACGACCCCATCCTCCTGTTTGATGCGGCAGTGACTTCCGAGTTGAACCACTTGAGTGGGCGGCGCGGTGTTCTGCTGTTTCTGATCTGGATGGCGGCGCTGACGGTTATCGCCACCGTTGCAGTTTTGCTTTACGAGCCGATTTCTTCGGGCCGGCTCGTGTGGGCGAAACTGCGGACGGTTCATGCGAGGTTTGATGCCGCGGCGAAACGGCTTTCCGCCCCAGGCTTCATTCCGTTCGATTCGTATGCTCTTTGGTTTTACGCAGCCTGCGGGGTTATGTTTCTCGCCGCGTCCCTGGCAGACCTCAATGGGTCTTCGAGCGGCATGTACAGCTCCGTGTACGGACATGGCGCTAGGACGAGGCCGCTAATAGGTAAGCCCCGCGCCGTTCGATCGGATGAATGGGCGTATTTAACTCCGGATATGTTGAATCAAAGTCTGCGAGCGGATCGCTTTAAGACGAGTAACTCGGAAATCGGGAACCATTCGGTGTCGCTTACCGGCAATATACCGGTTTGGCATATCTCCACTTTGTTTCGGCCACAATTCTGGCCGTTCTTCGTTCTGCGGGTGGATTATGCCTACGCCTTCAACTGGCAATTCAAGGGCTTCATTCTGTTGACCGGCGTCTTCACCTGGCTCCTGCTCATCACCGGTTCGACGGCATGGGCAATTACGGGCAGCCTGTGGTTTTTCTTCTCGCCGTTCACGCAATGGAGTTATTCCTGGCCGTCGGCGCTTCCGGAAATGATTGGCTCCATCTGCTTGGCCGTGGTGCTGGCATGCTTCTTGACCATCGGCCGCAATGGCATGGCGTTAGCGCTTGGGTCTGCCGGATTGGCGCTGTGCTGTATCAACTTCGCGATGTGCGCCTATCCTCCGCATCTGATCCCCTTATTCTGGCTGGCCGTCTTCTTCTGTGCGGCGTGGTGTGTTTCTCATCGTGAGCTGATTTTCACTCGCACGGCGGTAGGACGCAGGGCCGCTGCTTTGGGGATGGCCGCCGTGGTGATTGGGGCAATCGGAGCTTTACTTTTTAGCGAGTTGCGCGAAGCGATTGTTGCCGTCTCGAATACAGCTTATCCAGGGAAGCGAGCCTTTGCGGCAGGCACTTATCCAATTTTCGAGTTGGGCTCGCATTTTCTGCAGTGGACGGAGAACGAGCAAAGAATTCCGGCGGTGCTGGGGAATATTTGCGAGGGCAGCGGATTTTTGTGGCTGGCGCCGGTCACGCTTTTGTGCCTGCACCGGATGCGGCTTTCACCGGCGCAAAAGGCGTATTGCGCATCGCTGTGGCTGGCTTTGTGCTTTCTACTGGCATGGCTGGTGTTGCCGGTTCCCGCTCGCCTTGGAGCGCTGTTTGGGTTGCAGGAAACTGGAGGCGCCCGCATACTGCCCGCGGTTGGGCTTGGAAATATCGGCATTGTGACGCTTTGCATGGCCTCGCTGCGGGACGTAAAGAGAAGCGAGGCGGTACGGTGGCTGCGGTGGGCGGGTTGCGCTGCCCTGGGCTGGGTTGTGATGCTGATCGCGCTTCGAGCGACGAATCAAAGGCTGGGCCTTTTCTTTAGCCAACGCGAAGTGGCATTGGCGGCGCTGGCGGCGGGCATTCTCGTGAGCTTTATTGTAAGCGCGCGCAAGCTGGCGTTAGCGTTGGCGCTGATCGTCCCGCAAGCTGCCTTGTTCGGTTGGGTGAATCCAGTGGAGCGGGGACTGCCGGCCTTTACTTCCTCCGGCTTATACGTCTTCGTCCGCCATCATCCTGAACTGCTCCAAGGGAAGTGGTTGGCGTTTTCAGATTCGGTCGTCAACTCCGGATTTATTGCGGCTACGGGATGCGACGTCTACACAGGACTCCGGTACTTGCCGGACATCGACCATTCCGGGCTATTTGCCGCATACCATTACGACGTGCAGGCGCTGAACAGGAGCGGGTTTTTAACGGCCCATTTGCGAAAAGGTGACGAGCCAAGTCGTATCGAAGTGCCGCTACCTCATATTGCTCAATGGGATGTCAGCCCCGCCGATCCAATTGTCAAAGAATTGGGCATCAAATATTTTGCGTTCGATCAGCCGATTCCGCCCGCACTCGGACCGGATCTTATCGCGCTCTCGCCTGGCGCGGTAGACGGGTTTTGGCTGTACCGGTTACGGTAGCTAAGTTCTCCACAGCGCCACTGGCGGTTTGGAGATCTCGATCATTTAGGTGGACGCAAGCCTCCATCGCTTGGTGCAAGACAAAAGGAGCTAATCAGGTTGTCGAAATACTTCGGCCGTTCCCCATCCGGCATGATCATGACCGCGAAGAACGATATCAAAGAGGTAAAACACAGGCTGTAGATGAAGATGATGAAGCCGGTGCGCATCAGATTGCGATGCTTGGGATGCTCGATCTCGCGGTTTACCTGCGCCAGACTTTCCTCGCCGCTCATCGCGAGCAGGGAGTGGCCGAGCCCGATCAGGATGGCCACCGCCGTGATGGTGGGAGCAACCGTACCTTTGAGCCAGCCGACTGCACCCTTACCGAATTAATATTGGCCATGGTGGGTGGCGGCACAGGCTGATAGCCCTTCGTCAGGATGGTGAGAAGGCACCAGCCGATAAGAATCACCACCATAACAGTGGTGATCTGCATGATCCGCAGCGCTTTGCCGCTGGAAAACGGAATCCCCACGGTGTTTGTCCACCAGAAATAGACCGTGACGGCAATCGAGAATAACGCTGCCACATAAGGAGTAGAAATAGGTAGCTTCGGGTAGTGCAGATAATCGGCAGTTTGGTTGAGTAATCCGGCCAGATATAAACCCGCACTGACGGCGCTAATAGGTCCAGTCAGCACATAATCGAACATCAGCGCGGAAACCGAAAACTTTGCCGCGGTGCCGCCCATGGCCTCCCGCACCACGCGGTAAACGCTTCCCCGAACAAAAACGGGGCGGGGCAGCAGACGTTATGTCCTTGCCGCTTCAAGGCTCGTGCGAGTCTCTTCTCGGGCGAGAACCAGAGGTGCTTCAGGGGAGTGATCACAATTAAAGATCCCGGCGAGAGCACCTCCCTCCAAGTCTGTTCCGGATCGCGAGTGAGATAGATTTCCCGGCCGATACGGTATGAGCAAGACAGATCTTCGAGGGCGGCCTTCAGGAAATCTATTGAGACGCGAGGGCACTCGAGGGGGAGGACAAACGGTACGAATCGAACTGCGATGACTCGAACGCGCGCATCCAAGCCCTGCGCCAATTTGCCTGTTTGCTCTAACGCGGCGTTGGCGGACTCGGTATTCGTAAAAGGAATGACAATTTCAAATTCGGTGCCCGGTAGGCTCCGTCGCTCTTCGGACTGAAGGGTCCATTGATGGGTCCACATACGGTCTCCATCCGGAAGCGTACTGTCAGCCACGTGAGGATGGCATAAAGGACTGGCAGCGGTCGTTGGTCAGCTCATTGCCGAATCGTGGGTAAGGCGAAACGGTTTGGCTGTGCGGAGAACACCTGGTGTTCGCGGGATAGAAAAGTTCTTACACTTCTCTCGATTCGCTGCTTGTCGGGCGCTAGCTCAGGCGCGCCGAAGAAGGCGGGATCTACATCCGCAAAAAAGGCGCGCTGGAGAATCTCGGTGCAGGCTGCCAAGTCTTCTTGTGCCGCTATGATGCGAACCGAGCAGGAGCCCGCGCTCTGCGGCAGGATCAGAATCGATTGCTGCTTTAAAAGAGAGGAGAGACGCGCCACCACGTTACATCTCTTCAGCGTTTGCCCGACCAGCGTGACGATCGCTTGATCGGTTCTGACATGCACTTCTACGCACTGGTCAAGATCGAAATTCAGGCCCGGATCACGCCCATTCGGTTCGAGCGCCAGATAGATCACGTCGTCCGATGTCGCCAAAAGCGTAGCCGTTTTTTGTGCTTTGCAAACTCGCTCGATCAAAGCGGAATACTCCGTCAGAGGCTTCTCGGCCGTGGGCGAGCGAAGTTCAAGAACAGTGAGATTCTTTTGGCATGCGATCGATTTAACGGCGTTGGAGCAGGCCGTCTTGGGCAGCCCAATCGTGGTGCCCTCGCTTTCGGGCCGGAATGTATTGCGAATGATCAACGGAATTCGGAGCCGTTGGGCCGGCGCCATGGTTTCAGGGTGTAGGATCGTCGCGCCGGCATTGGCGAGTTCGTGTGCCTCTTGGTACGAGAGACTCTTGACTCGATATCCGCCGCTCTTGACTCTGGGATCCCAGGTGAGCATCCCGTCTACGTCCTTCCATACTTGGATCTCTTCGGCGTTGAGGGCGGCGCCCACGATAGAGGCGGTCAAATCAGATCCGCCTCGCCCCAGTGTGGTGGTGCGGCCATCTTCGGTGGCTCCGACGAAGCCGGCGAGCACGACCACCTGATCGCGAGCAGCCGCCGGGATGGACCAACGGATTTTCGCGTAGCTTCCCAGTAACGCGGTGTGGCGCTTGTAAAGCGATCGTCGGTAAGAATCAGTTTCCTCGAATCCATGTGCATCGCTTGAATGCCATTCTCCTGGAGCGCGGCCGCCACAATCCGGCTCGACAGGCGTTCTCCTAAACTGGCGACCCAGTCGCGCAACTCCGGCGTCACAGTCCGTTCTCCTTCACAGATTTCGAAGAGGCGGACGTGCAGATCGCGAAACATCTCGCGAATGTATTGATCAATTGGTTCCAGGGCGCGCTGGCCGAGAAGATCTTCCGCCAAGCAGAAATGGGCGTTCCTCACCTGCTCGTGTAACTTCCACGCCAGATAAGTCTCGGCCCGGGAGGCGTGTTCCAGCATCCTGAGTAAATGATCCGTTGTGTCTCCTATGGCAGACACGACGACCACCGGGTTGCGCTGTACGTGCGAAAGCACAATAGCCGCAACTCGCTTTACCGAAGCAGGTGAAGCGAGGGAGGCTCCGCCGAACTTCATGACGATCATAAAAACTTCTCTCCTGTTTGTGACTGGCGCGCCATCAAGGACCATATAGGGATGGGCGCGCGATGAGTGATGACAGAGCTGGTCGACGAATACGTTTTCGAAAGGAACTCAGATTGACAGCAACCGCAGGTCTGATCTTGCACTGAACTGAAAAGCGGTATCGGAACGTCGTCGAGAAGTTCTCTCACTTGTGTGACCGGGGTTAACCAGTCATCTCTACGATAAGGCGCAACTGCTTAAGAAAGCATAAAGTGGCCAAAAATCGTAAAAGGGCCGATTCTGGCGGGTACCCGTCCCGATTTACAGGCTTAAGGCCCCGCGAAGGCACGTTCATTTGCAGCCGGACCTTCATCTGAAGTTCATCTGGAGTTCATTTACAACCCACATGATCTTTCTTGCATGGCCGGGAGGCGCGGACCGCACTCCGTTCCACGTGAGGTTCTTCAAATCGGGAGGGTGTTGTGCCAACTGTTCGTCATACCTTAAGCATGGTGTTACTCACCTTGGCGCCATGTGTCGCGGTGGCGCAATCCGGCGCCGGCCGTACGACGCTGGCGGTCGGGAACTATAGCAACGGGTCGATTCTTCCTACAGGGCAGGTCATTACGCCGACTGCCGCCCCCGGATCGACCCTGCAAGTGCTTTCCACCGGTCTGCGCGCGGACGGCAATGCCGACGCAGCCGAAGCGGTGAACACCGCACTGAGCCCCGACGGAAAGACGCTGCTGGTTCTGACGAGTGGTTGGAACCGGGACAACAGGCTGCCCAATGGGACCTCGATCACGTTCCCCACGTTAGATCCGAACACGGGCGCTCCGGTTGGCACGACCACCCACTCAGAATGGGTATTTGTCTACGCGCTGGGTAGCGGCGGAACGCTGACCAAGCAACAGCAAATCAATGTTCCAAGTACGTATAGCGGACTGGCTTGGGCTCCCGGCGGCACCCGCTTTTTCGTGTCGGGTGGTCAAGACGACAGAGTGTATGTTTACCGCTTCAACGGTTCTCAATTCGTCGCAGATGCGCCATTCGTGCTTCTCGGCCACAATTCCAATGCGAACGCGCCGTTTCCTAACTATGATGGCTCAATCCTGAAAGGTACGAAGGCGGCACAGGCAGTTACTTTCAACGGCAGTTCAGCGATCGTGGGCGGCGCCGTGGTGGCCGGGCTGGCACTCAGCCAGGATGGCAAAACCCTGGTAGCGGCTAATTTTGAGAACGACTCCATTTCGATCGTGGACACGGCCACCCGCGTAGTGCTGCGCGAGGTGAAGTTCTTTACGCCAGGCGGCACCGTGGCCCAAGGCGAATTCCCCTATGACGTACTCGTGCTGAGCAACGCGAGCGGGGCCGCGGAGACGGCGTTCGTTACCAGCCAGCGAGACGACCAGGTGATGGCGGTGGATATGGCAAGCGGAAACTTCACCTCGATCGCGGTGGGCGACCAACCGAACCGGATGACGCTTTCCAAAGATCAGAAGACGCTCTATGTAGTGAACGGTAACAGCGACACGGTGTCCGTGATCGATACCGCCGCTAAAGCGGTGGTGAATACGATCTCGCTGTCTAGACCGGGAGACAAATACAAAGGTTCGAACGCGAATTCCGCTGCGCTGAGTCCTGATGAGAAAACGCTCTATGTGACGCTCGGATATGAAAACGCCGTGGCGGTTGTGAATCTCGCGACTGGCCGAGTGAGCGGCCGCATTCCGACGGGCTGGTATCCCACTTCCGTGTCAGTGAGCCAGGATGGAGCACGCCTTTACGTCTGTACATTCAAGAGCAACTCCGGGCCTAACCCGTCGAATGGCCCAGCGCCGAACACGAGCTTTGTGGTGACCCGGTCATTGCCGCTCGAAAAGGCGCAATTGAACATCATCCCGGTACCGAACGCAGCCGCCCTCTCCCAGCTTTCGCAACAAGTGGATAACAACAATGGCCTCTCCAACCGCCGGCCTAACTCGCTGATGACCGTCTTACAAAGTAAGATTCAGCACGTGATTTACATAGTGAAGGAGAACAAGACTTACGATCAGATTCTGGGAGATCTGCCGCGAGGAAACGGCGACCCAACCCTGACCCAGTATCCGCAGCCTGTATCTCCCAATCATCACAGCCTCGCTTTGACTTTTGGCCTGTTGGATAACTTCTACGACAGCGGCCAGGTAAGTGGAGATGGTTGGGGTTGGTCTACTTACGCGGAGACTACGGATTACAACGAGAAAACGATTGCAGTGAATTACGGCAATGGCGGCCGCGGCGTGACCTACGATTCGGAAGGCACCAGCCGCTTGATTGGCCAGGAATCGCCTGATTCCGCTTCGACCATCAACCCATTTACTGTCCGTCTGACCACCGTGCTCGATCCGACCGGAAGCTCTGCTATTCTGCCGGGGTCGAAGAACGTGAACGCTCCCTTCGGTGCTCGCGATATAAGCGCCGGCGCCGTGGGCGGGCACCTTTGGGAATCTGCCCTGCGCGCTAACAAGACGGTGCGCGACTACGGATTCTTTATCGATCAGGCGTATTATGCCACGTCGCAGAGCGACCCGACGAAGCCCGATCCCGTTCTTAAGATCTACCTTCCGGTCTCGCCCACGCCGTTTGCATCGAACCTGCCGCAGGCAGTGGCGCTGGCGCCCGAGCTGCGGGACAAGACGGATGTCTACTTCCGGGGATTCGACATGAACAACGCGGACACGTATCTTTATAACGAGTGGGTGAGGGATTTAACCGTGAACGGTTTGCCGAACCTGAGCCTGGTCCGTTTGCCTCACGATCATTTCGGAAGCACGAGCACGGCAATTGCGGGACTCAATACGCCTTCGCTGCAGATGTCCGACAATGACTACGCGATCGGCCGCCTGGTCGAGTACATCAGCCACTCCCAGTATTGGCAGAACACCGCGATCTTCATTCTCGAGGACGATTCGCAAAATGGAGGAGACCACGTCGATTCGCACCGGTCCTTTGCCTATGCCATCTCGCCTTATAGCAAGCGAGGCGTGACCGTCTCCACTAACTACAACACCGTAAATGTTCTGCGCACCATCGAGGATCTGTTGGGCATTGACCACCTCAATCAGAGCGACGCCAACGCCACTCCCATGGCCGATGTTTTCACGACTACGCCAGATTTCACGCCCTATACCGCGATCGTGCCTGGAAACCTGTGCGCGGCCCCTGTCGACCCCAATCTGGTTCCGGCCTGCAAGAGCGCGGGCACAATCATCAGCAAGCAAGTTCGTGAGCTCCACGATGGCGCGTGGTGGGCTGAGAAGCTAAAGGGCTTCGATTTTCATGATGCGGACCGCGCCGACGCGGAAGATTTCAACCGGGTGCTTTGGGAGGGAACCATGGGCACTGTGCCTTATCCCACCGTGCGGAGCGGGCTCGACTTGCGCCAGAATCGCGAGCGGTTGCTGCGCAAGGCGGAGGCAAGCAAGAGAAATCAGATTTCTGTGAGCCCCGTGCCTGCATCGGAATGACGCGCGCGGGAGCAGCGCGAGAACCTGCGATTTGCAGGAATAAGAAGGACGAATAGGAGCAGATCATGACTGTGAAGAAATCGGCATTCGCTTGGTTCGCTGTTTTAGCTGTGGGCACATTTTTTGGCGTGCGGCCCGCCCACGCGGCGCTTGTGAATGGGGGATTCGAGACGGGTACGTTAAGTGGCTGGAACACAATCGGCGATACCAGCGTGGTTACGTCCAGCTTTGGAAGCGGCCCTGTGATTGGAACCTATGAAGCTTTGGTAAAAGGTGGCGCGGGGGGTAGCACCACTTCGGGCCTGGAGGCTTTTCTCGGAGTGCCCGGCGGCAGTTTGAATGCTCTAGGCAACGGGATCACGCACGGAGGATCGGCCATTGGGCAGACCTTCACTGCGGCGGCCGGACAGACCCTGACATTCCGTTGGAACTTCATTACCGACGAGCAGCCGCCGTCGGTTTTCAACGATTTTGCGTTTTACTCGTTGAGCTCGCTATCGACTCTGGCGGACGCGAATCAAGCGGGGCTCACGCCCTTCGGCAGCCTGCTGCAAACGCGGTTCAGCCAAACCTCGTTGGTTCTTCCGGCGACCGGCACTTACAGCATTGCGCTGGGCGTGGCGAATGTCAGCGACAACGGCGGATTGCCCCAATTGCTGGTCGATGATGTCACGCTGTCGACCCCGGTTCCAGAGCCGGCCTACGGCCTTGGGGTCGCCCTCGTTTTGGCTGCTGTAGTCGGACGCAGCCGGTGGATCAGCCGAAGTAGCTCGGTCCGTTGGGGCGGAGGCTCTGTCACGGATCTCCCCCCGCGGATCCCCCGTGCCTGATCAACCTGGAATAACGGAAAAGTGGTCTTGTTTGCGAGCCAGGGCATGCAAGGCCGTGTCGAATGTGACAAGTGCGGCTTGACAGTGCTTTGCATAGGCAAGAAGATAACAGTCGCCAACCCACTTCGACGCTGGCTTGTTCGCGAAGGGCGCCGTCGCGTCCCGGAACACTGTTTCGATTCCGCGTGGTTCCGGATAGAAGTCCACGCGCGGGTCCGCTAACCATCGGTCATAGATGCCCCAGGCTTTGCGGAGCGTAAGCGTCTGCGCGCCCATGACGGACTCATTCGTCAGCAGCCGTAGCAAACCGATGTTGGTATAGCGAGAAAAGATCACCTTAGCTCCATCCGGCAGCAGATTCATCCATTTCCATGCCTCGGCACTGTGCCGGTGGCCAGCTACGGACAGCGCCAGCCAGACGTTCAGATCAGGAAAAAACAAGGTCATGCAGGTTCTCGTCTTCGGGGAATGCCGGGCCGAGCTTACCCGAACCGGTCACCAGTGGCCCGTTCACATACTCCGCTTTGCCCGGTTCGCTGTAAGCCTGCTCAATCGCGCGGACGATCAAGGAACGGATCGACGTTCCGGAGCGTTCCGCCCTGTGGCGCAATGTGTCATGTAGCGGTCCTGGAATGTCCACCGTGGTTCGAACTGCCATGACATAATTATGTCATACGTGACACTGAGCTGTCTTGTTTCGTTTCCTCCCCGGCCTGGAACATAGCGATAGGTTCGCGTTACGCGCACCACGTAGCCCGCTGCGAATTGCCGGCGTCTCATACTCGGACTCTCACAAGTTGAAGGTCATGGTTCCCGAGGCCTGAACGGACGACTTAGTTGAGGGCTCCGGCCGCAAGCCGACCTGACGCGCGATTAAACGATCAAGCCACCGGCGAGGCAGCAAGTTGGGCAGAGTCCAATTCTTTACTTTCTGCGGTATCGCTTCGTATCGAACGCGGGGCCTGGCGGTCGTAAGCGCGGTGAAGACAACTTCTCCGATGCGCTCTGGCTTGTAGCCTTTTCTTCCCTCAACGACCATGTAGTCAATGAACTTCTTTAGGGCCTTGGCATAAGGAGTGGCAGCATAGATCTCTACATCAGCCGACTCCGCTTTGTCCCAAGTGCGTGTGGCTACCGAGCCCGGAGCGACGATGATCACATCGATGCCATAGAGCATCAACTCTCTTCGCAGAGCCTCGGACATTCCCTCCAGCCCATGCTTCGAGGCGGCATAGGCCCCGAGGAACGGCGCTGCCATTTTGCCGCCGACTGAAGTTATGTTTACGATGCGACCAGCCTTATGCGACCCTTTCGAGCGGAGCAGCGCCGCGAACGCCTTAGTCGCGATGAGCGGCCCGACCAGATTGACCTCCAGTTGCTGCCGAAAATCTTCGAGGGGTTGATAAAGAAGCGGACCGGCAAGCGCCATGCCGGCGTTATTAACAAGCCCTGCCAGGCGTTCGCCGCCCAACAAACGTTCGACCTCGGCCGCGGAGCGTCGCACTGCCGCTTCGTCTGTTATATCGAAAATAAGGGGAGTAAAGGCTTGGCCGAACTCGGCTTCGAGGCGCAAGGCATCTTTTTCCTGCCTTACGCTGCCGAATACTCGAAACCCCTTTTTCAAAAGAACCTTTGTAATGCCCCACCCTATCCCGGACGAAACACCTGTAACTACTACGCTGTTCATACTGATCCCTCTCTTTTCGTTGGCTTTTCAAAAAACGCCATATTGGAACTCTTCACCCTGTGTACGGTGTTCACCTTTATAATGACCACTGTACACCTTAACAAGACACCCGTCAAGATGTACAGTGTATCTAAATGCCGTATCCGTCAAAGACCAACCGTGAAGCCATTCTGGACGCGGCGGTGAAGCAGGTAGAACGAGAGGGTCTTGCCAAGCTGTCGTTGCGTTCTCTCGCGAGTTCGCTGGAACTTGCCCCGAACGCGCTTTATCGTTATTTTGCTGATCGCGCTCACCTGGAAGCGGCCATTGCTAATGAAGGCGTTTCGCGGTTGCACGTTGCCTTAACCCGCGCCGCTTCCAAAGGCGATGCCGAACAAGCGATCCGGCGCGTCGCGAAGGCATACGTGGATTTTGCTCGAAAGAATCCCGCCCTTTATAACGTCCTGATGACTCCAGGGAAGTTGCCGGACGAGGAAGGCTCCGCTCATGACGAGATGTGGGTGTTCACAGTTGCCCTGATGGGCAGGCTGACGGGAGCGCAACAGGCACCTGAAGCGGGGGTCGCGCTGTGGGCTTTCCTGCACGGCATTGTCACGTTGGATCAGGGCGGTGTCTTCGGCCCACAAAAACCGCGTGCGGCATTCCGTTTCGGCTTGGATGCTTTCCTAGCGGGTCTACCCCGATTTCAAGCGTGACGCCGTCCGTGGCAGGCGACGAAGTCGGGCCGGTGTTCTCGCACTGCTTGCTTCACTTGCTCCATGCCGCCGCATTCAGCGCGTGCCATGCGGCGCAGTCGGCTTGTTACGGGCAATACGATGCTGGGGGAGATCTCAGGCCGCGTGATCTTTGGGTTCGTGATAGAGACGCATCAGTCGATCAGAGGTGAGCGCCACCGAAGCATACGTTCGTCCGCCATCATCGCTGAATTCAACTTCGTAGACGCCACGCGCTAGGCTCTCAATGATTGTGCCGACTTGTCCGCGCCGCAGGCCCTGGCCGGGTAAGTCTTCGATCAGCGCAACCACGGACAGCATTTCGAGTTCAGCCATTACGAACCCCTTCCGATAGTACATAACACGTGGTCAGCCTGGGAAAGTCCTCGCCTCGACGCACGATCCAGCCACTACGGACCGGGGCCCGCCGATTGCCGTTGACGCACTCAAAATCCAAGATGTAGCGCCGGCCGTACTCGTCAGCTTCGCCGCCACTTACGTCGCTCTGCAGTGCTGCCTCGAGCAACTGCATCCCTAGAAACTCTACGTCTGACTGCGTGATTCGCAAAGCCGAAGCAAAGACACGCGCCTTGTGCCGGCCGCGCGGATGCGCCGGGCTGAGGCAATACTCGCGCAATTTTTGCGAGTCCACGACAGCCCGCTCGGCCCCCTGGGCCCCCCTGCAGTTTCATCTCGAATGAGAGTACCAGGATGCAACCCGGCTTCCGGCTGGTGTAGTCTCGGGCTGCGTGGTCTTTGGGTTCGTGATAGAGACGCATTGGTCGTTACAGTCTCTCGATACGTTGATTTAAACTGGCCCTCGGTAGATAGGCAAGAGGCGGCTTACTCGGGCCGTCGGACATCCTTGATACTGATGCACCACGACCCGTAGCCGCGCTTGCGGCTCATCGGATCATCTTCAATTTGGAAGAGCACGTCCAGCTTCGTGCCGGGTTCGAGGAAAGACGCGCGGTCGGCGAAGTTCCAGGCCTTTGAGAACAGCAAACGGCCGTTGTGGCGCAGAGGTACGTTGAAATGTTTGCCTCCGGAGAGCGCTTTGGGCGGTCCTGCGACTTCGGCTCCGCGCGCGCAGAAAATGGGACAGGCGTTCCCGAAGCCAAAGGGTCCAAGGGCGAGGACTTGCTGCACGC
>JAABUQ010004761.1_pt1 | contig 22690 bp, 21 predicted proteins | sample 5560001 | NCBI WGS metagenome assembly JAABUQ01 (sample SAMN10711888, study PRJNA513371) | rock metagenome | isolation source: Antarctica rocks | place: Antarctica: Victoria Land, Finger Mt nord | collected 2015-12-18 | reverse complement strand
CAGAGCGTGCTTGTAGACGTGGCCCGCCTGTTACAGAGGAGGCTTTCGTAGAGTGCCCGAAAACCTCAAGATCCTGATTGTCGACCAGCATCCGGATGCCGTAGCTGGGTTACGACGCGCACTCAATGCGTTCGGAAGTCTCGAGGTCGTCGGCGACGCTGGCTTTGGGCCGGTTGCCGTGACCTGGGCGCACACGCTCGAGCCAGCGATCATCGTCGTTTCCATCGAAGAGCCGCTGAGTCGTTCGCTGTCCACGATTCAGTCCCTTACGCGTGGCAATCCGCACTGGACGGTCGTCGGCATCGTCGGTCAGTTCGACCGCGAGGTCTTCCGTCGGGCCGTGCTCGCCGGTGCCCGCGACATCCTGCTGCGCGGGTCGCCGCCCCACGACCTTCATGATTCGCTCGTCCAGGCGCATAACGCCGACGCTCTGCGAATAGCCGCCGCGGCGCACGATCCCGCCGCACCAACCGGCAGCATCATTGCCGTCTTCGGCGTCAAAGGCGGCGTCGGCAAGACGACCCTGGCAACCAATCTGGCGGTGAGCCTGGCCCAGGAGACGTCGGCTAGCGTCGCCCTGGTCGACCTCGACGTGCCTTTCGGCGACGTTGCGCTGATGCTCGACATCCATCCCGAGCACGACATTCTGGACGCCCTGGACGAATCAGTGCTGGACGACCTGGAACGACTGCAGAACCTGCTCGTCCATACCCCGCAGGGCGTCCACGTGCTCTCTTCGCCTCTGGCGCCCGACGATGCCGGCGCACTCGACAGCCGCCGAGTGGGGCGCCTCCTGAAGCAGCTGTCGGCGCTCTACCAGTTCGTTCTGGTCGATACCCCGGTCGGCCTGACAGAGCTCACTGCCGCCGCGCTGGACGTCGCCGAGCTGGCGATGCTGGTGACCACGCCTGAGGTACCTGCGCTACGGCGAACCCACGCTTGCCTGCGCTTGCTCCAGGGACTCGAATTTCCGACCACCAAACTGCAGCTGGTTCTGAATAGAGAATCGTCGAAGACGCGTGTCAACGCGGCCGAGGCTGCCGAAGCGCTGGGCCATCCCATCACCTGGCGCGTGGCCAACGACTACGCGGCAATGCAGGGTGCGGCACTCGGACAGCCCGTCATCCTGTCGCAGCCGAAGGCACGCCTGAGTGGCGATATCCGCTTGATCGCTCGCCAGCTCGCGGGCGTCCCGATGGCGAGCCGCAGTACCTGGCTGACCTGGTTCCGACGACGGTCGGCGGCCACGGCCTGAAGGAGGTTACGGAGACCACATGTCGCTCCTCGAGCAGCTTCGATCCTCATCCCGAGCCAGCGCAGCGCCCAACACCGTAGAGACACCCGAGCCTGCAGCAGTTGCTGCGCCGCGTCCCTCGACGCCTATAGAAGTCCTTTCGGCACCGGTGCCGGCGCCTCCACTCGAGCCGCCACGGACTCGCGTGGGGGTGCGCAGCGAAGCCCTGACAGACCTGAAGGGGCGAGTCCACGAAGAGTTGATCCACGAGCTCGATCCAGATCAACTCCTCAACGACGTCAGCTTCGCCTCACCTGCGCGTCGCGCCGTGGAACAAGCGGCCGAGGAACGCCTCGGCCAGATCGACAGCCTCCTCAGCCGACACGAGCGTCTACGCATCGCGTCCGAGATCGCCGACGAGGTGCTTGGATTCGGCCCCCTCGAGCCGCTGCTTCGGGATCCCACGATCACGGAAGTGATGGTCAATGCCTGGAATCGTGTCTACTTCGAACGAAGCGGCATCATCCACCGCGCGGAAACCACCTTCCGCGACGACTCGCACGTCCTGAACATCATTGACAAGATCCTGCGCCCGGTCAGCCGGCGACTGGATGATTCGTCCCCGATGGTCGACGCGAGGTTGCCTGACGGCTCGCGCGTCAACGCGGTGATCCCACCCCTGGCCGTGCACGGCCCGTCGCTGACTATCCGAAAATTCTCGCGGGACTTGCTGGCAGGTGAGGACCTGGTGCGACTCGGCACCCTCGGTCGGTCCACGCTCGACTTCCTGGCTGCTTGTGTCCGCTCACGAGGCAACCTGCTGATTTCTGGCGGCACCGGCACGGGCAAGACCACCCTCTTGAATTTGCTGTCCGCGTACATCCCCGCGCACGAGCGCATCGTGACGATCGAAGACCCAGCCGAGCTTCAAGTGAAGCATGAGGATTGGGTGAGTCTCGAGACCCGCCCATCCAACATCGAAGGCAAAGGTGAAATCTTGCAGCGCGACCTGGTCAGGAACGCCCTGCGCATGCGCCCCGATCGAATCATCGTCGGCGAGTGCCGCGGCGGCGAGGCGTTCGACATGCTGCAAGCCATGAACACCGGCCACGATGGGTCGCTGACCACCGTGCACGCCAACTCTCCCCGCGATGCGCTGGCGCGTATCGAGAATATGGTGTTGATGGCGGTGGAGCTCCCCATCAACGCTATTCGAGAGCAGATCGCCTCTGGGATCAATTTGATCGTGCACCTGTCTCGACTTCAGGACGGCACGCGCCGCGTCACCCACGTGACCGAGATCGTCGGGATGCAGGGCGGCATCATCTCTATGCACGATATCTTCGAGTTCCAGGGACGAGGCGTCGACGCTCAGGGTTTGATTCTCGGCCAGCTCCAGCCGACGGGTCTTCGGCCGCACTTGCTCGACCGACTGGGCCAGTTCGGGGAGCACGCGCCGATCGAATGGTTCTTGCGCGCCAGCCACAACGGAGTGGACAGCTAGACACGATGGATCAGTCCATCCTGATCTCGGCGCTGGTGTTCCTGCTGACCGTTCAGGCGGTCATTCTGGCCAGCACGGGCAGAATCGGCCAGCGCGAGCGCATTGCCCATCGGCTAGCGACGTACACCGCGCCGGCCTGGAACAACAGTCTGGCGACCAGAATTTCCGTGCTGCGCGCTCGACGCTACAGCCGACTGCCGGTCCTCGACGACATCCTGGCCAGGCTGGATCTGGCGGATGGACTTTCCAGGCAGCTTCAACAGGCAGGCTTGCCTGTCCGAGCGGGAGAATTTCTCTTCTTGCAGCTGGCGGCGGCTACGGTTGGTGGCCTCGCCGGCGCGTTGCTGGGCTGGAATGCATTCAGCGGTCCATTCGCCACGCTCCTGCTTGGGGTTGTCGGCTACGTAGCCCCGTTAGGCTGGCTCCAGCTGCGCGTCGACCAGCGTCGAGCGGCGTTCGAACGAGGGCTGCCGGAGGCGCTCGACCGGGTGGCCGGCGCGCTGCGGGCTGGCTATGGCCTCGAGTATGGGTTCGACATCGTCGCTCGGGAAGGCACGCCGCCGTGCTCGGAAGAGTTTGGCCAGATCCTGCAGGAGCTGAACCTTGGCGGTGATCTGGAAGAAGCCCTGGCCAGGGTCGTGCTGCGGGTGAACAGCGAGGACGCCCGCCTGCTCGCTACAGCCGTCTCCGTTCAGCGCAGAACAGGCGGCAACCTGGTGGAAGTGCTCGGCCAGATGGGGCAGATGTTGCGAGAACGCGAGCGACTACGGCGCGACGTCAGGGTCATGACGACGGCGCCGCGTGTGTCTGGCTATGTCGTCGCCCTGCTGCCTCTGGTGACGACCGTGGCCATGTTCTTCACCAGCCGCTACTACCTCGATGCGTTGTTTTCCGAGCCCATCGGTCAGCTGGCTGCCGTCGCTGGTGGCGTGTTGGTCGTCATCGGCCTCTTCTTGAACCATCGCATCGCCCAGGTAGATCTTTGAGCGTATGGAACCGAGCCTAGACTCCAATCCGCTCATGCTGCCGATAAGCATGCTCGCCGCGTTCGTAGCGACCACGTTTCTGGTGATGGTCGCCACGACACCCTACGAGACTCCAGGCAGACGCCTGGTGCGGTACGTGCGCGCGTCGGGCCGAGCCGCATCGCCAGGTGCGACGGCCGACGATTTGACCTTCAACGAGCGCCTGATCTTGCCGGTGTTCAGGTCCGTCGTCGGGCTGGCCGCGCGAGCAGCACCGTCCCGGGCACGCAAGACGGTTGCCCGCGACTTGGCCATGGCCGGTTCGAGAATGAACCCCACCATGTTCCTCGGCCTCCAGACCCTGATGATGTTCGGCATTCCAGCGGTGAGCATCATGTACGTCGTGGGTAGGGCAGCCTTCGATGCGACCGGGCTGATGGCGGTCGTGTTGTCGTTGCTTTGGGGGCGGCGGTTGCCCTCGATGTGGCTGAAGCGTCGCATTCGCCGTCGACAGCGAGCGATCGACCGAGCCCTGCCTTACTCGCTCGACCTGATGGTTGCTTGCCTGGAGGGCGGTCTGAGCCTTGATGCAAGCCTGGTGAAGGTCGTCGAGCAGACTGACGGACCCATGCCAGCCGAAGTCCGCAAGACATTGCAGGAGATGGCCCTGGGGCGACCCACCGCTGAGGCTATTCGCGACCTGGGTGACCGCACCGGCGCGCCTGGCCTCAAGCGCATGACCGAGGATGTTGTGCAGTCGGAGCGCATGGGCATCAGCATCGCTCAGAGCCTTCGAACGCTCGCCCACGATGCGCGTATCCAGCGGCGCCAGCAAGCCGAAGAGCTCGCCCGCAAAGCCCCGATCAAGATGGTGCCCGTATTGATCTTCTGCGTGCTTCCAGCCCTGGGCATCGTCACCATGGCGCCCGCCGCCATCCTGCTTGCTCGGACGCTCTCTCAATCCACGAATCCCTGAGCGCGTGAAGCGCGTTCTCACGTTCAAGCGTGCGCGCGTGTACGCCCTCGTGTTCATCGGGTTGTACGTCGTCGCCTGGGGTTACGAGTTGAACTTGGCGACTCCACCGGTGTACGGCGACGGAGTGCCCATTGGCGGAGACTATATCGCCTTCCATGCCGCGGGGCGACTCCTGCTGCAGGGGCGCGGCTCTGAGCTGTACGACCGGTCGGCCGTGGTGGCTGTTCAGGATGGATTTCTAGATGGCCGGGCGCCGGGCTTCTACGACGCCTTCCGAAATCCAGCGTTTGCGGCGCTGCCCTTTGTACTCCTGGCTCTGGTCGACCTGATCCCGGGCTACCTCGCGTGGAGCGTGGTCAGTCTTGGCGCGCTGGGGCTCGCAATTTGGCTCCTGTTGCAACAGCTTCCGGAGCTCAGGCCTCGCTGGCGGGGTCTGCTGGTTCTCGTCTTCGCCTTCGCGCCGGTCTTTTTTGGTCTCATCGACGGACAGAACGCCACTGTATCGCTGTTGCTCTACGTGCTCATCTACCGTGCATTGGTCAGAAACCAGGACGAACGAGCAGCCTTCTGGGCTGGTTTGGGCTTGTTCAAGCCGCAACTCTTCCTGGTGTTTCCGCTGGTGTTGTTGGCGCGCCGTAGCTGGACTGCCCTCGGGGTGTATGCGCTGACGGCAGTTGGTCTCGGCGCCGCGTCGGTTGCTCTTGTCGGACCCGATGGTGTGGCGGCATGGCTGCGGATCGTGACCGAGCCTGAGTCGGGTCAGGTGCTGGTCAATTCCTGGCGCATGGTCTCGCTCCAGTCACTCTTCCACACGCTGCTGCGCAATCAGCCAACGCTCGCCCTCGGCCTGTACGTGGCCGCGTCGGCAGCGCTACTCGGCGTACTGGTGCGCGTGTGGGCCGACCGGCGTACACCGCCCAACCTGAGCTGGATATTCACGTCGCTGGTCGCCGTGCTGGTGGACCCGCACCTGGTCGACTACGATCTGACCGTCCTCATCCCGGCTGGCGTGCTGGCCGTCAGAGACGTGCCAGCCGTGCGCTGGTGGCTTGTCGCACTGTACGTGCTGGTAGTCTTCCGAGCCGAGCTCCCGATCACCGACGAATCAGCAATTCAGCTGAGCGCGCTGGTGCTGTGCGTGTGCGCTGGCATCGTCTGGAATCAGCTTCGGCCAAGACTCAGTGTTGAGGCATTGGGAACGCCGAAGCTGCATGGAGCATCGTCCGCCTGAGCGCCTGAGGGAATCGGGCTCGAGGGTGCGACGACACGCCCCACTCGTTTGTAATCGTGTGGAGTCCCCGTGACCGGACTGTTCGTACTGACCGTACTGTGCGCCGGCTTGGCCGTCCTGCAAGTCCTGGGACTAGTCAGAGGGAGTGTCCTGGTCGGGCTAGCGCCGACGGCGGGATTGGCGGCACTGGTGATTTTTTCGAGTTGGGGTGTGCTGATCGGGGCACCACCACCGGTAGCAAGCGCGCTGGTGTACGGCATGGCTGTGCTGGGGCTGTTCCTGTGCATCCGCGATCGAGAGTCCCTGCGCGAGGTGCTGGGTGTTTTCGGCCCCGGTCAGCGCGTGCCCCTGGCAACGCTCGCGGCTGCGCTGGCGATTCCTTCCCTCGCCATGGGAGTCGCCTTCGGGGGCGCGCAGGTACCCCTGTCACCGCACGACGGCGCTTCACACGCCGAGGCTATCCAGGCGTTCCGCGCGGGACAGTCGTGGTTGGGCTGGTACCCCCCGGGCATGGCCGCGCTGTTTGCAACCTGGCTCCAGCCATTCCCGTGGGTCGATAGTGCCCAGGGTGCGTTCGAGCTCGGCCTGAGCTTGCCCGTCCTGGCTTCGCTGACCGTGTTCGGGCTCGGCATGTCGATCTGGCACGACGCGCGCCTTGCCGCGGCCGGTGCAGTCCTGCTGAGCTTCACCTATCTGTACCCGTATTTCCCGCAGCTCTGGAGCGGGTGGCCGCTCGCCCTGAGCTTGATTCTGGTGATGGGCATGTGGTCTATCAGTCTGGAATTTTTCGCCAGACCTTCACCCCGTTGGGGAGGGCTGGGCGGCCTTGTGGTTGGGGCGATTGTGCTGGTTCACGGAAGCGAGTTGTACACGCTGGCGATTGTGCTGTCGGCGGTGCTCTTCGGCTCTCTTCACCGGATTGCCTGGCGAGGTCTTGGCGGATCACTCGTGCTGGTGGTCGGGGTCGCACTCGCTGGCGCTGGACCATACTTGCCAAACCTCGTCGGCTGGGCGGGTGCCGGGGGTGCCTATGAGGTCGGTCTGGCTGCGAGCCCGACACCACAGACGATGGCAATAGCCGACGACGGCCCGAGCGCGTTCCTGGCGTTTGGGTTGAACGCGTTCGGGATCGATTTGCCCATCAGGTTGATTCTGGTGGCGATCGGCTGCGCGTGGTGTTACCGCCAGGGCGCCGGGCGGACAGCGGCCGCTGTCGGAATCCTGTTTGGCGGCCTTGCCGTCGTCTTGAATGGGATGCTGGACGTGCCGGCGGTTCGGCAGGTGTACGCGGTCGTGTTCCCGTGGGGGATGCACTACCGTCTCCTGATGCTGGTCAGCATCGCGCAAGCCCTGCTCGCGGGCGCAGGCGGCGTGCTGCTGCTGAGGCAAGTCCATCGGTGGACAGAGCGACCGACGGCATGGAGTCGGAGGCTGCGTCGGCTGACGCGGCTGCTGGTGATCACCTGGCTCGGGCTTACGACGGTAGCGCTGGTGGTCTTCATGGCCTCTCCGGCTCGCGAGGTGCTGGGCTTTACCGCCGACGACGCGGCGGCGATGGCTTGGCTGCGCGAGCACGCGGGTCCGTCTGACGTGCTGGTCAATGACGGCTCTGCCGATGCGGGCATCTGGGCGCCGTACAAGGCCGGCGTCCCGATTCTGCTACCGCGGACTCTTCTGGTGCCGTCCGAAGAGATCGCCCGCCGAAAGCTGGTCTGGCAGAACGTCGCCAGCCTCGACCAGAGCCCCGAAGCCGCCGCCGCAGCGTGTGCCGAGCACGCGCGTTACGTCTACAGAGGCTCGAAAACAAGCTCGTGGGACGAGCGCCACTTTCCCCCCCCAGAAACCCTCCGCGCCTCACCCGGGCTCGAAGAAGTCTTCACCCAGGGCAACGCGATCGTCTTCCGTATCCGCCTCGGGTGTCAGTAACTCGGTCGAGGCGCAGCTCACCGTCAGCCAGACGAGTTACGTCCGCGGTGCCGATGCGCGGGCGGTCAGCACGACGAGGGCGGAAGCCAATTTCACCACGTCCTCGCCGCTCTCCCGGAACGAGCGGTCATACGTGCGAACAGCGCATTCCTTCATGCCATTTCACGCGTTCCATCTACCTTGACGAGGTCCTCTCGCGAGAAGTTGAACAGACCAGTTTGGTCGGCGTGTGCTTGGCCACACGTCAGCACGCCGGGTACACGCTCGGATCACGCCCTGTCACCTTGGGGCTATCTGAGTTGCTGGCGCAAACCCTGTTCCGCAGCTCGCCTGCCCCACCAGCAGCAGCGAGCCACGTGGTCTGGCCTGAACGCCGTGTGATAGATGGCTAAAGGAGTTCGGCCGAAAAGGGCATGGCGACCGGCTAACAGCGGCCGAACTCCGTTCAAACAGACTGCGCTAGGAGGCGACGTCCCTGGCAGGAGACTTTTCGGCCGCCCCTCTGGCGCCTGCTCGTAAGCAGTTCGCAACCGTTTCTCAACCAGCCTGCACCACGTGCGCGGCCGAGTGCAAGCGGACAGTATAAATTGATCCTTTGGGGACGTACACTCCCGTTCTTGACGAGAATGCGTGTCCACGGAAGAGGGCTTTCGGATCCCATCCAGCACGCGGGTCGCCGTACCGCCATGTGGGCCAATAAGCACTGAGTTCTTGGGGAGTAAGAGGCGTGGAACTGATCCGTCGGCTTCTACCTAGCCTAGAGGGACGGCCGAAAAGTCTTCTGCACGGACATCGCCCCTCTAGGCCAGTCTGTCGAACGGAGTTCGGCCGCTATACGCTTCCGGCAGTGCACTTTTCGGCCGAACTCCTAGAGGGGCGGTCGAGAAGTCTTCTGCACGGACATCGCGTACGCGGTCAGGCTGTGGTCGAGTTCGGCCTGGTGGCCCTGTTGTTCATCACGCTGGTGTTCGCAACAATCGATTTTGGCCTGCTCCTGAACACGTGGATCTCCACAAGCTCCGCGTCACGCGAGCTTGCTCGAAGCGCGTCTGTGGGCAAGCAGGAGCCTTTCTTACAGGCGGAGGCCTCTAGGCTAAACCTGCCGTCCGTCGACACGCGCGCTTTTGGCAAGCGCTGCTGCGATGACGCGAGCGCAGTCGAAATCAGGATCCAGTACTTTGACCACACCAAGCCGGGATGTATGTCTCCCTCGACGCCGGCGAACTGCCCGGTACCCGTCGGAGACGTCTACGAGCAGTACCCTTTCTTGAACGCCGACGGAACTGGCACGTGTTCGGTGTCTCCCAGCCTTCCTGGCTCGAACTGTCATCCGCAAACCGACGATTGGGTGACCGTCACCGTGATCGCTCACGGCGCGCAGGTCATCACCCCGCTGGTGCGTCCCATCTTTGGTTGTACGAACGGCTCGGATCCGAATTGCTTCGTCCCACTGAGTAGCTCGACGACAATGCGCTACGAAGGCGGGGAGTTCTAAATGCGGATGCGCCGCCGAGAGCGAGGACAAATCATCGTCTTCGCCGCGGTAATCATGGTCGCCGTAGTGGGCGCAATGGCTCTGGTGATCGATGCCGGCATATTCCTGATCATCCAGCGCCAGTTCCAGTCCGCGGCAGATGCTGGCGCGCTGGCGGGTGCCTGGCATGACCCCGTCTGCCCTTTCCCGGACCCGGCCAGCCCTAACAGCCCGGGCATGAACTTATGCCTTGGGCCAAAATCTACTGGTGCGCCCACGGCGGCGGAGAGGGTGGCCAGGCAGCTCGCTCAGGTCAATGGCGATAGAGCGGCAGGCTTGTGTGGGGGAGCGGTGACCGTGACAGTGCCATCACCGGATGGTGGTGTCCCGCGAAACGTGCCCAAAAACGTCAGGGCGATTGTAGTGACCGTCGAATGTGATGCGGGCTACATGTTCGGTCGCATCTTGCCGGGCCTAATAACAAAACATATCAGCGCCAGTGCTGCGGCGGCGATAGGCGATCGGTCTATCGGCCCTTCTAAGACCGTTGGTGGTGGGCCGGACTGTACAAGCGGCGGCGACATAACTGATTTCACGACCGCTCCACCCTGCGGTCGCATCGCGCGGCTGCTCGAGTAGTGGACAGACGGCTCGCGACATAGGCTGACGTCGTCGCGCCGATGGTGTCCGCGGGTCTACGTGAACGTAACGGGAATCGCGAGTGAGCTAGCTGCGTGCGCTGGCTCCGCTCCGAAGTCGAACACAAGCGTGCCGCTCGAGCCTGAGGCGCCCGCCAGTGGAAAAATGGGTGTCGTGCAACTTGCGAAAAATGGTTCCTGCCCGAGGGCCTGGGCTGGAGGTGGAGACGCGCTCGTAGCGGCTGGCTGCAACGTGCAGTTGCCGACAATTGATCCGTTGTGAGAAACACCGACCGATCCGAGCGGCGGGAAAGCATCCGCAAGATCCGGGTTACCGTTCGAGGCAGCTGGATTTGGTCGTGTGTCCAGGACGCGGACGCTGCATGAAAACCAAGCCGTGCCAGAAGTAATCGCGATGCTGGCGCTCGTATCAAAGGTGGCGTTACCGTCCGTCAGGGTTCCTGGACTCACCGTCGCGCTGCCGCTCGTCAGCGAGCACACTGCAGCTATGTCAGTAGCATGCTGCGAAGTTGGCGCGGTGACACGGATAGCGTTGTAGCCAACGGTTGTTGACGTTTTTTTGTCGGCATAGGTCAGAGTCAACGTCAGCACCGGGTTGGCGCCTGCTCCCCCGCCGGCCCGATCGTAGAGACGGCGATAGATCAACCCGCACGAGCCGTTTACGTCAGTTACACAGAAAAACGCGGCAGTGCCAGTAAGGTCGGGCGGCGGGCACTCGGGGGCTTTCCAGATATCGTAGCCGGTGCCCTGGGTGCGGCAGGTAAAGATCCCAACCCCAGCGGCGTTGCCGACATCATGCCGCCAGATGATCTCTTGGGACGCCAGCTTGTTCCCGCCGCTGGTCAGCGTCACGCGACAGTCGAGCGGGTTGCCGAGTTCCACCTGTCCATTACTGGTGCAGCTCGGAACCATGTTCGGCGGAATGATAGTTAGGCTGCTCGACCCTTGCGAATCCATATGGTTCGTCGTTGGCGCGTAGTTTACGGTGATCGAAGGCGTTCCTGGGATGTACCAGCTCGCAGCCATAGAGTCCGTCGATGAACAACTCGTCTGGGATCCTGTGGCTGGCGTAGGTAAGACACAGCTCCCGTGGGTTGAGCTATCAGGGAACGTCCAGGTGACTGTGCCCCCAGGCGGCCTGAGGTCTGACGCGTTGGAGAACACGTCTTGCACGGTGGCTACACAGGTGATCGAGGTTTGAACCAGGGCCGGTAGCCCGGGGGGGTTGCAGACAAGACTTGTGGACGTGGGGTGGCTCAGTGCGCCAGGAGCAGCCGGGGCAGCCGGGCTGAGCGGCAGACCGTTGAAGTACTCGGCTTCACGCGCGCTGAGAACGTTCGCGCCCACCGCGACGACGACCGCGACGCAGGCAACGATCAGGCCGTACTCGACCATGTCTTGAGCGTGCTCTCGGGAGCCCAGCAAGTCGTGGAACCGATTCAGGCGCGGCAACGTCCAGTGCACTAGCCTACCCTTGTCTTTCCAGAGGTTACGCGTCTGAGGCTATCGACGTCGCGGTACCGTACAGCATCATCCCATGGGTACGCCGCCACCTCGCCAATCAAGGGTTGAGATTCGGTTTAGGTAATCTCGATTTAGGCACGTAGTGAAGGCAAGGCGCACCCGAATCGACACGGTCAACAGGCACTTTCAGCACGGGGTTAGTCTTCGCGCGATCGACGACGCGGGCGTAGCGGGCGGTGGTCTTCGGATCCTGATGACCAAGCATGTCCTGCACCGCGCGCAGATCGTGCGTGTAGCGGTTACGCCAGTGGTCCTGTACGTGAAGTGAGCTGCTGGCTCAGGTGCTGGAGTGGGTCAACCGACGACGAACATCCTGGCTCGTGCGCGAAGCGTCAAGTCGCGCCAGTAGTTTCAGCCCTCTCCGAGCAGCATCACCCTCCCCAGCCGATCGGCGATCACCAGAGACCCGTCAGCGCGGATGGCTGGCGCTGTCCAGATAGGTGCCTGCGCGTCGTAATCGAAGACAAGGTGGCCCGTCTTGCCGTCGAGCGCGAAGACGTGGCCGACCGTGCTGGCTGTGTAGACCGTGTCCGTCGCATCCAGGGCGGGCGAACTGTACACCGAGCCCACGAGCGGGAATTGCCAGCGTAACGACCCGTCGCCGCGGTTCAGCGCGTACACCCCGCCTTTGTTGGCGCCAAAGTACAGCGTGCTGTTGTCCGCGCTGAGCGCCGCCGTGGACCAGATCCCGGCGATCTCACGCTCGGCTTCGAACAGCCATACCAAACGCCCCTCAGGCGAGATTGCGTAGAAGATGCTGTTGTTGGCACCGATATAGATCGTCCCGTCTGGGCCGATCGTAGGCGAGGCGCCAGTCCCTATTCCGTCAGCGCCGGCCGGGGGCGAGTGACTGACTATCGGAAGCTCATGCCCGGGAAACTCGGCGAAGCGGAAGACCCAGCGCAGCGTGCCTGTGCGAGTCGCCGCGTCCTTGGGCGGTGCGACTGCGTACAGCTTGCCGTTCATGCTCGGCACGTACACCGTCCCGTCCTGAGCCAGCGCTGGCGACGACTTCAGCGTCGGCCCCGTCTGCTGAGTCCACTTGACGTACCCGTCGGGGCTGACCGCCGAGAGCCGCCCCTGCCCGCCCATAGCGTAGATCGTTCCGTCCGGACCCAGGCTGGGCGAAGACGTCTGGCGCCCGGGCCCGAGTTCGACCGACCACAGAATCTGCGGTCCGATGCCTGCGCTGGGCGCCTGAAGCGCGTACAGCCTGCCCTGCGCATCAGGCGAAGCGCTGTCCGTACTAAAGCCGACGTAGACCGTGCCATCGCGTCCGATCGCCGGCGTGGCATGCCAGGACGAGCCGCCCGGAGGATGGAAGCTCCAGCGCGCCGCGAGTTGATTACCGGCGCTGATCGGATCACGCAACGCGAAGAGCGTGCCACTGTGTAGCCCGACATAGGCAGTCCCGTCCGCGTCGATAGCCGGAGAGCTCTGGATGTCCGAGTTACCAAACACCGGATCGGGCACCTCAACCCGCGAAGCGTTGAAGCTGCGCAACAGAATTGGCTGCCGCGGCCCGATGTACGGACTGCGCCCAGTATGCTGCGCGTCCATCTGGTACATCGGCCGTCCGATCGCCAGCGGGCCGAGGTTCGACGCATGGTCGGTTGGCGGACGGTTCAGACAACCCGTCGTCAGGACCAGAACACCGAGCGCCACCAGTGTCAGACGGGGATGTAGCACGGCAGTAGTCTACGCGCGGGTCCTTGCATCTCTTCTCCGCTCTTTGTCGCACGCGGTTGAAAGCCGATTGCGGTTCTCCCGCGACTTCCCTCTGCTGCGGCGTGCGTTCGGCATCAGCCCCCCCGGCGCGCAGATCTATTCAAGCGATGGCTCATACTTGTTGAGAAACACGATGATTGACCGGCTTCACCAACTGCGAGAGACGCGTGGCGTCTTGGGCACGCTGCGCTACGCCATTCAAGTGGCTCCACGGATGATGCGGGAGCACCCGGAGTGGCACTATCACCGCCGGCTTTGCTTCGCGGGGGCCGTTTTCATATTGGGCGCCCAGCGATACCGCTACTTCGCTCACCCCTACAACTGGACCTGGGACAATGAGCGCGCTGTCGAAATTCCAATCGTCTGGCGCATCGTCCAGCAACACCGGGGTAAGCGCATCCTCGAGGTCGGTCACGTGCTCGGCCATTACTTCAGGTTTCCACATGATGTGATCGATAAATACGAGCGAGCACCGGGTGTCCTCAACACCGATGTACTCAACTTCCAGCCCGAGCAGCCTTACGACTTGATCGTCAGCATCAGCACGATTGAACACGTCGGTTGGCATGACGATAGGCGTGGTTGGCAGAGAGAGCCCCGTGATCCCCATTTGGCATCGGTGGCCATCGAACACCTGGCCGAATTACTCACGCCCGGCGGGCAGTTGGTGATCACCTTCGGTGTTGATCAGCACCCCGGCCTGGACCGTTTGGTGCGCGACGATCGCCTGCCGTTCGACCAAGTAGGTTATCTTCGTCGCACATCGCGCTGGAACAGATGGAAGGAGGTTGAGCGCTCACAGGTGTTGGATTCTCAGTATGGCCAACCATTCCCGTGTGCGAATGCCGTTGTTGTCGGGATACGCAATGGGCCTGACCCGACCAGCCGCAGCTATTGACCCCCCACGCCTGTGAAAGAACAAGCGGCGGGAGTAGTTCGGCAACCGCAACGCGGCTCCCTGAGCTGTGGTGTGCCTGTCGCTGCACGCGGGCACCTTCGCTTTACGACGTCTACTTCTGGCCTCGTCGATCATGGTTGCCTTTCGAGAGTGATGCGGGCCGCCCACGTGGGGGCGGGGCGATATTCCCAGTTCCAGCCGCCGGAGCTCGCGAACACAAGCTGCATGTCCTAACCGGCCACCCCCCGCCCCAGCCGCGCGGTGCAATGTTGTTTACGCTGAATCTGCGTGAGATCACAGGATTCCACGCAGGATCTCATTCAGCTTTTCGGCTTGTCCGCGGCGGGTGTACGCTTCGATATCCCGTCGGTCAACATCTGGCCGCAAGGTCCCGATTTGCTTTCGACGGAGCAACGCGAGCAGCGTTTGCTCGATGGTGCCTACATCGCTCGGCTCACAGATGGTTCCCCATCGATTTTCGCGAACCATGTCGGCTGTTGCACCTGCGTCGACCAGGCCCAGCACGTGTGTGCCACACGCGACGTATTCGTACAGCTTGCTGGGAATCGCGGTCTGAGCTCCCTCCGCAGCCGTAGACACCAGCAGCGCCACGTCTGCACTGAGAATGTGACGAAGCACGTCAACATGGGACAGGTAGCCGAGTCGCTCCACCCGTTCCTGCAATCCCAGGTCGTTAATTGTCCGGACAACAGATTCCGGAACGAACCCAGCCAAACTGAGCGTGATAGCGCCGGGCGTTCGGGATTCTATCCGCTGCATGGCCTGCAACAACGTCGAAAGGTCTCGGCGCTCGTTAAGGAGACCGGCATAGATACACCTCAACCCATGTCCCCCGTCGCTCCCTGGGAGTGGCTTTACCAGTCGGGCATTGCCCACGTCCTCCTCGTCGAAGCCGTTGGGTACCAGGTGAAAACGAGAACTCGATAACGCATATCGAGCGCGCAGACTTATGAGCGCGGGCAGTGTCGGTAGGATGACTGCCTCGGCACGCCTAACCACCGCGGCTTCCATGGCTGCTTCCAACCGCCTCCGAACGACCAGCCCGCGGTCATAGAGCGGATTGGTTACCCAGTCGTCACGGAAGTCAACGACGAGAGGCGTCCGAGTCACCATGCACAGTGCTAGAGCAAGCAACGTAGCCGAATGTGGCGGCGCGGACACAAACACAGCGTCAGGTCGGTGCTCTGTAATGAGCCTGAGTCCTCGCGTGAAGGCATGCGGAATCCAAAGAACTTTGTCATCCGGGATAAGTAATCCATGGACCATGCGCGCGATCGGCATAACGGCCTTCGCCAGCCCCGACGAGGCAACGGTCGAGCCGATTGCCTGGCCCACTAAAGCAGCGCTGATCCGCCCTCGCGGCTGCAACGACGCGGTACGAACCAACTGAGTCGGCGGCTCAATCTGGCTGAGCAACGATGAATCATATGAAATGGGCTCGTAATACTCGGGTCGCACGGTCAACACGCGTATGTGCCAGCCCATGCGCGATAAATACTTGACGAACTTGAGCGTACGCAGAACGGGTCCGCCACCCCAAGGCGGAAAGTAATAGACAATAGTCAGCAGACGCGCCACGTCAGGCGTTCACTTGGGTCTTACGTCAGCTGCCACTCATAAGTGCATCCAGTGTCGAGTACGGAGGCGCTCGGCTCTGATACCAAGTCTGGCCGCATCCTACCGCCCCGGATCACACAAGCACAGCATCGGCTCATTGATTGTTCTGCTGAGCTAAGCTCCGAAGCATCTCAGGTGAGTTCCGCGTAACCACCTCTACTAGCGGCACTTTGCGTGCCCACATGGTGCCCCTCCTCGAGTGCGGGCCCCGGTCGAGCGAAGGATGTCCGCAGGGCCTCACTCGGACCGCAAGGTCAACGGACAAGGCGCGCCCGATTTGCTCTATGGATCATCAAATAGTAGCTCGCCGTCGTTAGCGCGTAGGCGAACACCGAGACCAGCGCCACGTTGATCAATATCCGGCCGGCCTGCGTCAAGAGTACGAAGCCCATCAACAGCAACGTACATGCGGCGCCGATGGCAGCGCCAAAAGTACAATCGTGAAATCGACCAAGTCGAAAGCCCAGATACTGCGCCAACACACGAGCAATCGACCACAGCACGCTGGCAAAGAGCAGTATGACGAACAAGGGTTGGACGCCTTGAAAGGCTGGACCAAAGAACAACACGATCGCAAACTCGCCAAACAAGATACCGAGCACAAGGGTGACGAGTCCAAGACCAGCCACGGCGGCGGCGGTGCGACGCGTCAGAGCCCAACTCTCTGCCTCCGGAAGGGTCGTAATCCGGTATAAGGCAGTCGTGATGAGAACCTGGTCAAGTAGCCAGAAACTCTCGGCTAGCCTTGCAGCCAGCGCGTACAGGCCCAGTGGACCCGGGCCGAAATAGAAGGCTACTGCGAGCTGATCGAGCCGGAACGTCAGCATGTTGAGCACATGGCCCGGGAACAGTGTCCGCGACGAAGTCCAAGCTTGCCACATCATGTGTCTGTCCCAGTTGAGGCGCAACCCGGGCCGGACCACGATGATGATACCGAGCGCCGTGACTATGCCCGCAAAGACGATTACGCCCATCACGCCTCCTGGCGTCAGTCCGCCACGTGCCCCAAGTAAGACAACTCCACACGCTGTGCACGTTGCGGTGGCTAGCTGCGCCATATACGTCGCCGGCGCCCGATTCGATGCAATGGCGACGCTGTTCCAGAAGAGTCGATACAAAATGAATGGACTGCTCAACGCAGCTAGAATGACTGCCATCGAATATGCGTTGGGAGCTACTAAGGCATATCCGACGAGGGCCAAGCACGTTATGGCACCTAGCACACCCGCTAACACAATAGCCAAGTGATTGCCCTCTTCGACGCCAGCCTTCCTCTGACTCATTAAGTATAGGATGCCAGACGCCATTCCAAGACTGGCGATTTCTGCCTCAAGATACGTAACAAGGATAAAGTAATCTACAAAGCCTTTTCCTGCTGGGCCCAGCGCCCGCGCGATTATCCCATTCGTAAACAGAGTTACTGCGATCCAAACCGCCTGAGTCGCACTCGTGAACAACAGGTCAGAGGATAAGCTACTACTGTTCCGCAAGGAGGGTGCTATACAAATGCTCGATTTCTGCGAGCACGCTCGACTCCTGAAAAAGACTCAGCGCTCGCTCGCGCGCTGAGCTACCCATCTGCTCTCTTATGCTTTTTGGAAGTTCCAGTAGGCGTGAAGTCTTCTCACTCAAGTCATCCGCACTGCCTGGTTCGACAAACCATCCGTCGATACCATCGCGAACCACCTCTCGTGCGCCTCCAAGGGAAGTCACAATCACTGGTTTGGCGGAAAACATGGCCTGAACAAAGCTCAAACCAAGACATTCAATTTCAGTTATTGATGGAAATACAAGGGCATCGCAGGCAGCGTAGTACTCTGGAAGTTCATCGTCAGTAACTTGGCCAGCGAATGAAACGATTTCGGATAACTCTAAGTCTTCTGCAAGGCGTTTCAAATATCCAAGGTAGTTGTGATCTGGCCCTACCATAAGGAGTCGGCAATCGGGAAAGCGCGTCACCAATTGCGGAAGGCACGAGAGCAGCACCTGGGGACCTTTTCGCGCACGCATCTGACCGACAAACAGGAGCACTGTTGAGCTGCCAAAACCATATCGGGACCTTACACGAGCTCCCGAAACGGACGGGTGAAATGCTTCCATGTCAACCACCATCCTGACCCGCTCCGCCTGCCGTGGATCAAAGCCCACTATTGCTAGACGGGTCTGGCAATGAGCCGTCATGCTCACTACCTTGTCCGCTTCCTCCAGGATTTGCCTTGTTGTCTTAGCGTACGTGTCCAGACCTTCGTATGCGTCGAGCTCGCCCCGATGTGGCACCAATTCGCCGAATGTACTGATTACGCTGCGCACGCCGAATTGGCGGGCTAGTAGGACCGCTGCCGCACCTTGCTCCCACGGGAAGTCGTACGCATGAACGACGGCTCCTTGAGCAGTTTGCAGGCAAGCATCACCGTGCACGATCCAAGCAAGGCTCGCCAACATCGCGCGGCCGCCTCTAAGAGGATCGCGTCGCAGCGGATATGCGTACCAGGAAAGAAGTTGGAAGGTAAGCCGTGGATGGGTCAGCGAGTAACGCACGAGGCTTCGCAACGTTGGGCGGGTAATCCGTTGGACATCCAGACCCTCGACCGGATTTTGTGGAGGATCCTGGACAGCGTGAGCTGCTGCCTGCACGGCGACTACCCGAAATCCGCGGGCCGCCAAATGCGGCAGCGCTCTGTGCAAGTAGCGTGCAATTCCCCCATACGGCGGCGGCCATGAAGCACCAAGAACGAGGACGCAACCTCTATTCGCGAGAGCCACTATCACGCAGCCTTAGCGGTGGCGTTTGATCGCTCGGCACACGTGGTCGCCGGATGAACCACTGTTCGATGGAGCTCCGGAACAACATCACGGTGCAGAAAGCAAACAACAGAACGGCCTGTCTTGGTGAGACTTCCCCGCGAACAAGCCTCCGTGGCAATCGCCTCAGCCGCTTGAATAGCAAGTGACGAGTGAAGAGCGTGCGATGCTTATCCTGGAGTCGAGCCACCAACCGCAATTCACGCACTACACCGCTCGTGGTCATCAGATTCCGGGAATTGCGGCTAGCCGTCGGATGGCGTCGGTAGAACCAAAGCGGCCTCGGTATACGGACGCCACGCAACCCCTGCTCGGCGAAGGTAAGCCAGAGGTCCCAATCCTCGCACCGCAAGGCGGCCATCCCAGGATCGTACCCGCCTGATTGCTCGAAGACGGTCTTGCGCATAAGCGCAAGGCAGACCGCGTACCCGCCTTCGGCCAAACGTTCGGTTTGGAAGTCATCCAGCTGAAAAACACCAGAGCGAGTGCCCATGTACATACCGTCGGAATACGCGAACGCCGCGTCGGGTGTCCCCAGCAAAACCGCCATAGCCTCTTCAACGTACGTATTCATTAAGGCATCGTCAGCGTCGAGGCGCATCAGAAATACACCCGAGGCGACCCGCGCCCCCAGGTTCACGGCTTCGCACACACCGCGATTCTCCTGTGTGATCAGTTGAACAGGGAATGCGCGAGCGACAGATTGCGTATCGTCTGTGGACCCGTCGTCGACGACAATTACCTCGAGCGGAGCGTAGGTCTGTTGGAGAACGCTCCGAATAGCATCGCCCAGGAAGCAGGCGTAGTTGAAGCAAGGGATAACCACGCTAACAAGCGGACGCTCGCTCATCCCGCAGCTAAGCGCAACGGAAGCAGCCTGAGTGCCTGGAATGCATTCGAAACCACCCACTCGAGGTGTCGCACGAAAGAGCTGGACGAAACCTGATCGGCTTTCACCACAGCGGCGTGCAGTTGGAGCAGCTCGCGATCGCTGACCACCCGCACAACTTGCTCGCGTTCTCTCGGAAGAAGCACCAGCCAGCCCAGAACGTCACGGTAGGACTGCGCCTTCGCAATTGCATGACGGGGTCCCCTCCACAGCGCCATGCCCCAAACGAGTACCTCGGCCCCAATCAATACCGGCACCAGCGTTATTAGAGTTCGAAGCTTGAGCAATTTGAGCATTGCGTACCAGCGATTGCGTTCCAGATATCTGAGCTTCTGCGGTGAAAAACCGGGCCGGTGGTCGTGAACGATTTCCGATGCTGGAGTTGCAAGGCACTTGTAGCCCGCGAGACGCGCGCGCAATGACAGGTCATCGTCCTCGTAGTACAGAAATAGTCGCTCGTCGAAGCCGCCCAACTTTGCGAACACACGGCGACGAATTGCGAAGCAAGCACCGCTGACCGCACCCACAACTTCTGGCTCAGCGTGCGCGTCACTCGGCCTCCCCCAGCCTCGGCAGGTCGAAATACCGCTGATGTGGACATCGTGGCCAAACGTGTCGATCAACTCTGGGTGCGCGCGCAGCAGGATCTTCGGTGTCGTAAGACCCACATCGGAATGCTGCTGCAGCGGCGCCACGAGCGGATCTAGCCAGCCGCGGCGGGCTTCGGTGTCAGGGTTGAGAAAGACTAAGAATTCGGCGTCACTGGCGAGCGCAGCCTGGTTGCACGCCGCGCCAAACCCCACGTTAAATCTATTTTGGCTGAATCGAACCGTCGGGAACATCGCCGTGACAAGTTGGGGCGTCCCGTCTGATGAGCCGTTGTCAATGACGATTGCCTCGTCCTCATCGGTCAACGTTGGTAACAACGCACGCAGGCATCCTTCGATATACTGCCGGTGGTTGTAAGTCACCACAATAATGCTGGAGCGCAAACGTCGACCCATCTACTTGCGCTGACCGTACTCCAGGAACATCAGGCGCATGGCGTGCAGAATAACGGCCGTAAACGTGCTCAACACACCAACCACACAGAGCAAAACGGTGATTAACGCGTACCCGACGGCCAATTGCTGGGTGGCGTCGTAGATCCGCGCGACCACCAGGCCGAGCAGCAAGCCTGCAAGCACGACTGCCACTCCAGGCAGTCCGAAAAACAGCAACGGACGGTGCTCCGCGACAAGGCGGAAAATGGCATCCAATTGACCCATGCCGTGCCAGACCGGGTTGCGCTTCAAAGGAATCCCGTACTGGACGCGAATGGGAACTTCAAGCACTTTCCAGCCACGCTGTTTGGCCTGAAACTGCGTCGAAGGCTCGAGACCGAACCCCTGGCTGTTGAAACGCATCTCGTCCAGCGCGCGCCGGGAAAAGGCGCGGTAGCCGCTCTCTGTATCGCTCAAGTGCAGACCCGAACCCAAGTTGGTAGCCAGGGTCAGAGCGTGCTGGCCGGCCACGCGCCAGCGAGGGATGATGCTGCGCACGCCAGCGAAACGCGATCCGACGACCATGTCGGCTGTACCGCTCAAGATCGGCGCGACCAGCGTCTCGACATCGGCAGGATCGTGTTGGCTGTCCCCATCGAGCAAAACCAGGGCGTCAGCACCGATGGCACGAGCCTGCTCGAAGGCAGTCTTCACCGCGGCCGTCTTGCCTTGATTGCGGCCGTGGCGCACGACCGTCGCGCCGGCTGCTTCAGCCACTTCAGCAGTTGCATCAGTTGAACCATCGTCCACGACCAGGACCTGCTGATCGCGAGCCCGCAGCTTCAGGACGAGACTGCCGATGAAACGGTCTTCGTTGTAGGCGGGAATGGCAACCACGACGCTTCGCCCAGCAACCCAGGGGAATGATCGCGCTTCGTGCATTGCCGGCAGTCGGCTGGACATCTCGCAGAAACCGTTCCGCTGGCGCGTTGTTATGAGGCCGCCCGGCTGATTTCTAGTTGAGGGATGGTCCGCTTCTGCGACACATAGCATGCCGGCGCCGTGGTCTTCTGCCTGCCGAGCAGCTTCGCGCCCTACCAGGTCCGTCAGACACAGGATCTACCTACGAAATAGATGCTCGTGCGCCATCTACTTGTCGAACGACAACGCTACCGTCAGGTCTACGCAACTCGATCATGCGCGGCTTCGGATTGGCATCAACGCGCAGTTGGCCGCTGGTCCAGACGAGATGGGTGCCGTCGTAGAGCGTGAACGAAGATTCGCGGGAGCCGGTCGGGCCGCTGGGCATGATGCGGACGATCAGGTCGCCGGTCCAGGTTTGGACGCGTGGACTCGTCGACCGGACGAGGGAGTCGTAGTCGGGCGCCAGCGGGATGATGGCGCCGGCGCGGGCGAAGACGGGCGGGCCGCTGGCTTCCAGGGGGGCTGGTACGGTCACCTCCTGGCCACCGGCGTAGAGGGTGCCGCGCCAGTAGTCGACCCACTCGCCAGGCGGCAGGTAGACCGTGCGGGTTGTGGCGCCGGGCTCCACGACGGGGGCTACCAGAAAATGCGGACCCAGGAAAAACGACTGCTCCTCTTGCCATGCGCGTGGGTCCTCAGGCGCTTCTATGGGCAGGTACCGCATCAGCGGCAGGCCCGTCCGACTGGCCTCAGCGGCCACGCTGTACAGGTACGGCACCAGGCTGGCGTGCGCCCGACCGGCCACACGAAAGGCATTCAGCGTGCCTTCGTCGAGCCAGACGTCGATCGGCGGCCGCGGATGATCGCCCAGGTGATCGCGCAGCAGACACGTCCAGGTGGCAAGCTGGAGCCAGCGCAGCCACAGCTCGCGCTCCTGGTCGCGATTCAAGTCGGCCTGCACGTAGCCGGCAACTTCGGTGTGCCAGTACGGAAACCCACTTAGTCCGAAGGACACCGCCGCCGGCACCATCGACTGCAGCCCGTCCGACCCTCGCCAGCGCATGACCGCGTCCCCGTTCCACTGCGAGTTCTCGAAGCGCTGCGCACCCACACCCCCTGTCCGCAGCATCAGCGCAAAGTCACCGTCGGGTCGCGCGGCGGACGCCGCCTGCCAGGCCGACTGTGCATACAGCAGCGGATAGCGATTGTGGCTCTTCAGACCACTCGAGCCATCACCTAGCACGGCGTCGGTGGGGATCAACTCGCCCAGGTCGAGCATTCCGCCGTCGTAGCCCAGATCGTTCAGGGCACGCCGCCACGAAGCGGCCCACCACA
>JAABUQ010004760.1_pt1 | contig 22714 bp, 30 predicted proteins | sample 5560001 | NCBI WGS metagenome assembly JAABUQ01 (sample SAMN10711888, study PRJNA513371) | rock metagenome | isolation source: Antarctica rocks | place: Antarctica: Victoria Land, Finger Mt nord | collected 2015-12-18 | reverse complement strand
GCCGCTGGACGCGCCGCACTACTCCGAGCAGACGCCCCACGGTGCGCGACGCCCGCCGCGCCCTGCGTGCCTGCGTCGCCGGCCGCGGCTTTGCGCTGCGCGTTGCTTGCCGGACCACGCTGTCACACGTCTACCTGCGAGACACTGCACGCAAGCAAATGTACGGCGCCGCGCCGAAGGAGCCGACCCTGCTTGGGCTCTCAGCGCGCCGTGCCACACCGAACGACCAGTCACGGCACTGCGCTCCCTGCTTTTCAATATTGCGCGCGTCCAGTGATGCGTGTGCCGCTTGCCAGGCACGTGTGATTGGCAGCTTTTTCTTTCCGTGAAGCGCATGAAAGTTGCTCTTGTGCACCCAGGGGCCTGCAAACCTCACTGGCTCGCTAAAATGCGCTGCGTCGACTCTGCTGCTGACGGTGGGATGGGCGCGCCGCGCGGCAGGCGCGCGCTCGAGGGTGCCCTTTGCGCTGCGGTGGCTGGCGGCGGAGCTGCCGGAGCGGCTGGGGCGGGCGGGCGAGACCGTGGAGCGGCTGCATGCCCTGCTCGAGCTGTGCCGCATGGAGGCGGGCGCGGCCGCCGCGGCGCAGGCAGCGACGGGGGACGCCGGTGCGCGCTCGTCACACCTTGTCCGAAGGGACGCACCTCGTGTGCCTGCGCGGGATCCTCTGCTGAACCATAGTAGCTTAGTGCCGTCATGCTGCTCGTTGTGCATGGTGTCGGCACTGGGAGTGCCTGAGCTGCAGTGAACCAAGTACATGCGGCATGCAGGCTGTGACGCCTGTGCGCATGCCGGGAGCTGCGTACATACGTTCATGCAGGTGGCAGCAGAGCACAAGTGTTGTGCCTGCGGTTAAGACGGCCCCGCGACCTCTAAGCGGGACCGCACTGCTCTGTTATTTAAACCGAGGAGCAATGAGCAATGTGCTTTCCGCACGAGTGTCGCGCTCGCTGGGCAACAGCTGCTTTGACAGCAACACGTACGAGATGGATATGATGTGCCGCGGGGACAGTCAGCGCAGGCGGGCGCGCCGCGGCGGCCGCGCTGTGGAGCAGGCGGCAGGAGACGGTGGTCTGCGCGCTGGCGAGCCGCCACCTGAGGTGCCGCGCTGCGCCCACGCGCCTGCCCCATGGTGCCGGACACGCATGCAGTGCGAGCCCTGGTGCACCTGATCTTTGCTGTTGTGCCGAGGCAGAAACGGAGGGCACGCAGCATGGCGGGAGTGTCAGCGCGCCAGAACCACACACAAGCAGCGAGACAATTGCTTGCAAGTACGCACCTGGTGCAGCACCAAGCGTGGCTGCCGAGTGCGCGCCACACGTCAGCAGCCCTGCAGCACAGTGTCTCATGACACTTGCCTGGCTCGTCAGACACCAGCAGCGGCCCCGCTCCGGGTGGCAAAGCGCAGGGCGGCGGCGCGCAGGGGCCGCGAGTTTGCGCCCGCGCTGACCTGGCTCGCTTGGCTGCTGGCGCGGCACCCGCGCGCGCCCGACCTGCTCGAGCGCGCCGCGTTCGTGCAGCTTGCGCTCGGCGACACGCGTGCGGCGGCCGCCAGCTTTGAGCGCGCGGCCGCGGCCGCGGCCGAGGCGGCGGGGCTCGGCGACGCGCGCCCGGGGTCAGGCCTGGGGCCGCCGCACGCCGACAGCCTGGCCGGGGTGGTCGCTAAGCTGTCCGCGGGCGCGCCGGGCGCGGCCGCGACGGGCGCGCGCCCGGACGCAGAGCCCGGCGCGGACGCTGAGCCTGCAGAGGCGCGGGCCGAGGGCGGCGCGGCGGCCGTCGCGCAGCTGGAGCGGCTGGCGCGGCGCGGCCGCGGGCTGCAGCTCTTTGCGGAGGGCGAGTACAAGGGCGCGCCGCCTACTCATGCCCTGCTTACCTGAAAGTTGCTGCCTCGACCTGCCGGCCGGCATGCACGCGCGGCGTTGAATCGCCTGGTCTGCAACGGCGGTCCGCTTGCAGGCTGTGCGACCTGTGTGTGTCGTCGCGGGGAGTCAAGCCATCAGCTGCCCTAGGGGGGCAGTCCCGCATGCGCGCATAGCTTTGCGCTGTCATGCTCATGGTAAGCGCTGCATGGCAGGCGTAGCGGCCCTGCGAGGGTGCGACAGGGGTAGAGTATGGTAGGTGTCGCTGTGCGCCAAAGGTGCTGCGGCGCGCGCAGGCGCGCAGGCAGAGTTCGAAGCGGCGTTGGCGGCGGACCCGGGCGACGCGGTGGCGCTCAACAACTGCGCGCTGTGCCGCATGTACGCTTGCGACCTGGGCGGCGCCATCCAGGCGCGCGGCCCAGCGCCTCCCGCCGCCTGCTTCCTCCAAGATCATGGGTGCGCGTGGGTTGCCTGTGCTGCCGCCTCGTCACGCGCGTCGTCCTGCGCACTTGGGCTGCGTCCCAGGCCAGCCGCACGTGTCTCCACTCGGACGAGGCTGCAGGTGCGGACATGTGCTGCGTGATGCGTTTGTATGTGGCTCAGTATGTTGCCGGCACAAGGCCTGGGTGCCTTGACGAGGCTGCAGGCATGGCAAGCTGCTGCATATGCTCCAACTACATCTGGTCCACCTTCAGGCGGACGTGTTCCACGGGGCCTGGAAGGCTGCTTGCAGTTTTGCCCGCATGAGCGGCTGCCAGCCTGGCGGTCTGCTCCGAGTTTTCACAGAACCCGCCTCTGTGTGCGCAGGGGCTGGAGGCAGGGCTGCAGGCGCGGCCGGGCGCGCACCTGCGCGAGCCGCTCCTGCTCAACCTGTGCTCCATGTACGAGCTGAGCTCCTCGTCCGCGTCTGCGGAGGCCAAGCGCCGCCTGGCCGCCTGGGCCGCGCGCTGCGCGCCGGACGACTTTGACCCGGGCTGCACGCGCGCCGCGTGAGGCCGGCGCGGGGGGCGCCGGCTCCGCATGCCCCCTTTGCCTGCATGTTTGACATCCATTGTCAGAACCTTCCAGGCAGCGCGTGGCATGCCCTGGCTGGTGCACCACTACGCCAGCGCAGCTGCAAGTGTGCGCGCTGCTCCACGCCTGGAACGGCGCGTGTAAGCAGGCAGCGTCACATTTTGGTACCCAGGTGGGCACCAGCTACGCACTAGGTATTTCGAGCCACCTTGATGGCAGCGGCATGGCTCGGCCGAGTCTGCACTCTGACAGGGACGGCACACGCGTCAGCACCTTTATGCTTCAGAGCACTTCGTGTTGGAGGTGCATGGCAGGGTGCATTGGGAAGGCAGAGGGCTCGCGTCAAGGCGTCCGGCAATGCCAGCCTCTCTTGTTTATTACATGCTCCTGGTGTTAAGAGGAAGGGCACACATGCACTTCCTCAGTTCAGGGATACACTCCCAAGTGTCTAGCATGTGACTCGTCGAGTGCACACCAGTAGCTAAGAATGATATTGAATGTTGTCACTGAGAAGGCACGCGACCACCTGCAACGAGAGGCCCCATCTGAGACACCTGGTTGCAGATGGCATGCAAGCGCTCGCGGTAAGTGCTCGCGGGCCACTGACGCCAGGTCACTGACATGACCACACCATGCCCTGGACAGCGGGGGCACGACTAGGCCCACGACACATGCTGCGGGCGTGGCCAAAGGTCCCGCTGCGGGACTCCTGCAAGCGGCAATACGGACATGCACCGCCAAGGCGGTATGCGACAGCCCCGCGTCCAATGCATGCTCCAAGACCAAAACGGTCACAGCCAATATTGTGCCAACGCCACCCCACCAGCCCAAACTGCGCGCTTACTCTAGCGCCAACGCGTAGCACGTCCTGCCGACCAGGCCGACCAGTGGACGCCAAGCGTGGGATGTTGGGCAGCATTAGGGTTAGGGTTAGGGTGACACATGGAGGCACACTGACAGGCCAGGCCCCATCAGGTGCCGTCGGCCGGGACGTGGAAGTCGGGCGTGAAGGGGTAGTCCGCCGTCGCGACCTTGTACGAGCGCACGACCAGGCTGATGCGCGGCAGCCCCGACTCGGCCTGGAAGGGGTCGAAGCCGTGCATGGCGTCGCCGCGGAACTGCACCAGCGTGTTCTCCTGCGCGCGCGCGTGGGGGTAACGCCCCACTCCCTGCGGAACTGAACAAGCATGTTCTAATGCGCGCCCGCACGCGGGGTGACGCCCACGCCCCGGTCCCCACGGAGCTGCACCAGCGTGTTCTCCTGCGCTCGCGCAGAGGTGACGACCCGTCTGGGCTCCCGGCCCCGCTCGGCCTCAGGTACTACAGGGCATGAACAGGATACGTGTAGGTTCCAGGGTCCATGCAGTGGGCGCATCATGGCACTGGGCGCCCCACACGACCTTCCTACGCTGCATGCTCAGTGCTCCGCGCGCTCGCAGTCAGCAGGATAGGACCTAGTGCGCCCCCGCAAGTCAGAAGTAATGCAACCTGTTCCCTTCATGTTTGACTGCTCAGGCCCTGCCAGTGGTGCGGAACTGCCCACGAGACCGCCGCCGCGCCTTGATGACGACGGTCTGCGTGGGCGCCGGCGGCACGGTCATGTTGCGCAGCGTCCAGTCGTACACGTTGGGGTCCCAGACGCGGAAGTTGCCGCCGCGCATGTCGGCCGGCGCCTGCAGGTACAGCACCGACGTCACGTCGCTCATCACGCCGTACTCCCAGCGCCGCAGCACCTGCGCGCCGGGCGCGCTTCGGTCAGAAGAAGGAGCCCTGGCGCGTTCGGTGGCCTGGGCAAGCTGCTGGTGCCCGCCGTTGCGAACCCAGCACCAGTGCCGCCCCGCAGGTACTCTGTGCTGGCGCGCGCACGGTGAGCCCGGCGACCGGCGCCTCATCCAGCAGGTACTTGGTGAACACGACGTCGTAGTGCTGCTCGAACGCGTCGCTGCGCGGGTCGGTGGTCGGGTAGACCATGGCCACATTAATGTCAAACGCGTTGGCGTCCTCCAGGCGCGCGCGCTGGAAGTATGGGAACAGGAAACCGAACCGCGCGTGCGCCTTGAGCTTGGCGATGCCTGCGCGCGCCGCGGCGCGCCCCGCTGGGCCCGGGCGGAGCGCGGCCGGGGCAGGGTCTGCGTTGCGGTCATGCACCTCGTGATAACCTGTGTCATGTGGAAAGTGACCCACATGCGTGCGCGTGCGGCGCCGACAAGCGCGCACGCGCCTGCCATGTTGAGCACGATGTGGATGCAGTACAGGCAGCGCGTGGCGCCGTCCTCGGCCATCGTGCGGCTGCGCGCCTCCATCAGGCGCAGCGTCGCCGCGCGCAGCGCGGCGAACTCGCCCGCCGGCAGCGCGTCGCGCGTGGTCCGCACCAGCTCCTGCGCGCCGGAAGGCGCACGTGTGCTGTGACCTCAGAATGTGCAGGAGTCTTCACCGTCTGCCACTGCCAAGTACATAGTTTGTCAGCACCTCATGCACATGCTGCTGTGCGCTGAAGTGCGGCGCAGCGCTCTGGGGGCGAAACAAAATCGCCGAAGAACGGGAACTTGGCAGTGTTTAATATGCAGTACACCCAGAGCACCTCTGAGTTAACAGCCGCCAGCGCTCTGATGTTTGCACGCCGCCGACACGTGTTTGCCAGACCGCCCCCACCTGGTCAGTCGCGCAGGTGTCCAGGTAGTACAGGTTCTGCCCAAACTCGTACGCCCACTTCAGCGCCGGCGTCTTCGTCTCCTGCGCAGCTGGTGCCACCGCTCCACGCCGCGCCACAACCTGGAAACAAGCGCGCCTACCCTACCCTGAGCATGACTGGGAAGGTGCAGCGCGCTTCGCGCTAGGCACACGGGAGAGACGCGGAAGACCGGCAGGGCCAGACCCACTGACCTTGCTCTGCCGCCTGGTCTGCACGCCGTGCTGCCGGGGCGACCCACCTGGCCTGCAGACGTGACGGCCACCTTGTCCAGCGGGTTGTGGCAAGGCGGGCACGGCATGCAGTGTCGGCTCTGTGGTCACGAGCGGTGGTCAACAGCTTGACGTGCGGAGACATGCAGACTCACTCAACAACAGGACGTGAGCTGTTCTGACGCAAGGTGGAAAGTTGGCACTGTGAGCATAGCTTTGAAGAAAGCCTATGTCACAAATATGATTGAATTGGATTGACTGCCCAGCAGGTATGGTGCTAAGACCACAGGCTGCATGCACACGCAGAGCCTGTCGCAACTTGAGACGATGCCGGACGGTGGTTGCACGCCTGCGACTTCAGCAAGTACTGCACCAGAAGCACGCCTGCCGCAACGGCGCCGAGTATCCAGTATCCTGACCAGCTGTTCTGCCTCCGCGCGCCCCATGCACCGCCCAGCACGCCGTTGCCATTGCCTTTGGTGTAAGGATACCCCGAACCCATCCCCGGCCCGCAGCCGCAGTCAGCACGGCGCTGTCAGACGAGTCGCATGCGCGCCACGCCGACCGTGACTCCCCGACATGCCCGGCGCAGCGCTGACTCACACTGCGGCCGCCAGACTAGACCGGGAGACCAAGCACATGTGCTCGGGATGGTGGGTTCAGGCAGCGCGCCCTCGATTTGCCAGCAGCTTCCCTGCAAGGTCAGACTCAGAGTGTTTCAGCAACAGTGCACCCCGGGCCCTTGGCCAGGTGGGGATCAACTGGCCCTACTAGGTTACCGCCTGGCCTCTCCAAAGACAGCTCGTTTGCGGCGGCTGCTGCACAGATTAATCCACACCCGCTCCGATCGCAATCAAAGATACACAGCCATGAAGACCACGCTTGCTCTGCTGGCCCTGCTGGCCGTGGCTGCCGTTGCTGGTGCGCTAACTCGCAAGAGTCCGGGGGATGGCTGCACCCCTGATGCCTGCTTGATGAAGCAAGCTGGTGTGTCGATGACCCTGTTTAGGAGGCGGTCTTGCCTTGTGCTCGCGACTTCGGACCGCATCACGGCTTGATGCAGGTAGCAAACTGTTGGCCAGCCTGAATGCCTGCGTCCCTGCGTCACAACACACGTGCAGACGAGCTGCATTGTGGCAGATGGGCACAGTTTTGTAGTGTGAACGCGACCAGCGGCTGAGGCAGCCAGATGGCTTGCGTGTCATCAAGTGATGGCCGGCTCTGACCGCTGTGTGCCGCGCATGTCTCGCGGAGCAGACGCCCGCTTCCTCTCTCACGTGCGGCCCGCCTCTGTAGCGCACAGTGCCCCTCTGCTCGGGGCTGAACAGGGCGAGCACGTTGGCTGTTGAGTACAGCTGGCCTGAGTGAATGGGGCGTCTCAGACTCGACGCCCTATGCAGCAGTAGGAGCCAAGGCTGGCGGGGACACGCCAGACAGTCAGCTTCCGGCTGTAAGGCTCGTGCGACATCCCGGAGGCCGCCAGACCGACAGGCCTGCCGGCTGTTTATAGCTGTCGACCAGCCCCCCCATCCACCACACAAGCTCGTCTGGGAACGTCGCTGCAAGCAGCAGTCCCTTCTGCCCAGCGGGGTGGTGCTGCACTGGGGATTAATGAGCGCCACATAGGCGCGCTGCAGATGCCTTGTACAAGCACCTGCGCTCGCGCGCCCTGGTTTGCTGACAGCGCCCCGCGCGCGGCGCAGTTCCACGACAAGGACGACAGCAGCTGGAGCGGCAAGGACAGCGGCTGGAGCGGCAAGGACAGCGGCTGGAGCGGCGGCGACGACAAGCCGGCCCACATGAAGCACGACGAGGGCTGGAGCAAGCAGCCGCAGCAGCCGCAGCCGTCCACCTGGAGCCAGCCGCAGCCGCAGCCGCAGCAGTCTTCCTGGAGCCAGCCGCAGCCTGAGGCGCCCAAGAAGGACGACAAGCCCGCTGAGTCCTGGAGCCAGCCGCAGCCTGAGGCGCCCAAGAAGGACGACAAGCCCGCCGAGTCCTGGAGCCAGCCGCAGCCGCAGCAGCCGGCCCCGGAGGCGCCCAAGAAGGACGACAAGCCCGCCGAGTCTTGGAGCCAGCCGCAGCCGCAGCAGCCGGCCCCGGAGGCGCCCAAGAAGGACGACAAGCAGGTGCGCACCTGTTTGCCACGCGGCACATGCTCCTGTGCCTGTGTGACCAAGTGTTTCTCTGTCCAGGCCCGCTGCTGAGAGTTTACGTGCAGCTAGGGAAGGCCGGAGATGAGACTGTGCTGCCGAGCCTTCGTGCTGTGCGCTCTGTCCTTACCTACACCATGTTTCTTAATAGTGTGCCTGCCTGGCGCTTGGCAGGAGTCGTGGAGCCAGCCGCAGCCGTCGAGCGGCTGGAGCGGCGGCAGGAAGTAGGCTGAAGGGCCAATACTGCTGGACATTCTGGTTGGCCTCGCGCGTGCGCTGCAACGTGAGAGCGGGAGGACAGTTGTCTGCAGTCGTGATGAGAAGCAGGGGCAGCTGGCTGGTGCAGGGATAATTGCTTGCAACTTAGGACGGAGATGGTGTCTCACAGCTGGGCTATGCTGAGCAGCCCTTGCATCATTAGCAGCACTGCGAGGGCATATTGCCAGCCCTGATAACGTTGCAATACAATTGTCCCACTGTTTGCGGGAGCACGCAGCCAAGCCCTTGGTGCGTTGTGCTCCCCAGCATTCTTTGGCGTGGTGCGCTGCTCGGTGCATGCGATGCAGTCCTGTGATTTAGCCTTGGCTCTGTGGGCCGGGCTTTGCATGAGAAATCCTGCATAGAGCTGGTGCAGTGAGCGAGAGGTCGCGATGAGTGCTTGAACTTGTTTGCGGTGCCTGCTGCAGCGCATGGGTTGGCCTGCCCAGTGACAGGTGCATGGCATACCCATTTGATTTCTATGTGAGCGAGCCTGTGCCGTGAAGTCGTGACTGCGAAGTACCTCAAGGCTGAGAGGAGGACGTTGTGCGCATGGTGCTGTGCCAGTGCTGAGTGAGCTGCTGTAAGTCAAGCGACGTGAACATGGTGCCTCCTAGTTTCCACAAGCAAGTTGCCAGCCTGTTTACAGTGCCCAAAGGCACATCACAGCTCTGCATGTTGACATGAGCACTGACATCAGCTAAGGTGGCAGATTGTCTGATTAACCTGATCGATATTGCGAGATTATCGGTCTCGCTGCTCTGTCTCTGGAGTGAAAAACAGAGAAGCACAAGGCAAGCCGTCCAGTGAAGTGACCACCATGCCCTGTGCGGGAGGCGCGCTGCAGCAGCGCCCTGCGGACCTGTCAAGCATGTGGCTCTGCGCAGCGAGGTGCCCGCACATGTTTGGCGCGCTGCAACGCGGCGCCTGGGGCGCGCGGCCTGCTGTAGCATGGCCGCATTCCAGAGCCTCTCGGTACCTTGGAGACGCCAGAGGTGCCTATGCATCCCAAGCCAACTCTGACTTGTCACAGGCGCCCTGCAACGACTTGCATGCTAGCACTGCCGCTCATAAGACTGTCTTGATACGCAGGCCTGGAGCACAGCGCCGCAGGTAACAGCATGGTGCGGCACGTCATGTTGAGGTGCACTGCAGCGGCAGCCACTGAAGCGGCGACCTCGGGTGCGCGGTGTTTGCGAGCGGGCGTTCTGAGCAGCCGAACATGACCCGTGTTGTCTGTGGCCTCCCCGTGACCAGACACGGCGTGCGTGGATGCTCGGGGGCACACCGCGCTCGCCTCGTATTGGTGAAGTGTTGGTGCGTACCAGCACCGCCTATCGACTCGAGCTTCTTTTCCTCCAGAGGACGCAGACTGCAGCAGGGGCACTGTAGGTGCTTTGCTGCGCCCACCGCTTATTTGCATCTTCACGTGACATAGTCCCGACCCACCGGCTGCTGTATGGTGGACGCCAAGTAAATGCACCTGCTCGGACGGGCGAGGACGCTGTGCTGACACCGCTGGCAACCGCTGATGTATGGCCGTTTGCTGGGCTACGTCAGGGCGGGACCCCATGCAGCGGCGAGGTCAACTCATGCAAGTGCGCTCTCACCGCCCGGCGCACGCCGCGCAGACACGCGCCAGCACGCGCCCCAGCCGGCCGGGCAGGCGGCGCCCGCGCCGCTGCGGGGCGCCGAGATACGCGAGCGCTTTCTGACCTTCTACGAGCGGCGCGGCCACGCGCGGCTGCCGAGCGCGTCGCTCATCCCGGACGATCCGACCGTGCTGCTGACGATCGCGGGGATGCTGCAGTTCAAGCGCATCTTCCTGGGCCAGGCGCCGCGCGCGCACGCGCGCGCGACCACCACCCAAAAGTGCATCCGCACGAACGACATCGAGAACGTCGGCGTTACCGCGCGCCACCACACGTTCTTCGAGGCGCGCCCCACGGACTTCCTACCTGGGCGCTGTGTCGGAGCGGTTCGTCTGTGCTCAAGAGTCGGCCAGCGGTCCTGTGTGGGCCAGGGCGCTCGAGGGGAAGGAGCGCTGGGCGCCGACCCTGGCTTCACAGGCAGGCGGTGTCGGCCTCCTGCATGCAGGTTAGCTGCATGGGGTGCAGGCCCAGCCAGGGGCCTGGACGTATGCACGGGCCTGCTGCAGCTGCACAAGCCACGCCCGGTGCCTGGCACGCGCACGGGTTATCACTGCCCTACCCTAACCTCGCCGGGACGGGCGCGCGCAGATGCTGGGCAACTTCAGCTTTGGCGACTACTTCAAGGCCGAGGCGGTCGAGATGGCCTGGGAGCTGGCCACGCGCGAGCTGGGCATCCCGGCCGAGCGCATCTGGGTGAGCGTGTACGAAGGCGACGCCGACGCGGCGGCGCTGTGGGAGGCGCGCGCGGGCGTGCCGGCCGCGCGCATCCAGCGCCTGGGCGCCGCCGACAACTTCTGGGCCAGCGGGCCGACGGGCGCGCCCCTGGCCCGTCCGCCGCCGGGCGCGCGCGGCAGGCGGCAGCGAGCGCCCAGACGCTTACTGCCTCACTTGTGGCAGCCATGCGGGGACCAGGCAGAGGTGGGCCCATGCGGATGCGGGTCGTTGTCGCATGCGCGCCGTGATCAGGCGCATTCCGTGTCGCGCAACTTGGGCAGGCCTGTGTTGGCTGGCAATCTGGCGTGCGTCGCCACGCTGGCTTGACAGCTGCAGACCCCAACCCTAATCCTCCACCTAGTCGCGCGCCGCCGCCCAACACGCGGCCCTGCCACGGCAGGCCCGTGCGGCCCGTGCTCGGAGCTGTACTACGACCTGCACCCGGAGCGCGGCGAGGCCGGCGCCGACCTGGGCGACGACGCGCGCTTCATCGAGTTCTACAACCTGGTATTCATGGAGAGCGACCGCGGCGCGGACGGCGTGCTGCGCCCGCTGGCCGCGCGCTGCATCGACACCGGCATGGGCCTGGAGCGCGTTGCGCAGGTGCGCGGGTCGCCGCCCGCCGTGCCTGGATCGGCCCTGCTCTGTCGCGTCCTCATATCAGAATAGCCCACTTCTGGCCGGTGCCTGGTGAAAAGCAAGCGTGCAGCTGGTGGCTCGCTGTGCTGCTGCCTGCGCGCTGTACAAATGCTGAGCAGAGTGGCGCTGTCGAGGTGGACGGGGCCTCAGGCGGCTTGCTGACTGCGTCCGCGGCTCCGCGGCAGATCCTGCAGGGCGTGCCGAACAACTACGAGACAGACCTCATCTTGCCCATCGTGGCGTGCGCGGCGCGCCTGGCCGGCCTGGAGTACGCCGCTGCCACGCCCAAGCAGCGCGCCGCACTCAAGGTCTCATTTCTCTACCCCGCAGCATGACACGTACAGCATGCCCTCTGCCAGTGCCTTACTTTGATCTGCTGCCTAGCACCTTGTCATGAGCCCGTGCTTGGCGCGCATGTCTCCCCACACCATGCTCCCAAAGGTGGTGTAGGACAGTGCCTGATGACGCGCACGTCGCACTCGCCCCCGCAGCTCCACCCCAGGGCGCGTGGGAGCGCGCCTGACGCGCATCTCTCGGTCTGTGTCGAGCAGGTCATCGGGGACCACACGCGCGCGTGCGTGTACCTCGTGTCGGACGGCGTGGCGCCCAGCAACGTCGGCCGCGGCTACGTGCTGCGGCGCCTCCTGCGCCGGGTGGTCATGAAGGTGCGGGACTTCACTTTCGGCCGGCACATGCAGCCTGCCGCTGTGTCAGGCGCAGCTGCAATCATGGCAGGGGGTTGTTTGCACTTCCCAGCGCGGCGGCGGCGGCGACAGAGCCAAACAGACCGCGGCTCGAGCTCGAGTCCCGTGCCGCATACCCTGGCCCCACATGATGTGTGATGCCGGCGCCCCACGTTGCACCAGCGAGGCGGCAGCTGCCGCTCGGCGTCCGCACCAAACGCGCCTGCGCGCGACGCAGGGGCGGCTGCTGGGCATCCAGAAGCCGTTTGTGTGCGACGTGGCAGCGGCGGCCGTCGCGCTCGCGGACGGCTGCGACCCGACGGTGGCCGGCAATGCGCCGCGCATCGCGGCCGAGCTGGGCCGCGAGGAGGCCAAGTTTGTGCAGACGCTGGAGACGGGTGCGCACCCTACTCTACCCCATCCCTATGCGCACGCCGCCGCCGCCGCCCGCCGCCTCCCGCCGCGACAGCGTGCGCGCTCGCTGCGAGTCTCAGGCAGAGGGGCGCCGCGCGGAAGGGGCCACCTTCCAAATTGCTGGCATGCTGGTGCATGGCTGGCGCGCGCCCCTGGCCCCTGCCTGCCCAGACGGAGCTCTGCCACTGTCTACACGCCGGTGCACAGGCTGCGCCCCTCTCTTCTTCCCTGCCGCACACGGGCGTACTGCTGTCAGCCATGCAGGTTTTTTTCTTTTTTTTCTTTTTTTTGGCAAGCCTCTGGTGCACCAGTTGGCGCGGCGAGGGCGCGCCCGGGCGGTTCAGCAGGCGGCGGCGCCGAGCGCCCACCCACGTCCGTGTGTGCCCTCGGCGTCAGCAGGCCTGGCGCCCTGCCGGCGCGCGCGCGCGGCCCGCTCAGCGCCCGGCGCCGCGCGCAGGCGAGAAGCTGCTGACGGCGCAGCTGGATGCAGCAGCGCGCGGCGCGGGCGACGGGGACCCGCCCGTGCTGGGCGGCGCGGCCGCCTTCGAGCTCTATGACACGTTCGGCTTCCCGCTGGAGATCACCGCAGAGCTGGCTGCGGAGCGGGGCGTCCAGGCGCGCGGCCCGTCGCGCTTGCGCCTACCCCAAGCGCGCGCTCTTCTCGGCCCTGGCTTGCAGCAACCCCAATCCTGCCCTACCCTATCATTTGTGGCAGCGTCGCATCTAATCCTGGCTCCAAACCCACAGGTGGACGCGGCGGGCTTTGCGGAGGAGATGGATGCGCAGAAGGCGCGCGCCAAGGCGGCCGCGCGTACGGTCGACCTGACGGCCGCCGGCCGGCTGGGCGCGCTGGCGGCGGAGCTGGGCGCGTCCGAGTTTGTCGGCTGGGAGCGCATGGAGGCGCCGGGCACCATCATCGCCATCCTGCGCGGCGGCGAGCCGGTTGACGCCGCCTGCGAGGGTGCGCGCGGCTCCAGCGCGACCGAGGCGTGCTTGCAGGACTCTCGACAGCGCAGCGCGGATGAGTGTGTATGCATGCACACGCTGTGAGGCTGTGCGTCGGTTGATCGGCATGCATGTCCTCACGGTATCATGCGCCGTCGTGCCTGTCACTGCAGCGGGAAGCCAGCACAGCCCTCCTGCTGGTTGGTCGTTTCAAGCAAGGTCCAGCTTGGCTAGCAGGCCATAATGGGAGGCCGGCGGCGCACACGTGCGCAGCACCGCTGTGCTGAAGACGCACCGTTCCAAACGCTTGCATGACGGCGGCAGAGGAGGCTCGTCTGTCGAACGCACTGGCCACATACTAAGTGGCGGTTAGAAAGCTCCTGGTGCTGCTCTTCATCCTAGCCCTGACCCCGTGATTGCAGGCGAGGCCGTGGGCGTCATACTGGACCGCACCCCGTTCTACGCGGAGTCGGGCGGCCAGGCGGGCGACACCGGGACGCTCACCGCGGCGCCCGCGCGCGGCGCGGAGGCCGGCAGCTGTGGCGCTGATGCGGACGGACACACTGACGCGCACGGCGCGCCGGAGGCCGTTGTGCGGGTTGGCGACACGCAACGCGGCGGCGGCGGCGCGCTGTTCGTGCACGAGGGCATCGTGGAGGCGGGCGTGCTGCGCATCGGGCAGGAGGTGCGGGCGCCGGCCGCCCTGCCCTGCACCTGAAGCGCCAGAAGCTATGCTGTCCAGGCACGCTCGTAAATTTTTGTTAAATGTGCACAAGGGCGGGCATGCGGCGGATGTCCTGATGCATCAGTGAGGGGGCCGATGCTCAATACTGTGGTCCAAGGCGTTGCAGACTCAGCAGATGTCGCCAGACAGCGCTCCGCTTGCAGGACGCGCTGCGCTCTGTGAGATGCGGGCCGCAACTGTGCAGCGCTGCCGGCGGCCAGGTGGCGGCGAGCGTGGAGACGCAGCGGCGCGCGGGCGCGCGCGCGCACCACACCGCGACGCACCTGCTGCAGGCCGCGCTCAAGCGCGTGCTGGGCGCTGACGTCTGCCAGCAGGCGCGCCCCCGGCTCGCGCCTGCTCGGCCGGCGCGGCCATGTCGCTCCGCGCCGCGGTCCTCGCCCTTTGGAACAGCCAGGCCCCGCCGCGCCTGCGCTGCACGGCAGGCCTGACTCGTCTGAGCAGGGTAGGGTTTAACCCTTTATCCAAACCCTAGCCTGACGCGCCCAGGGTGGCGCGCGCGCGCCGGCAGGGGTCGCAGGTTCAGGCGGACCGGCTGCGCTTCGACTTCAACCTGCCGCGCGGCATGAGCGACGAGGAGGTGGCGCGCGTGGAGGCGCTGGTCAACGGCTGGGTCGCCGCCGACCACGCGCTGACCACGCGCACGGTGCCGCTCGCCGAGGCCCGGGCCGCCGGCGCGTGCCCTCTCCCGCGCCGCCCGCCCCCGCTTGCGCTCTGGCGCCTCGGGCGCTGCGCGCATTGCTTGTTCGTTGAGCCCGAGCACATAGGGCCGCTCACAGAGGCTTCAACCGCCTGTGCTGCGCCCCGCAGCCCGCACTGAGAGTGCTCGAAGATACAGGCGTCTGCGCGGGCGGCGTGCCCACCTGTCGCGCGGGCGCGCAGGCGCAATCGCCATGTTCGGGGAGAAGTATGAGGAGAGCGCGGTGCGTGTGGTGGAGGTCCCGGGCGTGTCCATGGAGCTCTGCGGCGGCACGCACGTCGCGCGCACCTCGCAGGCGTGGCCCACCACCCATCGTCACCCCCAGCAAACTCCAGTTGGCAGCTGGGCGCACGTTGCTGCAGCTGCGCGCCACGGGCTCGGCTGTGGCAGCGTCGAAACTCATTGCATCGTCGTGACCATCCGCTGTCGCTGGCACGGTCGGCGGCATGCCAAGATGCTGATCAAGCCCAGATGGCAGTCTGCATGGTCCTGCATTGAGACGGTCGCGAGCAGCGTCCAAGGTGGCAGGGGCGGACGCAGGGCGCTCGCTGTGCATGCCTCACATCCAGTGCTGACAGCACCTTGCCCCCACGCGCGCTGCGAGGCCTGCCGCCCTAACGTGACCCTAACGCACGCGCAGATCGGCGGCTTCAAGGTGCTGAGCGAGGCGGGCATCGCGTCGGGCGTGCGCCGGGTGGAGGCGGTCGCGGGGCCGGCCGCCGCGCGGCACCACGCGCAGTTGGACGCCGTCGTGCGCGCGCTCGCCGGGCAGCTGCGCGTGCGGCCGGAGGAGCTGCCGGCGCGCGTGGCGGGTGCGCGCGGGCGCCAGGGCTGAGAGCCTGGTGTTCTTCGGGCGTGAGCGTCACAGATGGAGTGTGGTTTCCACACATGCTCTGCGTCGGTCCCGTGAGCGTGGGCGCAGGCTCGATTGCGAGCTGCCCCGGAATGTCAGCCCGCCCTTGCTCGTCTTGCCAGAAAGCGTCTGCGCAGCCTGATCGTCAAGCATATTCAGCGAGTGAGGCTCACTCAAAGACGAGGCGTCGGCCCCGCGCAGCACTGGCGGAGGAGGCGCGCGGCGCGGTCCGGGACGCTGCGGAGCTGCACGGCCAGCTGGCGGCGCTGCGCGCGCGCGAGCTGGCCGCGCAGGCGCGGCCCGCGCCCGGCGGCGCGCCCATGCTCGTCGCGCGCCTGGACGGCGTCGCCGCCAAGGACCTCTCGGCGCGCGCCTTTTGGCCCTTGGGTTTGGCTTTTGGAAGCAGGTTCTCCCAGCCTGTTGCGCTCTGCGGGGGTGCGAGGGGAACACGTTACGGGCGTTGGCGCTGGTGCGGAGCGTGCACGATTGCGCTGTGCTCGGCCATAGCCCGCATGCACTGCTGCAGCGCCTGCGCTGAAGCAGGCGAGCGCACTAGAGTGTAGCCCAGCAAGCCTACGCCATGGCGTGACATGCAGCGGCGGCTGTGTTACATGCGTGGCTGGACGATGCGGGCGCGCCTCCAGCCAGTGGTGCATTGCGATGTCGAGATGGTGTCCGCATTTGCAGCTATTTGAGTGGCCGCTCACCCTCTTGGGCTTTCGAGGCTTTTAGACCCTGCTCGCGCCCCGGCAGGAGGCGGCGGCGGGCCTGCAGGCGCAGCTGGGCGATGCGGCCGCGGTCGTGCTCGCCTCGCACGCCGATGGCAAGGTCGCAGTTGCGGCGGCAGCGGGGCCCGGCGCGGTCGGCGCCGGGCTCAAGGCCGGCGCGTTTGTGGGCGCGCTGGCCAAGCGGTTTGGCGGCGGCGGCGGCGGCCGGCCTGCGCTCGCCACCGCCGGCATCAAGGGCGGCGCCGCGCTCGTGCCGGACGTGCTGGCGGCTGCGGAGCAAGCGCTTGCGGAGGCGCTGGGCTGAGCGGCGCCGGCGCGCGATTGAGCTAGGGTTTGGGTGGGCTGGGGTTTGGGCATGGAGGCACTCTGCCCTGAGCGTGTTCGCTGCTGTCGTCCTCGCCGCGGATATGCGTATCATGCCATCGTGGCCTGCGCGCGCACAGCGCCTGGCTGGCTGGCTGGTATGAACAGCAGGCCTCTCTAGCTGTGCGCGCTACGTACTGCGGTGCATTATTTAATGACGCTGGTAATTGGCGCATGGGGTTTGGTGCGAGGCGGTGAGTGCTGATCTGGCTGCGCTCGGAGCACTGCCAGAGCCACTGAGAGATGGTGGACTGCCACTGTATGTATATGAGCTACCTGCACACCGTTCAGTATGCCACGGGTTGTCCAGGGACAAGGACGACGGGCGGAGTGCGTATGCAAGCACACTGTTGAGGGCTCGTCGGAGTGTGTTTACAGGCGATGGTGACAACATGATGTATCATCGATACGTCCGTCCTCAGCGCTGCAACATGAAGCTGCTGCAGCGTGGCTACGGTATGGAGAGCAAGGTACATGCCACCCAGCGAAAATGGCCCCACGTGCCAGTCCAGGTCGCAGCTCCGTGCAGCGTAGAAGGCGGGTGCTACAGTGCAGACAGCAAACGCTTCGGCATGACTAGCACCAGCTACTGCGCAAGGCCGCAACAGAGGGAGCAATGCTCCCGGAGCATTGAAAACGCGCCGCAAAGTACTTCATATCTATGCAAATACTTCCAACCCGCAATGCAGGCAAGCACACTTGGTACGAGAACCAGCCATGGATGTGATGACTTCCAAGCTGAGCAACCCTACACATGCAGGAGCGGCGCTGCGCGCGCCAGGCGCCATGCATGGAGCAGCGCCGCACCCTTCTTGCGCAGGTCGGGCTTGCCCTTCTTGACGGTGGCCATCACCATGTCGCCGCACATGCTCGCACAAGTTTCAGATCATGAAATTAGCTGCCAGTCTGTCATAATATCACCACTAAGATAGCGCATCTGCAAGCGTCGCTGTCATAGCGAGAAGCGCTGACAGCACTGCTCGCACAAGTATCTTCAGGAATAACACCGAACCATCTTCTTAAGGGCACGCTCTGAACGCATGCGTGCTATGGCACGGGATTCCACCTAGGTCAGTTGGAATGGCCGGCAGTGGCGGGCCCTAAACCGTCTGTGCAGCCAACGCTGCGGTGCGTATTTACCCCACTCTGCTGGACCCAGCAGCACTGGCATGGGTATCCTTGCATGCGTCAATGTCGAGATGGAAAGACCGCACAAACCATGCCACCTGTGAAATGCAAACAACTTGGCAGTTGTCCGAAGAAATTGTCCTTCAGCCGATTATTTTACCAGTCGCCATTATCAGGCACCCGGATGCGCCGGATGCCGCGCGCCTGGCACTGGCACCCGCGCCTGAACACTTACAGCGCCGTGGCCGCGCGCAGTTCTGGAGACTGCAGGATGCAGCGGTGCGTGCCTGCCCTAGGCACCTCGGGCCGGAGCAGGTGTGACCTGCCCGAGGCCTGCCCTGCACATGGTTCAGGGCCAGGGACACTAGCAGACCACTTGCGCTGGACCCTGGGCGGGCCGCGCTTGGCAGGCCGCTCGGCGCAGCGGACATGTGGCGAGCTTCAGGCCGGGCGGCGGCACGGCGGGGCGCCCGGGCGGAGGCGCGGGTGTGCCGCTGGAGCTGGCGGCCTAGGTCGTGGGCCATTGCTGCTGGGCGAGCTGCCGCCCCAGGATACAGGATGCGGCGTCGGCGCGGGGCCGCCTCAGGACCTGACGCTGCGCGCGAGCGCAGGTCAGGGGTCGGCAGGCTCCCAAGATCAGCGAGCAGGTTTTAGACCTTGGAATTCAAAGTAATGTCTGCATCTCAGGCGCATGCCTTCCGCGTCAGGCAGGCCTGCTAACAGGCAGCAGCATGTTCTAGCTCTTGCTAGCTCTTGCTAGCTCTTGCTCAGCCTTACCTGATGGTAAGTGCCACAATTACAAGCTCCTGGGGCACCAGGGACTCGCGCTCCAAGCGGAGAGCAGGGCGGGGAGCCGGGAGCACGGGCGTGCGCACGTGGCAAAGCGCTGCTACGGCGGCGTCTGGCCCGAGCCGCCAGACGTACGCCTAGCTGCCCTCTCAGGTGCTGCTGCAAGAGGTGCAGAGAGGTGCAGCCCCAGCCCAAGCCACCTTGCGCACAGCGCCAGCCGGCGCCCTCACGTCGTCCGCCACCGCAGCTGCGGTCGACGCTGCAACTGCCACCGCGGCGTCCATCGCTGCTGTCCACGCTGCCGCCCCTCACCCGTGGTCAGAGCGCAGCAGCAGAGCCCCAGCAGCAGCGCATGCGTGGTCAATGCTCATATTGCTAATGGCTGGCGGGATTGTGCCTGCAGGCATATCACTCCAGCTGTGAGCCGCATGCGGCTCAACAAGCTGAGTAATACATGCTGCTTTGGTGGTGTTGCACATTGCCATACAGTGCAGAAGATGGGCTAGATGGGCTTGCTGGCAACATGGAGTGGAGTTCTTTGTGTGGTGCAAAAGGCGCAAGGAGTGGGATGCGAGTCACAGAGTAGGCCTGCGACAACCAGGTGCCCACCCAGGTCAGCTCGACGAGCCTTCCTGCCGATACTGCGTTGGCGCGTCTGTGCGTGCTGTGCGGTCCTGCCACTGACGGTGTGCTTATGTTCCGCGATAAGGATACGTAACGACCATCTGCTTGCAAGGCTCTGCCTTTCGGCGCAGCGTCAAACCTGCTTCATTGCTGATAGTCGGGCGTCACGCCCGACCCGACATTTTGTGAGATTATGTGCTAGGGTATGAAGCCGAGGCTGCACAGCTGTGTGGGCAGTTTACAGCAAACAAAGCAGCGCCCAATCTCTGCGCAGCAGCCCCTTGCCGTAGCACGTGTTAGATCAGCTTCCTCACACATAGGTCCCAGCCGGTCAGCTGCAGCATTCTGACAACAGGTCAGGTCAGGCACGGACGCAACGACACAGGATGCCGGCTGGCGCCACACGCTGCCCTGTGCAGCCCATGCAAGAAGGCAGACCAACGCCCTGCTCTACGTCCAGCGCCTGCGCAGGCCGCGCCGCAGCAGCGCGAGCAGCTTGGCCAGGCGCCGGCGCCGGCGCGGGGCGCGGCGCTCCGGCGACAGCGGCGCCGGGTCGCCCCGCTGCAGCTGGTCATATGCGGCGCCGCCCGCCAGCGCGCCCTGTCCCTGCCAAGAAAATCTTGCGTCTCGGCAGCGGCGTGCCAGAGCGTATGCACCTCCGCGCACGCTCGCTGCACAGCAACTCAGAACGCCCTGTAAGACAGCGAGGGATGTGCGCGAAGCCCGCCGGGGAAGCACTGCTCCTCAAAACATGGCCAAGCCAAGGTCAGGAGCGTCACAGACGGCCCGCTCCAATACGTTCTGCGCCAGCAGTACGGCACCAGCAGGCCGCTGCGCAGGCCATCTTTAAAACTCAGTCACCAGCGTTACCTGCTGCGCGCGTGCTCCGCCGGCGTGCAGGCCCGCCTCCGCCGAGGTGCGCAGCTGCGCTTCCAGCGGGCCGGCCGCGGCGGGCTCGCCAGCCGCATGCGCCAAGCCGGCGGCATCCTCGGCATCCACGCGCACAGGGCGGCCGCCTGCGTGCGCACACACTTTTGGCGCCTTGCCGGATGCGAAACATGTGCGACTGAAGGTGGTACACCCTTGCACGGCGCACTGTAAGCATGCCGGCTGCCACCACAGCTGCCCTCCTAGCACACACCCGGCAGCGCGGTGGCAAATACGTGCAGTGCCAGCGGATGGTGGTGCCCAGAAAGCACGCCCTCGTGTCGGGCGTCAAGCAGCGCCCGCAGAGGGAGCAAGACAGGACGGCAGGCGGGGTGGCGTGAGCGCGCACCAGCCGCGCCCCCCGGCGGCGGAGTGAACGCGATGAGGTCGTTGGTGGCCGGCCAGCTGTCAGCAGCGCCGTCAGGAGCTGCGTGCAGCGGCTGGCGGCCGGCCTGAGTGTCCCTGGCCCCGCCCTGGGCCGTCATCATGCTGCTGGCGCGGGGCCGCCCGTCCGCGGGCGGTGCGAAGGCCACCAGCGCGCCAGAGAGCGGAGGCGGCGCAGCGCCGGCCGTGCGGGGGCCCTGCTCGGGCGCCGGTGCCGCCGCCCCGCGCGCCTCCAGCGACGCGCGCAGCGGCCCGGGGCCCAGCGGCGGCAGCCTGACGCGCGGGCTCGCTGCGGCCAGGCCCTGCGCGGCGCACGCCAGCGCGTCAGCCCGCCAGCCTGGATGGGCGTGCTCAGCGCTGACCCGCTGCGCGTCGTGGGACCCCCGCCTTTGCGTGCGAGCCACCTGAAGCTGATCAGGTGGCTGCCTCATGCCGAGCATTTGGTGCCATGGGGAAGGTTCACAAAGGTCACGCCAGGCACATATAAGCAGCGCTGGGGAGAACCAACCCCAACTCAGAAGGGCATGCGCGCGCCTGCATCGACGCCCGCAGGGGCCCGGGCCCTGGCGATGGCGCAACGCCGTCGCTGGGACCGTTGAGCGGCTCGGCCGCCGCGCCAGCAGCGGGACCGAGCCGCCCATAGGCCGTCGCCATGTCCGCGCGCGCTGCGTCCTTGACAGCTGCGTCCCAGGCGAGCGGCGGGCGCGCCAAGGCGCGGATTGCGTGCATCTCTGGCGTCGTGCATGCGACAGGCTCGGCGTTGCTGGGCACTAGGAGCCGGTCGCCGCCCGGCGCGCCCGCCGCACGCTCGTCTGCTGACGAGGCTGCGGCGCCCGCCGCGCTGGCTGCTGGGTCCTGGTCAGAGCCGCTGGGGGTTGCGCCGGGGGGCGCCGCAGCCTCGCCGGCGCCCGCGGGCGTGGGCAGCCCGCGCAGCAGCGCATCCATGTCGGGGCTGAATGGTGAAAGCGCCTGGCCAGGCGGTCCAGCGTCGCCGGCGCTCAGCGCAGCCGGCAGGGAGCCTGTCAGGGTTTGCAACCCCCGGCCGACCGCATGCCCTGCCCCCGGCGCGGCCGCGCCGCTGCTGCGGCCCTGCACGCTCCGGGGCCGGCCCGTCCGAGCGCGCGCGTCCCGCAGCGCAGCGGCCACCATCGGCGTGAACAGCCCGGGCGCCGGCGCGCCCGCAGCCCGCCCGCCGCCCTCCACCGCTGCCCTGTCATCCGGGACCGCGCCTCGCGCGTCACCAATGCGCGCCACCGGAGCGTCACCCGGCTGCCATGGGCCCAGGCGCTGCATGGCGAGCGGCGTGAAGAGGCCGGTCTCAGCCGCGCCGGCGCCGGCCGCTGCGCTGCCCGCGCCGCCGTCCCTGGCGGCGCCCTCTGCCGTACGCTCCGCCGCCCCCGGCTGCATGCGCAGAGGGTCGGCGCGTGCTGCATGCAGAAATGGATCCGTCCAAACGGGCCCCTGGCCGTCTGCTGTTGGGTCGGGCGGAGAGTCAGCCGGCACGGGTGCAGGCGTGACCACGGCCGCTGCCGCGCCTGGGGGCGCAGCAGCAGCGGCGGGGCTCTCCCCGGGCCCGGGCTGCCGCTCAGCGCCCGGCCCGGCGCCGCCGCCCCTGCTGGCGCCGCTGCCAAACACAAGCGTGATGGGCGCCGGCGCCGGCGGCCGGCCGGCGCTGCGGCGCGCAGCCGTGGCCACACCCGCGGCTGCTTGCATGGGGCTCGGACTGCTGATGCTGACAGGGGCCCTCCCAGGGCGGCGACCGCCCGGGGCGGGCGGCGCGGGGCATGCGCCGGCCGCAGCGGGGCCGCTCAACGACAGGCCTGAGGGGCGGGCAGGGTCGGCGTCCCAGGAGCGGCCGCCGGCTGCGGCCGCCGCGCGCGCCGCCGCCCGCTCCCTCCGGGACGTCGCGGGACCGGGCGACCTGCATGAGGACAGGGAGGGTGTTGGTGCACCTGTGATGTCAGGGCACGCTTGTTGACTGGTGCTGGGCCCTGGCTGCTGCGGCAAGCACTCCCACCCACCATCACGGTAGTAGTCCAGGCTGCCAGTTTGTTGCTGTCGCGTTAACAATGTTCAGCGTATAAGTAAAAAGGCGGGAGTGATGAGCGCGGTGCTGCGCACGCGAGGCAGTGGAAGCGCAGCAGCGACATGGAGTTGGGCGAGGGCCCGTCGCCGGCCGCGCCGGGCTGCCGGTCGGCCAGGTCACCCACCCCGACCTCCAGCCCCTGGCGCGGCGCCCGGCCCGCCAT
>JAABUQ010004759.1_pt1 | contig 22720 bp, 25 predicted proteins | sample 5560001 | NCBI WGS metagenome assembly JAABUQ01 (sample SAMN10711888, study PRJNA513371) | rock metagenome | isolation source: Antarctica rocks | place: Antarctica: Victoria Land, Finger Mt nord | collected 2015-12-18 | reverse complement strand
TCTCCGTGAGACCGCGCTAGAGGGGTTCCATTCAAGGTCGAGTGCCTGATCCGGTCGCACCGGCCGATCCGAGCGCCTGCACCACGGCCACTGCTTCGCCCAGGCTGTTGGCCATCTCGGTCGGGATCAGCACGGTGGTGCCGCGCTCCTTGTTCATCTCGTAGAGCAGGTTCATCTGCCGCAGCTTCAACGCCACCGGGTTGCTGGCGTAGATGCGCGCCGCTGCCAGCACCTGCTCGGCGATCGCCTGCTCGGCGGAAGCCAGCGTGACGCGGGCGGTCTTCTCGCGCTCGGCCTGCGCCTGGCGGCTCATCGCGTCCTGCAACTCGCGCGGGATCGCCACGTCCTTGATCTCGACCGAGACCACGGACACGCCCCAGGTCGCGGTCTTCTCGCCGATGGTGGCGCGCAGCTGCTCGTCGGCGGCACGGCGGTCGGACAGCAGGCGCGACAGGTCCGAGGCGCCGATCATTTCGCGCAGGCTGGTCTGCGACACCCGCTCGACCGCTTCCCGGTAGTTGGCGATCCGCACCGCCGCCTGCTCGGCGTTGCGCACCTGCCAGAACACGATCGCGTCCACCCCGACGGCGACGGTGTCGCGGGTCAGCGCCTGCTCGGCGGTGATCGTCGTGGTGATGACGCGCATGTCGACGATGGCGGCGACCGCGTCCACGATCGGGAACACGAGATAGATGCCCGGCCCCTTCACCGCATGGAACCGGCCAAGGCGCAGCACGACGGCGCGCTGCCACTCGGAGGCGATGCGGACGCTGCGCGCGATCACCACCAGCGCGATGACGATGATGACGATCACCGCGACCAAGCCTGCGTCCATAACCGCTCCCCGTGTTGAAACGGCGGCGCGAACCGCCGGCTGGCTACACCGTTGGCGCACAGGAGGACCGCGATGACCGAAATCCGCAAGCTTGAGCCGCACGATCCGGTACCGGAGCGCGGGCGGCACGTCACCGTGATCCGCCGCTTCGACGAGGACGACCCGCATCGGGTGGTGCTCGAACTGGTGATCGCGCGCGGCCGGCCGCCCGAGGAAAACCGCTTGGCCGTTCGGGCCGACGGCACGCACATGGGCGTGAAGGAGGCCCTCAATGCCGCGCGGGGGCTGGCCGAAGCCGAGAAGCTCGACCGTATCTACGTTATCGACCGGCTGGCAGGCGCGCGCGAGCGCGAATCCTGCGCAGCCACGGCGACCACTCGGTCAACATGGGCAAGCTCGACGACTTCGATTTCGAGGAAGGCGAGCGCGGCTCCGACATGCGCGACCGCCATCCCTGACGGCGGCTACGCCGCCAGCCGCTGGCGCGCGCTCATGAACGGACCTTCCGGCCTCCGCGCCTCGGCGAACCGACCGAGCCCGATGGGTCCGGGCATGTCCGTGTAGATCGCCTCCATGCCGCCCTTTATGCGGTAGGTCTCGTGCCAGAAACCGGCGCCGCTGCCGCCCTTGTTGAAGTCGCGCCACCAGGTGCGGTGCGGCTCGCTCCGCGTGAACCGTTCGAGGCTGTCGAGGTCGCGCCAGTATTGCCGCATCCCGATATGGGTCAGGCCGTAGAACACGCCCTCATGCGCGAGCAGCCCGTCCGGCTGGTTCCGCACCGCGTCGTTGATGCCGCGGCCGAGCCCGAGCACGGCGGCGACGCCGCGCAGCCGCGTCACGCGGAAGCCGAGATACACCACGACCAGGTCCGGCCAGGCGGATAGATCGACCGACCGTCGCGTCACTTTCGCTTCCATGTGTCCCGCTCTACCATGTTGACGGCGTAAACATGACCGCGAAAGTATACAGTGTCAACATCGGCGCCGGAACCGGGCTATCATCATGGAAACCTGCCGGACGCGCTGGTCGAGGCCGCGCTTTCCTTGTTGCGCGAGGCCGGGACGGAGGCGCTCAGCCTGCGCGCCGTCGCCCGACGGGCCGGCGTTTCCGCGATGGCGCCCTATCGGCATTTCACCGACAAGCAAGCGCTGCTCGCGGCGGTTGCCGAGCACGGGTTCCGCCGCCTAGCGGCCGGGCTGGCCGAGGCGGACGCGGCGGCCGATCCGGGCGAGGCGCTGTGCGCCCAGGGCGTGGCTTACGTGCGTTTCGCCTGCGACGACCCGCCGCTGTTTCGGCTGATGTTCGGCCGGCCGCAGCCGCAGGGGCACGAGGCTCTGCACCGGGAGGGCGACATAGCCTACGCAGTGCTAGCGAGCAGAGTGGCGCGTATGGTCGGCGCGGACGCACGCGACGACGTGACGCTCGCGTGCTGGTCGCTCGTGCATGGGCTCGCGTCCCTGCTGGTGGACGGGCAGTTCGACGGCGGCGACCCCGAGGCCGCCGCGGCGCGTGTCACGCGGCTGCTGGTGCGGGGGCTCTGACGCTTCGATCCCGGCCGAAGCGTCCGCGCTATCGAGGGGTGGCGGCGGCGGGCATCATCACCCGATGCAACCGAGTCCGCTCCCGGTGCCGGAGCTCCGCCGCCACTGGCTCGCGGTGCTGGCCTGCTTCGCCAGCGCGGTGTTCGCCTGGGGCTTCGGGTTTTACGGCCAGTCCGTGTACCTCGCCGAACTGCAGCGCACGCACGCTGGTCGGCGGGTGCGATATCGGGGGCGAGCACCGTGTTCTACCTCGCCGGCGCGGCCGTGCTGGTGCGCGTCCACGCCGCCATGGCGCGGTTCGGGCCGCGCACCGTGCTCGGCGGCGGCGCGGTGCTGCTCGCTGTCGGCGCCACCGGCTTCGCCCGCAGCGCCGCCGTCTGGCAGCTCTATCTGGCCGCGCTGGTGATGGCCGTCGGGTGGGCCGGCACGTCGAGTGCGGCGATCTCCACCACCCTTGCGCGCTTCTTCGACCGCCAGCGCGGGCTCGCGATCAGTCTCGCCCTGAACGGCGCCTCCGCCGCCGGCTTCACGGTGGCGCCCCTGCTAGTGATCCTTGCCGGACGCCAGGGCCTCGCGCGCGCGGTGCCGGTGACGGCCGGGGCGCTGCTGCTCGTCCTGCTGCCGCTGATCGCCTTCGCGTTCCGGGTCGCGCCCACGGGCGCCGCGCCCCTGGCGTCGCCGGACGAGCCCGCCGCGCTTGGGCGCCCGGCACCCGAGACGACGCGGCAGGCGCTGGCGACGCCACGATTCTGGACGGTGTCGATCCCGTTCGGTCTCGCGATCCTCGCCCAGGTGGGGTTCGTCGTGCATCTGGTCGCCTTCCTGCGACCGCTGCTCGGCGCTGCGGGCACGGCACAAGCGGTGGCGCTGGTCGCCGCCGCGGCGATGGCCGGACGTTTGGCGCTTGGCCTGGTGATCGACCGCATCGACCAGCGCCGGGCGGCCGCCGCGAGCCTCGCCAGCCAGGCTATCGCGCTCGCGGCGATGGCGGCTTTGCCGACGCCCGCCGTGCTCTACGCCGGCTGCCTGCTGTTCGGCTTGTCGGTCGGCAACGTCATCACCTTTCCGGCGCTGATCGTGCAGCGCGAGTTCGCCGCCCGGGCGTTCGGCCTGGTGATCGGTCTCAACACGGCGATCGTGCAGCTCACCTTCTCGTTCGGTCCCGCGCTGCTCGGCATGGTCCGCGACGCGGCGGGCAGCTACGTGCCCGCGCTCGGCGTCTGCATCGTGGCGGAGATCGCCGCCGCCGCGATCGTGCTCGCCGGCCGGCCGCGCGGCCTTTCGCCGGCCCGCAACCTTGGCTAGCCTTCGGACAGACGGGGAAGGACGACGATGCCAAGCACGATCGAGGTCTCCGGCGTGAGCCTGGAGGTCGAGGAGCGCGGCGACGGGCGGGCGCTGCTGTTCCTGCACGATAGCGAGGGCCTGGCACCGGAGCGTCCGTGGCTCGACCTGCTGGCGCGGCAATACCGCGTGATCGCGCCCTCGCATCCGGGCTTCGGTCGGTCGGCGCTGCCGGACTGGATGATGGGCGTGGACGACCTCGCCTATCTCTATCTCGACCTCGCGGACCGGCTCGATCTCGCCGACGTGGTCCTGGTCGGCGCCGGGTTCGGCGGCTGGATCGCGGCCGAGATGGCGGTGCGCAACACGGCGCGGTTCGGCCGCCTCGTGCTGGTGGACGCGCTCGGCATCAAGAACGGCGGCGTCACCGATCGCGACATCGCCGACATGCACGCCATCCCGCGCGAGCGCTTGCTCGAACTCGCCTGGGCCGATCCGGCCAAGGGCGTCGTCGACTACGCCGCGCTACTGGAGACCGAGCTTGCAGCGATCGTGCGCGGGCGACAGGCGTTCGCGCATTTCGGCTGGAAGCCATACATGCACAACCCGCGGCTCAAGCGCTGGCTGCACCGCGTGCGGCTGCCCACCTTGCTGCTGTGGGGCGAGCAGGATCGCATCGTGACACCGGCATACGGCGAGGGCTTCCGTACGGCGATCCCCGATGCGATCTTGCGGGTGATCGCCGACGCGGGGCACTTCCCGTACTGGGAGCAGCCGGAAGCGTTCGTCCGACACCTCGCCGCGTTCGCCAACTGACCGCCAGGAGACCCCATGCGCGTCTGGTACTTCTCCGAGATGGCCTATCACCCGGCCTGGGACGAGGGGCTGCGTCGCGGCAGCCTGCGCGTCGTGCTGCCGAACCTGCACTACGACCCCGGCGTCGGGCACACCTTGCTCAACCGCTACCTCGACGAGTTCGCGCTGTGCGACGAGGTCGGGCTCGACATCATGGTCAACGAACACCACAGCACGGCGACGTGCCTCACCGTCTCGGTGCCGATGGCGCTGGCGGTCATTGCGCGTGAAACCAAGCGCGCACGGCTGCTCTCGCTGGGCACGCCGATCGCCAACCGTCCCGACCCGGTGCGCGTCGCCGAGGAGATGGCGTGGCTCGACGTGCTGTCGGGCGGACGGCTGGAGATGGGGCTGGTGAAGGGCGCGCCGTACGAGATCGCGCCGGCCAACAGCAACCCCGCCAACCTGATGCGCCGCTACTGGGAAGCGCACGACCTCATCCTCAAGGCGATGATCACGCGGGACGGGCCGTTCAACTGGGAAGGCGAGTTCTTCCACTACAGGAACGTCAATATCTGGCCGGTGCCGATCCAGCAGCCGACGCCGCCCGTCTGGATGACCGGGCTGTCGACCGAAACCGGCAGGCTCGCGGCCGAGCGCGGCCATGTCGTCGGCACCTTGCTCTCGGGCGGCATCGCCAGGCCGATGTTCGACGCGTACCGCAAGCGCGCCGCGGAGCTGGGCTGGACCGCCGGGCCGGACCGGCTCGCCTACGCCGCGATCATCGGCGTCGGGCACACGCGCGAGGAGGGTCGCCGGCGGGCCGATCTCGTCGCCGACTACGTGCGCACCTCGCCCGTCGTCGCCGAGCCGTTCACCAACCCGCCGGGCTACAACTCGGTCGGCGCGAACGTGGCGTTGCTGAAGGCAGGACCGGGCAAGAACCGCTTCGTCGGCGACGATGCCTCCAAGGACCGCACGCGGGCGACGCTCGACGATTTCATGGCGAGCGACACGGTGTTCGCCGGCACGCCCGACGACGTCTACGCGCAGATCAAGGACTTCAACGATCGGATGGGCGGGATCGGGCACATCCTGTTCTTCGGCCAGGGCGGCCATCTCGACCACAAGGATACGGTCGAGAACATCACCCTGTTCGCCCGCGAGGTGCTGCCGCGTGTCCGATTGCTGTCGCCTGATACGATCACGCGGCCCACGGCCGCGGCGGCGGAATAGCCAGCGCCACGTCATTGCGAGGAGCGCAGCGACGCGGCAATCCAGGGCGGCCACTGGATCGCCACGCCGCCAAGCGGCGGCTCGCGATGACGACGCGGCTAAGCGGCTGGCAACGCCGCCAGGAATGCCTCCACCGCGTGATTGAACGCGGCCGGCTGGTGCAGGTTGGCCGCGTGTCCCGCGTCCGGGATCACCACCTTCGTCGCGTTCGCGATCTTCGCCGCCATGTAGTCCGTCGCGGCGAGGAAGTTGCTGTCCTCGGCGCCGACCAGCACAAGCGTCGGCACCCTGATCGTCGGCAACGAGCGGATCAGGTGGTCGTCGGTCTGCGTCAGCATCCCGCGCGCGGCGCGCACCAGCCCGTCAACGGAGCGATGTTCCCCGAGCCGCACCTCGTCGCTGCGCGACAACGCGGCGTTGCCGCGCGCTTGCAACTCGTCCGCCCGCTTGAGCGAGCGATCGTTCCACGCCTGGCGAGCCTCGGCGTTGCGGAAACCCGGGCCGGTGTCGAACAGCATCAGCGCCCGCACCATTTGGGGGTACGCGACGTGAAACCCGAGCGACATCACGCCGCCCAGAGACAGGCCGCCGACCACGGCGCGCTCGACGCCGCATGCGCGCAACACCGCCGCCATGTCGCCCACCGTGTGCCGCTCGGAATACAGCGCCTGGTCCTCGGGGTAGTCGGATTGCCCGTGGCCGCGCATGTCCCAGGTGATGACGCGGTAGCGGTCGCGCAGCGCCGCCACCTGGCCGTCCCACATGCGCGCCGTCGCGCCGTAGCCGTGGCTGAGCAGCACGGGATCGCCGTCGCCTTGCGAGTCGTAGTGGATCAGCACGCCGTCGCGGTCGATCGTAGGCATGTCAGTTCACTCCCACGGCATCGCCGAGCGTATCGCCGATCTCTTGATGCAGCACCAGATCGGCGATGCGGTCGAGCCCGGTCGGCTCGCGGTTGACGATCACGAGCTTCGCGCCGTTGCGCTTGGCGACCTCGGGGAACGCCGCCGCCGGATACACCACCAGCGAGGAACCCACCACGATGAACAGGTCGGCGGCCAGGGTCTCCACCTGCGCGCGCCGCATCGCGGCTTCCGGCATCGACTGCCCGAAAGAGATCGTCGCCGTCTTCACGAACCCGAGGCACTTGTCGCAGGAGGGCGGCTCCTCGTCCCGCTCGAACACCAGGCGGATGTCAGCGATCTCATAGCGTTCACCGCAATCGAGACACGTCGCGTAGGTGGCGTTGCCGTGCAGCTCGATCACCTGCTGCGGCGAGACGCCGGAGGTTTGGTGCAGGCCGTCGATATTCTGGGTGATAATTGATGAAACCACCCCGCGTCGCACCAAGTTCGCCACGGCGCGGTGGCCCCGGTTCGGCTCTGCCGTTCGCATCGTGGCATCCGTCGCGAACTTCCGCCGCCACGTCTCGCGCCGCGCCTCCTTCGAGGCAAGGAAGTCCTGGAAATCGATCGGCGCCATCCGGGTCCAGATCCCGCCGGGGCTGCGGAAATCGGGAATGCCGGATTCCGTGCTGATCCCCGCACCCGTGAACACGACCGCGCGCCGGCACTCCTGCAGCATCGTCCGTAGTGCCGCCACATCGGCGTCTTGCACGCACCCGCTCCGTCAACGTCAAGAGAGCCGGAAATTAGCCTACGCTTCCGAAAGCGAAAAGCGCGACGCCATCCTGCCGTTCAATCACCACTGGCACGCCGGGCCGCGACCTGCATGATGCGGGCATGAGGCGGCGTGCAAGGGACGGGCGGCGGGCGGAGCGGGCGGCGATCGTGATCTTCGGTGCCGCCGTGCGTCCCGACGGGTCGGCGAGCATGACCTTGCTGCGGCGCGTGCAGGCCGCCGCCGTGTTCGGCCGCCGCCTTCCCGTCGAGCCGCTCTACGTGCCGACCGGCGGCGTCGGCCGGCACCCCCCGTCCGAGGCTTCCGTCATGGCCGGCCTGCTGACCGACCTCGGCGTGCCCGCCGCGCGCATCCTGCTCGAGGAGACCGGCACCAATACGCTGTCCTCGGCGCGCGCCGTCGCGGTGCTGCTGCGCGACCGGGGGCATACCGGGCCGGTGTACGCCGCGACCTCGGCCTACCATCTCGCCCGCTGCGTGCTGCTGCTGCGGCTTGCCGGACTGCCGGCACGGCCGTCACCCCCACCGCCGTTCCCCGCCGGACAGGATTTTCGGACGCGCTGGTATTGGCGGCTGCGCGAGTTGGCGGCACTGCCGGTGGATGTCGCCGTGATGCTTGCCCGGCGGATGTCCGACCGGGTCTGAGGCCGCTCCGGACCGCATCTGGCCCGTTGCTTATCGGCACCCGCGCGCGATCAGTACATGTGCTGGCCGCCGTTGATCGACAGCGTGGAGCCGGTCACGAAGTCGGCGTCGTCGGCGGTCAGGAACGCGACGCCGCGGGCGATGTCGTCGGCCTTGCCCAGCCGGCCGGCGGGGATACGCGCCACGATCTTCTGCAGCACGTCCGCCGGGACCGCGCGCACCATGTCGGTGTCCACGTAGCCGGGCGCGATCGCGTTGACCGTGATGCCGAACCGCGCACCCTCCTGTGCCAGCGCCTTGGTGAAGCCGTGAATGCCGGACTTCGCCGCCGCGTAGTTCACTTGGCCGTATTGCCCGGCCTGGCCGTTGATGCTGCCGATGTTGACGATGCGCCCGAACTTCTGCGCCCGCATCGCATCGAACGTCAGCTTGCAGAGGTTGTAGCAGGAGCCGAGGTTGGTATCCATCACAGCGTCCCACATGTCGCGGTCCATGCGCGCGAGCGTGCCGTCGCGGGTAATGCCCGCGTTGTTCACCAGGATCTCGATCGGGCCGACCTCCTCGGCGAGCCGCTGCACCGCCGCCACGCAGGCGGCGAAATCCGACACGTCGAACCGTTCGACACGGATGTCGGTCTCGCGGGCGAAGGCCTGGGCCGCCTCCTCGTTGCCGGCGTAGTTGGCGATCACCGTCCGGCCTTGTTCCTTCAGCGTGCGGCTGATTGCCGCCCCGATGCCGCGCGTCCCGCCGGTGACGAGTGCGATGCGAGCCATGATCCCCTCCCTTGATTACCCGGTGGCGGCTAGTCCTATCATGGCGCTGCGGCGCGGCAACACACCGTGCGTTGTTTGTGCAACGCAACATCCGCGCGGGACAAGAGCGGCCGATCCTGGAGGCAACGATGCGACTTCAAGGCAAGGTGGGAATCGTGACTGCGGGCGCCTCCGGGATGGGGCGCGCCGGGGCGACGCGCTTCATCAAGGAGGGCGCCGCGGTCGCCATCGTCGACTTGGACGGCGGCAGGGCGGAGGCGCTGGCCGGCCGGCTGCGCGCCGGCGGGGCCAAGGTGCTCGCCATCGCCGGCGACCTGCGCGACGACGGCTTCGCGCGCGACATCGTCGCCCGCACGGCGGCGCAGTTCGGCCAACTCGATTTCGTGTGGAACCATGTCGGCCACCCGGGGCCGGCCGCCGTCGAGGGGGTGGACATGGCGCAATACGAGCTGGCGATGGATCTCAACCTGCGCTCGGTGTTGGTGACCACGGAGGCGGCAATCCCGCATTTGCGCGCCCGCGGCGGCGGGGCGTTGCTGTTCACCGCCTCGGTCGCCGGGCTGACCGGATCGGCCTACAGCCCGATCTACTCGATGGCGAAGTTCGGCGTGGTGGGATTCGTCCGCTCGCTCGCCAAACGGCTGGCGCGGGATCACATACGCGTGAACGCCGTATGCCCTGGGCTCACCGACACGCCGATGCTGCGCACCTTCGTGGCCCGGCCCGACCAGGCGCATACCGCGAACCAGCACCCCGAGATGGTGGTCCGGGAGACGGTGAAGACCGTGCCGTTCAGACGCCCGCCAAGCCGGACGAGATCGCCAACGCGGCGCTGTTCCTGCTGTCGGACGAGGCGTCCTACGTCTCGGGGGTCGCACTGGCGGTCGACGGGGCGATGACGGCCTAGGCCCTCGCCCGGCCCTCGCCCTCCGGGAGAGGGCCGGGGTGAGGGTTCCTACCGCTCCAGCGTCATCGCGACGCCCATGCCGCCGCCTATGCAGAGCGTGGCGAGGCCCTTCTTGGCATCCCGCTTGCCCATCTCGAACAGCAGGGTGGTCAGGACGCGCGCGCCCGAGGCGCCGATCGGGTGGCCGATCGCGATCGCGCCGCCGTTCACGTTCACCTTCGCGGTGTCCCAGCCGAGATCCTTGTTCACCGCGAGCGCCTGCGCCGCGAAGGCCTCGTTGGCCTCGACGAGATCGAGCTGGTCGGCCTTCCAGCCGGCCCGTGCGAGCGCCTTCCGAGTCGAGGGGATCGGCCCCGTGCCCATCATCGCCGGGTCGACGCCGGCGGTGGCGAACGAGGCGATGCGGGCGAGCGGCGTGAGCCCCCGCTTGGCCGCCTCCGAGGCGCTCATTACCACGAGGGCGGCGGCGCCGTCGTTGATGCCCGAGGCGTTGCCCGCGGTGACGGTGCCCTCCTTGTTGAAGGCGGGCCGCAGCTTCGCCATCGTCTCGGCGCTGGCGTCGTGGCGGATGTACTCGTCCTCGCTCACCACGGTGTCGCCCTTGCGACCCTTTACCGTGACCGGCGCGATCTCGTCCTTGAACTTGCCCGCCTGCTGCGCCGCCGAGGCCTTGTGCTGCGAGGCGAGGGCGAAGGCGTCCTGCTCGTCGCGGGTGATCTGGTAGGCGCGGGCGACGTTCTCGGCGGTGACGCCCATGTGGTAGCCGTGGAACGCGTCCCACAGCCCGTCCTTCAGCATGGTGTCGATGAACTCGACGCCGCCCATCTTGGTACCGCCGCGCAGGTATGCCGCGTGCTGGGACTGGCTCATGCTCTCCTGGCCGCCGGCGACGACGATGTTGCTCTCGCCGGTGCGCACCTGCTGCGCGGCGAGCGCCACGGCACGCAGCCCCGAGCCGCACACCTGGTTGATGGCGAAGGCGGTCTTGTCGTCCGGGATGCCGGCGGCACGGGCCGCCTGGCGGGCGGGATTCTGGCCTTCGCCGGCGGTCAGGATCTGCCCGAGGATCACCTCGTCGACGTCGGCCGGATCGATCCCGGCGCGCTCCATGGCGGCGCGGACGGCGACGGTGCCGAGCTCGTGCGCGGGAAGCGCCCCGAGGGCGCCCGAGAAGCTGCCGACCGGCGTTCGCGCCGCCGCGACGATGACGATATCTTCCATTCCTGCCGTCCCTTCCGACCGTTGCGTTGCCGCCCATGTGGGGACGCCACCCGCGTCGCCGCAATGGCGGACGCGGCCGGTCAGTCCCCGCGCAGCGGGTCGTGGCCCCAGTTCATCAGCGACTTGCGCCAGCGCGTGTCGGTGACGTCGCCCTCCGGGCGTTGCTTCATGTGACGATGCACGTAGCCGACGACCTTGCGCATGGCGCGGAGGTCGTCATCGGTGAGCTCGGACTGCCGTTTGCCTCGGAGCTCCAGGATGCGCCGTCCCATCGCATGGCCGACCGCTTCGCCCTGCTTCGGGGAGGTGACCTTCTCGCCGCCGGCGCGCATGCCGACGGACCGGCTGGCGCGATCCTCCAACCAGGCTCGCAGCCGGGCGGGCGTCATGTTGACGGCCGCGCGGAACGCCTGGGTGATCGCCCGTCGCTCCTCCGCGCTCAGCGCCTTCGCCGCCATCGCCGCTTCGCCCGTGCTGTCCCGTGGTGTCTCGCAGCCGGGCAACACAGTCGCCCCGGCGCGGTTCGCAGCCGGCTCAGTGCGACATGAGCCAGTCTCGCAGCGGTTGCCACAACGCGCGCTCGGCGCCGCTGCCGGCCGCCATGCCGATATGCCCGGCGGCGGGCTCGTGCAGCACGGCCCCACGGATCAGTGCGGCCAGCGGGCGCGCCGCCCCCGGCGGCACGATGCGGTCACGGCCGGGGACGCTGACGAAGGCCGGAACCGCGAGTGCCGAGGGATCGACCGGCAGGCCGGCGATGCGCCATTCGCCGCGCGCCGGCGCGTTGCCGCCGTACCAGCCCCCCAGCACCTCGCGCGCGACCGATGCTGCCAGCGGCACGCCGTCGTTCAGCCAGTCCTCGAGCGCCACGAACAGGCGGGCGCGGGGGCCGTCCGGATCGAGCCGGGCGAAGGCGCGGTACTTGTCGGCGATGCCGTCCGGGTCGAGCAGGGCGAACATCGTCTGGATGGCGTCGATCGGCAGCGTCCCGCTCGCCGCCATCAACGCCTCGAGGCCAGCTGCAAGGCGTGCCACCTGCACGGGCCGCCCGGGAGCGTCGGCGTGGAAGTCCCAAGGTGCGGCCAGCAGGGCCAGGGCGCGCACCAGGTCGGGCCGGCGCGCCGCTGCGGCGACCGCGAGCGTGCCCCCCATGCAGTAGCCGGCGACCGCCACCGCGCCGCCAGCGAGCTGCGTCGCGGCAACCAGCGCGCGCTCCAGTCGGCCGGCCACGTAGTCGGTCAGGGTAAAGCGCCGCTCGATCTCGCCCGGCCAGCCCCAATCCAGCAACAACGGCCGCATGTCGTGCGCGGCCAGCCAGCGCAGCATCGAATGCCCCGGCGCGAGGTCGAGCACGTAGGCCCGGTTCACCAGGCTCGGGACGAACACCACCGGCGTGCCGTTGCCGCCGTCGCCGTAGTCCAGCAGCCGCGAGCCGCCCTCTTGCCAGACCGCCGGCGGGTCGGGCAGCTCGCGCCTCCAGGGGTGCCGCCGGTAGGCCGCGACGCCGGCAATGAACGCGTGGTGCCGGCGCAGCGCTTCCAGGAAGGGAGCGCCGCCGGGCTCAGTCGCGCTTGCCTGCGCCGCGCCGGCGTCGGCGCTCCAGTTCGCCCAGTCGCTGGCGCTCCAGCTCGGCCAACCGCTGCTCGAGTTCGGCGACCCGGCGGCCGAGGTGCTCAATGGCGGCATCGCGAGGGTCAGGTGCAGCAGCAGCGGGCGCGGGCCGCGTCGGCGTAGCGGCGCCGGCGCTTCCGGTCGCTGCGTCATTCCGCCTCGCGCCGGCCGGCCCGACCCACAGCTTCGCCAGCGCCTGCCAAGCCTCCTGCGCTTCGCGATCCACCGCCAGGGCGGCCAGCTCGCTCTGCCAGAGCGTGAGCCAGTCCCGGGCCAGATCGCCGATCGGCTCCTCGGCGGCCCCGACTGCCGCGCCCGCCCCGGCTGCTTCGCGCGCTTCGTCCGTCATGCCTCGTGCCGCTTCCGATTTCGCTTTCGCAGGTGCGGCGGACGCCGCATGTTAGGACGACAGTCAACGCGCAAAGAAGCTCCATGCCCGAGCCCGTCCCTCCCTTGCCGGTCAGTGCCGCAGCGGGCGACTCGCCGCCCGTGGTGGTGAAGAAATATGCCAATCGCCGCCTCTACAACACCGAGAGCTCCAGTTACATCACGCTCGACAACCTGGCGGACATGATCCGCCTGGGGCGGGATTTCGTCGTCTATGACGCTAAGACCGGCGACGACATCACGCGCAGCGTGCTCACCCAGATCATCGTGGAGGAGGAAGGCAAGGGACAGGCAATGCTGCCGATCGGCTTCCTCCGCCAATTGATCGGGTTCTACGGTAACAACCTGCAAGCCGTCGTGCCGCGCTATCTCGAGCAGGCGATGTCGGCGTTCGCGCAGCAGCAGAAACAGGTGCGCGAGGCGATGGAGCAGACCATGGGCCGCATGTTCCCGTTCGGCAACATGGAGGAGATCGGGCGGCAGAACATCGCCATGATGGAACGCGCGATGTCGGTGTGGACCCCGTTCTACCGTCCGCCTCACGCCACGCCCGGTGCCACCCCCGGCGCGGCCGGACCCGCCTCCGACCACGCGGCAGAGGAGATCGCGGCCTTGCGGGCCGAGGTGGAGGCGCTTCGCAAGCAGCTGGCCGAGAACAAGGCCGCCCCATCCGCCCCGTCCGTAGGGATGGCGCCGGGGGCGAGCGGTCCGTCCACGTCCGGCAAGCGCGCGGAAAAGACGCCGCAGCCGGTGGTCACCAACACTAAGGCGTGAATAGAGGGGCTGTCCCTATCGTGATGCGAGAAGTTCCCGGGTTGTAGTGTATCCTTTGCACGTAGGATTCACGCGAACTCGGGAGGACAAGCCATGTCCGCAGTCGTGGAAAACCCTGGTGCGCGATCGGCGGGGTCGGATCGCAAGCTCGACGACGCGGCACCGGGCAGGGTCGGGGCCAGCAAGGCGGAGGCCGCCAAGGTCGAGGTTGATGGCGAAGCGCGACCCGTCGCGCGCGCCAGTGCCGCTGACCGGCACGTCGGCGGCCGCATCCGCGAGCGCCGCATCATGCTCGGCCTGTCGCAGCAGCAGCTCGCGCAGATGATCGGCGTGACCTACCAGCAGGCGCATAAGTACGAGCGCGGCCTCAACCGCATCTCGGCCGGCCGGCTCTATGAGATCGCGCAGGTGCTCAACGTCGCGGTGTCCTGGTTCTTCGAGGGCCTGAGCGCGGAGCCGCACCCGGTGGAGATGTCGCCCCGGCAGCGCATGTGCCTCGAGCTCGCGCGCAACTTCGCCGCCATCGACAACGAGAAGCATCAGGAAGCGCTGAGCGCGATGGCGCGGGCGCTGGCGGCCCAGTCGCTGGCGGCGGCGCGAGGCCGGGAAGCCGCCGAAGACATCTAAGCGGCCGGCCGCGCCAGCGCCTGCATGACTTTTGCCGGCTGCCGCGCCTCCGGTCGATAAGCGACGCGCGGGCTGCTACGCTCGGGTCAATGGAGTCGCGAATCCGCCTGCTGTCCGAGGCGACGGTCAACCGCATCGCCGCCGGCGAGGTCATCGAGCGCCCGGCGGCGGCGGTGAAGGAACTCGTCGAGAACGCGCTCGACGCCGGCGCCCGGCGTGTCACGGTGGCCCTGGCCGGCGGCGGCATCGAGCGGATCGAGGTGATCGACGACGGCAGCGGCATGAACGCCACCGAGCTCGCCCTCGCAGTGCGCCGGCACGCCACCTCCAAGCTCGCCGACGAGACTCTGGTGCGCATCGCCACCCTCGGCTTCCGGGGCGAGGCGCTGCCCTCGATCGGAGCGGCGGCGCGGCTCTCGATCACCTCCCGAGCGCACGACGCCGGCGAGGCCGCCGCGATCGAGGTGGCGGCGAGCGCGGTCAGCGCCGTGGTGCCGTGCGCCGGCGTGCCGGGGACGCGGGTGCTTGTGCGCGACCTGTTCTACGCCACCCCGGCGCGGCGCAAGTTCCTCAAGAACGAGCGCACCGAGGCCGAGCACGCGGAAGCGGCGGTGCGGCGCCTGGCGCTGGCCGCACCCGCTGTCGCGTTCCGTTTCGAGACCGACGGCCGCGTGGGGTTCGACCTCCCGGCGCAGACCCGGCCGGCCCGGGTGGCGGCGCTGCTCGGCACCGAGGCGGCCGCGGCACTCCTCCCGGTGGCCGCGTCGCGCGACGCCATCGATCTCGCCGGCTTCGCGGTCGCGCCGGCGCTGACCCGGGCGACGGGGGCGGCGCAGTACCTCGTCGTCAACGGCCGACCGGTGGCCGATCCGGTGCTGAAGGCCGCTGTGCGCGTCGCCTATCGCGGCGTGATCGCCGCCGGGCGGCATCCGGTGGTCGCCTTGTTCCTGACCATGCCGCCCGACGCGCTCGACGTGAACGTGCACCCGGCGAAGTCCGAGCTGCGCTTCCGCGACCCCGCCGCTGTACGAGGTTTGGTGATCTCCGCCCTGACGCGGGCGCTGGGCAGCGGCGCCGGCGGCGGCGCGCCGAGCGTGGCGCCGGGGTTGCGGCTGATCCATTCCCGCCCGCCGGCCCATACGGGCGCGCCGCCGCGCTTCGCCGGGTTCGCGGAACCGGCGCCGACGCCGATCTGGCCGGGGCCGACGGTCCGCGCACTGCCGCCGCCGCCCGAACCCGAACCCGCCTACCCGCTCGGCGCGCCGGTGGCGCAGGTGCTCGACACGTACATCATCGCCGTCGCCGCGGACGGCAGCCTGGTGCTGGTCGACCAGCACGCCGCGCATGAGCGGCTGACCCACGAGGCGTTGCGCGCGCAGCTCGGGGACGGCGGCGTGCGCAGCCAGCCGCTGCTGCTGCCCACGGTGGTGGACCTCGCACCCGGCGCGGTCGCGCGGCTGCTGGCGCGGCACGCGGAGCTGGCGCGGCTCGGCCTCGAGATCGAGGCGTTCGGCGGCGGCGCGGTGCTGGTCCGCGCGCTGCCGGCGGCCCTCGGCGCCCCGGACCCCAAGCCGCTGCTGCTCGACATCGCCGACGAGCTGGCCGAGCTCGACGAGAGCCTGGCGCTGGAGGCGCGGCTCGACGCGGTGCTCGCCCGCCTCGCGTGCCACGGCAGCATCCGCGCCGGCCGGCGCCTCGGGCGCGAGGAGATGGCGGCGCTGCTGCGGCAAATGGAGGCGACGCCGCGCGCCGCGACCTGCAGCCACGGCCGCCCCACCTTCCTCAAGCTGTCGCGCGCGGCGATCGAGACGCTGTTCGGGCGCCGCTGAGCCTCAAGCGGTCTCGCTCCCGGGCTTAGGCGGCGCCGGCGGCGGTGGCGCGGGAGAAGGCGAGCTGACCCGCGAGGCTCGCGGCCAGCAGCACGGCCGACGCGGCGAGCGCCGGATCGCCCGGCACCAGGCCCACGGCGACGGTGCAGAGCGCGCCGAAGGCCATCTGGAAGAACCCGTAGAGCCCGGAGGCGGCGCCGATCATCTGCGGCTCGGTGCTGATGGCGCTGGAGAGCGCGATCGGGCTCGTGGCACCGACGCCGACCGAGAAGACCACCATCGTGAGCAGCACGCCGGTGACGCTGAGGTGTCCGGTAATCGTGAGCCCGAACAGCGCGCCCGAGGCGAGGATGGACAACGCGTTGGTGGCGCGCAGCAGCCGTCCGAGCGGCATCGTCCGCGCCAGCCGGCTCGCCGCGAAGCTGCCGAGCGGCACGCCGGCCATGATGACGAGGTAGTAGAGCCCGACCTCCTCGGACGGCCGGTGCAGCATCCCGGTGAAGATGAACGGCGAGGCGGCGAGGTAGCCGTAGATGCTGGTGGTGGTGAACGCCCCGCCCAGCATGAAGCCGCGGAAATTGCCCGCCCGCAGCAGCCGCGCGTAGCTCGCCAGCATGCGCACCGAGCTGCGCCCGCGGGACGCGGCGGTCTCCGGCAGGGTGAGCACGGCCGCCGCCAGGGTAACGGCGCCGAGTGCGGCGAGTGCGGCGAAGATCGCGCGCCAGCCGAACCAGACGTCGAGATAGCCGCCGACCGCCGGGCCGATGCCGGGGGCGAGGCTTTGCGTCATGGTGAGCAGCGCCATCTGCGACGCCGCCTGGGTCGGCTCTGCGCCGTCCCGCACCACCGCGCGCCCGAGCACCAGCCCGCCGCAGCCGCCGAGCGCCTGCAGCACGCGGGCCGCGAGCAGCACGTGCAGGTTCGGCGCCAGCCCGGCGACGACGCTGCCCGCGACGTAGGCGACGAGCGCCACCAGCAGCACCGGCCGCCGCCCGAAGCGGTCCGACACCGGGCCGTAGAGGAGCTGCCCGAAGGCGATGCCGAACAAATAGAGTGTGATCGCGAGCTGGATCGCCGCCGCCGAGACGTGCAGGTCCAGCGCCGCCAGCGGCAACGACGGCACCATGATGTGCATGGCCAGGGTGCCCGAGGCGGTGACCGCGACCAGCAGCCAGAACGGCGCGCGGGCGCGGGCGAGCAGCGGGGCGGTGAGCCAGGGCATCGCCCTGTTCTGGCGGCTCCCCGCGAGCAGGTCCAGACGCAGTTATGTGGCCGCTTGTGATCGCCGATAGCGATTGACCAAGATCTGTAAAACCTGCGAGGGTTAGCGCGATGGCGCTGCTGATCCGACACGACGCGCAAAGGAGTCTGGCACGGATGCCGCGAGCGAATCGGGAGCGGCTTGTAAGGCGATTACGGGCCATCACCGCGGCGCCGTTCGCCCGTCACCCCGGCACGACGCAGCTCGTGAGCATGGAAGGCGCGTGGCGGTTGCGGCAAGGTGACTGGCGAGCGATCTACAGGATCGTGGATAGCGACGTCGTGGTGAGCCGCGTCGGACATCGGAGCGAGGTCTACGACGCATGAACGTCCCGAAACTGCACATCGTCGCCGAAACCTCCGACACCGTGACACTCCGGCGCGACGAACTCGACAGGCTGGTCGCGGCGTTCGAGGACGCGCTGGACCACGCTTCCGTCCGGGCGCTGGACGCCGAGATGGCGGCGAGGGGCTGGGAGGCGGTACGCGGCGACATGCTGACCGTGGACGAGGCCGAACGCCTGTGGGCCGGTGAACACCCGGTCCGCGTCTGGCGCGAGCGGCGCGCGCTGACCCAGCGCGCTTTGGCCGAGGCGGCCGATGTTCCGCAGAGCTACATTTCCGAACTGGAGAGCGGCGTGAAACCGGGCAGCGTGTCGGCGCTGGTCAAACTCTCGGCCGCGCTGCGCGTGCGGGTGGACGACCTGATCCCCGAACCGGCGAACACCTCCGGATGAAACGGCGTTCGGCAGGCCTGACCCGGAGCGGGCGAGGACCGGACGGGTCAGCAGCGGCATTGGTCGATTGGAAGGCGCGCGCGCTGGCGTGTCCAGCCAAAGCAACTAGAACCGTCCGCTGCCACGCATGGTGGTCGCCGTGCTACGATGCCTCATGGAGCAGAGACCGCATCGCGGCGTACCGGATCGCGGAACGATCCTCGCGACGCTGCGTGCTCGCGAGGCAGACCTGCGGGCGGCGGGCGTCGCGGCGCTCTACCTGTTCGGCTCCGCCGCGCGCGGCGATGCCCGCCTCTCGCCAGGGAATGCCTCCGCTGCCTCGGTCGTGCGCTGCTCCGGGCCGCGGCGGCCGCGCGGATGGCGGCGACTGGCTCGCCGTCGAAGAGACCGACGCCGGGGAGGCGCTGGCGCAAGCCCGTGCTAGGATGCGCGCCGTTTCGTGACCGAGAGAGCACCGAGATGGAAATCCGCAAGATCCTGTTGCCGCTGACCGGCACCGCGGCGGGCGGGGCCGCATTGCAGACGGCGCTGATGATCGCGCGCATGTGGGACGCCCATGTCACCGCGCTGCACGTGCGGGTCGATTCGCGCGACGTGGCGCCGCTGGCCGGCGAAGGCCTGTCCGGCGCGATGATCGAGGAGATGATGTCGGCGACCGAGAAGGAGAGCAACGACCGCGCGCACGCGGTGCGGTCGATGTTCGAGCGGTTCGTCGCTGACAACCAGGTCACCGTGTCCGACGGCCGCGGCGGGCCGCAGGGTGCGACGGCAAGCTTCGCCTCCGTGACCGGCCGGGAGGAGGATCTGGTCGCACAGCTGGCGCGGCTGGCCGATCTCACCGTCGTGCCGCACCCGGAGGCGGGCGAGGACGTGTCGTCGTCCGATGCGCTGCACGCGGTGCTGTTCGATTCCGGCCGGCCGGTGATGATCGCGCCGCGCGCCGCGCCGGCCAGCGTCGCCAGCCGCATCTGCATCGCGTGGAACGGCACCGCCGAGTCGGCGGCGGCGGTGCATGCGGTGCTGCCCTGGGCGCAGCGGGCGTCGGCGGTGCGCGTGCTGTCCGCCGAGGAGTATCAGCGGCGCGGTCCCGGCTCGCAGAACCTCGCCGCCTATCTGGCGATGCACGAGGTTCCAGTCGAGCTGGCGACGTTTCGCCCGCTCGACCGAGATGTGGGCGCAGGCATGCTCGCCGCCGCGCGCGAGTTCGGCGCCGACCTGCTGGCGATGGGCGCCTACTCGCACTCCCGGCTGCGGCAGCTGATCCTCGGCGGGGTGACGCGCCACATCCTGGAGAACGCGACCTTGCCCGTCATGATGTGCCGCTAACCGAACGACGCGCCGCCGGGTTCAGGCGAGGAACGGAAAGGGTTGGGCGATGTCGAGCGAGTCTATGCCTGCGCGACCTCTTCGACCGATGGGAGCGGGTTTGGCACGAGGGCCAATACGACTTGTTCCCGGGTTGCGTCGCGCCGCATTACATCCGGCATGATGAAAGTGGAGATCGGACCGTCACCCGCGAGGCCTACGCCGCCGAACTCGCCAAACTGCGGCAGGACCGACCGGATGTGCGCATCGTGGTGTACGACCACACATTGCAGGGAAACCGCGCTTGGTACCGCTTCACGATGAAGTGGACGGACCAGAGCAGCGGCGAATTGCGCACGGGGGCGGGCATGCAGGCCTATCGCATTGAGGAGGGCAAGCTCGCCGAGACTTGGGTGACCTTCCAGCCGCTCGGCTCGGCGTGGCCTGACACCGTGGCGCAGGAGCGTTGGACGAGCCCACCGCCGATAAGTTGAGACTGCCTCCGATCACGATAGTGCGTTAGTCCAACAAACGCGAACGAAACGCTATCTTGCAAAGACAGGCTCTCAGGCGGCTAGGCCGAGCGCCATCGACTGCGCCGCGGATGGAGCCGAGGTCGTGCCCCCCGCGTAGGAATGCAGCGCCCGCGCGATGTCGGCGGCCAGGGAGCCGAGGACATCCCGGCCGGAAGCGCCGCTCTGGCCGGCGGCGGCCGATGCCGTGCCGTCGCCGGCCAGGTCGTTCGCGCCGGAACTTGCATCGGCTTGCCCCGGCGCACCCGGGCTTCCCGCCTCGGTGACGCCGCCGGCCCCCGCGTGATGATGGTGGTGGTGCGTGGCCGACGCCGTCCCGGTCGCATCGGACGCGGCGGTCTGGGTTGCGGGCGCGGTGCCCGGCGTTGCGGTCGCCGCGCCCGGGGCGGCCGAACCGCCTCCCTGCAGCTGCAGCAGGAAGGATTGCAGCTCCGCGCTGAGCTGCTGCATCGGGTTGCCTGGGCTGCTGAGCGCAGCGGCCGGCGTGCTCGTCCCGCCGGTTGCTGTCGGGGCGGCCAAGGCGCTTGCGGTCGGGGCGGCCGGAGCGCTGGCGCTGGCGCTCTGGGTCGGCCGCCAAGACGAAACGGTCACGTTGCTGATCGACATCGGTGACAACCTCCTGCATCGGGTCTCGGGTTGCACGCAGCACTGCAAGCGCCGGGCCAGCTTCGTGCCTCAGTTTGGGGCGGAAAACCTCGCGCGCCCGGCAAGACCTGCCCGGTCAAGTCTGCCGGCCGGGGCATAATCTCCCTGGGGACCGGGCGGTCCTGACCGTCCTGCGCGTCGTGCCCGCAAATGGTCACGCTCAGTTCATTGTTCGGCCTTCACGGGCGCGCTATGCCAAGCGGGTGCAGGGTTCCCCCCACCGCTTGCGGCAACTCGCCGCGCCCCCGCTGATCGCCGGGCCCGCCGGACCAGGGGCTTGGCCGCAGGGCGCCTTGTTCGGCCGGGAGCGGCGCAGCATCGTGCGCCGCGGCCGCGCCACGCGCCGCATGCTGCTGGCCGTGCTCTGGACACTGCTCTCGATCGTCGTCCAGTCGATCTGCCTGCTGTTGCCGGGACGGGCCAAGGTCGTTTTCGCGCGGCTCTACTGGAGCAATTTCTGCCGGATCATCGGGCTGCAGGTGCGCGTCACCGGCCAGCGCAGCCGAACCGACCGACCTGTGGTGTTCGTTTCAAATCACTCCTCCTGGCTGGACATCCCGGTGCTCGGCGGCCGGCTCGAAGCCTGTTTCATCACCAAGGAGGACGTGAGGGGTTGGCCGCTGGTCGGCACCATCGCCCGGCTCGGCCGCAGCGTGTTCGTCAGCCGCCAGCGTGGCGCGACCGCGCGCGAGCGCGATGTCTTGCAGGCCCGCTTGGCGGCTGGCGACAACCTCGTCCTGTTCCCCGAAGGCACCACCTCGGACGGCTCGCGCGTGCTGCCGTTCCGTTCGTCGTTCTTCGCGTTGGCCGAAGGCGCGGCCCGGCCGCTGATCCAGCCGGTCTCGGTGGTGTACGACCGGCTGGGCGGGCTGCCGACCGGCCGGGCAGCGCGGCCGCTGTTCGCCTGGTACGGCGATATGGACATCGCTTCGCACTTCTGGCGGCTGGCGCAGCATCGCGGACTGCGCGCGACGGTGCTGTTGCACCCGCCGCTCGACCCCGCTCGTCTGGCCGACCGCAAGGCGCTGGCGCAGGCGGTCTGGCGCGCGGTGGCAGACGGCGCGTCCACCTTGCGGCAGAACCGCCAGCCGCGCCCGGTCGACGGTCCCGACGCGCCGCCAGCGACGGGCGAGGACGGCTCACCAGCGTATGCATGATCGGCGCGAGCTTTTCGGTTGTTGACAGCGCATCGTCCCCTCCTGCCAGATTGTCTGGCCTACGCTAGACTCTCCGCCCTCCGAAGGAGCCGCTCCGCCCCCTTGCGCTTGACCCGGCCTGACCGTCCGACCATTGCTCCCGCCTCCCGTGCCGGTCCGATCCGGCAGCAGGCGGAGCGTGGATGATGGGGACAGCGACGCAGGACACGACGGAGCAGGCTGCGACCAACCCGGCACTCAAGCGGCTGCACGTCATCACCTGGGGCTGCCAGATGAACGTGTATGACAGCGGCCGCATGGCCGACACGCTTGCCCCGCTGGGTTACGCCCCAACGCATGCGCCCGACTGGGCCGACATGGTAATCCTCAACACCTGCCACATCCGCGACAAGGCGGCCGAGAAGCTGTTCTCCCAACTCGGCCGGTTGCGCGCGCTGAAACAGCAGCGCGAGGCCGAGGGCGGGCGCATGGTCGTCGCCGTCGCCGGTTGCGTGGCACAGGCCGAGGGCGCCGAGATCGTGGCGCGCGCGCCGTTCGTCGATATCGTGGTCGGACCGCAGACCTATCACCGGCTGCCCGAGCTGGTCGCGCGCGCCGCCCGGGCGGGCGGCGCCGTGATCGACACCGACTTCCCGCCCGAGCAGAAATTCGACTTCCTGCCCGACGCCGGGACGCCGCAGGGGATCACGGCATTCCTCACGGTCCAGGAGGGTTGCGACAAGTTCTGCAGCTTCTGCGTCGTGCCCTACACGCGCGGCGCGGAGGCGAGCCGTCCCGCCGCCGCGGTGCTGGCCGAGGCGCGACGCCTGGTCGCCCAGGGCGCCCGCGAGATCACCCTGCTGGGGCAGAACGTCAACGCCTGGCACGGCGCGGGGCCGGACGGGCGCGATTGGGGCTTCGGCCGGCTGGTGCGGGCGCTGGCCGACATCCCGGACCTGCTGCGCATCCGCTACACCACGTCGCACCCGCGCGACATGG
>JAABUQ010004758.1_pt1 | contig 22726 bp, 23 predicted proteins | sample 5560001 | NCBI WGS metagenome assembly JAABUQ01 (sample SAMN10711888, study PRJNA513371) | rock metagenome | isolation source: Antarctica rocks | place: Antarctica: Victoria Land, Finger Mt nord | collected 2015-12-18 | reverse complement strand
CGCCATGCGGACCCTTAAACGCCAACTCTGCACCGTGGTGTACTTTCGCCTTCGATCCTGTCATGCGGCCCTTAATATCCACCCGTCAATGCCGACCGCGGCCTAGGCTTGACAAAGACGGTCAGGCCCTGCGTCAGCGTCTTGACACGCTGACCATCGCTGTGGTAAAGGACCCCTGAAGCGCCGCACTTGCGGCACGTTAACGAAGCCTGTCGAGAACGACGGGCTTCTTATATTGAGGCGATGATGAGTAAGACTGGGCGACCGAAGCGCTACACCAAAAAGATAGCGGCTGAAATCGCCCAGCACGTTATCGTATGATGTAACGATTCCGAAGGCGGCGTGCGACCGGACGCGGATTGCCGCCGACCACCAGCAGGGCGTTCCGCTCGTCGTCGTACGTCCCCGAGTGAACCCTGTGCCGGCGCTTCATTTATCCGTCTGGACATCACCGTCGGGAGACATTGCCTGCTCGTGCGGTTCAAGGGCAGCGTCAAGTTCGGTGCAATGGTCGCCGACGAGACCGCCGACCATAACTGCGCACGAGGCTGACCTCTGTGCGGTGGAAGAAGTGCGCCGTGGGCACGCATTTGCGCGTCCGCTGTAGTAGGGGACGCCAGCGTGATTCGCAGTGGTCGCAAAGCGCAGAGCCGATACGGCCTCGGCACCTCATGGTCGCCAGCCGAGGTCGCAAAGCTCGTGCGCTTATTCAGTGAGTCGTCATCGCCACGAGAAGCCTACGAGCGCGCGCTGCGAGAGTTCCGCAACCGGACGAAGGACGCGGTTCGAGCCCAGATCCGCGTGCAGCGAAAACTTGGAGCGATCGCGACGGCCGTAAAGACCACTACGGACGCTCAGAGCGAGGGCGTAGGTTACGACATGTCACTGCCGCGATTCAGCTCGACGGCACTCGCCTCTCGGTTAGCGGACGCCATTGCGGAATGTCGGGCGGCTAGGCGGCGAGGACGAGATCCCGAGCGCTCCTGTTTTAGAGCGTGACATTCTCAGTGTATAATTATAGTGAACGGTCGCGACTAGCGCGGCCGACGGAAGCAGCGCTCCGGCTGCAGCACCGACGTATCGAGCTGCCGATAACTCCTCGTTTATCGGCGATGTCGCTATTCTTCGAAAGTGAACCGAGAAAAGAGCAGTTCTTTGGCATTCGAAAGTTATTCAGTTGCGGTAATGTATCGGCTTCAGTCCAACGCAAAGCAGTTCTTCACCGAACTCGAGCGACAGGCGGCAGAAGCCGCAACGAGTCTCGATTCCGTTTCAGCCGCGATGAGCGAGACAGGCGTCGCCAGTCAGGAGCTCTCGAAGTCGTCCTCAGTGCTCGGTAGCGTTCTTCGCAAGACGGCAGCTCAGACGATTAGCGCCTCCGCCGCATACGACGCGATGAGCGTATCGATAGGCAATGCGTCGCGAGCGGCTGGCGCAAGCGCAGACGCCTTTGCGAGCGCGACGGCCGGCATGGGCGCGTCCGCGAGCATCGCTGCGGGGAAAGTCGGCGAGAGCAGCGTTCTCATGTCGCGGCAACTCGCGACCGTGGCGCGATCGGCGTCGGTAACATCGCTCGCGCTTCGAGGTGTGGGAACCGCGAGTCTTCCAGCACTTGGTCGGAGTGCCGGTACCTCCGCCGCAACGAGCCTTGCAACTATCGGTGGCAGCGTCAATAACGCGTACCGGATTCCGGGAACAGGCGGTCCGGTTGGTTCTGCCGGCGGCTCAGGTTGGAGCTCGGGCGGTGGTTCGGGAGCCGGCGGCGGTGGTCGAGGCGGGGGCGGAACAGGCGGCGGCGGCCGTGGTTTCGGTGGAGTTCCACTGAACCCGCTGGGCGGAGTCCCGCACTTCGTAATGCACGGCGCGACGCTCGCCGCGGAGGTTGGGCTTGGCCTTGGTTCGGATGCTATCTACGAAGCCGGGAAGCTTCAAACGAGTATGCTCGGGATCAAAAACTCGACCGGAGCCAGTGACGCGCAATTGCAGTCCTTGAAGCAGGCAATTTTCGACTCGGCTGATACAGTCGGCGCGTCAGCACACGAAATGGCGCAAGAATATGTGACTGCGGCGCGATCGTCGGGCGGCGTGTTTCGGAACAAGGACGGCACGTTCGATATGAGTGGCTTTCAGGGCATCATGTCGGATGTTGCCAAGGCCGCTGAAATTCAGCACATTACACGCGGAACGAAACGCGAAGACGCCGTGCGAACACAGATGGAGACCGTGCATCTGTTTCGCAACTACAAGGGCACGGCGCTCCGGCACATTCTTGATCTGCAGACTCGGCTATCCGAAGTCATGCCGAACTCGTTGAAAGAGGCAAACAAGCAGTTCACGTATTTCGAGCCGACGTTCAAAGCGATGGGCATTAGCAACGACGACTCATTCGCGACGCTAGCGGCGTTCAGCCGTGCCGGATACGGCACCGGCAAAGGCGGCACGAACACGCAAGACTTAATCCAGGCGGCGCTTCCGGCGCTTGAGATGACGAAGCACGCACAGTCCGGCAAGAAAGGGCTGCTCGAGAAATACGGCTTCCTCGACAAACGCGGGATGAGCCCGTATTTTAATAACAATAAGGCCGATCTCACGGGCTTTATCGGGCACCTCGGCGCGCTGCACAACCAGTACGGCCGTGATGATCTGATCATGGCGTTCAAGAGCATTTTCGGGCAACAGGGTTCGCGAATGGCAAACGTCTTTTCGGATCCGCTAATCCTCGACCAGCTAAAAGGGATTAAGTCGATCCTGCACGATCCGAAGCTGTCGCTCGACGAGCAGTTTAGAGGTTATCGGGGCAACTTCCAGTTTCAAGCCGGGCGCGCTGGCCAGAACTTCCAATCCTTAATGACCGAAGTCGGCGGTCAAGCGCTCCCGGGATTTACGAAGGGCCTTCGCGACCTTGGCGATCAGCTTCACTTCGCCCAGAAATGGCTGCACAACCACGGTGATCTAGAAATAAAGGTTCAACGCGATGTTACTCACGCGGTGAGCGCCACCGAGAAGTTCATAGCGGACCACAAGCAAGACTGGAAAGACCTGCGCCACGACTTAGCGCTGGCGTACGGCGCGGCGGTTAAGGCGGGACCTGTCGTAGGGACCCTCGCGACTGACATGCTGCAGCTCGTGTCGGCGATCAATAAAGTCGTTGGGGTCATCGAGCCGTTTGTCAACACTGCGAACAAGTTCTTGGGGGCCAGGAACCCGGTATCGGATGCGCTGCGAAACTCCGGCGTAGAGAAGCCGAACTTTGGTGTGCTCGGTTTAGACCCGGGCGGACCGATGCGGACCATAGCTGGTGGAAAGTCAAAGCCGCCTGTTGGTGGTTTCGCTGGCCTTGCCCAAGCCTTAGGCTTGTCGACCACAATCTCACCGATGCCGAGCGGCGATGCTGATGGCCAAAGGGCACGCCGCTCCGTCGTCGGCGGCCGATCAGCATCGCCGAGCCGGCGGACTAAAACAAGAGAAGTTGGCGCGCCCATCGTGATTCACGGCGACATCATCGTAAAAAGCGATCCGAAAGGGTCGCCCGAGCATCATGCGCGTGAATTGCTGCGCGCCGTACGCAAGACGAGCAGCGAGGCCCCGAGCGGTTCAAGCTCTCGTGGCAGCGTGATATCCCCTCGCATCGGCATGCACCGGGCGGTAAACGCAGCCTAAAGACTCGCTCTGCGAGCAGCTCGTAGTGATGGGGCGCACCATCTGCGCTTGCTTGAAGCATAGACGCATCGCTGTGCGACGTCTCGGAGCTAGGTCGGCAAGGAACCCACGATAACCGGCTAGCACGCCGTGAAGATGGCTCGTGTCGAATACAACCGACAGTATTTGGTCACAATCGACACCGATACGCAAGGCGAGCTCACACGCGGCTATATGGTTCGAATGCAAGTAGAGAACGGCGTGCGAGTGCGTTTCGCTGTGTCGCTTCAGGTCCGAGATTTGGCCAGCGGTCGCCTTAAGGAGGTCGCGCGGTATGACGACTTTCGGGGATTTCACCGCCACCTTCCGCCGGATCCTGACGTTCATGAGTGGCTAGAGGGTGTTTCGGAGACCGATCAAGTCCGTTTCGCGATACGGGATATTGCCTTGAACGCGGATAAATACTCGCAGCACGCCCAGGTAGCCGGGTACGAAACTCCAGAGGATGAGGAATGAGACCGATCGTTAGCAACAGCGAGAAAGTGAACGCGGCAGCCGCCGTGGCCCTTTCGTTGCTCGAGCACGCGTCGGAGATGACCGAACGCTATCCGACTGGCACGCGGTTTACGCCTCTGGGCACCGAGGATGGGACGCTCAAGGTTCTCGTTGAGACCCCGGACGGCATCGACGCCGTCGAGCGTGTTCTTGCCGGCTCAGCCGTCTAACACCGCTCGCGCCCATTTCCGGCGCCAGGCGCGTTTCCGAGGTCGCGCACGTCTTTAAGGTCGTCGAGCGGCGAAAGACGCGTCAGAGTGCGCCGATACGTATCGCCTTGCGCTTGCGCAAACGCTCATCGACCAATATAACGCCGGCGCTTGAGCCCCGCGGTTCGTGCTCGCTTGGACGAGTTAGCTCGCCGGGCTCAATAACCGGGGCGAATCCGGACCTGTAGCGCCGCAGAACCGGCGGCTTTTGCATTGCCATGATGGGCCGTCTTTCTGCGGCCTAAGTCGCGGCTAGTGAATGATTGCGGAAAGCGCCGGCGCCTCGAACGCGTCAGCACGGCGAATATAGCCCTGCACGACGGCCAGCGACCGATGCCGCGTTGTCCGCATGATGTTGTCGAGAGAGACGTGTGCCTGGGCCGCGGCGGTCACGAACCCCGAGCGCAGCGAGTGCCCCGAGAAGTCGCCGTCGAGCCGCGCGCGCTTCGCCAGTCGTTGCACGAGGTTCGCGACGTCGCGCCCAGTGATTGGCAACGCCTGAACCCGCCGATGTGGCGAAAGCGACCGAAAGACCGGACCGTCGACGATGCCGGCGGAGTCGATCCACGCACGCACGGCGCGGACGGCGCACAGCGAGGCGTTCTCGACGAACGGAACTGCGATCTCCTGACCGGAGCTTTCCTGGTCCGTCTTTGAGCGCCGGATCGTCAGCAGCAGACCCCGCTTCGAGAACCGGAGATCCTCAAGGCGCAGAGCTGCCAGTTCGGAGCGCCGGAGCGCCGCGGCGAACCCTAACAAGATTATCGACCGATCGCGCCGCGCAGCGAGGTCGTCGCCGCGGATCGCGAGCAAGAGCGACCGCAGCACCTCAATGGTGACAGCGTCGACTCGGCGCTGTACGGTTCCCTTCTGGCGTGCGATGCCAGAAACGACCTCCCTGACGATCCGGTGCGAGCACGGCGGCTCGAGGCCGGCACGGCGGTGACGCACTGAGATGGCGGCAAGGCGCCGGCGGATCGTCGCGACCTTGTGCGTCGAGCCGAGATTCGAGACGTATAGGACGATCGTCTGCGCCGTCGCGGGGAACGACGCGAGGCCGTGCGCGGCGCAGAAGGCGTCGAAGTCCCGCAGGTCGCTCGCGTAGGCCCGGCGCGTCGCCGAAGACGACGACGACTCTGCGAACGAGCGAGCACGCTCGACGAGTACATCCACCGCAAGCGCGTGCGGGAGCGGGTCGAGAACGGCGAGTGCGCTCATAGGATTTGGATACGACCGCTGCAGTGATCCTCGAGAGTCGATTCGTGAAGGCACGGGCTCCCGGCAAAGGCCTGCGCGTCATCGGCGTACCAGTGCCGCTCGCATCCAGTGCAGCGCAGGTTCGCCGGCTCGGCGGTATCAGCGACGCGCGTCATGCACTCAGCCGCGATGCGGGCGAGCGGGTCCATGTAGTCGCCGATTGCGACGACGGTGGCGGGAGCGTCCGGCTCGCGCTCGGCATGGTAAGCGCGGCGACGAGCGAGAAACTCGTCCGCGGGCCGCTCCCGGTCTGCCACTACCACCTCCGCCGCAGCGCTCGAGCGATCCGCACAGCTCGGACGGCGCGCGGGCCGCCGAGCCTGCGAACCGTACGCATGACAAGCCAGGCGCGCAGCCAACGCGAAAGCCTCATTGCTGATTCACGCCGGCACGGCGATGGCATCATGGCGCGCGTTCTCAGCGTCGCGTTGAAGATACGCTCCGAGTTGCTCCAATTCGTCGAGGAGCGTTGCACGATGGTCTCCGAGCGGCTCGTTGACGACGGCAAGCGCTATACGAACGCCGCTGACCATCGCTCGTCCTATGACGAGTTGCAGGCGTGCATCCTGCATTGTCTTTTCGCCGACGAGCCCATCGACGACGGTGCCTAGATTACACGTCGCGTCGTCGTCGTCGAGTGATCCTACGTACGGAAGATCGAGTTGGCGAGCCCAGTGTCCGATGAGTTTGTCGACGACTTCAACGTTGAACGAGTTCGTTTGGAATTGGATACTCATGCTGAAAGAGTCCCTCGTAGCTTGGAGTGATTAGAGTGAGATGGAAGAGAACGGTACGCGCGCGCCTCGTCGGCGTCACGCTCAATATCAGCAGCAAGGCGCTGAAATTCGGCAAGGATACCGGATTGCGGGTCGTTGAGATCCGTGGTGACCAGGATCGTGAGGCGGATGCCGCATGCCATCGCGGCGCCTAGAGCGGCGTGCGCCGAGGCACCGCGCAGCGCACCATCCTCAATGATCGCCGAGAGAGCCGTCGTCAGGACAGCCGAAACGGTCCCGCGGCTTTCGCCCATGCCGGGAAGGTCGAGTCCTCGAGTAAGGCGCGCGACTCGTTTCTCAACGTCTCGCGTGCACGCGATCGTGTCTGTGTCGGCGCGGTTATACGCCGCCATGCGGACCGCCCTCTTGCGAAGCCACACGATCGGCGAGAGTGCGAAGATACGCGGCGGCTGCGTGCCAGCAGGGCGTGCCGCTCGTCGTCCCCGCCCTGCAGTCGCACAGGAACGTCTCGGCGTTCACCGCCCAGACGGTATAGCGGGCGCCGCTCCGGCCCGTCACGCTGTAGCGGTCATTACCGCGTGGCTCGGCGGCGGTCGCGCCACCATTCACCTTCGCGGCTTCGAGTCGGCCTTCGATCTTCTCGCGGTGCGTCTTGGTCCGCGAGGACGAAGCCTGATATAATACATTAGTCACTGGAAATCAACCTTTCCGGTGGCGAGGACTCGGCGGTGTATCAGCACCGTCGGGTCCGCTTAGTTTTCATCGCCGATAAGTGGAACCTTATCGGCTGCTCAAATGATAGCCGATTGATAGCCAATAAGCAAGCTCACTATGCTTTGTATTTCGCATATACGCTCAATTCGAAATCAATACACCAGCTGCTCTACGCGAGACCTGGGAATTCGTAATCAGCAGGTCAGCAGTTCAAGTCTGCTCGTCGGCTCAGTGCAACCCTTACCACGTAAGGGTTTTGTTTATTTCGGCGCTTTACGTTTTAACGGCGTGGGGGGAGTTTTGGGGGGATCGGGCTTCTCGAAAAGCGCGGCCGAGGCCCTAACCGCGGCGTCGCTCATCGCCGGCATCACGTGCGAGTACGTCTCGAGCGTCAGGCGGGTGCTGGCATGGCCGCGCCGCGTGGAGACCGCCGGATGGGCGACGCGTCGCCAGCTCCGCGCTTTCTGGTCGCCTTCGGCGCCTTGGTAGCCGGCGCTCGGTCTCAGGCGATATGAACGAGCTCCGCAGCAGAAACAGGTGCTGGAACGGCTTGGCCGGTCTCACGTAAAAGCTCGATGTGTCCGGTAATCGCTTCGCGAATATTGCGAGCAGCCTCATCGCGCGTTGTGCCGCCGCTGGTGCAGCCGGGTAGGTCAGGGACGTACGCGCCCCAAGTCCCGTCTGGGGCCGGCTCGAGAATCGCAACGTAGTCGTTCACTTCAACCCTGCCTGTTTGAGAATAGAGTTAACGAGTCCAGGCGGCACATCATTGCTCATGAGGTGCCCGGCAACGGTTACGATGCCAGGTTTCGTCGGATGGCTATAGTGTCGGTGAGACCCGCGCACCCGCTTGAGAGTCCAGCCGTCGCGTTCGATCATTTTGACGATCTCTCGATATTTCACTCGTCCCTCATCGTAACCCAGGCGCGAGCGCGGCGGCGTCGAGCACGGCCGTGTCCCGGGCGCTTTAACGCGTTCTCCATCACAGGATGACCGGCGAGGGGTTCATCCGGGAGTCTGAACGCGCTCTAGGGGGTGTTTCGGCGCGTTTTCCCTAGCGACTTTGGGCCGAGTTTTGGGGGGAACGGGCTTCTCGAAAAGCGCGGCCGAGGCCCGAACCGCAGCGTCGCTCATCGCCGGCATCACGTGCGAGTAGGTGTCGAGCGTCAGGCGGGTGCTCGCATGACCAAGCCGCGCGGAGACCGCCGCCGGATGCACGCCGGCAACGGCGAGCGCGGTCGCGTGCGCATGGCGCAGATCGTAGAAGCGGATCGGCGGCAGGTCGAGCCGGGCGCGCAAGGTCCGCCAGGCACGCCGCAGATTGCTCGCGACGATCGGCTGACCCGCCTCGTTCACGAAGACGAAGGCAGTTCCCGACACGGTTCGGCGCTCCGCGCGCATCCGCGAACGATGCGCTTCGAGCGCGTCTACAACGACGCTCGCGAGGTCGACGCTTCGGCGGCTCCGCGCGGTCTTCGGCGCCTGGACCATCCGGCTGTGCTCGTCGAGTTTGCCGCGGACGATCAGTGCGTCGTCGGAGACGTCCGCCCAGCGCAATCCGAGCACCTCGGATCGGCGCAGCCCCGTACCCAGCGCGAGGATGTAGAGCGCCTCGAGCCGATCGACGCGGATCGCCTCGAGGAAGGTCGCGACCTGCGACGGCGACCACGGCTGATGTTCGCGAGCGACGGGCGGCGTCGCCCGCGCCGGAAAGGGATGTTCGACGGGGTCGACGTGACGGACGTGGACGGCTAGCGCCGCTTTCGCGACGACGTACACAAGCTGTCGACTGCGGGCGCCACGAACGCCGTCAAGCATGCGGACGACATCGGTGCGGCGCAGCGCTTTGTGCGCGCGGTCGAAGAGCCGCCGCGAACGGCGGGTCCATAAGGATACGTGACAGGCTGATCTCTTCAACGATGACGGCTTCCGAGAGAACATGCCAGTTGTTTCGAAGGCAATCAGTTGAGCCCGAGCCGGAAGCAGCTCCGTTGCTTATGCCACCCGAGTACGCGATCAGCTCAAAGTCGTAGCCGGCCGCCGCCAGCGCCAATATTCCACTCGACCACGAAACGCCGACTGCGGAATGTTTGGCCGATTATCCACGCGTGCTCAACGGATACGGGTTCTTGGCCGCGGGCGATGTGACCGATCGTCGAGAGGCTGAGCCCGTCTTGTCCGCGAGCTCTTCGAGCGCAATTTTTTCGTCCGCGCGGCGAACGACGTGCCCTCTCTCGACGAAGCGCCCGAAGCGTAAGTCGCCGCCGAACTTACGGACCGGTTTGCCGCCGGCGTAGCTCCGGCGCATGCGCCTATATGCTGCGCGATCGTGTGCTGTCATGAAACACATAATAACACAAAGCATCGCCGTGGGTCGTGTTAAACGTTCCGAGGAACCTCCGAAGCATTCCGAAGAATCCGGTGATAGCCGTAACGGCCGGATCGAATCGGCAAAACATAACGCCGCGAATGTATGAAATGTAACGTAACATATTGTCTTGTCGCTATCCGCGACGTCGTGCATCATGGTCATATGTCAATTCAGGTAAACCCGAAGACGGCTAGTAAAGTACTACGGCAGGGCATGCAGCGACGTGACATCACCCAAAGGAACTCGCGACGCGCTCGGGCGTCTGGTCGAAGACGTGATGTTGTCCTCACGGACGGGAACGCGAATCGCGGCAGTGGATTGGCCACGACCGTAATGACCATGGAAACGAACGATCCGCTTTTGCAAGCAATCATCCGTGAAACCATCGAGCGCGTCCAGCCTGCGCTGAGCGCAAACGTTCCGTACCGCGCGGCATCGAAGGGTATCGGCGCGATCGATTCGCGGTTGCATGAGTCTCGCCATACGGACCAACACGTGAGGAACGTCTCGATTTTTCGACTGTCGCCTAGGTAAGGAAGATTTTCGTTCGCTGCCGTCCGCATCGCCCGCTAGATCTCACATCGATACATCACGGTCTCACGCTAGACGTCTTGGGTCCTTCGCCGAGCCCGCGTGCTTCCATCATGTGTGCGCGAATCACAAGCGAAACGCCTCAGCCGCGATCGGAATGATTCGCTACAATCGTCATCTGCGGCCGAATGAGGAACGGTTTCAACGCATGGAGCGAGTTCTCTCGAACGAAGCCAGACTTGCCGCGGCGTGAAAAGCTATCGCGTTACCCATTCGCTCGAAAACGGCGCGGGGCGCCGCCGCAAGCCATCAGCGAAACGACCCTCCGCCTCCTCTGCAACGCAGACCTCCGCGTGCCGGTCTGACGATTGTCTCCCGATGCGGGCGCTTTGCGCCGTCGTTTCGGTGATAGAGCGGCGAGACGATCATGCGTCATATGCCTAATGCGCGAAGGTCCTCGACGTCGCTACACTGGCGAATGGTCCGCCCCGAGCAGTGCTCGACCCGTATGAGGGAGCAGTCTGCGCGATCGATGGTACGGGACCGAAGGAGGAACTTTGCACCATTCACGGCTTTTAAGCTTGGCCCCGTTCGTCATAGCAGCCGGCGTGTCGGCGCTGCCTGTGGCCGCCGCACAACCAGCTCCGGTAACGGTCGCCTCGGCGAGTCCGTCGATGCCGGCATCTCCATCGCCGTCGCCTACGCCGACGACGATGCCCACGAAGCTCTTCACGGCAAACGCTTTTATCGACCTCGCGTATACGTCGGTCAATAACACCGATCGCGTGCGCTTCACGAACGGAAATCTCAGCCGGATTCTCGATGGTGGCGCGAATGCATATTTCGATGCGAACGGAGGGCGAGCGCTCGTCGGACCGACGGATTTCAACAATCTGCCCAATCTTCAAGCCGCGAACCTCACGCTTGCGTACAACGGAACGCCGGTTGGCGTGAAGGTCGAGGGTCTCGTCGGTTCGGATTCGAAATTTCTCGCTTCGAACGGCCAGTCGCGCCAAGGCACGAATCTCTTGCAGGCCTACCTGCAATACGCCGTCGGTCCGGTGACGCTCTTTGCGGGAAAATACGAGAGCGTCGCCGGTGCCGAAGTGCCCGAAACGGTCAACAACACAAACTTCTCACGAGACTTTTTGTACGCCGCCGTCCCAACGAGCCTCACCGGATTACGTTTGACGTACGTTGTGAATCCGAAAATAACGCTAATCGGCGGCGTCAACAACGGCTGGGACGACATCAAGTTGGCTGGAAAAAAGAAAACGCTCGAAGGCGCGATCCAGCTAGCGCCATCGCCGGGCTATTCACTGAATCTCACGACGCTCAATGGAGGCGATTTTCTGGCTTTCGGCAACAGCGCTCTGAGTCTACCGCCGATCTTTACGAATCGCATGCTCTACGACGCCGTTTTGACGGTTCACGCGACATCCGCACTGACCATCCTTGCGAATTACGACAACGCCACGCAGCGCGGTGATGCGATAGGAACGCCCGGGCAGCGCTGGAACGGAATCGCCGGTTACCTCAATTACACGTTTTCGCCGATTTCGGCCGCCTCGCTGCGCAAAGAGACGTTCCACGACGCGAATAATGCGCGACTCGCCGGCCCGGGAACGGGTGAGCGCGTGCAGTCGAACACCGCAACGGTGAGCTACACGCCGAACTCCCATTATCTCATCCGGCTCGAGTATCGCCTCGATACAGCCGACGGGAACAACTTCACGTTTCGTCAAGCGGCCTTGGACCCGACGACGGGGTTTACCGCCGGCCGCCCGCATCAGAGTTCGATTGCGGTAGAGACCGTCTTTAAGTATCCGTAACGCCCATTTGCCGGGGACGGTAAAGAGAGCTTGCGTGGCTACGACGCTTGTGAGAGCGCTTCTTCTCGGAGAAGATCGAGAACGTCGTCCACGCACGCATGAAACTTGGCGCTCCTTTTGACGAGGTGGTCGCGATCGGCACCAAGATCGGGTCGCAGCTCCTCCCGCACGCGACCGGGGTGCGACCGCAACACGTAGACGCGTTCCCCAAGATACACTGCCTCTTCGACGTCGTGCGTGACGAAGATAATCGACATGCGTGTCGTTCGCCAGATCTCGAGAAGGAACTCTTGCATCGCCATGCGCGTCTGTGCGTCTAGTGCGCCAAAGGGTTCGTCCATCAATAGCACGGATGGCCGATTCGCGAGTCCGCGTGCGATCGCGACGCGTTGCTGCATGCCGCCCGATAACGTCTTTGGAAAGGCTTTAGCATACTTCGTGAGTCCGACCACGTTTAGATAGTGAGCGATCGTCTCGCGTTTCTGCACCGGGGAGACGCCGTCGAGCGTCAGGCCAAAGCCGACGTTCTGCTCGATCGTCAGCCATGGGAAGAGCGTGTAGGCTTGGAAGATCATGCCGCGGTCCGCAGACGGTCCAACGACGAGTTCCCCGTCGAGTGTGATCGTCCCGGAAGTCGGCGCGGCCAGGCCCGCCGCACATTGCAGCAAGGTCGACTTTCCACACCCCGAAGCTCCGACGAGGGTGACGAGCTCGTTTGGGGGCGACGTGGATGTCGATGCCATCGAGTACCGTGAGATCGCCACCTCGCGTTGGGTAGACCTTCGATACCGCACTGAACACGAGGCCGCTCATACGGACCACGGCAGTACGATTCGTCGCGCTAGCCGGAATGCGCGATCGAGAAGAAAACCGATGATCGCAACGATGATGAGAGCCACGAACATTTGATCGCTCGCGTTGGTGCGCTGCGCCATCTCCAGGCGGTAGCCCATACCGCTGTCGGCGGCGATCAATTCAGCGACGAAAAGAAAGTTCCAAGCTACCGCGATGTTGACGCGCAAAGCATCGAAAATCTGCGGCATCGCCGCGGGCAGGATCACGCGCAGCAGCACGTCGAGCCGGTTAGCGCCGAGCGTGTAGCTGACGTTGATGAAATCGCGAGGCACGTTTTGCACCGCGTCGACCATCATGATCGTGTTATAGAAGAATGCAGAGAGAAAAATGATCGCCAGTTTTGGCGCTTCGTCGATTCCGAGCCAGATTATGAGGAGCGGTACGAGCGCCGTGATGGGAACGTAACGCAAGGTTCCGATGATTGGCGCGAGCATGGCTTCGAGCGTGCCGAAAGCCCCCATCAACAGCGCAACGGGGATGCTCACGAGCGACGCGATTAGGAAACCGATTGCGACGCGCAGGATGCTCGTTCGAATGTCGCTCGCGTAACCATCGGCCATCAGCGCTTGGAAAGCCGTCCATACACCGGCCGGTGTTGGGAGAAACATCGTCGGGATATGACCGTAGCGCGTAAGCATCGTCCAGGCGAAAGCAAGGATGACCGTCACCGTTAGCGGCAGCGCGACGCTCATGCGATGCGATATCGGTTGACGTACGGCCCAGAACTCGCTGCTGGGGAGACTCCTTCGTGTGCGTGCGCGCTGCTCGATTGCCGGTACGCGTACGCCGTGCTCCCGAATTACGCCGAGCCTCGGTCAGGCCGCGGCGTGCGCGGATGCATAGGCTCTGACGAACGCCGGATCGAGCATCGTATTGATTGCGACCACCTTCTTCGTCAGTCCGGCCTTCACGAGGAAGTTGGCCATCATGTTGCCGCTCATCGAAAGGTGCTTGATGGTGTTGCCGGGGGCGAACGCCTCTAAATTCTCTTTGAGACTAAAAATATGCGTACCACTGTCGTAAGATGCATAATCGGCGGCCGATACGCCGGCACGTTTCGCCATGATACCGACCGCTTCGGCTTTGTGAGCTTTGATGTACCCTAGCGTTTCGAACCAGGTCGCGACTAGCTTTTGCACGTCGCCAGGGCGCGATGCAACGAGCGACGGTGTGAGGACAAGGTGATCCGGGATGGCGCCTGGGAAATCTTTCGAGCTCGCAACGACGTGACCGAGCCCGGTCTTCATCGCGGTAGTCGTAAAGGGCGCGAAGACCGCGCACGAATCGACCTTTCCGCCGGCAAAGGCAGCCGCGGCTTTGTCGGTCGGTAGCGCCTTGATGTGTACGGTACTTTGGGGTACGCCTGCCTTCTGCAAGGCAAGGAGCAAGAGGAAGTGGTCGACGAGTCCGAATTCGACAGCGACATCTTTTCCTGTTAGCGCTTTAACGTCGGCGATATCTTTTCTCGCGATAATTTGGTCGTTACCGAACGAATTGTCGTTTGTGAGGACGATCGTCCGCGCAGCGCCGCCGGCAACGGCCGAGATCGCGTCGTTGGTCGTCTCGCAATTACCGTCGAGCTTACCCGCGGAGAGCGCGCTGATCGACGCGGTGTAGTCGTCGAACCAGACCATCTTCACGTCGACGCCGTTTTTCGCAAACAGTCCCTTCGCTTCGGCCACTTTCCACGGAAACCACCCCGGCCACGCACTATAGCCGATGCGAATCGGTCCCGTGGCCCCAACGCGGATGGTGGGCGCCAATGTGGCGCTCGCCGCGGCACCTGCGACGAAACCCTTGCGTGATAGCAACGCGATGAACTCCTCGTTAAACGACGCAGCTTCTGGGAATTAACCGCTGCCACGGCGATCCTGCTGGCCAACGAGTAAGAGCGACGCGCCGCGCGCCTTACATTTGCTGCGCGACGAAAGCGCGCCAGCCGCCGTAGGAGGTGATCTCGTGCGCGCCTTGGAGGGCGAAGGGCTCGCACAAAAAACCGCTGACGGTAGTCTCGTCTTCGAGCGTAATCTTACCGATGCTCATCGGCGCGGGCACCGCGGCGACGAAATGCCCAAGGGCGGCAGCATCGAGCGACCACACTTCGAGCGCGATTCCGTCTCCGCAGAACGTCGGATCGCGCACGAGCCCAGGTTTGGCCGGGGTCGTGTTTGCAAGCGCGAATAAACGATACGATTCCGCAGTCTTGCAAGCGCGCACGAATATTGCGCCGAGATCGAGCAGTTGTCCGTGCAACGGCAAGCCAGAAAGATGCGCGCCCGCGACCGCGAGAAGAATTCTTTCTTCCCCTTCGTGGCCGAAGTGCTGGGCGAGCAAGGCCAAGGAACGATCGGCGTGCGCCGGCGCGATGAGCGTAACACCGAGCGGCAACCCGTCGCGGCTGCGAAATCCCGCCGGCACGGCGATCGCGCAATAATCGAGGAGGTTGACGAAATTCGTATACGTGCCCAGGATCGTGTTGCGCCCGATGGGATCTGCTTCCACCTCTGCGATGCTGAAGATCGTCGGTGTCGTCGGCAAGAGTAGCACGTCGATATCTTGCCACGCTCGCGCGGCGCGGCGTTCGAGGGCACGCAGCGCGTAGGCGCCTCCGAAGGCATCGAGTGCGGAGTAGCGCGCGGCTCCCCCGATGACCGTACGGACGGTTGGATCCATCTCGGCGGCGTGTTCTCGAAAAAACGGCGCGATCGCGGCCAGCCGTTCTGCGACCCAGGGTCCGCCGTAGAGCAACGCCGCCGTTTCGCGAAACGGCGCATAGTCGATCTCGATGGGCGTGCCACCGCAACCCTGAAGCCGCGTGATCGCGGCGTTGTAGAGTTCGGCGGCGTCGCCGTCGCCGCAAAACTCGCGGTCTTCCGCGGCCAGGATACCGAAAGCAAAACGTCCGCGCGGCAACGCGACGTCGTCCCCGACGCGCGCGTAGGGATCGGCTGCGTCGAAGGCCGCGGCCACGTCGGCGACCGCGAGCGCCTCGTGCGCGGTCTTCGCGAAGATGGTCACACAGTCGAGCGTGCGACAAGCGGGCACGACACCGTTCGTGCTCAGCCGGCCCTTCGTTGGCTTGAGCCCGACGATATTGTTGAACGCCGCGGGGACACGGCCGGAGCCCGCGGTATCTGTGCCGAGTGCGAACGAGCAGAGATCGGCTGCAACGGCAACGGCCGAACCCGAACTCGAACCGCCGGAAATGTAGCGGTCGTCGAACACGCAGCGCGGCGCGCCGTACGGCGAGCGCGTCCCGACGAGACCCGTCGCAAATTGATCGAGGTTGGTTTTGCCCACGAGCATCGCGCCTGCTTCCAGGAGCCGCGCGACGACGAAAGCGGTCTTCGTCGCAGGGTACGCGTACGCCGGACAACCCGCCGTCGTCGACATGCCGGCCACGTCCATATTATCTTTAACGGCAAAGGGAATTCCGTAGAGCGGTAAACTATCGATGACAGCCGGATCACTGGGCAGATCGCACGCGCGAGAGAGAAGCGTGTCATCGGGCACTCTTGTGATCCACACCGCGGGATCGCGATACGCGCTGATGCGCGACAGCACGTCCTGCGCGACGTCTTGGGGAGTGAAAAGGCGGCGCCGGTATCCGTCGCGCAGCGCGGCGATACTCAGGTTCGGCGCGCTCACGCGGCGTCGCTCGCCGCCAGAACGACGATGGTCTGCCCCGCAGCGACGGGTCTCCCAGACTCGCAGCGGACCTCGACAACGATTCCGGGTTGTAACGCAGTGATCTCAAACTCCATCTTCATCGACTCGAGAATGACGAGCGTCTCACCGCGCGTGACGGTAGTGCCGGGCGTAACGAGCACTTTCCAGACGTTGCCGGGTACGGGCGCTTCGACTCCCTGCAGCCCGGGCGGCAGGTTCCCCGCGGCTTCGGGCTCTTGGACCGAGTCCTGCGCGACGTACGTGTCGAGACCGCGCGCGGCCCAGTCACGCCGTTCGGCCTCGAACGCGGCACGTTGCATCTGGCGAAAACGGACGATCGCGGCGTCGTTCTCTTCGAGAAACGCACGGTACTCGCGATAACGAAAAGCGCTTTCCTCGATGCGCACGGGATACCGCCCGTGCGGAAACGCTTCGCGCGCCGCAAGCAACTCGTCGCCCGATACGGGAAAGAAACGAATGCGATCGAAGAAACGCAAGAGCCACGGCGCGCCGGCTGGAAAACACGCGGTGGCGCGCCAACTGTTCCAGCACTGGATCGTACGACCGACGAGTTGATAGCCGCCGGGACCTTCCATGCCGTAGATACAGAGATACGCGCCGCCGATGCCGACGGCGTTCTCCGGAGTCCACGTCCGCGCGGGATTATACTTCGTCGTGACGAGTCGATGACGCGGGTCCAGCGGCGTCGCGACCGGCGCGCCGAGATAGACGTCGCCGAGCCCGAGCACGAGATATTCGGCATCGAACACGGTCCGATAGACATCGTCGACCGAACCCAGGCCGTTGATGCGCCGGATGAATTCGATGTTTGAGGGACACCACGGGGCATCTGGTCGCACGAGTTCCTGGTATTTGCGCATCGCGAGTTGTGCGGCATCGTCGTTCCATGACAGCGGAAGGTGCACGGTGCGGGTGGGAATTTCGACGTCGTCGACGGCGGGCAAGTCGCGCTCGATCGCTTGCAGCTCTGCGACGAGCCGCTCGCGCGCGAGAACGCGTGGATCGTAATGGATTTGGAGCGAACGAATGCCCGGCGTGACGTCGATGATACCGGGCCGACGTTGCGCGTCCAAGGCAGCCATGAGCAGATGAACGCGCAGACGCAGCGCGATGTCGAGCACCATCGGACCGTACTCGACGAGCACGTTGTCGTCGCCGGCGATCCGGTAGGTGACCGCAACCTCCGCGTCATCGATGCGCGCGTAGATCGCCGAAGCGTGTTCCAATGAGGCGCGAACCGGCGCATCGTTCGCGCTGATGTGAAAGCGGACCGAATCGCCGGCTCGCATCTGGCCGAGTTTCCAACGCTCGTCGCTCGCGACGACCGTCGGACACACGAACCCACCGAGGCTCGGGCCGTCGGGTCCCAGTACGATTGGCACGTCCCCCGTGAAATCGAGCGATCCGATCGCGTACGCGTTATCGTGAATGTTCGAGGGATGGAGCCCCGCTTCGCCGCCGTCTCGGCGCGCCCACGCAGGTTTCGGTCCGATGAGGCGGATGCCCGTGCGCGCGCTATTAAAGTGCACTTCGTAGGGGCAAGAGAAGAGCGCCTCGATATCCGCCCGCGTAAAAAAGTCCGGCGCTCCGTGGGGGCCGTACACCACGCCGACCTCCCATTCGCGCGTGAGTTGCGGGATGTCGCCCGGTCCCAGCGGCACGCCGGGTCGATGTGGCGGCGCGGGCGCGAGGTGCAACACATCGCCCGTGGTGAGCGTGCCCGTCGCGTGGCCGCCGAAGCCACCAAGTGCAAAGGTCGCGCGCGACCCAAGGTAGAGTGGCGCCTCGAAGCCGCCGCGCACGGCGAGATACGTGCGGTTGCCGGGACCGGTGACGGCTCCGATCGCAAGAACCGATCCTGCAGCCACGTGAACCCGGGTGAAGTACGGCACCAAAACGTCATCAACGAACGCGGACATATGCGCGCCGGCAAGTGCGATCGTCGCGTCGCAATCGAAGCGCAGCGTCGCACCGGAGAGGGTCATCTCGAGCGCGCAGGTCGTCTCGGAGTTCCCGGCGAGGCGATTCGCGAGCCGGAACGAGCGATCGTCCATCGGGCCACTCGGCGGTACACCGACGTGCCAGTAGCCCAGACGGCCCGGTAGCTCTTGCAGCGAGCTCTGCACGCCGGGTTGCAAGACGGACGCGGTCGGCGATACGAACCCGAACTCACCCAGCGTCTGCGTCGTCATCGTGCCGCTACAAAACGGCACGTCCGCGAGCACGGCGGACAGATAGGCGAGGTTTGTTTGGATTCCCCAAATAACGCTCGACCGCAGCGCGTCGGTAAGCGCCGTCGTCGCCGCCTCACGCGTCGCGCCGCGCACCATCACTTTCGCGAGCAGCGGGTCGTAGTGCGGCGTAACGAGCGTGCCGGATTCGATCCACGTATCGGTGCGCGCATCGTCCGCGAAGCGAACGCCCGTGAGCACGCCGCCGCTGGGACGAAAGTCGTTCGAAGGGTCCTCCGCGTAGATGCGCGCCTCGATGGCGTGCCCACTGGGCTTCAGTTCGCTCGCCGCGGGTAGCGCGAAATCGTCCGCTGCGAGCCGCACCATCCATTCGACGAGATCGATGCCGTAGCGTAGTTCCGTGATGCCGTGCTCGACCTGCAGACGCGTGTTGACTTCCAGAAAAAAGAACTCTTCCGTTACGGCATCGTAAATGAATTCAACGGTCCCGGCCGACGCATAGCGCGCGGCTTCACCGAGCGTCACGGCTGCGGCGTGCAGGCGCCGGCGCGTGACGGGCGAGAGTCCGGGCGCGGGCGCCTCCTCGACGACCTTTTGATGCCGGCGCTGAAGCGAACAGTCGCGTTCGCCGAGTGCCAGCACGCGGCCGCATCCGTCGCCGAAGATCTGGACTTCGACGTGGCGCGCCTGCGCCACGTACTTCTCCAAATACGTTCGTCCGTCGCCGAAGTTCGCGCTCCCCAGCCGCAGTACGGTCTCGAATTTCGCGGCGAGTTCGTCGGGGGATCGGCAGACTTGCATGCCGATGCCACCGCCACCGGCCGTGCTCTTCACGATGACGGGATAGCCGACGAGCGCGGCTTGCTCGAGGGCGCTTGCGACGTTGCCCAGCAGACCGCTGCCCGGCAGAAGCGGGACGCCCGCGCTTTGCGCGAGCGCGCGCGGAATGCTTGAGCCCAAAGGCGCGGATGTGTTCGCTGCGCGGCCCGATGAACGTGATGCCGGCCGCTGTGAGCCGTTCGGCGAAATCGGCGTTTTCGCTCAAAAATCCGTAACCGGGATGAACGGCGGTCGCGCCCGTCTCGCTGCATGCGGCCAGGATCGCATCGCCGCTCATATAGCTTTGCGCGGCGGAATTGCCACCGATGCGGACGGCACGATCGGCGCCCAGAACGGGCCGCGTGAAGCGATCCGCATCGGAGTACACCGCGACCGAACCGACGCCCATCCGGCGTAACGTCGCGATGATGCGCGCGGCTATCTCGCCGCGATTGGCGACGAGAACGGTTTCAAAAGGAGCGGCTATCGGTCGGCTCCGCTCCAGATCAGGACGCGGATCGGCGTCGGTTCGAATCCGTTGCAGGGATTATTGACTTGCGGACAATTCGAAATGACGCAGAGCACGTCCATCTCCGCACGGATATCGACGGAACTGCCCGGCCCCGAGACGCCGTCGACGACCGCGAGTTCGCCATCGGGCCGCACCGGCACGTTCATAAAAAAAATTGATGTTCGCAACGATATCGCGCTTCGTCATGCCGTATGCAGCGAGTTCGAGGAGAAAGTTTTCGCGGCAAGCGTGCATGTAGCGCGTCTCGTGGCCGAAACGGACCGTATTGGCTTCGCAACTGCAGGCGCCGGCAATCGTGTCGTGCAGCCCGCACGTGTCGGCAACGACGGTCGCGAGGACGTTGCCGTCGTTCGAGAAAAGTTCCGTGCCTGCACCGACGTAGGCACGTCGCTGCCCGAGCAGCGTCTGCTGCGCATCGTAGCGCTCGGCGGTATCGTGCCCGTTGTAGAGGAGCGTATCGACGGCCTGCTGTCCGTAGAGATCGATGATGCGGAGGATTTCGCCACGGCGCACCACGTGCGACCACGGCGTTCGGGCCGCGATGACGCGATCGTATGCGGCGGTCGTCTCCGTCATACGCGCCGCAATCCATCGGTGTTTTGGAAAGCGCGTATCGCTTCGATCGTGGCGTTGCGATTGCGATCGTCATGCCGCGCGGGCGGCGAGCGCCACACGACCGCATCGATCGTGCCCGCAGCGTGCTGCATCGGCGCGAGCGGGTGAGGCGTATTCGAGAGCGCGACGAGAACGTTCATCTCCGCGCGCAAATCCACAAACGCGCCTGTCGCACTTTGGGGCCGCCAGGCGAAGCCACCAACACCGTCCGTTTCGACGCCTGCAAAGAAGGTAATCAGGGGCGCGAGATCGCGCTTTCCGAGCCCATGTTTACCCGCGGCGAGCAGCAGGTTATCGCGCGTGTTCCGCATGCCGGGTTGCGCGTGCGTCCGGCGCGTCGTGCCGCCCAAGAGCGTCTCGTGCAACCCGTTCGTATCGGACGTTACGGAGAAAAGAACGCGGCCCATATCCGAGAGGAGGAGGCGTCCCGTTTGTATCCGGACCGTCCATTGAATTTTTACGGTGTCACCGACGCAGTAGCGCTCGCTCGTATCGTCCGCGTTCCAGAAAAATGCGCCGACGCCCGGCGTCCCGCTCGTATTCTCGATGCGAAGCGTGTAACCGCGTGGGACGAAAGCGCTCCAATACCAACCGGCTGCAATCGTTTCTCGAACGACGACCGCGTCCGCCCGAATCTCGCTCGAGCCTTCGTAAGGCAGCGGCGCTCCAAAAAGCGACGCGCGCTCTTGGGCGCGGCGCATCAACTCGACGTAGCGCGCGCGATAATCCTCCGGCGTGAGTTCGTCGACGGAGCCGTGAGACATGGCAGTGATCCTCCGACGCGTGAAGCCGCTCGCTCGGGTGCGGACGACGGTCGGACGTTTGTAGAAGCAGGCGCGATCTCCGCCCGCCACGTGGTTAGATTCCGTGTCCGGTGTCAAGGGGCCGGTACGGCATTGAAGGGTCGGCCCGACTTAAGGACCCCGTAGGCGAGAACGAGCATACGACGCATGACGGCCGCAATAATCTGCTTCGTTCGCTTACCTCGCGCGCGCAGTCGGGCGGAAAAGTCCACAAGAATCGGATTGCAACGCATGGCGGTGATCGCCGGCATGTAAAGGACGCGGCGAACGTGCGGATTGCCCATTTTAGAAAGCCAGGACGTTGAGACTGACGATCCGGATCGGAACTCGCGTGGGCAGAGGCCGACGAACGCGGCGAGAGCCTTACCGTTGCGGAATTCGGTAATCTGTGGCAACTCGCCGAGCAGAGTTGAAGCGACGCGCTCCCCGATGCCGGGGATCGATTCGAGTAGGTCGCGTTTGTTGCGCAAATCCGGATCATCGTTGATCACGGACGCAATCTCTCGATCGATGTCGGCGATCTGCCGTTCGAGGAACGCAATCGACTTTTCCAGCGAGTCGCGCACTTCGGCAATCCCGGGACCTTCCAGGCGATTGTGCTCCTGTGTTCGCATCTCAACAAGCGCCGTGCGGCGCCGTCCCAATCGCTGCAAACGCCGCTGCGACGGGCTCGGCGGCTCCCATAGCCGCGGCTGCATCGCACTGCAATAGCGGGCGATGAGCGCAGCGTCGGCCTTGTCGGTTTTCGTTCGGGAGAGTTCGCTCTGCCCGAACGATTTGATCGCCATCGGGTTTACGAGGCTGACGGCGTGGCCTTGCTCTTGGAGAAAGAGTGCGAGTTCTTCGCTCCAACCGCCGGTTGCTTCCAAACATGCGTGAACGCGGTCGACCCCTCGATTGTGCAGCCACGAACGCAAACGTTCGAAGCCTTTTTGAGAATTTGGGAAACTATTCGGCTTCGATCGACCGTCGCTCAAAAGCGCACAATGGAAGTCGGCTTTACCGACGTCGATCCCCAAGTAGACCATCACCCACCTCCAAGCTCGTCTCAGCGGTAGCGGCACACCTCTCTGACAACATGCGGGCTGAAGCCTACGGCATCGCCCTCGATTCCGTTCGGTCTGCTACCACTGCCGCGACGGGCACCCATCTAACCAACGAGCTCGAAGCCCAAGGCACTTACGGTGTCACCGCCGCGGAGACCCCGATCATTTCGACCTGGGCCACCGAGTGAACCCGGTGATCTCTACATATCTTTATATGATATTCTACGGCTCAGGTATCCGTTTTGGCTCCGAACATATCTGCCTCATGGCCTTCCCTCTGACCCGCCGGCGGCTACCACCTTCCAAGCAGAGACTGGCTGGAAAGACGG
>JAABUQ010004757.1_pt1 | contig 22729 bp, 22 predicted proteins | sample 5560001 | NCBI WGS metagenome assembly JAABUQ01 (sample SAMN10711888, study PRJNA513371) | rock metagenome | isolation source: Antarctica rocks | place: Antarctica: Victoria Land, Finger Mt nord | collected 2015-12-18 | reverse complement strand
ATCAAAGAGCCGACAGGGACCAACAACGATCACTCTCGCGCGCGCAGAGGTCGCCAGGCCGTCTTGGACCCCCAATACTTCAGGACCCACCTAGGGATCGATCGGCCCGATCGGCCCGATCGGCCCGACCGGATCCACCGGATCCACCGGATCCACCGGGTCGTCGGAGTAGCTCATGGGGTGATTTCCACCCATTTCGACGAATCGTTCGTTGAGGGCATGGGCGATCACGTCATGGTCGTGGGAGCTGGCCCGAAGAGCCCCGCAGACGATGGCCTCCACCTGCAAGGAGCCACTCATGCCGCCGAGGGCGAAGTATCGGAGGAACAACTCGCCCTGCGAGAGCCCCGCACCGCGCCGGCCCTTGTCCAAGATGTCGCTGGCCGGCTCAGCCATGGCCCCCACTTGTGGGCTCGCCGGTCGGAGGCGCCACAGGTCCGGGGCGCCGCGTGGATGCCACCACACTGGCAGCCCGTTCCACCAGCGGAACACTGGTGGCCTGTGAGAAACCCCGCAGGGTGGCGGCCTCCTCGGACAAACCATGGCGTTCCATGACCGCTCCCTGAGCCATGGCGATGACATGACGAGCCCGCAACGCCACGGATAGGCGGTCTCCCGCCTGGGTGTCGGTCACGGCCACCCCGGCGTCGGCCAGGACGAGCGAAGCGTGGGTGGCCAACATCGATGCCAACTGTTGGGCTTCAGCGGCAAAGGCCCCAGCCGTCCTCGAGTACATGTTGAGCGCCCCTACGGGGTGGTCCCGGGAGAGCAGCGGGGTCGAGAGAATGGCATTGATCCCCAGCTGGCGAGCCTTGGGCGTGAACTTGGGCCAGCGGGTTTCTGAGGCCAGCATCTCTGCGTGGAACCACCGGCCCTCGACGGCGGCGTCCACGCACGGGCCCTCTCCGGTTGCATATTGGCCGGCGTCCATGTCCGTGATGGTCTCGTTGCTCGCCGCCACCGTAATGAGCCGGCCGTGGCGGACCAGGGAGATCCTCACGCCGTCGGCTCCGCTCACCGTGGCCACGGCCAGGGCCACCACCAGACGCAGGACGCCGTCGACGACATCGGTACCGGCGACGGGCCGTCCGAGATGCAGGGCCAGGTCGTCAGGCTCGACCACAGGAATCCCTGGGAGTGCCGCCGACTGCTCCGCTCCGAGATGGTGATCGACGACGGGATCCTCCCAATGGATCCCCGTGGCCAAGTCGACACCTTTGACGATCCGCTCCACCGCGCTGGGCGTCGAGCGAAACGTCAGCGAACCGCGGCGCGACTCGAGGCGGCCGAGCGTGGAGGCAATAATCCCAAGTCCCGCAGCACCCATGAACGCCAGACCGGCCAGATCCAACACGATATCGCGGTGGCCACAATCGATGACCCCATCGAGGATGGCCCGCAGCTCCGGCGCGGTGATCCGGTCGAGCTCCCCGTTGACAGCCAGGATCGCCTGGTCGTCGGCAAAGCTCACGGCCACGTCAAACCCGTCGAGTGACCTGGCGCCACTCATCGCGCTTTGGACCCGAGGGACGTCTTGGCATGGAGCCACCGACCGCCGAACATCCACAGCGAGGATCTCGACACCGAGCCGCTACCTCCACATCGTGGCGAGCAGCCCAGCCACGACCGAACCCTCGCTGTAGAAGGCCAACCGATACTATCGCCTCCGACCCGCGGCGTCGGCGGATTCGGCGGCGCCACGGGAACGAGATCATCGACCGCAGCCCGACCGGGAAGAGAGATGGCCGAAAGCGAGCGCGACGGCGTTCATCACGATCCCGACCAGCAGACGGACCAGGACGCCTCGGAGCTCACCGCCAACTTCTCCCAGACCGCGCTGGCCCTCTTTGCGGCAGGCAACGAGGATGAGGCCCGCCGGACCGACAACCTGCAGGCGGCCCTGACGACACGGGGTCTGATCGGCCAGGCCCAGGGCATCCTGATGGAGCGCGAACGCATCACCGCCGACCAGGCATTCGACGTACTGCGCCGAGCCTCTCAGCGCCTCAACATCAAGCTCCGTGACGTCGCCCAGACCCTGATCGACACCGGCGAGGACCCTGCGGGCCGTCGGCCCGACACGTAGCTGGCCGCCCGCCGACTGTCAGCGAGATCGGTTGGCGCCCCGGATGAGCCCGGCGCGCTCCCCTTTGGCGACGAGCATGACCGCCACCTGGCGCGACGCCTCGTCGACCATCTCGTCACCCACCATGAACGCACCCCGGCGGTCCTGGCCGGCCGCGGATGCGGCGTGGAGGTCGAGGGCGTCCACAGCCCGATCGAACTCGTCCGGGGTGGGAGCGAACAGCTCGTTGAGGACCGGGATCTGATCAGGATGGACACTCCATTTGCCGTCGTAGCCCAGGGTCTGGGTCCGGATGCAGTCGGCCCGGAGGCCCTCGCCGTCCCGCACCTTGACATGGGGACCGTCGATGACCTGAAGACCATGGGTCCGTCCGGCCAGGAGGATCTTCATGAAGACGTAGTGGAAGGGGTCACCGAGGTACGGGGGGCGGACGGAGTCGAAGGCCGGCATGGGCATGCCCATCGAGGCCGACAAGTCGACCGGACCGACGATCACGGCCTCGAGGCGCGGCGACGCCGCGCAGATCTCCTCGACGTTGCTCAGGCCGCCAGCGGTCTCGATCTGGGCCTCGATACCCAGATGGCCGGATGGCAGGCCGGCGTTGCGCTCGACCTGGGCCAGCAACAGATCTACGGCCTTGACATGGGCCGCCTCCTCGACCTTGGGGACGATGACCTCATCGAGACGGACGCCGGCGTGGCTCACCACCTCGATGATGTCGCCGTAGGTCCAGCGCGACGCCCACCCGTTGATCCGGACCCCGACGATCCGCTCCCCCCACGCCTGATCTCTGATGGCCTCGACGACGCGGCGGCGGGCCGTTTCCTTGTCCCGAGGAGCCACGGAATCTTCAAGGTCGAAAAAGACCATGTCCGCCGCCAGTCCGGGCGCTTTGGCCACGAACCTCTCGCTCGATGCGGGTACCGAGTGGCAGGAGCGGCGGGGCAGGTGGCGGGTCCGGGCCGACATGGGAGGGATGCTAGGGGGCCCACCCTCCCGCCTCCCGCTAGCTGCGAACGACCGATAGCCTGTTAGGAACCCTGGGAGCAACCAGGAGAGAGAAAGGATCGTTGATGGCGTACCAATTCAGGTGACGAGATGCCGACCACGCCTGCCGTTGGCAGGGCACAGCAGATACCGAGCAGGATCTCATGGCAAAGGTCGCCGACCACGTCAAGAACAAGCATGCCGTGGCCACCACCACCGACACGATCGCCAACTACGTGAAGCAGAAGGTTCGCAAAGTCTGAGGATGCAAGGTGCTTCATGATCCGGGATTCGCCCCAGATCATGAGGCGGCGGCGATCAGCTCCCCAGGCACCAGTTGCTCGTTGATGAGCCGGGCGAAGCGGGCGGGGTCGCCGGCCACGAAGTTGCGACATACCCGAAGTCCGTCGATGTAGCAGAACACATAGGCCCTCCAGGTGGGATCGGCGAGGAACTCCACGGCCTTGGCCGCTCGGGCCGGCGACATCATCCCCCACCGGGCCAGGTAGGCGGTCACCACGTCGGCGCTTTGTCCGTCCTCGTGCAATGCGATCGCCGCGTTGCCGCGCACCGCGCCAAGCACCCCGCCGGCCTGGGCGACCTGGGCGACCACCTCGGCGTCATAGGCGATGCCGAGGCCGTGAAGGTGCTCGCCCAGCACGGCTTCGGGCCGGGGCCCGATGATGACCTCCAGACCCAGGTCGGCCAGACCCTCGGCCAGCAGGCACTGGGGGGTTCCGACGAGAAAGATGGCTTCTTCCATCTGATGGCGGCGGCGTACCAGGCCGACCTCCTTGCGGCAATGCTCCGTGTGGTGGCCGGGATAGGCCTCGTGGGCCACCAGGTGACCCAGGGTGGTCGACAGCACCGGGAGGTCGACGTTGATGGCCACCCGGCTGTGCAGGTGGCCGAGGTAGTAGTTGAAACCCGACCAGGGCTTCTTGGTGACCAACTCGAAGTCGACATGCTCGCCCTGCGGGAGCTCGAAGAGAGCGGTGGTACGGGCTCGGAAGTCCTCGGAAAGAGACCTCACCGCCGGCCCCAGGCGGTCCGGGTCCACAGCATGGCCTTCACGCCATGAGATGTAGCGCTCGGCGATGTGCCCGCGGCCGGGCAGCACCTCGGCCAGACGGACGTGGGCGGCGGCCAGGTCCTCCTCGGCGACGGGCACGGGGCGGACGCCGTAGCAGGCCTCGACCTCATCGAGGTAGCCCATCGCCTCACCGGCCAGCTTGCGCGCCGTGGTCAGCAGGCCCGTGGTCTGGGCCGCCACCCACGACCTTCGAGTAGGGGCCAGATCACCGTCCATCGCCAGCTCGCCCAGGAGGCGCCGAGCCCGCTCAGCCAGGACGGTGGGAGCGATCGCCGCTCCTCGCTGCGCCCGCTCGGCGAGCTCGGCGGGGCCGTAGTAGGCGTCCACCAGCCCGTCGACATGTCGCCCCAGGCTCAAGCCAAGCTCCAGATAGTCGTCGATCAGCGCTTCAGAGCTCATGGACGGCCCCGCAGGCGAGCGGTGGGCAGGGTCATTCGACGGTGCGCAGCAGCTCGGGGGCCAGAGGGGCGGTGGAGGTGGTCAGGAAGGGGGCAACCTCCGAGGTCCCATCAGGTCCCACCCCGGCGGTGATCAGAGCGGCGGGCACCAACTCGACCTCGCGGTCCCACGGTTCGCTGCTCCCGGCGTCCACGCGGGCCAGGAGCGCATCCCACAGCTCTCCGGGCAGGACCCGACCGACCCCCCCGGCCAGCCAGACGGGCACCCCGGCATGGGCGGCCACGGCGGCCGCTCCGTGCGAGCCGATGCGGGCCAGCACGCCGCTCGGCCCGGCCGCCAACGCCTCGATGACCACCAGTCCCGATACCACGACCGCAGATGCGGCCCCGGCGTCGCTGACCCAGACGGCGGCGACCCCGGCGTGGTCGAGTCGGCGAGCCAGGGACGAACCCTCCCCCCGACCGTCAATGACCACGACCTCAACGTCGCCCCGCCGGCCCAGGGCTTCACCGGTGGCCGCCGGCCAGCCGACAACGGCCACCGTCTCCTCGTCGGGCAGGCGCTCGACCAGGACCGAAATCAGGGCATCCGCGTGTAAGGCGGCCGCCGCCTCCTGCGCGGCCTGGAGCGGATCGGGCGCGGCCAGAACACGAGCTGCCAGCCACCACATCGGTCCCGACGTGGTGTGGCGGTCAAGGAGGCGCCGGCACGCCGGGACCAGCCCGGCCGGGTCTTGAGCGGCGACCGCGGCCAGGGCGTGGCCGGCCTCGGTCGCCACCAGGCCGGGGTCGCCGCCCTCGATGCGCGCCACCAGGCGAAGGCGTTCGATGGGATGCATCAATGGCCCGGAGTGAAGACCATCAGATAGATCACGATGAGCACGATGGCGTTGAACACGCCCCACCCGGCGGCGATACGCCGTTCGAGCACCGCCATCTCGGCGATCTCGGGGGGCCGCCCGGTGACCGGGGTGGCCGTGGCCGCCACCAGGGCGGCGCTCACCGCCGCGTAGCGGCGCTGGTGGCGACGTATCCAACCATGGAGGATGGCGAGGTCGGTGACGTAGAGGACGAGGGCCGCTGAGACCCATGCTTCGCCGAAACCGTACGTCGAATTGGATGAGCCCACCGCAGCGATGCCGAAGAGCCCGACCCCGTAGACCAAGAGCTCGGCCAGCCCGCTCACCTGCCTGTTGACCTCGACCACGGCGGCGGTGCCGACCTTGCGCTTCCGGGCCAGGCTCAGGTACAGGCCGTTGTAGGCCAGAGCCCCGAAACCTCCGACCACACACACCAGGTGCAGGAGCACAAAGATGCGAAAGCCGGTCGTGGTGGGCATCGCATCGAACGGTACATGCTCACCAACTCGGCGGGCAGCTCCACCGCCACCGTGCACCTGGACGTCCGCACCAACACCGGGGCCCAACGGTGGTGAGCTGCTCGACCACCTCCAGCAGGAGGACGACCTTGGAGCCGGCCACCGAAAAACTATCGCCTACCAGGGGCGGAAAGGAATAAGGACCCAGGGGCTCGGCCACCGCCACGTACCCTTACGGCGCGGTCTGGGTCCAGGGACTACCACCCCTGGTCATGGCCGCAACGTCGAGGGCTCGATCCAGGTCGGCTTCGCTCATCAACCCGCGCTCCAACACGACGGTCCGAAGGTCTCTGCCCTCGGCCATCGCCGCCTTGACCACCTTGGCTGCCTCGTCGTAGCCGATGTAGGGATTGAGCGCCGTGCCCATGGCCGGAGAAGACAGGGCATAGGTGCGGCATCGCTCCACGTCGGCCTCGATCCCGGCGACGCAGCGGTCGGCGAAGAGGCGGGAGACGGCACCGAGCAGGCGGATGGATTCGAGGAGGTTTCGAGCGATGACCGGAAGCATGACGTTCAGCTCGAAGTTTCCTGCCGCCCCCGCGAAAGCCACGGCCGCATCGTTGCCGATCACCTGGGCCACCACCTGGGAGACGGCTTCGGCCATGACGGGGTTGACTTTCCCCGGCATGATCGAAGAGCCGGGCTGGAGATCGGGAAGACGGATCTCGGCCAGGCCGGCGCGCGGCCCGCTACCCATCCAACGCAGGTCGGTGGCGCACTTGTAGAGCGAGATGGCTACGGTGCGCAACACGCCGGAGGCCTCCACCAGGGCATCCCGGGCGCCTTGGGCCTCGAAGTGGTTTCGGGCCTCCGACAGCGGAAGGCCGGTGTCGGCGGCGATCCGGGCGATGACGCCGGCGGCGAAGCCTGGGGGAGCGTTGATCCCGGTACCCACTGCGGTGCCGCCCAGGGGCAACTCGCCGACCCTTCCCATGACGCCCTCCAGGCGCTCGACACCGTGGTCGATGGCCGCCCCGTAGCCCCCGAGCTCCTGGCCCAGAGTCACGGGGGTGGCATCCATGAGATGGGTCCGTCCGGCCTTGACGACGTCGGCAAACTCCTCGCTCTTGGCCCGCAGGACCCCGGCGAGATGATCCAGGGCGGGAATCAGGGCACCGGCCATCTCCGCGGTGGCGGCCAGGTGCATGGCCGAGGGAAAGGTGTCGTTGGACGACTGCGAGCAGTTGACGTCGTCGTTGGGGTGGACCTTGGCGCCCAGGCGCTGCGTAGCCAGCGTGGCCAGCACCTCGTTCATGTTCATGTTGGTCGAGGTGCCCGAGCCGGTCTGAAAGACGTCAACGGGGAATTGCGCATCCCAGCGGCCATCGGCCACCTCTTGGGCGGCGGCGGCAATGGCGGCCGCCACGCCGGGGGCGACCAGCCCCAAATGGGCGTTCTCCCGGGCCGCCGCTCCTTTCAAGGTGGCCAGGGCGGCGATCAGCGACGCTTCCATCGTGGTGGCCGAGATCGGAAAGTTCTCCACCGCCCGCTGGGTCTGGGCCTGCCACTTGGCACCCACCGGGACCCTGACCTGGCCCATGGAGTCGTGCTCGATCCGGAACTCGCTCACCCCCGGACGGTACCTGACGGCCCCCTCTCGACCCTGTGACGCATGGTGCTGAAGTGACAGCTGTGATGCATGTGCCTAAAGTGCGGGTTTCGGGGCCGGCCACCTGGCTGTCGGCCGTCCGGTCCGGCACGGCCAGAGGAGGATGACCGTTGGCGACAAGATCATCACGGAACGAGCCCGTTTCTACCCGGGACCAGCCCCGGCGACGCCGCTTGGCCGCGGCTGCGGCCATGGTCACCCTGGGGGGGGTTGCTGCCGCTCCGGCGCCGGCCGGCGCAGCCACGCCGCCGACCACCGACGGTTCGGCCACCACCGGTTCGGCCACCACCGGTTCGGCCACCACCGGTTCGGCCACCACCGGTTCGGCCACCACCGGTTCGGCCACCACCGGTTCGGCCACCACCGGTTCGGCCACCACCGGTTCGGCCACCACCAAGGTGACACGCTCAGCGACGCCGGCGACGACCACCCCGGGCTCCGGTGGGCCACCAGCGGCGGACAACGATCCCTCGGGCGCCGAGGCGGCCGCCCTGGCCGAGGAGATCCGGAACCAAGGGATCAAGGCCGAGAGGCTCTCCGAGCAGGTCAACGCCGCCCAAATCCGAGTGGCGGAGATCTCGGCGCAGCTCCAGGAGGCCGAGAAGGCGGGGCAGGCCTCCGGCGATGCCCTCCACCAAGCGACGAGCACCCTGGCCCACCAGGCGGTCGCCGCCTACATTCATGGGGGACGTCCCACCTTGACCTACGTGGCCGGTGACACCGTCGACGACAAGTCTCTGATCCAGGGATACGCGTCCGTCGTCGCCGGCACCGAGCAGCAGGCCGTCGCCACCTACCGGGCCGTCCGCCAGCGCCAGACCGACCAGCAAAAGGTTCTCTCGGTGGCCAGGGACTCGGCGGCCGCTGCCGTCGAACGACTCGGTGCCGACCGGGCGGCAGCCGAGGCGGCGGCCGCCGCCGAACAGCAGATCCTCGACCGCATTGCCGCCCGACCGGCCTTGGCCGTCATGGTCGAAGGAGCCCAGGATGCGCATTACCAGGCCACCGCGGTTGCGGTGCAAGCCCGCTTCGGGGGTGCCGGTGCCGCCGCCGTGGCGACCACGTCGGCCGACCCGCCGAACCGCCCCCCAAGCTCCGTCCCCGTCGCCGCTGGACCGGGCTTGCCGACAACGCGGGGGAATGCCCCCCAGACGCCGGGGCCCGCTCCGATCGACGCCGTGGTGCCCGCCCGGACCTCCTCGCCCACCCCCGAAGCGGTGCTCGAACCGGTACCGAGTGCTCCGGCTCGTCCCCCGGCCGGCCCCGCGGCCCCGCCGACGCCTCCTTCGGGCGTCTCGGCCGCCATTGCCTACGCCTACACCCAGATCGGCAAGCCCTACCAGTGGGGAGCGGCCGGTCCCAACAGCTTCGACTGCTCGGGCCTGGTCATGGAGGCCTACCAGGCCGCGGGCATCGAATTCGACCACCTGGCTCAGGATCAGTACTGGGCCACGTCGCGGGTGGCCATCTCCGCCCTCCAAGCGGGGGACCTGGTGTTCTTCGGCACCCCTGCCAACATCTCCCACGTGGGGATCTACGTGGGCGGCGGCCAGATGGTCGACGCACCCCACAGCGGGTCGGTGGTACGGGTGGAGGGGATCTACTGGGGTGACCTGTTGTCCGGCGGACGGGTGCGCTGAGATCTCTCCTCAGGAGACCAAGCCCGCCGCGGCCAAGGCCAGGGCGGTGCCCACCCCGGCCAGCGCGCCTGGCAGACCGACCTGCACTCCGAGGCGGGAGAAGTCCCGGGGCCGGGCCGGTACGCCCAGTCGGCGCAGGGCGTCGAGCCACAGCAGACTGGCCAGCGATCCGGTGGCCACCAGCACGGGACCCATGTTGACGCCAAGCAGCACCGCCCAGAGCGACGGGGTCACCCCCGGTCCGGTGGCGGGCAGGGCGACGAGCAGCGCCGGCAGGTTGTCGACCAGGTTGGCTCCCACGGCGGCCACGGCCGCGCTGCGGGCCAGCGCGGCCACGCCGGTCCCCCCGATGAGCTGATGGACCGGCAGGTGCACGACGGCGGCCGCGGCCAACACGCCGAGGGAGCCGGCGAGCAGCGCAGTGCCAACCGGAACCGCCCGCCAGGGCACGGCCCTCCCGGCGGCGACATTCCCCGGAGCAGTACCAACCACCCGGGCCCAGACCTCCATCCCGACGAGCACCACGTCGGCGGCCAGGACCACCTCCCACGGAGCGATACCCACCCGGTCACCGACGCTGAAGCCGACCAGGACCACGCCCACGACGGTGCCGCCGAGCACCAGGGCCCGCCGGGCGCCGGGATCGCCCACCCCGCCACGCTCCCCGGCGCCGGCCGGGGCGGCTGGGGCGGCTGGGGCGGCTGGGAAGCGGCGCAGCAGGGCGCGGTAGCGCCACCACCCGACGCTGGTGGCCACCACGGAGGGCAGGGCCAGGTGAGAGAGGAAAGCCCCGATCCCGGCACCGGTGGCGGAGGCGGCGATGAGATTGGTCAGGTTGGACACCGGCAGAGCCGACGAGGCCAGGCAGGCCAGCAGCACCGGCTGGGCGGCCAGCAGCAGGGGGTCGAGACCGCGACGGCGGGCAATGCTCACATACAGCGGAGTGAGGAGCACCACCGCGGCGTCGAGGTTCAACACGGTGGTCACCAGGGCGGCCAGGACCCACAGGCCGCCGACCGAGTGGGACCGCCGGGTCAGCCGGTCTGCGGCGGCGGCGAAGAACCCAAGTCGGTCGAGCAGCACGGCGAGCGGGACAGCACCGAGCAGGAACGCCAGCGGCTCGCCCAGCTGGGCCAGAGCCCGGTACGCCCCGCTCGTCGAAATGGCTCCCCCGGCCACCACCACCGCCGTCGCGGCCACGGGCAGAGCCCACGCCGGAAGTCGAAACGGCCGGCGGAGGGCCCCGCCCACCCCAACGACGAGCGCGACGATGCTCAACACGGCCATCACCGCTTCTCTAGCGCCGGTTCGAGAACAACCGGCCCTGGGCGACGCCAAGGGCCCATGCCCCCACCAGAACGGCGACGGCCAGCCATTGGGCGGCGACAGCCAGAGCGATCCCGGCGATGAGGACCACCACGGCGGCGACCACGATCAGGCGGGCCCGGGCCATGGGTTGACGAGCTGCAGGGTCGGCTCCCGAGGGGAGCCGAGGGCGTCGGCTCCCCTCCGGATCGGCGATCCTGAGCATCGGCAAGTCGGCCAGAAGGCCATCGAGCTCGGCCAGGTCAACCGCCAAGGCGACCTTTTCGACCCGCGCCGTGTACTCGTCGGGGTCGAGCCGTCCGGCACTGAGGTGGCGGCCAAGCTCGTCGATGGCGCGCTGGCGCTGGTGATCGGATATTCGCATCGCTCTGGACCTCAGACACTACCGGTGGTGGGGCCGGGTAACTGACGAGGGCTAGGTTCCAGGCCTGATGACCATGGCCAGCAAGATCCTTGCCCGCCTGGCCCGCCTGCCGCCGGCGAGACGCGGTGAGGTCGATGTGGAGCGCGACGTACGCATCACCATGCCCGACGGCGTGGTACTGCTCGCCGACCACTGGTTCCCGGTGGGAGTCGACCGTCCCCCGCTGATCGTCATGCGCTCCCCCTACGGCCGCCGCCAGCTCGGCCTGGCGATCGTCGCCCGCATCTTTGCCGAGCGAGCCTACGGCGTGTTCATCCAGAGCACCCGGGGATCCTTCGGCTCCGCTGGGGGTTGGGATCCGTTCCGCAGCGAGGCCTCGGACGGCGCCGCCACCCACAGCTGGATCGCCGAACAGCCCTGGTTCGGGGAGATCAGCGCCACCTTCGGGCCCAGTTACCTGGGCCTGACCCAGTGGGCGGTGGCGGCCGACCCGCCGGCATCGCTGCGGGCCATGTCCCTGGCCATCACCGCCAGCTCGATTCGCGACACAGCCGCCTACCCGGGCGGAACCTTCAGTCTGGAAACCGGCGCGGCCTGGATCGATCTCATCGAGTCCCAGGAACGAACGGTGCCCCGGATCCTGTGGGCCCATGCCCGGGCCCGCAAACGCCTCGACGCCGTGTTCCGAACCCTGCCGCTGTCGCAGGCCGACTGGAAGGGCTTCAAGCGTCCTCTCAACTTCTATCAGGACTGGCTGATCCACGAGCAGCCGGGCGATCCGTGGTGGGACCCACTCGACTTCGGGCGCCAGCTCGACCGGGTACCGCCGGCCAGCATGATCGCCGGATGGTATGACCTGTTCCTTCCTGCCCAACTAGGCGACTTCCTGGCCCTGCGAGCGGCGGGCCGCACGGTCCGCATCACCGTGGGGCCCTGGCCTCACGTCAGCGGGGCGGGCGCCCTGGCCCAGCTCCGCGACGGCTTGGAGTGGTTCGACGAGCAGATCTTCGACCGCTCGCCGACCCGTCCCCATCCCGGTGTTCGGCTCTTCGTGCTCGGAACCCGACGCTGGGTCGACCTGGAAAGCTGGCCACCGCCGGCCACCATGCAGCGTTGGCACCTCCACCCCGATGGCCGCCTGGATCCGCTCCCTCCACCGCCGAGCGACCCCGACGACTTCTTCTACGACCCGGCCGACCCCACCCCGAGCCTGGGCGGGCCATCGCTCAACTGGCGCAGCGCGGGTCGGAGGGATCAAGCGGAGCGAGAGCTGCGGCCCGACGTTCTCAGCTTCAGCAGTGACCTCCTGGTCAGGGACGTCACGGTTGCCGGGCCCTTGGCCGCGGACATCTGGTTGCGCTCCGACGCCCCCAGCAGCGACGTCTTCGTCCGCCTCTGCGACGTGGACGAAGACGGGGTGTCGCACAACGTGAGCGACGGCATCCTCCGCCTCCCGGCCGAGCGCACGGGAGTGACCGATGACCGAGCCCGACTCGCCCGGGTGACGATGTGGCCCACGGCGATCACCTTCGCCCGGGGCCACCGTCTCCGGCTGCAGGTCTCGGCCGGTGCCCATCCTCTCTTCGCCCGAAACCCCGGCAGCGGCGAGAGGTTGGGGTCGGCCATCACCCTCGTGGTGGCCCACCTGGAGATCCTCCACGACCCGGCCCACCCCTCGGCTGTCGACCTGCCCATCAGCCCGATCTAGCCGCCAGGGGTGGGGGTTCGCTCGGAGCCTTCATGCGGTGCGACGTTCAGCCGGCCGTTCGTGGAGCCCCCGGACCGCCTTGGTCCGGGCCAAGAGGAACACTCCGACGGTCATCACCACCAGACTGAGGACCTCCACTGACGAGGTGACCAGGCCGATGTCGACGCTCTCACCGAAGGCGATGGCCCCGATCAGGATGCTGACGACGGGGTCGACCACGGTCATGGTGGGTAGTGAGGCGTCGAGGGTGCCGGCTTGGAAGGCACTTTGGATGATCACCATCCCCCCGAGGCCGACACCGACGAGCACGTAGGGCTGCCAGTGCGTGAGCAGCACGGTGACTCCCCGGCTGAGCAGGTGGGCGCACGCCTTGGTCAAGGCGGCGGCTACGCCGTAGCTGATGCCCGCCACGCCGGAGAGCAGTACGGCCCGCTGCCGCAGGCTGCGGTGCCGGCAGGCGAGCAGAAGGGTTCCGCACATCACCACGGCCGTGCCCAGGATGATGGCCCAGGTAAAGAGGCGCACGTTGTCGTGGCCCGGGGCGGGACGAGCGACCACCAAGAAAACTCCCAGGCCGGCGCAGACCGTTACCGCCCCGACCCAGTCCTGGGCCTGCATGCGGAAACCACCCCACCGGGCCCCAATGGGCAGGGCAAAAAGCAGTCCAGACACCAGGAGCGGTTGCACAACCACCAGTGTGCCCGTGGCCAGGGCCAGGAACTGGAACACGAAACCGAGAACGTCCGCGACCACGCCCAGAAGCCACAGCGGATTTTGGATCAGACGGCCGAGCAGACCGATGCGCAGGGCGTGCTCATGGGATTCCGCCGACGCCGTTCGCTGCTGGAGAACGGATGCGACGGCATAGAGGCCCGCGGCCAACACCGCACACAGCACCGCAAGCACCCTTGTCAAGCTACCAGCAGGATGGACGAGACCTGGTTTGGGTAAGAGCGCGCCCATGAACCCCGTGCCCGGAGTGCTTGAAGCGGTGGACCGTTACCAGCGCCACCATCGCCCGGTGGCGTTTGTGTTCGCTGTCAACAAGAAATATGGGGACGACCGGGGCGGCTACCTGGCCGCCCTGATCACCTACTACGGCTTTCTCTCTATTTTCCCGCTTATCCTGGCCTTTTTCACCATCGTCGCCTTCACGATCCCCCCGGACAGCTCAACACTGGCCACCCTCAAGACCCACCTCGGTTCCTATCCCATCCTCGGCCAGTACATTGCCGACTTCTCCCAGAACAAGGCCCATGGCTCCCTTCTGGCCCTGATCGTCGGTTTTCTCGGCCTGGTGTGGGGTTCGCAGGGCCTGGCCCAGACCCTGCTGTTCTCGATGCACGAGGTGTGGAGCGTGCCGGGCAAGGACCGGCCCGGGTTCGTCCCCCGGCTGCTCAAGGGCCTGGAGTGGAACGTCACCTTCGGAATCGGCTTCCTGGCCTCCACGTTCGTCAGCTCCCTCGGCCGGCTCTTTGACTGGGGCCCGGCGGGCCCGGCCCTGGCCGCCCTCCCCGCGCTGGCCATCAACGTGGTGCTGTTCGTGATCTCGTTTCGCGTCCTGTCCCCCAAGGAAGCCACGCTGCGCCAACTGCTTCCCGGGGCGGCGTTCGCCGGGCTGATCTGGACGGCGCTGACCACCATCGGCCTCGGTCTGCTGAACTCCCTCTCGCACGGCAACGCCCTCTACGGGACCTTCGGGGTCACGCTCGGTCTCCTGGCCTTCTTGTACCTGGCCGCCCGCATCACCCTCTACGGCGCCGAGGCCAACGTCGTGGCCACCAAGCACCTCTGGCCCCGCTCGCTGCGCAACCCCCCCTTGGTGGATGCCGACAAGCGGCAACTCGAGGCGATGGCTCAACGTGAGGAACGGGTCCAGGACGAATCGGTACACGTCGAGTTCGAGGCTCCGGTGTCGGGGCCGGCTTCGGGGCCGGCTTCCGGGCCGCCTTCCAGGCCGCCTTCCGGGCCGGCGGACTGGGGTCCGGAGCGGCCGCCGGCCTGGGGTCCGGAGCGGCCTCCGGCCTGGGGTCCGGGGTCGGAGCGGTCTGCGCCCGCCCCCGAGCCGGCCGAGGAGCACCCGGGCCGCGTATAGGGGCGGACGGAGGAAGCCCAAGGCGATTTCAGCGGTTCAGCGACCTTGGGGGCGCACCTGTCACACTGGGCGCGGTGAGCAACACCCGGATCTCAGCGGCACACGGGCGCGTGGTGCAACGGCAGACACAGCGGGCTTAAACCCTGCGGCCTTCGGGCATGAGGGTTCGACTCCCTCCGCGCCCACGACGACGACGACGACGACGACGACGATCTGAGCGCAAAGCGCTGGGCAGCGGGGTAGTCCTCGGAGCCAAGACCACCAGACCGGCCGGATCTCAACTTGGCTGCGCCAAGCCACCAGGAGGGAGGCTGGCGCAGCCAAGTTGGGCTGCACCTCCCCGCCACCTCCCCGCCACCTCCCCGCCACCTCCCCGCCACCTCCCCCGGCGCCCGCCCCGGCGCCCGGCCGCCCGGCCGGGTAACATCTCGAGAACGGTACAGAGCCGACGTCCGCGAAGTTCGGAGGGACGGTACGGTGACACCTCGAGCGGGTGACTGGGTGTCATCGTCGGCTCTTCGCACCCTGAGGATGCCCATGGCGACCACCCCGGTCCACCGACAGAACTTCAAGTCTCGCCCGCCAGGCAGGACGGTGGGCATCGCCGCCGCCGTGATCGCCGTGGTGGCCCTCGCCGCCGGCGGCACCGTCTACGCCACCACGAGCACGGGCACCAGCCACGCCCACACCTCGTCGGCCACCGGCTCGACTCGGGACAAGGGCGGATCGGCCCCGACGACGACTGCTCCCCTCCCGCCGCTGTCGGTGGTATCGGTCTCCCCGGTATCGGCAGCCACGGGCGTGGCCCCGAACACCCCGATCCAGATCCAGTTCTCCGAGCCACTGAAGGCCGACACCGCCAAGCCGACGCTCACCCCGGACACGGCCGGCAACTGGACCGTGTCGGGTTCGACCATGACCTTCCAGCCCACCGGTGGATTCCTGCCCTACAGCAAAGTCCAGCTGAGCGTACCGACCACCACGGAGGGGGCCGTGGGCAAGCGGGTGACGGCGCTGGCTGCGCCCTTCGAGGCGACCTTCACCGCCGCGGCCGGCTCCATCCAGCGGGTGGAGCAGATCCTGGCCGAGCTCAACTACATGCCTTTGAGCTTCAGCGCCACGTCCTCGGCGGCCACGACCGCCACGACGGCCACACCCGCCACGACCGCGGCACCGGCGGCGGTGACGGCGCCGGTCCCAACCACGGCGGCAACCTCTGCAGCCATCGACCCCGCCTCCACCCTGGCCGGGGAGGCGACCGCCGGCAATGCCGTGAATGTCCTGCCCCGGGCCGGGACCATGGCCTGGAGATTCCCCAGCACCCCTTCCACGCTGCAGGCACTGTGGAGTGAGGGCAAGGCCAACACCATCGACAAGGGGGCCATCATGGCCTTCCAAAACGACCACAATCTGAAGATGGACGGCGTAGCCGGCCCGCAGATGTGGGCTGCTCTGGTCAACGCGCTGGCCGCCCGCCAGAGCGATGCCCGGCCCTACAACTACCTGGTGGCCACCGTGGCCCTGCCCGAGACGCTGACGGTGTATTCCAACGGCAAGGCCGTCTACACGTCGCGGGCCAATGCCGGGGTGGCCGGTGCGCCAACCGCCAAGGGCTCATTCCCGGTCTACGACCGCTACGCCTCGACGACCATGTCGGGTCAGAACCCCGACGGCAGCACCTATCACGATCCCAACATCCCCTGGGTGGCGTACTTCAACGGTGGCGACGCGGTCCATGGATTCCCCCGGGACAGCTACGGCACTCCCCAGAGCGTCGGCTGCGTCGAGTTGCCCATCGACAACGCCAAGGTGGTGTGGGGCTACGACACCTTCGGCACCATCGTCACCGTCACGTAGCCCCACCTACAGCCACTGGGCGGCGTAGGTATCGCGACCGGCCGTCCATTCCTCGGAGGTCATGGCGTAGCGGACGTGGTCCTCCCACACGCCGTCGATCTCCAGATAGCGAAGCGCCGTTCCCTCGTTGCGAAGCCCGACCTTCTGGGCCACCCGGTGGCTGGCCAGATTGCGGGGAATGATCGATGCCTGCAGCCGATGGAGGGCCAGCTCCTCGAAGGCAAAGCGGCAGACCACCACCACCGCCTCGGGGGTGTAGCCATAGCCGGCGACCGCCTCGTCGATCCAGTAGCCGATGTAGGCGTTCTGGAACGGCCCGCGCTGCACCGACGACAGGTTGATCTCCCCTACGAAGCGCTGCCCGTGGATGAAGATCCCCAGGCCGTAGCCGGTACCCAGTTGCCGCTCCCGCTCACGCGCCCCGCAGCGGGCGGCAAAGACCCGACGGTCCTCGGTGGGGTCGGGCTGGCCGGGCAGCGGTCGGGGCTCCCATTTCACCAGCCAGTCCCGGGCCCGAATCCTGACCTCCCGCCAGGCCTCGAAGTCCGAGCCCACCAGGGGCCGAAGCAAGGTGCGGCGACCATGCAGCTCAAGGGTGCCCGAGCGGGTGGCGCCGCCCCAGCTCATCGACGTTTCCCCCGTCGCGGGCCGCCCCCCGGGCCGATCATCGCCCGAGGATCTCGGCCAGCGCAGCGAGGAGCATGGTGATGTTGCGAGGGCGTGCGCCGTGGGCCATCACCCCGATCCGCCATGCCTTTCCCGCCCAGGGCCCGGCGCCGGGGCCGATCTCGATCCCGTAGCGCTCGAGGAGGCGGCGCCGCACCGCCACGTCGTCGACGCCATCGGGAATCCACACCGTGGTCAGCTCCGGGAGCCGATGCTTCTCATCGACGATCAGCTCGAGGCCGAGCTTGACCAGGCCGTCCTGAAGGGCCGACCCGCAGGCCTGGTGGCGAGCCCACGACGCCTTGAGTCCCTCTTCGAGCAGGGCACCCAGTCCGGCGTGGAGGGAGGCGATCATGGCCACGGGCGCCGTGTGGTGATATTTGCGCGTGGCCCCCGACGTGTAGGCCCCGATCATCCCCAAGTCGAGATACCAGCTCTGGGGTTTGGCAACCCGGCGCTCCCAGGCCCGGGGGCCGAGGGTGAGGGGAGCCAGCCCGGGGGCGACACCAAGGCACTTCTGGGTCCCGCTGTAGGCCACATCGATCAGCCAAGCATCGATATCAAGAGGAATCCCACCGAGCGACGTCACGCAGTCAGCCAGCAGCAGAGCGTCTCCCTTTCCCGCGCCGAGGGTCTCGATGTCATTGCGCACGCCGGTGCTGGTCTCGGCGTGCACGGCGGCGATGAGCTTGGGATGGGGATGGGCGGCCAGGACGGCCGCCGGGTCGAGGGGCTCTCCCCAGGGGGCATCCACGCGGATGACATCGGCACCGCAACGTCCGGCCATGTCGTACATCCGTTCTCCGAACAACCCGTTCACGGCGATCACCACCACGTCCCCTGGCCCCACCAGATTGACGAAGGCCGCCTCCATGCCCGCCGACCCCGTGCCGGAGATGGGCAGGGTCAGGGCGTTTTCGGTGCGCCACACCGTCCTCAGCCGATCGCAGGTCTCATCGAGCATGGCCAGGAAGGCGGGGTCGAGGTGCCCGAGCAGGGGACGGCCCAGGGCCTCGGTGGCCTCGGGGTAGGGCATGGAGGGTCCGGGACCCATGAGGATGCGATCGACGACAGACATGGCGCGATGGTACAAACCAGGCGGGAGGGCCGTCAGACCGAGCCGGCGCCGGCACCTCCGGGTGGCCCCAGGAGCGTCATGGCCAGACCGTCGAGGATGTCGGACTCCGACACCAGGCATCGATCGGCCCCGGTGACCGCCATCAGCTCGGCCAGGACAATGGCTCCCCCGACGATGACGTCGGCTCGCTCCACTTCCATGGCCGGGCGCTCCCTGCGTTGGGCCAGAGGCAGGCCCGCCAGCTCGCCCAGCAGAGCCTCGACGTCGCTGCGGGCCAGCCAGGCATGGTGGACCCGGTCTCGGTCGTAGATCACCAGGCCCCGGTCCAGGCGGGTCAGCGCCGAGACCGTTCCGGCCAGGCCGACCAGCGTCGAGGGCAGACCCAGAGAGGGAACCTCCTCGATGGCCTGTCTGATCAGCTCCGACACCGCGGCGCGGGCTTCCTCCAACTCGGGCTGGCCCGGGGGGTCGGAGCGCAGATACGTCTCGGTCAGCCGAACGCAGCCCACGTCGAGAGAACGGACACCGCAGACTTGGAAACGCCCGGCCCCCGGCTCCGGCGAGGGGCCGGCGGCCAGTTCGGTCGAGCCGCCGCCGATGTCGGCCACCAGGAACGGTCCAAGTTCAGCCGGGAGGTCGGCGGTGGCACCGGCGTAGGAGAGCTGACCTTCGTCCTCCCCGCTGAGCAACTCGGGCACCGAGCCACCAGCGGCCTCGGCGGCGGCGAAGAACTCGTCGCGGTTGGCCGCATCACGCGCTGCTGAGGTGGCCGTGATGCGGACCCGCTCGACGCCGAGATCGTCCATGATCCGCCGGTAGCCGAGCAGGGTGGACACCGTGCGGGCGATGGCGTCGGGCGCCAGGCGCCCGGTGGCGGCCACACCCCGTCCCAACCGGGTGATCTCCATGCGCCGGGTCAGGGTGACACCGTTGCCGTCCACCACCAAGAGGCGCGTCGAGTTGGTGCCGCAGTCGATGGCGGCCACCGCGCCCGGCCCTCGGCGCCCGTCGACCACGCTGCTCATGAGCCGTGGCCGGCGATCTGCTCCGCAGTCCACACACCGACGGGATCGCGGCCCCCGGCCAGATGCCAGGCCAGGTGGGCGTGAAGGCACTTGACCCCCTTTCGGGTCCCGCCCACCCCACCGGTCGGGCGAGGGCCCGTCCATCCCTGGGGGAGGGCCTGGTCGCGTTCCTGGGCGTAGCGGCGATGGGCGTCGGCCACCTCGTCAGGAGCGAGTTCCGCCTCGGCCCGGCGCACTCCGCCAGCGGCTTCGAGCCTGTCGACGGCCCGGCGCAGGTCGGTACCGACCAGCCAGAACCGGGTGGGCATGGGGGTGCCATCCCCGAGGAGGGGGGCATTTCGGATCACCATGGGGTCGCTGTGGCCGTCGCGCACGACCACGTCGAATGACCCCATGGGGCTCCGGCCGAGCAGTTCGGCGACGCGAGCCACGTCGGGGTTCAGAAGCCGATCCGGGACCAGAAGCTGGCGTTTCCCTGACGGGACGGGATGATGGCGAAGGCCTGTTGGCCGGGCATCACCAGACCGTAGCGGTCGCGGGCGATCAGCTCGATCTGGGCCGGATCCTGAAGCTGCTTGACCCGGCCGGTCAGCTTGGCGTTTTCCTGGGCCAGAACCGCCACCCGCTTCTCGGTGACCGCCAGGGTATGGCGCTGGGCCAGAAGCGTCCGCCCCGGAAGCACGAAGAGCAACAGCACGCCCGCAGCCACCACCGTGAGGAGCAGGATCCACACCGCCCGCCTCATGGGCCGATGCCCAGCCGGGCGAAGGCCGCCGCCCCCGGGAAGCGAGCGGAGTCACCCAGGCCCTCTTCGATGCGCAACAACTGGTTGTACTTGGCCACCCGGTCGGAGCGCGCCGGGGCCCCGGTCTTGATCTGGCCGCAGCCGGTGGCCACGGCCAGATCGGCGATGGTGGTGTCCTCCGTCTCCCCCGAGCGGTGCGACATGACGCAGCGGTAGGCCGCCCGCTGAGCCAGCTCGACGGTCTCGAGCGTCTCGCTCAGGGTGCCGATCTGGTTGACCTTCACCAAGATGGCGTTGGCCACCCCGGCGCTCAGACCCCGCCGCAGGCGGGCCGTGTCGGTGACGAAGAGGTCGTCGCCCACCAACTGGACGCGGTCGCCCAGCGCCGCGGTGAGCTTGGCCCAGCCTTCCCAGTCCTCCTCGGCCATACCGTCTTCAACCGACACGATGGGGTAGCGCCGACACAGGTCGCTCAGGTACTCGACCAACTCGGGGGCAGCGAGGGATCTTCCCTCGCCGGCCAAGCGGTAGACGCCGTTGTCGTGCAACTCGCTGGAGGCGGCGTCGAGGGCCAGGGCGATGTCTTCGCCCGGGGTGCGTCCGGCGCGCTCGATGGCCTCGACGATGAGGGCCAGCGCCTCTTCGTTGGAATCCAGGTTGGGAGCGAAGCCGCCCTCGTCGCCGACCGCGCTCGACAGGCTCCGCTCGTGGAGCACGCTGCGCAGCACGTGGTAGGTCTCCGCTCCCCAGCGCAGGGCCTCGGAGAAGGACGCGGCCCCGACGGGGACGAGCATGAACTCCTGGATGTCGATGTTGTTGTCGGCGTGAGCGCCACCGTTGATGACGTTCATCATCGGCACCGGGAGCAGGTGGGCGCCGACCCCGCCGACATAGCGGTAGAGCGGGAGCCCGACCTCATCGGCTCCGGCCCGGGCCACTGCCAGGGACACCCCGAGGAGGGCATTGGCCCCCAGCCGGCCCTTGTTGTCGGTGCCGTCGGCGTCGATCAGCAGGCGGTCGAGGCCGCGCTGGTCGAGGGCCTCGAATCCCTCCACGGCGCCGGCCAGCTCGCCGTTCACCGCACCAACCGCACCGAGTACGCCCTTGCCCCCGTAGCGACCGGTTTCCCCATCGCGGCGCTCGACCGCCTCAAACGTGCCCGTCGACGCCCCCGAAGGCACCGCGGCCCTGCCCGTCGCCCCCGACGCCAGGAGAACCTCGACCTCGACGGTCGGGTGACCGCGCGAGTCGAGGATCTCCCGCCCGATCAGCTGGTCGATGGCGCTCATCAGCGTGCTGGCTCCTGGGTGTGACTGGTGGGGCTGGTGTGACAGACGGTACTCCACCACACCGGCGCCCAACGAGCATGGCCGACGAGCGCACCGGCCGGAGCCGCGTGGTGGGCTCGAGATCCTCAGGGTCGGGCGGCCTTGGCCGCCACCCACAGCCGCTCCCATCCCCGCGCATCGAGCCCCGCGAGGTCCCCACCGGCGCCCGCGGTGGCTTCCTCCATGGCCGAAAATCGCGTCCGGAACTTGGCGTTGGCGGCCCGCAGGGCGGCCTCGGGATCGATGCCCAGATGCCGCGCCAGGTTGGTCATGGTGAAGATCACATCGCCGAGCTCCTCGAAGACCCGGTCACCGTGGCCTCGTTCGACGGAGGAGAGGAGAGGGGGCCTCGCGCTTTCGATCTCGGCGTGCAGCTCGGCAAGCTTCTCGTCGACCTTGGCCCATACGCCCGAGAGGTCCTCCCAGTCGAAGCCGACCGACGCCGCCTTGGCCCCGACCTTGGCGGCAACGAGCAGGGCGGGCAGGGCGGCCGGGATCCCGTCCATGATGCTGGCCCGGCCCTTCTCGGCCTGCTTGGCCACCTCCCAACCAGCGACGGCGACATCTGGATCAAGCTCCCCGCCCGCCCCCGGTGCGAACACCTGCGGGTGGCGGGCCACGAGCTTGTCGTGGATGCCGGCCGCTACCTCGCTCAGGCCGAAGTAGCCGGCCTCGGCGGCGATCACGGCATGGAAGGCGATCTGGAAGAGCAGGTCGCCGAGCTCCTCCTCCAGATGTTCGTAGGCCGGACCGCACCGAGCGGCCGACTCGTTGGCCGCCGTCACCTCGTCGAGGGCCTCGACCACCTCGTAGGCCTCCTCGACCAGGTGACGGGTCAAGCTGGCATGGCTCTGGCGTCGGTCCCAGGGGCAAGCTACCCGCAGCGTCCGGACCAGGGCATCGAGGCGGGCCATCTCCGCGGCCACGGGCTCGGCCAGGCGTGGTATCCAAAGACAGGTGAGGTGGTCAGGCTCGATGCGGCGATCGAGATCTGCCCAGGACACGGTTTCGACAGCTTCGTCGGCCAGGCCCAAGCGGCGGAGGACGATCACGTCGGGACCGTCGTCGAGAGCCAGCTTGATGTCGGAGAGCACCCGGTAGGAGTCGCACTGCGATACCAGTAGCGGTCCTGGCGAGCCGGCCGCGCCGGTGACGAAGCGGTGCCCGTCGACGAGGCGAACCCCCTCGGCGAAGGGGTCCACGCCGAGGCGGGCCCACACCAGATCCACGAAGGAGAGGGCGGCAATGACCTCGGTCCTCACCCGGGAGTCTGGTCGGAGGAGCTCGACGGTGCGCTCGGCGACGAAAGGCGAACCGGGGACGGCGTAGATGACCTCACCTTGGGG
>JAABUQ010004756.1_pt1 | contig 22735 bp, 16 predicted proteins | sample 5560001 | NCBI WGS metagenome assembly JAABUQ01 (sample SAMN10711888, study PRJNA513371) | rock metagenome | isolation source: Antarctica rocks | place: Antarctica: Victoria Land, Finger Mt nord | collected 2015-12-18 | reverse complement strand
CAGCCCGGCGACCTCGTCAAGGTCCGGCCCGGCTTCGCCCGCAACTACCTCCTGCCCCAGGGGCTGGCCACCTTCGCCACCCCGCACAACCTCCGGATCGTCGAGAAGCACCGCGACCGGCTCCGCCAGCTCGACGAGGCCCGCCGCGCCGACCTGGTCAACCTCGCCGCCCAGATCGCCCAGCGGTCGCTCACCATCGAGGCCAACGCCAACCCCGAAGGCCACCTCTACGGCTCGGTGACGGCCGAGATGATCTCCGACGCCCTCAAGGTCGACCACTTCCCGATCGACCCCGAGAACGTCCGGATCGAGGGGCCGCTCAAGGAACTCGGCCTGTACTCGATCAAACTCTACCTCGGCCAGGACGTCGAGACCGAGGTCAAGCTCTGGGTCGTGCCGACCCACGTCGACGAGGTGCCCGCCTGATTCCGTGGACCGATGCCCGAAATCTCTCGACACACGACGGATCGTACCATACTATTGTCCAGGTATGGCCGGTCCGTTTTCGCTTCTTTCGTGGAAGATTTTCCCGTCCCAGGTTTTGGGCCGATGAACTAGCCATATCGACGTGCGGTCTGCCCGTGCCGAAATCCGAAGGCGACGTCCATCATGGCCACCTACAAGAAACGCTATCCCAAGGACGGAGACCAGAGGGACTTTCACCTCACCCTCGATGCCGGCGCCAGCCTCGGCGACAAGCTCCCCCCGCACAATCTCGAGGCGGAGCGGGGCGTGCTCGGCAGCGTCATGCTCGACGACGAGACCCTCCACGACGTGGTCCCGATCCTGAAGGACACCGATTTCTACCGGGAAAGCCATCAACTCATCTATAGATCGATCCAAACGATTTACGACAAGGGTAAGCCCCTCGACGCCATCATCCTGGTCGACGAGCTCAAGCGGCTCGGCGTCTTCGAGGAGATCGGCGGGGACGACGAGCTCCGCACCATCATCGAGACCCCGCCGCACGCCGCCAACGCGGTGTATTACGCGAAGATCGTCCGCGAGAAGTCGATCGTCCGCCAGCTGATCGAGCTCTCCAACACGACCCTGCGCAACTCGTATTCCGACCGCTTCACCTATAATGACCTGCTCCAGGAGGCGGAACGGGGGATCTTCACGATCGCCGAGGAGCAGGCCGTCGGCGAGACCACGCAACTCAAGAACGTGATCATCGAGGCGATGGATCGGATCACCGCCAAGGCCGAGGATCGCCATTCGGTCTCGGGCCTGGCGACCGGCTATTATGACCTCGATGAGATCACCGGCGGGTTCCAATCGACCCAGCTCATCATCCTCGCGGCGCGGCCGAGCATGGGCAAGACGGCGCTTGCCTTGAACGTTTGCGAACATGTGATCTGCGACCTGAAACAGGGCGTCTTGTTCGTCAGCCTGGAGATGGGCGATATCGAGCTGGTCGAGCGCCTGCTTTCTTCCCGCGCGAGGGTCGACGGCCACAAGATCCGGACCGGAAAAGGGCTGGGCTCGAAGGAGATGGCCCAACTCGGCACGGCTTACGGTCAATTGCATACTTCGCCGCTTTATATCGACAGCACGCCCGCCAGGAACATGCTCCAGATCACGGCGAATGCCCGCAGGATCAAACTGAGGCACGGCTTGGGACTGATCGTTGTCGATTATATCCAGCTTGTTGATGCCGAAGAGTCGCGCGACAGTCGTCAAGAGCAGATCGCCAAGATCAGCCGACGGCTCAAGCAGCTCGCGAGGGAGTTGCATATCCCGGTGATCGCGCTGTCGCAGCTCAACCGGGGCGTCGAGAATCGCGAGGATCGCCGCCCCAGGATGGCCGACCTCCGAGAGTCGGGCGCGATCGAGCAGGACGCCGACCTGGTGCTTTTGCTGCATCGGCCGGAGTATTACGATCCCAACGATCAACCCGGCATCGCCGAGCTGATCATCGCGAAGAACCGCAGCGGGGCCACCGGGACGGTGAAGTTCTTCTTCGAGAAGAACCTTACCCGGTTCGAGAACCTAGCCCACGGCGCCGACGCGATCAACGGGGCGTTCTGAGCCGGGGGGAAATTCGCGAGCGTTGCCCTTCGAATGGTCGCGCGGCCGGCGGGCGCCCGGCCGCGTGGGCGATGGCTCCCGACCGGGAGCCTCAGTGAAGCTCGGGTCAGGAATCCACGACGATTTGCGTGAGCGCCTGGGTTTGCCGCTGGATCGTCATGATGGCGGCGATGTTGGGGACATAGTCGAGAGGGACGAGGTCCGCGACGGTCGGCTTGAGCCGCTCTCGGCGGGGCGTCGCGGCATAGCGCCCGTCCTGGCCTTCGAGGGCCTTCCTCGCGTCCTTGGAAGTCGGCCCGAGGTCCTTGCCGGTGGCCCCCCGGGCGACGGCCCGGATCATGTCGGTGATCTGCTTGCGCCGGTCGTTGATCGCCTCGACCCGCTTGAGGTCGGCGGCGAGCTGGGCCTCGGCGTAGGCGGCCCCTTTGCGAGCCTCGATGATCGCGTTGGAGAAGGAGAAGGTTTCGGTCGTGGTCTCGGTGACGTCGGTCTCGTTCACGAGGCTCTTGGAGCCTTTGACCCCAACCTTGGACGTCCCCAGGTGGTGGCTTTCGGAGCGGGACACCACCGGCATCCCGTATTGGTCGTAAGTGATCGTGTCGCCGGGCCGGATGTTGAACCCCGGCGGCGGGGGCGGGGCATAGATCCGCTGGGTGTTGAACCGGTCGCCTTCGATGAGGAGGACGCCGGGCGACCCGGGGCCGCCGACCGGCCGGACCTCGTGGCGGATCGGATCCTGCATCATCGCGACGAGCAGGTCGAGGAATTCGGAGGAAGGGCGACCCCGCAACGTCTCGGTCGCGCCCCGGCGGACGTCGGGATGCTTGCCGTAGACGGCGAGCATGGCCAGCGCCTTCGAGGCGACCGGCGAGTCGACCTGGCCGAGCAGGCGGACGGCGATCTCCTGATCCTTCCGGCCGCCACCGGCGAACTCGCGGTAGATCGAGGGGACGGCCTTGGGGTCGATCAGCTTGTCGAGCTCGGCCTGGGCCTCGGAGTGGTCGCGCTTGCGGTCGCCGTGGATCTCCTTGTGGAGTTTCTTGAGCCGGAGGGCCCACTCCTTGTCGGCCTTCTTCTCGGCGGCCTGGGCGGCGACCTGCTCGTCGGTCATCCGGTGGCCGCCGGCCCGCTTCTTGAAGCCGAGCTTCTCCCAGGCGGCGTCGCGCCTCGGGTCGAGCTCGATGACCCGGCCGAAGTGGACGTAAGCCTCGGGCTTGAGCCCGGCCGTTTCGCACCAGACGGCCAGCTTCCACTGGGCCGCGGCGGTCTGGGGCGTCTTCTCGCGGAGCGTGTTGTACTCGGCCAGGGCCTTCGCCTCGGCGGCGTCGGCCTCGGCCTTGGGCGACGAGCCGGGTGAGGCCGCGACGGACGGAGGCGTCGGCGCGGGCGGACCCACCAACGGCGGGTCTTGCCAGAACAACGCGGTCGAGACCAGGACCACGAATCCAACCATCGCGACACCTCCTCCATCCGGGACGGCCGCACGATCGCACGAGATAACCCCTCATCGAGGAGGTTAACCCGGCTCCGTCATGGATGCAAGGATGATGAACGTAAGTCGTCTCGGATCAGCCGGCCCCCCGGCGCCCGAGCGATTCGCGGAGGGCATCGAAGGTGGTCCGGGCGTCGCGGTCGAAGACGAACCGGGCCGGGAGGCCGACGACCCGGCTGGCCCCGAGGCGGAACAAGGCCCGCTGGCAGGAGGTGAGCTTCCGGGCGGCGACGAGGGCGGTGACGCGCCAGCCGGGCACCCCCCGGTCGTCCCAGACCTCCCCTCGGGCGATGTGCTGGGCCCCTTGCTCGGCGAGGTAGGCGGCGACGGCGGCGGCGGTCTCGGCCGCCGGCCCGGGCTCGGCGGGGCTGCCGACGACCTCGAGGTGGAGGATCCCGTCGGACGCCCGGACCCCGTCCATCGCGTCGAGCAGCAGCGCCAGCGGGCCGGTCGGCCCTTCGGCCGCCAAGGCCGCCAGGCCGGGGGCGTGGCCGATCAGGCAGGAGGCCGATTCGAGGACCGTGCCGGCCTCGATCTCGCGGAGCCGGTTGTCCTTGAGCGTCGTGCCCGAGCTGGTCAGGTCGACGATGATGTCGGCGATCCCCAGGGTCGGGTGCAGCTCGAGCGCCCCGTCGGAGTCGATCAACTGGTAATAATAGATGCCCCACTTCCGCAAATAAGCCTGGGTCAAGCTCGGGTACTTGGTGGAGACCCGGAAGGTCTTGCCGGCCCCTTTGAACTCGGCGGTGAGCTCGACGAGGTCGATGACGTGGGTGACGTCGATCCAGCTCTCGGGGACGGCGACGACCAGGCGGCAGCCGCCGTAGCCGAGGTCGGCGACGACGGTGGTGGCGCGCTCGGCCTCGGCCATCCGCTCGGCGAAGAGGTCCATCCCGGTGACGCCCAGGTGGCACCGGCCCTCCTCGACCTGGGTGACGATGTCGGTCGGCCGCATGAAGACGACGTGGTACCGGGGGTGGTCGGCGATCGTCGCCTCGTACTGGCGGTCGCTGGCCCGGCGGACCTTGTAGCCGGCCGTCTTGAGGATCTCGACGACCCCGTCATACAGGTGCCCTTTCGAGGGCAGCGCCAGGCGGATCGGGCCAAGCTCGGTCATCGGCCGGCCTCCCGGGGCGGGTCCACGACGAGCCGGACCAGCTCGTCGGGCGAGAGCCGGGCGGTCGACCCGGTCCGGTGGTCGTGGAGGACCATCGAAGGGCGGCCGTCGGGGTCGCCCACCAGGACGCTCCGGCTCGCCCCGAGGGCCGAGGCCCGCTCGTCGAGCCCTTCGCCGTCCCAGCCGGCTTCGAGGATCGTCCGGACCCCTTCGGAGCGGAGGATCGTGGCCAGCCGGGCCGCCCGGGACAGGGCGTCGGCCGAGCCCGGGACCACCAGCAAAGCATCCACGGGCGCCCGCCGGGGGGCCTTGCCCTGGGCGTCGAGGACCCGGGCGAGCCGCTCCAGGCCGAAGGCGAAGCCGACCCCACGGTCGTCGCGGTCGGAACCGAGGACCCGGGCCAGGCCGTCGTACCGGCCGCCGCCGCCGACCTCGACCGGCCCGGCGGGCGTGGGGGCGACGACCTCGAAGACCATCTGCGAGTAGAAGCCGATCCCCCGGCCGAAGCCGAGGTCGAGCTCGAGCCGGCCGACGTCGACCCCGTGGTCGCCCAGGGACCGGACCAGCGCCCGGAGCGCGGCGACCGAGGCGGGCGCGAAGGCTTCGAAGTCGGCGGCCAGGCGGTCGAGCACGGCGTCGGGCGGCCCTTTGAGCCCGGTCAGGGTCCGGACCCGGTCGCGGACCCGGTCGAGCGTGTCGTGGAGGTTCTGGCCGAGGTCCCACTTCCGGCGGATCCGGTGGACGATCTCGTGGCCGGAGCGGCGGCCGTTGACCACCGGGACGAGGGTCCGGAACAGGCGGTCGATCCCGCCGTCGTCGGCGCGGTCGACGGCGAGGGGGATCTCGGCGGCGGTCGCGGCCTGGCGGAGCCAGTCGGAGAAGTGGTCGAGCCCTCGGCCGATCGAGGTGACGTCCCCCCCCTCGGCGGCGGCCTCGGAGAGCATCTCGATCAGGGCGGTCTGGGCGGAAGCCGGCAGGCCCGACCGCGCCAGCATCTCCAGGATCAGGCCGACATGGCCCAGGCGGATCGTGGCCCCCTCGACCCCGGCTTCGGCGAGGGTCCAGGCGGCCAGCCAGATGACTTCGGCGTCGGCCACCGGGCCGGAATCGCCGAGCCGCTCGAAGCCGACCTGGTGGAACTCGCGGAGCCGGTCGGGCCGGTTCGTCGCCTCGTGGCGGAAGGCCGGGCCGGCGTGGCTGACCCGCCAGGGGAGCGCGGGGGCGGGGTCGGACGCGGCGTAGGCCCGGACGATCCCGGCGGTCAGCTCGGGCCGGAGGCAGACCCGGTTCGGGGCATGGCCGGCCAGCTCGAACAGCTTGGCCACGATCCCGGCGCCGCTCTTGCGCTCGTGGAGCTCGACGAATTCGAGGATCGGCGTGGCGATCCGCCGATAGCCCGCCCGGTCGAACCGATCGAGCGCCAGGGCCTCCAGGTCGGCCAGGCGGGCGAACTCGATCGGCAAACAGTCGGCCGTCCCCTTGACCCGGGGGATCGGCGCCTCGATCGCGGGGCGAGCCTCGGTCCCAGGATTCATCGGGCCGCCCCCGCTTCTTCCCGGCCCAAGGCGCGGGCCACCTCGTCCACCAAGGCGTCCCAGGGGAGCCCCTTGCGCTCTTCGCGGGTCTTCAGGTCGCGGAGGTTGAACGTTTCCGCCTCCTGCTCCGCCGGGCCGACGATCACCGCCAGGCGATGCCCCCGGGTCGAGCCATATTGCAATTGCTTGCCCGCCTGGATCGGGTCGGGGTAAACCTCCGCGCCGATCCCGGCGGCCCGGAGTCGGGCGGCCAGGCGGACGGCGTGGCGAGGGTCGGCCCCCGGGAAGTTGGGGAAGAGGACCGGCACGGTCGTCGAAGGCCCCTTGCCCCAACCCGACTCTTCGAGCACGGCGAGCAGCCGATCCAGGCCGATCGACGCCCCCACGCCGGGCAAGGGTTGATCCGTGAACAACCGAGTCAGGTCGTCATACCGCCCGCCCGAGGCCACGCTGCCGAACTTCTCGAAGCCGTCGACGGTGGTCTCGAAGACGATCCCCGTGTAATAGTCGAGCCCTCGGGCCAGGCCGAGGTCGATCTGGACCCGTTCCCGGGGGACGCCGGCGGCTTCGAGCAGGCCGAGGATCGACCGGAGGTTGGCGATCCCCTCGGCCGCCTTTGGGGATGAGCCGATCGTCTCCTCGGCCCGGTCGAGAACCTCGGGTCCGCCTCGACCGGCCTCGGCGAAGTCGAGGATCCGGTGCGCTTGGTCGCTCGACAATCCCGGGCCGGGCGAGTCCGGGTCGGCCGAGCCGCCCTGAAGCTCGCGGTCGACCCCGTCCCGGCCGATCTTGGCGATCTTGTCGAGGGAGCGGAGGATTGCCCCCCCCTGCTCCGCGAGGCCGAGGGAGTCGAGCATCGCGTCGAGGATCTTGCGGTTGTTCAGGCGGATCGTGAACGCGGGCACGCCGATGGCGGCGAGGGCGGCGTGGATCACCTGGGCGGTCTCGGCGTCGGCCACGAAACTCTCGGTGCCGACGGTGTCGAAGTCGCACTGGACGAACTCGCGGAATCGCCCCTTGGCGGGCCGCTCGCCCCGGAAGACCGAGCCGATCGCGTAGCGCTTGAAGGGGCGCCCCAGCTCGTTGATGTTCTTGGAGACGAACCGGGCGAGGGGGACCGTCAGGTCGAATCGGAGGGCGAGCTTGCCCGGTTCCCCCCCCTTGTTGATCACCTCGTAGATCTGCCGGAGCACCTCGTCGGACCCGGCGCCTTTGCCGGTGAGGACCTCCATCCGCTCGATGTGGGGGGTCTCGATCGGGACGAACCCGAAGTCGGCGAAGGTCTTGCGAAACGCGGCCAGGGTCCGCTCACGGGCGATCATCGCCGCGGGGGGGATGTCCCGGAGCCCGCTGGCCACTCGGGCGTCGATCATGGCGAAACGATCCTTCCGGGCGTCCGGCGACCTCGGCGCGGGCCTGGCACACTTTCGAAGGCGGGGCGCCCGCGAATCTCCCCATGATAGCAGGCCGAGCCGGGGATTTCAGGGGCAATCGCGCCCAGAAGGGCCTGCGCGATGGATCGAGCCGATGCGGGCGGGCGGGCGGGCGACCGACCACGCCAGCAATGGCGATGGTCTCCCCGGGAGTCGCCGACTTGACTCGGGCGAACCGGCAGGGGTTTCCCCGTTTGTCGTCACCTCGGAGATCCGGGCTCATCTCGGGATTTGGGGCTTTCGGGGCCCTCTCATGATCCAGGGCGGCCCGGTAATTCATCTTTCGGGCCAGCCGCCCCCTCCTCGCCGGATATTCGCGGGGCTATCATCTTGAATACGGGCAGGGAGATGGGTCGAACAGGCGAGGTGAAAACGATGGGGTATTTCTCGGTCGTGCTCCTCGGAGCCGCCCTCCTGGCGGGCGTGCCGGCATCGGCGGATCAAAGCCCCCTTTCGAACTTCGAAAGATGGTTCGCGGCGGCGCGGGCGAGGGGCCTGACGATCCCCGCCGTGACCCTCGAACGGGTCAAAAACTACCGGTTTGCCTTCGTGGGCGGATACCGGAACGAGCGGATGCCCGGCTATTTTTCGCAGAACATGGGCGAGCTGCGGGCCCTGGGGATTGAGCGGTCCCGGATCGATCTCATCCATCCCAGCTCGTCGAAGGTCTGGGAGGAGAACGCCGAGGCGGTCCGGGCCGGGTTCGAGGCGATCGCCGCGAAGGGGCCGGAGAAGCTCGTCGTGATCGCCCACAGCCGGGGGGCGTGCGACGCCCTGGCCTTCGCGCTCGCGAATCCGGGGTTCGTGCGGGACCGGGTCGAGGCGATCTACCTGATCCAGGGGCCGTTCGGCGGCTCGGGCGTGGCCGAATACGTCCTGGGGCGGGGGATGCCGACGGACCGCCGGATGTGGCGCGGCCAGCGGCTCGTGGCGTCGGTCATGGGGCGACTGGCGAGGATCGCGGCCAGTCGGTCGGGCCTCGGGGCGCTGGAGGGGATGACCCGCGAGGTCTCGAAGGCGTTCTGGGAGAAGGTCCTCCGGAGGGATGCCGAGGCCCTGGCGACGATCGGGCCCCGGGTCTACTTCATCCGTTCGCAGATCCACCCGTCTCGGCAGCGGATCTTCCGGCGGGTGATCGCCTGGTACCAGAAGATCTACCTCGGGCCCGGGGACGGGATGGTCGAGCTGGTGGACCAGGCGTTGCCCGGCGTGGGGACGATCCTCGGGACCCTGGAGGCGGGCCACGCCGACCTCACCCATCGGTTCCCGGCGTCGGGCGCCCCGCCTCAGTTCCGCCGGGCGCTGACCCGGAGCCTGCTGATGGCCCTCGGGGAGCGGACCTTACCGCCCTCGGACGCCCGAGCCGATCTCGGCCAGGACGCCGTCCCAGAGGTTCAACCGAGCCTCCAGCGCGACAGTGGCGGCGAATCGGGCGTCGCGCCACCGCGTCCGGTCGCGACCGCAGATCGAATCGAGCATCCGTAAGGCCATCGGGCCGTGCTCGTCCTCGTCGAGGTGGACGTGGCGGTCGAGGTAGCGACGGAAGATGTCCAGCTTGCCCGGCTCCCGATCGTGGAGCCGGGCCACGATCCCCCGGAACAGGTCGGGGATCAGCTCCTCGCGGCCGAGGGTGAACGCCGAGGCGATCGCGGCGACCGACCCCGACTCGACGAAACCCCAGGTGGCCTGGACGAACTCCCGGGCCGCCCGGGGGGCCCCCGAGCTTTCCAGGGCCGCGTCGATCGGTTCGCCGCCGCGGATCGCCTCGAGGAAGCCGTCGATCGGCCCGGTGTCGGCCCCGGCCTGGCGCATGGCGTCGACGTAGACCTCGAAATGGCTGGAAAAGCCGCCGGCGCCGTCCTCGTCGCTCTCCTCGGCCAGGACGATCTCGTTGATCAGCCGCCTCGCCTGGCGGTCCGGGGTCGGGATCCAGGGGGTCTCCACGCAGGTGAGCGACGCCTGGAGCGACTTCAAAAGCGTCATGAAATCCCAGACCGCGAAGATGTGATGCTCCATGAAGGTCCGCAGGGCGTCGGGCGAGTCGATCGCGGCATGGATCGGGTGCTCGACGAGCTGATCGCGTTGGGGCCGGATCGCCGCCAGGAGGTCGTCGAGGGGAGTCATCGGTGATCCCGGGGAATGTGGACGGGTCGAAGGGGCGACGGACGGGCATTGTCGGGTCTTGTAGTCGCGATCAGTCCGAGCGTCCAGCCCCCGCGAACGAGGCCGCCTCGCGGACGGTGGCGAAGTGGATGTCGACGGTGTCTCCCACCTCCTCGGCATAGCCGCCGGCCATGGTCACGGCGACGGGCAGGCCGCGCGCCCGGCAAGCCCCCAGGACGAGGCGGTCGCGGGCGGCGAGGCCGTCCTTGGAGACCTTGAGCCGGCCCAGGCGGTCGCCGATGAACGGGTCGGCGCCGGCGAGGTAGATCGCCAGCTCGGCGCCCGAGCGGTCGAGCGCCAGGGCGAGCCCCCGGGCGAGGGCTTCGAGGTAGGCGTCGTCGCGGGTCCCGTCGTCGAGCTCGACGTCGAGGTCGCTGGTCTGCTTCACGGGCGGGTAGTTGTTGGCGCCGTGGATCGAGAAGGTGAAGACGGTGGGGTCGTCGGCGAAGATCGAGGCGGTGCCGTCCCCCTGGTGGACGTCGCAATCGACGATCAGGACGCGCTGGACCGCGCCGAGGTCCTGCAACTTCCGGGCGGCGACGGCGGCGTCGTTGAAGACGCAATAGCCCCCGCCTTTGTCGCGGAAGGCGTGGTGGGTCCCGCCGGCGAGGTTGACCGCGGCGCCGTCGCCGAGGGCGGCCAAGGCCGCCTCGATGGTGGCGCCGACGGACCTTCGGGACCGCTCGACGAGCGATCCGGTCCAGGGGAAGCCGATGTAGCGGACCTCGTCGGCGGTCAAGGTCCCCCGCTTGACCCGCTGGAGGTAGTCCGGGTCGTGGGCCCTGAGCAGCTCCTCGTCGGTGGCGGCCCGGGGGATGAGCAGCTCGCCGGGATCGATCAAGCCCGACGCCTCGACCCGCTCGCGGAGCCGGGCGTACTTGGCCATCGGGAAGCGGTGCCACTCGGGCAGGGGGATCTTGAAGCTGTCGCAGGTGTAGACTTTCAAGCCGACGGCCCCCCGAACGTCCCTCGGTGCTACTTCTTGGGCGCGACGACGTAGCCGTACTGGATCGGCCAGGTCGGGTCGCGCCGGAGCGCGCCCTGGGCGTGGATCGCCCAGTAGGGGTCGCGAAGCTCCTCGCGGCCGACGAAGACGAGGTCGGCGGCGCCCGAGGTGATGATCTCGTCGGCCTGGTGGGGCTCGGTGATCATCCCCACCGCGCCGGTGCCGATGCCGGTCTCGCGGCGGATCGCGGCGGCGAAGGGGACCTGGAAATTCGGGGCGACCGGGATCTTGGCGTGGGGGACCAGGGCCCCCGAGGACACGTCGATCAGCTTCACGCCCGCCTGGCAGAAGGCACTGGCCAGCTCGATCGACTGCTCGAGGTCCCAACCCCCCTCGACCCAGTCGGTCGCCGAGATCCGGACGAACAAGGGCGACTCGGGCGGGATCGCGGCCTTGACCGCCTCGACCACCCGGACCGGGAGCCTGATCCGGTTGGCGAGCGACCCGCCGTACTCGTCGGTCCTCTTGTTGCTCAAGGGGGAGAGGAACGAGTGGAGCAGGTAGCCGTGGGCCATGTGCAACTCGATGATCCGGAAGCCCGCCGCCAGGGCCCGGCGGGTGGCCGCGACGAAGGCGTCGACCACCCCGTCGATCCCGGCCCGGTCCAGCGCCAGGGAATCCGGATCCCCCTCGCGGAACGGGACCGGGCTGGGGGCGACGACCGGCCAGCCCCCTTCGGCCGGCGTCGCCAGGCGCCGGCCGCCGTGGAAGGGCGCGGCGCAGCTGGCTTTGCGGCCGGCGTGGGCGAGCTGGATCCCCGGCACGGCCCCCTGGCTTTCGAGGAACCGGGCGATCCTGGCCAGGGGCTCGACGTGGGCCTCGGACCAGATCCCCATGTCGCCCGGGGTGATCCGCCCTTCGGGGACGACCGCGGTCGCCTCGACGAAGATCAGGCCCGCCCCGCCCACGGCGCGGCTGCCGAGGTGGACCAGGTGCCAGTCGTTGGCCATCCCGTCGACGCTCGAATACTGGCACATCGGCGAGACGACGATCCGGTTGCGGAACGTGACGCCTTCGATCGTCAAGGGGGTGAGCAGGTCGATCTTCGGCAGGGCCCGGTTCGGGTCGATCATCGGCGGGCAGCCCAGCCTGATATCCAAGGGCGGGGGGTTGCGGACTTCGTTCGCTCTCAGCTCGCTCATGCGACGATGGCTCCCGGCCTCGGATCCCGCCGAGGTCGGGCCGGATGGTTCCGGCGGCCCTCGGACCGGGCGACCTGTCGGCCCGCGATGCCCATCATTATCGGGGCGATGCCGCCGAGGGCAACGCCAGCGGCCCGCCTCGGGCGGGATTCCGGCCCGGGATCGAGCCCGGCCGGCCGGCTTCGAAGGATCGTCCGGGACCGGGCGGTCGGGAGGCCAGGGCCGCTCAGCCCACCTTCTTGGCGGGTTCGTTCGCCTGCGGGGGGCGGTGGCCCCGGAGGCCGATGGTGGGGTGCGGCACGTTGATGGAACGGATCGGGGCGACGGAGGCCGGGGCCAGGACCGGGGCCGTGGCCGGGGCGAGCACGTGGTTGTCCCCCCGGGCGACGGTGCCGCCGGTCGCGATCAGGTCGGGGAGGTCGGGCTTCGTGCCCGGCCCGTCGGCGCCGCCGAACTTCTCGGGGGACGATCCCCCGCCCTGGTCGGGCTGGGCGTAGACCAGGACCCCCGGGGGGGCGGCGGGGGCCTGCGGGCGGTCGCCCATGTTGATCAGCAGGGCATAGTTGCCGGTCCCGGTCTCGATGCTGTTCGACCCGGCGGTCCGGACGTAATAAGTGGTGCTCGGCGTCATGTTGGCGATCGAGGCGGAGGAGGTGGCCCCGAAATAGAAGGTCGGGGCATACGACTCGCCGATCAGGGTGGAGTTGCCGCTGTAGAGCTGGATCCAGGGGCTCAGCTCGCTCAGCCAGGTCGATTGCATCGTGACGGTCATGTTGCCGGAGACGTCCGGCGGCGTGGTGAACCGGAACCAGTAGGATTCGCCGGGATTGGCGATGTCCAGGGGGTTGATCAGGACCTGGTGGGGCGACGCCTGGATGTAGGGGGTGATGTTGGCGGCCGTGTCCTCCGCGAAATTGCCGGACTGCCGCGCGATCGCGTCCTCCTGGCGGGGGCCCCAGATCGACCGGACCCCGGCGATGTCGTCGGCGGTCGGGACCTCGCGGACCCCGCTGTAGTTGGCGAACATCGCCGCGCTCGTGTCCGACGAATGCCCTAGGCCCAGGGAATGGCCGATCTCGTGGAGCACGATCGTCTCCAGGTCGACCCCGGAGTTGCTGGTGAGCTGCCAATTGACGTCGCTGTTGAGGAAGATGTCGCCGGAGTTCGAGCCGCCGTTCGCCTTGGGCGGCAGGAGCGTGGTGGCCGCCAGCGTCGGCCCTTCGGGGAAGGCCCCGATCCGGATGTCGCCGAAGCTGGTGCTCCCCTGCTGGATGTTGCCCGAGCCGTCGGGGGCGCCGTTATCGCCGACGGTCGAGAAGTTGACGTTGGCCACCTTCTCCCATTCGGCGAAGGCGTCCTCGATGAACCCGACCCACTCGGACCTGGGGAACTTCGCGTCCATCGTGGCGAACAGCTTGCTCGGCCCGCCCGGCAGCGGGGTGCCGTCGGGCACCAGGCTCCAGGTGATCCGCCGTCCGTCGGAGAACATGTCGCCCGTCGTCGAGTAGAGCAGCAGCCGGCCTTCGAGGGGCTCCAGGACCGGCCTGACGGCCCGCCGACGATCCGCCGAGGCCCCGCGACGCAACCGAGCAAGGATGTCCAACATGGGTCGCTCTCCGGAGGTGCGAAAAGAATTCCCGCGCCGGCCGACCGACCGGCCTAAATCGTCAGGTCGGGACTTAGTATCACGCTGCGATCCGGCGGGGTCGAGTCGATGGTTCCAGGTTTGCGGATAACATGTCGGCTTCGATCAATTGCGTCCGCTCGCGGTCGCTTCGGTTCGCCCGGGGCGAACGTCGCCGAAGGCATCGGGGCGCGGGTGTCGCGGCGGATCAACATCCGGGGTCGGGGGCGTTGCGCCCGCGAAACATGGGCGGGATCGACCGGGCGGGCTGCACGGGCCGAGCCGTTCGGCCTATGATGGAAATCAGCGGGGCGGTCCCGCGGGCCGCCGCGCAGGGCGGGTCCGGCCCCCCTCCCACCCAGGTGCTTCGGGGCGACACGACTTGGCGAAAGCTCGGGATCGAGGGAGCAGGCGGCGATTCGAGGCGTACCGAGCCGAGCGGGCCGCCGGGGCCTCCACGGCCGCCAAACCGGACCCCTCGAAGAAGGGCGGGGATCGCCAGCGGACGCTCCGGGGCTTGTACCGCGAGCTCTACCGGCTCCTCGAGGGGCATCGGGGCTCGATCGGCGTGGCCCTGGCCACCCTCTCGGTGGCCACGACGTTGCGGCTGGTCCCCCCGGCGGCCACCAAGCTGGTGATCGACCAGGTCTTGCTCGGCCACCCCCTGCCGGCGGACCTGCCAAGCTGGCTGCCGGTGCCCGAGTCGGCCCGGCGGAAGCTGTTCGCCCTCGTCGGGCTGGTCTTCGCGGTCTCCGTGCTGGGGACGGCGATCGGCCTCTGGAGCCGCTGGCTGGCGACCCTGGCGAGCAAGCAGGTCCAGATCGCCACCCGCCGGAAGGTCTTCGAGCATGCCGCCCGGCTCCCCTTGCACCGGGTCTTCGAGCTCAAGGCGGGCGGGGCGTCGAGCCTGCTCCGGGAGGACGCCGGGGGCGTCGGCGAGCTGATCTTCAGCATGCTCTACAACCCCTGGCGGGCGATCGTCCAGCTCCTCGGGGGCCTCGCCGTGCTGGCCTGGGTCGACTGGCGGCTCCTGGGCGGGGCGGTCCTGCTGGCGCCCGGGGCGTTCCTGTCGGACCGGCTCTGGAACCGCCGGCTCCGGCCGCTCTATCGCGACGTCCGCAAGCTCCGCCAGGAGATCGACGCCCGCGCCGCCGAGGCGTTCGGCGGGATGCGGGTGGTCCGGGCGTTCGGCCGCCAGCGGCGCGAGACGGCCCGGTTCGTCGGCTCGAACCACCTGATGGCCCGCCAGGAGTTCTTCGCCTGGTGGTGGTCCCGGAGCGTCGAGATCCTCTGGGACCTCTTCCTCCCGGCCGCCTCGGGGACCTTGCTCCTCTTCGGCGGCCTGGGCGTCCTCGAAGGCCGGCTCTCGCTGGGCGACCTGATGATGTTCCTGGTCTACCTGGCGATGCTCCTGGAGCCGATCGCCGTCCTGGCCACCAGCGCCACCCAGCTCCAGAACAACCTTTCGGGGTTCGACCGGGTGCTCGACATCCTGGCCGAGCCCCGCGAGATGATCTCGCGCCCGGGGGCGATCGCCGTGACCAAAGGGGCGGCCCGGGGGCGGATCACGATCGAAGGGGTCGGCTTCTCCTACCCATCAAGCTCGGCCGGGGCGGAGGTCCTCCGCGACATCAGCCTCGACGTCGAGCCCGGCGAGCTGATCGCCCTGGTCGGCCGATCGGGGGCGGGCAAGACCACGCTCTGCAACCTGATCGCCCGGTTCTACGACCCGACGGCCGGCTCGATCCGGCTCGACGGGGTCGACCTCCGCGACATCGAGGTCGAGAGCTACCGCCGGCTCCTCGGGATCGTCGAGCAGGACGTCTTCCTCTTCGACGGCACCGTCGCCGAGAACATCGCCTACGCCTCGCGGAGCCCGTCGATCGAGGAGGTCCGCCGGGCGGCCCGGGTGGCCCACGCCGACGGCTTCATCGAGGCCATGTCCGAAGGCTACGACACGATCATCGGCGAGCGGGGGGTCAAGCTCAGCGGGGGCCAGCGCCAGCGCCTGGCCATCGCCCGAGCGGTCCTGGCCGACCCCAAGATATTCATCCTCGACGAGGCGACCAGCAACCTCGACTCCGAGAGCGAGCGCCTGATCCAGCGGGCCCTGACCGACCTGATGAGGGGCCGGACCTCGTTCGTGATCGCCCACCGGCTCAGCACGATCCGGGCGGCCAGCCGGATCCTCGTGCTCGACGGGGGCACGATCGTCGAAATTGGCTCCCACGACGAGCTCGTCCGGGCGGACGGCCATTACCGCGACATGGTCGACCTCCAAAGCATGGAGCAGGCGACCTGACGAGATGGGCGGGCCCCGCCCCGAGCCATCGGGCCGTCCGGCGAGGATTTCGCCCGAACGGGTCAGAGGTCCCAGACTCGCGCCCCGCCCAGGAAGCAGGAGACGATGCCGTCCTCGCTGATCTTGAGGACCGGCCCGAACCGGCTGGCGATGAGGGCGGCGGTGGTCCTGGCCCCCTCGGCGGCCGGGCCGAACGAGGCGGAGGCGTCGTGGCGGAGGATCGCGCCGAAGCAGAGCAAGCGGCCCGTCCGGTCGGTCGCGGTCGCCCCGTCGAGGCCGGCCAGGGCCTCCAGGACCGCCGGGGCCAGGTCCATCACGGTCCGCCCCCGGACCAGGTAATGGAGCGAGCGCTTGGCCAGGGGGTGGCCCGGGTTGAGCTCGAGGTCGGGCTCGTCCTGATCGGAGTCGAGGAGGTCGGACGGGGAGATCAGGCGGCCCGCGGCCGACTCGGCGTCGTCGACGACCACGAAGAGCCCCCCCTGGCGGCATTCCACCAGGTCCAGCGCCGCCTGGAAGAGGGACCGGGCCAGCCGGGGCTCGGCCACGGCGGAGGCCCACGAGGCGTACTTGGTCGCCGGGTCGAGGATCCGCCAGCGGCCGTGGGCGAAGGCGAACTGCTGCGTCCCGCCGGAGAACAGCTTGATCTCCTGGTTCGGGCTGAGGACCAGGCAGACGTGGCCCCCGGACCGGGTCGCCCGGGCGTGCGCGGCGTAATCCCGGGCGCAGGGGACCTCGGGCCGCTCGGCCTCGGCGGGCTCGCCGGCCCACTCGGCGATGTCGATGACCTCGACGAGTTGGCCTTCGCGGTCGACCAGGAACAGGGTCCGCTTGCCGTCGCAGAGGCGATGGATGCTCTTGAGCGCGGTCAGCTCGACCCCGTAGGCCAGGGCATCCCTGGGCGAGGGGTGCGGCGGCCCCTCCCCTTCGCCCAGGAGGAGCACGCCGGTGGAGACCCGGCGGTTCTCGTAGGTCGAGAGCGCCGCGGTCCGGAGGGTGTGGATCGTCGAGGCGATCCGGCTGGGCCGGGGCGCGGCCGGGGTGTACGTCCAGGGCTCGATGAAGGCCGCGACGTAGTGGTCCTCCGAGCCGCCCCGATACAGCTCCAACCTCGAGGTGTGGTTGAGCTGGAACAGGTGATGGTAGCGGAGGCTGAGGACCGTCCCCAGGGCCTGGATCAGGAGGTGATCGTGCTCCGAGAAGTTCCGCCCGTCCTTGGGGTGGATCGGGTGGCGGACCCCGAAGAGGTCGACGGTGGTCTCGCCGTCCGGCCCGACTTCCAGGCGGAACCCGGGCCCGGCCTCCGGCCTCGGCCCGCCTTCGGTCGGCCTGCCGGGCCCGAGCCTGGCCCTGGGGTAGAAGCCGGCGAGGTCGCGGCGGAAGATCGACTGGAACAGGCCGGTGACCGCGAGGGCATCGCGGAGCCCGTTCGAGGGGCCTGGATGGTCGGCCATCGTGGTCGGTCCGTGCGAGGGATGCTTGCCGATCGGCATCGGGCGACCCTCGGAGTGTCGAGCCATCCCGCCAGGCCAGGCCGCATCCTACCCGAACGGGGCGGAGATCCCAAGATTCGCTCGATCCGGGGCGGCCGTCCTCGGGCCGGCCGGGGCCGGCCCGCCTCGTCAAAAGTTCCCCAGGTCGGCGGCCCAAGCCTGGATGCCCGGGTCGGCCTTGAGGCCGGCGATCGGCCCGGTCCGGCCGAGGTCTTCGGCGAACCAGCGGGCGACCTTGGTGTCCTGGACCTCGGGGGTCCCCTGGAAGTAGCGGATCACGGTGGGGGGGGCGAAGCCGGAAGAGAGCAGGCCGGCCCAGGCGGTGTCTTCGGCGGGGCTCGGGACGCGGTCGTCGAGGTTCTGGAAGAACCCCCGGACGACGGGATCGGGGCTCGCCCCGTGGCCGACCAGGTACTCGAACGAACCCACGATCGCGGCCTGGACGGTGTCGTCGCCGACCCCCAGGTCGAGCAGGTTGGCCCAGGCGGCGACGCCGGGGTCGGCCTTGAGGGCGTCGAGCGAGGCGGTCCGGCCCAGGTCGTCCCGGAACCAATGGGCGACCTCGCTCAGCCTGGCCTCGGGCGAGGCGAGGATCGCCTCGGCGAGCTGGTAGCGGGTGAAAAAGCCCGAGTCGTAGGCCGCCGCCCACTGGGCGAGGCCCGCGGCGTCGGGGCTCCGGCCCAACACGTCCTGATACACCCCGGTGACGAACCCCTGGTCGGTCCCGCCGTGGACGGCGAGGAACTCGTCCGACGCCAGGAGCGAGCCGCGGACCTGGGCGTCGGTCGCGCCGAGCCGGGCCAGGGCGGGCAGGCCGGCCGGGGCGGTGAAGCCGGTCGCCGAGATTGCCCCGGCGGTCAAGGCGTTGTAGGCGTCGACGATCCCGCCGCTGATCACCTTGCCGGCCAAGCCCGGCAGGGGCTTGGCCGAGCCGTCGATCCGCTGGACGACCTGCGCGGCGGTCAGTTGCGGGAACTGCCCGGCGACCAGGGCGGCGACGCCGGAGACGTAGGCGGTCGCCATCGAGGTCCCCGTGAGGCTTTCGAGGCCCCCGTCGTTGGCCGCGAGGAGCGAGTCGCTGATGACCCCGACGCCCGGGGCGGCGATGTCGACGGTGGTCGGCCCGTAGTTCGAGAAGCCGGGCAGGTTCCCGTTCGGGTCGACGGCGGCGACGCTCAGCTCGTTGGGCTGGCGGAAGCTCGCCGGGTAGCTGGGGAGCTGGTCGTTGTTCGTCCCGTCGTTGCCGGCGGCGGTGACGAAGACGACGTTGTGGGCGTTGGCGTAGGCGATGGCGTCGCCGAGGGCGGCCGAGTAGTTGACCCCGCCCCAACTGGCGTTGATGACCTTGGCGCCGTGGGCGACCGCGTAATAGACGGCCGAGACCGCTAGGTCGGTCGAGCCGTTCCCCTGCGAGTCGAGGGTCTTGAGCGGCATGAGGACGGCGGCCCAATCGACCCCGGCGATCCCGTAGCCGTTGTTCGCCGCCGCCCCGATGATCCCCGAGACGTGCGTGCCGTGGCCGACGTACTGGCGGTTGGCGCCGGCCCCTTCGATGTCGTCGTCCTGGACGTTGGCGTTGTTCGACACGAAGTTCCAGCCGTGGACGTCGCCGGGGAAGCCGGAGGCGGCGTCGTTGACCGGGTTGGTCCAGACCTTCGAGGCGAGGTCGGGGTTGGCCAGGTCGATCCCGGTGTCGAGGACGGCGACGATCGTGGTCGGGTTGCCGGTCGTCACGCCCCAGGCTTTCGGGGCGTCGATGTTCACGCCGTTGGGGTTCGCCAGGCCGGCGTCGGAGCCGAAGGCCGGGTCGTTGGGGTAGACCGGCAGCGACGCGGCGCGGATGGCCGAGTCGGGCGAGGCGTACAGGACCGCCGGGTTCTTCTCCAGCGTCGCGATCGACCCGGCCGGGTCCACCTCTTCGCCGAGGGTGATCAGCTCGGGGCCGTCGGGGTACCGGGTGCCGACCGTGGCGTGCAGCCCCTGGAGCGCCGCCTGTTCCTGGGCCGGCGTGGCGGTCGCCACGAACCGGACGAAGATGCTGTTCGCGGGGCCGGGGTTGGCCAGGGGCCACATCCCGGAAAGGTTCCCCGCCATCAAGGGCCGGATTTCTAGCGATTCGACGAGGAGCATGCGCTTGGCGCGCCGGATCGGGCGTTTCATCGGAAGACCTTCCGGATGCGGGGCGTGCCGCCGATCCGTCGGCCGGTTCGTCAAAGGGTGGGCCGATCCCATGAGATGGTCTTCTTTTCAGTCTAGCACATCACCCCAGGCCGACCGGTCAGGGCATCGCGACCGGCATTTGGGTCAGGACCCCCAGCAGGGCGACGAGGGCGATATAAGCGACGAGCGAGGGCGGGTCGGTTTCTTTCGCCGGGGCGGTGAAGGCCGAGCGGTAGGCGGCGCCCATCAGCACGAACAGCAAAGTCGAGTCTTCGGTGAGGGCCCAGGCGGCCGAGACGGCGAGGGTGGCGAACCAGCGCTGGGACCGGCCGAAGGCGTTGAAGGCCCGGCCGCCGTCGAGCTGCCAGATCGGGATCAGGTTGAACAGGTTGATCACGGCGCCGAGCCTGGCGATCCCGGCCAGGATCGGCAGGCCGGTGGCGGCCGAGGCGGCGGCGAAGGCGACCGCGGCGCCCAGGCCCCAGACCGGGCCGGCCAGGCCGACCCGGGCGTCCTCGCGGGTCGAGGCCAGGTGCTGCCGGGCCCGGATCACCGCCCCGAAGCCGGGAATGAACATCGGCGCCTCCGCCTTGATCCCGTACCGGACCAGGGCGGCGACGTGGCCCATCTCGTGGATGTAGATCGACGCGATCAGGCCCGCCGCGAACGGCCAGCCCCAGAGCGACCAGTAGACCCCGAAGCTGAGGAACATCGAGAACAGGGTGCTTGCCTTGGTCAAGCCGAGCAGGAGCAGCTTCCCCTTCCCCAAAACCATCAACCCCAGGAATTTGAACTTCCAGAGCATCAGGCCGATCGTCCCGACCCCGCCCGCCGCGGCCCCGCCCGACCACTTGGCGCGGGCCCCCCCGTCGGCCGGCTTCGGTTTCGGACCCGGGGTCGCGTCGACGACCTTGACCAGCTCCCCGACCTTCCGGGCGATCGCCTCGTGCTGCCGCGACGCGGCCGGCAGCAGCTCCAATGCCGACCGCCACGCGACGAGGGCCGCCGTCGGGTCGCCCGCCCGCTCGGCCCGCTCCGCCTCGCCGGCCAGGACTTTGAGCCGATCGGCGTGGATCAACCGGTGGCAACCTGGGCAGATCAGGAAGTGGGCCGCGACCTCGGTCCCGCAATCCGGACAAGGGGCCGAGGGGATCGTCCGGGCTTCAAGCATCGCCATCCACCTTCTCGGTCGCCGGCTCGTGGCCCACCTCGCCACCGACCCGGTACGGCCCGGTGATGACCACCTTGGCCCGCCTGGTGAACTTCCAGGCTTCCCAGAGCGCGAATCCCATGATGGCCAGCGAGAGGATGTTTCCCCGGGCGATGCCGACCGGCAAGATCACCGTGTACGCGACGAAGGTCCTCGCGATCGCCCCGATCAGCGCCGGCAAGGTCCCGTCCGCCCGGCCCTGCCGCCAGAGCGTGGGCAGGTCGAGGCTGAGGACGGTCAGCTCGCCGGCATAAGCCGCGCCGACCGCCAGATAGGTCAGCAAGACCGCCATCACCTGATAAACCCAACCGCCCCGGCCGCCGGTCCCGAGCCGGACCGCCTTGCCCACGAGGAAACCGCAAAGGATCGAGACCAGGGCGGCTTCGAGGTGGGCGTAATGGAGCACCAGGAAATACACCGTCGCCCCGGCCACCGCCGCCCCGGACCCGAAGATCAGGGCTTTCGCGAACCGGCCGATCTTCGACCCTCCCTTGAGGTGCCGTTCGATCTGGACCCGGCACTCCTCGCAGAAGATCGTGCCGTTGATCTCGAAGTAGGACCCGGCGATCGGCCGGTGGCAGGAGGCGCAGGCGATGGTGCTCGGCGCCTCGGCCCGGCCGAACTCGGCGTGGTCGAACTGCAAACCCTCGGCGTCGGGCGGCGTCGGCTCGGTCCCGGTCGACATCTCGGCTCTTTCCCCGGACCTTCGACGTCCGGACCTCGGGCGATTGCTTGATGCCAGGAGCACCACGATAACCGACGCGCCGGCCGTTCCGCAAAGCGATTCCGGCGGCCTCAGCCGGACATGGCATCCTGACCCGGCCGGGTTCACCCGGGCTCGGTGGGGAGCCATCACGAGCCCAGGTCGGCGAAGTGCCAATCGAGATCGATGCCGACCCGACCTTCGGCCTAGTCGAGCAACCTAAGAGTCGGAAACAGGGGTCAAGAGCCGATTATTGGCTATATTAAGCAACTATCCGGTTTCCGAGCCTTCCTTCGCTCGCGCCCGCGATCCCCATCGGATGGAGTCATCCGGGGTCCTCGGGCAGCCACCAGATGCTCGGGTTGGCGAAGTGGCGGTCGGCGTCGAGGCCAGCCCGGTCCCGGCCCAGGTCGATCAACTCCAGGGGGAAGAACTCGTCGCCCTCGGGCAGGCGGTCGCGGGCGATCAGGCCGCGGCGGATCGCCAGCGCCGACAGGCCCAGCCCGGGCAGGCAGAGGATGTAGTCGTGATCGTTGTAGTTCCACTTCTTCGTCGCGGTCATCCGGTGCCAGGCGAGCAGGTCGCCCAGCCCGCCCAGGAAGAGGCCCGCGTCGCCGAGGGCCAGGGCCCGGACCATCCGGGCGACGTCGGCGTGGTCCGCGACCCTCTCGTCCCGCTTGCTCGGCCGGAGCCGCGCGAGCAGGTCCAGCGCCGCGTCCGCCTCGTCGGCGTAGAGGTGTCGAACGGCGTAGGCGACCCGCTGATCACTCGGCGTGCAGACCTCCGAGGAAGGGCCGAGATAGCTGGCATCGGGCGGGTCCAAGGCCAGGGCGGCGATCCGCTGTGCGAGGTCGAACTCGCCGGCCGCTAACGCCGCGGTGACGCCCCGGAAGTTGTCCCGGGAATTGCCCAGCGAGTAGTCCTTGCCCTGGGAGACCTGCCGGGGCCCATCGATGGCCCGGCTGGGGTCGGCCGGGTCGAGCGTGACGGCGAAGAGGGGGAAGGCGTCGTCGGTGCCTCGGAGCTGGGCGACGCGGAGGCTGGCCAGCGCGACGTAGGCCAGGCCGTCGCGGACCTGCTCCAGCGGTAGGCCCAGGGCGTAGGTCTCGACCCCGATGATCCAATATTCGTACTCGAGGCTGCTGTAGCGAGTCTGCTCAAGTCGGCCCGGCTCGTCGAAAATTCGAGTCAAAGAATCCTTTGCTCTAGGCCGTGTGGACAATATCTGGGCGACCTGCGTCGACCAGGCTACCGCAAGAGGATCATGATCGACGCCACATGAACGAATCCAAGGAAGTTGCGGGCCGTCTTCTCGTACCGCGTCGCG
>JAABUQ010004755.1_pt1 | contig 22735 bp, 19 predicted proteins | sample 5560001 | NCBI WGS metagenome assembly JAABUQ01 (sample SAMN10711888, study PRJNA513371) | rock metagenome | isolation source: Antarctica rocks | place: Antarctica: Victoria Land, Finger Mt nord | collected 2015-12-18 | reverse complement strand
ATATTGGCAAATTACGACTGACACAGACACTCTGCCTGAGAATTCTACTTGGTGGGTAATGACGCTCGTCCCTGGGATTAAATATAAGGAAGTTGGGAATCTGTATGGTTTAAGAAATTGGGTTGAGTACCGAGTGCAGTTGTCTCCCGCCGGGAACAGGCGGGAGAGTTTGCACTCGCTTAAACAAAGTAAAAATGAACTAGGATGGGCGGATTTTCGAGTAACTGATTACGCCCAAATCGAAAAGTGGTGGGAAATTGTAATGAGTGCTTATCTTTTAGTAAGTCTTCACGCCAAAGTTCTTAATCCTTCTAAAAATTTCAATAATGATGAAGTCATAGACTCGGCTGTGGATAAATTCTCTGCTCACGATTGGTGGGATTCAGGACAAGGCTGGAAAAATATTCTGAATAACTTACGCCTAGTTATCCAACCTTGGGTATTTTTTAATCTAATTAGACGCAAGGTTCGAAAGTGTTTCCAATTTCCCACTTATCCTTGGGATTTCCTCGACTGATTGCGCTAATGAATAAATTCCGAGGAGCAGTTCCAACACCTGTGCCAGACAAGGATTTCCGATTTTCCTCTGCCTAGAGTGATGAAAGAGCGCTATAGCAATCCTAAATCAGATCAAAACACAGCCTTACTAGAATAGGCCTACGATAGAAAGCCTGTTCCCAGGTGTTTGTAAATCAAATAGGATTGCTATAGTTTTGGTTGATGACAAGTCAAATGAGATTACTGCCATGACCGAACTGCTCAAGGTTTTATCACTCAATGGATGTATTATAACGATAGATGCAATGGGCTGTCAGCGGGAAATTGTTAAGCAGATAAGAGAGGGAGGAGGAGATTACGTTATTACATTAAAGAAGAATCAAGGTGGGTTATACGAGCGAGTAGAAGCACTATTTAAAGAAGCACTCACTCAGAAATATCAAGGATTTGAATTTAGCTCTACCCGTTTATCAGAGGAGGGGCATGGCCGAGAGGAGACGCTTGTATTGCATGATGTTAAGTGGGGTTCAGGCTCAAATAGACCCAGAAAGAAAATGGCTTGATTTGCAAAGTGTAGGCAGACAAGACGCCATGAGAGTAGTCGTAACCGTTCAGGGGGGGATCAAAAAAACGTCCAATATGAAATCACACGTAATCAGTACGAAAACCAGTCTAGATTGGATTTATACCGGATAATTGTGAGTAGTCAAAAGTGCTATACTGGTCTGCAAATTGTCTTTTAGACATTTTAGGTACGATATTTTGATGCGCATAAAACCCAAAGCTTTTGCTTAGCAAGGCTTTGACGTTTATGCGCATGATGTACCCCCCCGTGAACGGTTACGAGTAGTCAATGGTAAAACAACTATTAAGACTCGTTATTTTATCAGTAGTCTACCAAATGATGCTGAATTACTTGCCGACTCAATCCGGCAGCATTGGGGGGTAGAAAATTCTTTACACTGGGTATTGGATGTGGCGTTCCGTGAAGATGACAGTCGGATTAGAAAAGATAATGCACCGCAAAACTTTGCCGTGCTTCGCCACATAGCTGGGAATCTTTTACAGCAAGAGAAATCGGTAAAGACCGGAATTAAAAATAAACGACTAAAAGCTGGATGGGATAATAAGTACTTAGAAAAACTTCTATCTATATAAATACGTAAACTCCGGGATTGGCAAGAAATTAAACTCTACTATCTAAATTAGATTAGAGGGTTTAAACATGTTCGATTTTAGGATAATGTCGATGTACTAAAGGAGAAATAGAGTTCACGACCTCACCTAAGAGCGATTTTCAACTGCCACTAGAGCTTGGACAGCAGTTACCCTTCTTTTCAAGGCAATTTATCAAAGAACACTCGTTAAGATCACATTTTGTCGCTCATTAAGATGCGTTTGCCCTACCTTGTTTGCAGTTTCAGCCTTTTTTGTTTGCAGGTCGCTACAGTTAGCAGTCGAATACTTGATCTCACTCTGCTCCAGTATGAACTCTATTCAGCAGTAACTCATCACAGGATTTTTTCCAGTTGGGTAATTGCTATGACTGGAACTTCTGCTTCCGCTTCTTGAGCTTTGAGTCTTGCTTCTTGTGCCGAAAACTCGGCTAGCTGACCTTCAATCTGGTCACGGACAATCTGGCGATAGTCCAGGAAGTGTTCATTTTGGGCACAAACTGAAATGTAATGATCCCAAACTCCAGGGTTGTGCTTGAGCATACTGAATAGATGATGCCAAAACTGCCAACGGGTTTTGCGCTTCAAGCCCTGTCGCCAGCAGACAATCAACAGCGCTCGTAGCTCCGCCAGGCTGGGCATCTTAAAAGGGGCTTTCCCTTTAGGAGGAGCCATGATTAGAAAGTGACGATAGGTGCGCTCTAAAAACCGTTCGGCATCATACAGAGTACAGAATGCCTCGACATATTCTCTGGCAATCTCTTCTGGGGGTCGAGTGGGGATAAAGTTCATCAAGGCGAACTGGTTACCGTTGCCTCTGTCGCTGCGTAAGCGTCCCTCTTTGACTAAGCGATGCCAGAGGGCGGTATCAGGTAACGCCTGCAAGATCCCGAACATGGCAGTGGGAATTGCTGTTTGTTCCACAAACCGAATAATGCGCTCACCTGCTCCTGTTTTCTCCCCATCAAAGCCGATGATAAAGCCTGCCATCACCCGCAACCCTGCTTTGTTAATTGTTTTCACCGCTTCAACAAGAGAGCCCCGCGTATTTTGGAACTTTTTCGTCAGGGCGAGGCTTTCTTCATCTGGAGTCTCAATCCCTAAAAATACAGCGTTGAAATTACACTCCATCATTAAGTTTATCAGCTCTGGATCATTAGCCAGATCCACTGATGCTTCTGTATTAAAAGTAAAGGGGTACTGATGTTCACCTATCCAAATTTTCAACTCTTTCAAAAACAGTTTGACATTACGCTTGTTGCCAATAAAGTTGTCGTCCACCAGGAAGATACTGCGTCGCCAACCCAACTCGTAGAGAGTATCTAACTCGGCTAAAAGTTGGGCTGGGGTTTTAGTCCGAGGTTTACGACCATAGAGGACAATAATGTCGCAGAATTCGCACTGGAAGGGACACCCTCTGGAGAACTGCACCGACATGGAATCGTATGCGTCCAGCTCTAATAAATCAAACCGAGGGATAGGAGTTTGATTCAGGTCAGGTTTATCCCCGTTGGCGCGGAAAATGTCCTGAGCCTTGCCCTGCTCAATGGCTTTTACGAACATCGGTAGGGTAATCTCACCTTCATCCAAAATCAGGTAATCTGTTCCCGCTGTCTGGGCTGCTAATGGCACAGAAGTTGGATAAGGACCTCCCACTGCAACTCGCTTACCACGCCATTTGGCTTCACGGATCTGAGCCAGAAAGTCCTGCTTCTGGACAATCATGGCAGAAAGAATTACGATATCTGCCCATTCCCACTCGGCTTCGGTAACAGGACGAATGTTGCGGTCTACCAACTTGAACTCCCATTCTTGGGGCAAGATGGCAGCCACTGTCACCAATCCTAAAGGGGGCATTAGTACTTGGCGATTAATTAGTTTCAAAATCTTGTCAAAAGACCAGAACGTTTGAGGAAATTGAGGATAAACTAATAAAATTTGCATAATATCTAACCCCATTAAACCTGGCTTCTGCGACTGTAAAAGCGTTTTTGATGTATTTCTATCCTGTTAAAGAAGCTATCTATTTTTGACTGAAAGCTTGAAAATTTCGCCCACTTTAGCTCTGAAGACATCGCTCCCGCGTCTGTTTGGGTAATCTGTTGGTGCTGACGGATAGTCTGTTTGATGAGGCAAGTCCTTTTTGTCCAGAGGGCAAACGCATCTAAATTCTTGATGCCCTACACACTAAGGGTTCGATAAAATTATAAATACAAATCCGTTTAGGGCTGGAACCCTCTCCCCGTGGGCACTTCAAAAACGCTCTTCCATCGCTGAGTGTCAAACCGCTAATTTCAATCTCTGAAAGCTAATACTAGCAGATATTCCATCGCTTTGCAATTGGCCCGTAACACTCTGCTAATTATCAGCGTTCCTGACAATACCCCCCGATTGGGTCAGAACTTCCAGTTTACACCTGTTCGGACGAGCAGGGCATTCTTATTGTCGTAACTACCAGTTGTGAAAAGATCTATCTTAGGTCGTAAATAATATCGGACTCCTGCCCTACCGAGCAACTCGGCTCCTGACGCCTCTGGGATCAGGGGAAAGCTGCCCAAATCTCCTGTCGCCCTGGAATTGCCGCTCTTTGCGGAACCTGAGCGTGCAGAGGAAGTCGTATACAGAACCTCTGCGACCAGGTCAAACTTACGGTTAAGACGATATTCTCCGGCAGCGCCAAGTCGAATGTATTCTTCAAACGGACCCCAGACGGTTGACCGACAAAGGTATAGGTGATGTTGATGTGAAGCTCAAGGTGGCCGAGCTGCTTGCTGGCGATGAGATAGATGGTGCAATCAGTCTGTTGTGTGCCAATTAGGTTGTTCCTTGCAGTCGGAATCTTGACTTCACCAGCCACCGCGACCGCGGGTAGCCCCCCTTTTTCCTTCAAGACCAAGCCGAGGAGTGTCACTTCCAGATCCGCCTAGCCCGCTGGCATTACGGCCCTGGCTGGGAAGTATGGCGGTATAGAGTACGGGTTCCACCTTCAGCTCCAGGTTGTTGACCAGACCAATCTCAAATTCCACGGGGAGCGCGATTTCCTGCCCTTGTGTCGAGGTCTGGAACTCAAACGCTGTTCCTAGCTCGAACTTTCCTGGTGGGACCAGCCGGGCCGTTTCTGTCTCAAGGGCCAGGTCGGTCGGCACGGACCGGAGTAGAAGGTGCAACCAGGGTCAAAATTCCCACTAGGACGAGAAAGAAATGGAATTTGCTCATGAAGTTGTTTCTTTACTTAAGTTCGACGTAAATATCGGGAGCACAACATTTTAAACCCACCCAACCGTACCCTCAACTGGCATAATTGGTTTTTACTGCTTTTCTGACTACTAATTTAGATATCTAAAATACTTAGTCCACTTAAAGTAAGCTTTCCAATCTTTAACCTTCGAGCCTCGACGCTTATCAATGCGGAAACTAAAGTATAATTACATACAAAATCGGTAGTTATTATACCAGGTGACAGTTAAGGGTGCGGGGGAGGTGTTGTAGATGCGTCATCAATATCACTGAAACTCAAGCAAGTCAAGTAAATTGAAGACAAAACAACATATTTAGAACACTTATAAGCTAATTTCCAAAGCTTTAGCCCTTGCTTCTTCCATGGCTTCATAGATGGCTTGATCGATGGCTTCATCGATTGTTTGGAGAACCATATTGGAAACGTATATGCCGTCAAAACATGGGGGTATACAAGAGTTTTTATACTGCTCATATTGTTGCAGAATAACCTCTGACAAGCAGTCTTGGTATAGCGGTTGGAGTTCAGACATTTTAATTTTCCTCCCCAAATTACTTTGGACATAAATATCACAATTTGTGACTGCTGTGCTTGCCGTCGATTCAGTTTGTAGCAACAAGCCAGACGCTATAAGGTAAAATTTGTAACCAATAATAGCTTGTGTGCGCTCACCGTCGATTCATTTTGTCCTCAGCTAAAATTCGCCAAGGGATTCTGGCACTTGCTAGAAGATTGAGGGGCTTTTAGCAGTGGATACTGTTAGCACAGTCAATTAAGAGTGGCATCCAGCTTTACAAGGAACGTTTTCAGCTACGTTGATGTAAAGCTTCCAGCTCCTTGCGGACAATTCGCCAACAACATCTTTAACTACTCACACCCCAAACTTTAGTAGGCTAGGCGATGGCACTTCAGCTGGTGGCTGAGATTGCCCTATCGTTGAAGTGTTAGGCGTTTGTGACCCGTTACGAGATCAGCCCCCGCCAGTAGTGGACTGAACAAACAAATGCCTGGCATCTGGGGTAGGCTGGCTACCGTGAGCCTGATGAATAAGGGGCCCATAGAAGATATGAAGGTGTAGATTAGACTGTGCCAATGCTGGGAAACTGAGTAAAGCAGTAGCACCGGTTAATCCCACACAGCCGACCAGTTGTTTGAGTAAATTTTGGCTTTTTTGAGCTTTCATTGGTATCTTCTCACTATGGTACTGAGAGCATTGTAAGTTTTTAAGTCGGTTGGTAAAATCTAGACAAATTGTTAGGAAACAAGAAAAATGTCAAGCGAGAGCATATGCCTAAATATTGATTATACGTTTGTATTTGCTACAGTTGCTCTGCTGCTGGCTTGAGCTTTCCTAAAGTTTGATGTGCTCCTCATAGCTAGCACCAATTATAAGCTTGAAAAACAGCTATTTAGGCATCTAAGCTAACTGAAATCTCAATCGGGTTTGAGTTATAAAACTTTTAAGATAAATGAAAAAAATCCGCTTTACTGGTTTTATGCCTCACCTATGATTGATATATTACTGGCCAAATTTCTCGACGAAAGCGGCTGTCAGAATAATTTTCATTTAAGTTTTCTGAGAGTAAATATTTTTTGACTTGGGTAAATCAATTTAACTCTAGACAACAAAAGTCAAGAACTCGGAAAGATTTACGAAGCTGGAAAATTTTTGCGGCTACCAACTTAGAAAGTGTCAGCTCGGTTACTCTAATGGTAACTACTGCAGCTCTACCACAATTCTGACCCAGCCCTTTCAATTGGAGTTTTGAATAAGTGGCTTAGAAAATACGGATAATGGGCATGATAAATTGACTCAGCAGTCCGAACATGCTGAGAGCGGGTACATGTTAGATGATTTCAGCCTTTAAGCCATTGGTAACAAGTTAAAATTGTGCAGACTTTGTCAATACCTCTAAAGATAGAAATAACAGGTGATTTTGAAGAAATCGTGGTGTAATATTTGCAGTGATGGAAAATCATGTGAGACTCAATTGAGACAATAATTGAGCGATGTGACCAACAGTGAGCACCAGTCGAAAAACTAACCGGGACCACGCCAAAAAAAACCAAAGACCAATGGTGGAGGATGAGGTAATTGCGCAGCAACTAGAAGCATTAGTAACCCCAGCTATTACCGTGCAAGAAAACTACTACCGCCAACTAGGATTAAGGGATAGAATTCTCAATTTACCTTTTATGGTGGCGGCAGTATTGACTCTACTATGGCGAGATGTGGCTGGAGTCACAGAACTTACAAGGATGTTGGCAAGGGAAGGTTTTCTGTGGTGTAGTCCTCTGAATGTTAGTCAACAAGCGATATCCCAACGATTTTTGACATTTCCAGCAGAATTATTTGAGAAAGTTTTTAAAGATTTATTACCGAATTTAACAACAGCTTGGCATAGCAGAAATCAACGACCTCTGCCAGAAAGTATTCAGTTTACGATCAGCAAATTTTGCCAGATTTGGATAATAGATAGCTCAACTTTAGAGGCGTTATTCTGTAAACTGAACAGCTTGGAAAACGTTCCCACAGGACAATTAGCAGAAAAAATGGGGACACTCATAGATTTAATAACTAGACTCCCAATAGAAATTTGGTTTCAAGAAAACCCAAAAGCTTCTGATACAAAGCTTGAGGACAATATCTTGGATTTGGTTACAGCAAATACTTTACTTTTACTAGATAGAGGATTTTATCATTTTAGCTTTTGGTTGAGACTAATTGAACGAAATGTTCACTTTATTACTCGATTGAAAAAGGGAGCATTAATTAAAGTTGAGCAAGTATTTACTAACAGCTATGCTCTGCGAGACCGGAAGATACGTCTTGGTTCTGGGATCAAAAAAACTCCATTTATCACTTTACGTTTAATAGAAGTTCGTTCAAAGAATACCTGGCATTGCTACCTGACAAGTGTAATCTACCCAACTATTTTACCTCCCTACGTGGTAGTTGATTTATATCGACGACGCTGGCGGATTGAAGATGCTTTTAATACAGTAAAACGGCTCTTGGGGTTGAGTTATTTGTGGACTGGTTATCTTAATGGAATTCAATTACAGATTTGGGGAACTTGGTTATTTTATGCTGTATTAGTCGATTTAGGCGATGCTGTAGCCGATGAGCTTGCCCTACCCTTTGACCAAATTTATTTAGAGATGATCTATCGTGGTCTTTATCATTTTTGTGTTGCTCATCAAAAAGGTAAAGCTACCGACCCAGTTAAATATTTCGCTTCCCCAGAAAATCAAGATTTAGGTATTGTTAAACGGCAAAGGAAACCAAACGTTAAATTAATTGTTGCACCCTTTCCCGAAAAACAGCGAGGCTCTGAGGACTTTTTCTTTCAAGGTTATTCTAAAATCCCCTTGACAACTGCCTTATAGCCTTAACTTGTGACAAATGCCTTTAAGCAGGCTTTTGACTCTGCTGGAGCACTGATTTTTTCGGTTTAGGCGTAGTCTTTTTTACCACTGGGTAGCGAGTTCTCTTCTGGCGCGGCTGACCCTTGGGCCACCCCGGAGACTTTCCTCGGGGTTTGGGGTCAACAGCGGGAGTGCCAATCGCAGCTAAAATAGCTGGAAATCCCTGAGCCACTCGACAAGAGAGTTAAATTTGTGTGTTGCTTCTGCCAAGGAAGAGGATTATCCTTAACTATCTCACGAGCCAGCCATAACTGCCAACTGAGCAACGGCATGAGGTCGCTCCAACGTTCAGCTAGCTCGGTTGTACTGAAGTTAGGCAGTGTCCAATGAAACCTCTGTTTGGCTAGTCGATTCCAATGGTCAACGGCGAATCTTCGTAAGTAGCATCGCCATATCTGCTCCTCTGAAGGCATTGACTCACCCAGCCAACCCAGCCACATCGGCTTGGGGGAGCGCTGGCTCGCATGCTTGCCGGTCACGGTAATCCGTAGCACTTGCAGGGGATGAACCTTTCTCGGCGCGGAAGTGCAACCCCAGCCAGTGCTGAATCTGCACCGTTCCCCACTTCGGGTCTTCTATCTCTAATGTCGCAATAGGTTCTCCCCAAGTGCTCTTGTCAGCCAGTTTAAATTTATCACCATGAACTTTTGGCCGTCCTTTACAGGGCAAACGCATCTAAAATTAATAAAACTAAATGGACAAAAAGTCTAGTTAATGCATCAAACGCAAGAATAAGCTTTTCCGTTAATCTGATTTTTTCCTCCGTAGACGGAAGGTAAAAATTATTAGAAGAATAATTCTCAATAAAAAAGCTTAATGCAAAAAAATAGGATTTTATTGAGAACTAAGCCTTTTTATTGACAAGGTGCGTTCGCCCTGCCGTCCTTTACCTGAGTAAAGCGGTGGAGCACCCCATAAGCACATGTTCGAGCGCAGTCGTAACAACAGGTCAGCTTCAATCCCCGCTGTTTGCTTGACGAACGAAGCGTTGCCGTATTCGCTGTCGTATACAGCTATTGGTCGCACTGCCAATTGCTTGCAGACCTGCTTCAGTTGGAAAGCCGCTCGGCTTAGGGGAGTCTCAAAACTCGTTATCCGCTCATGTCTTAGGGGTAAGGCCCAACTTCCCTGGGCCTCAGGTATCCAGGCAATGGTACTGAACCCGTGCCCCACAGCAATTGGCTTGTTGCCTGCTATCTGTGTCGGTTGATGTTCAATCGTTCGGTCTTTTAGTGTACGAGCTTCTGGTCGCGGCCAAGCCGTATGGTCTCCTGCCAACAGGGGGCGTTCCTCACTCCCCACCTGTTCAATGCAAAGCTTCATCAGTTTCCGTCTTTGCGGCCTGCTGTTGCGCAACCCAGCATACAGACTCGACCACGCTCGTCGAAACACTGGTGACAGTGACAATTCGACAAATGAATTGACTCGTGGACTTGTCAGCACTGCATCCATCAGGTCAAAGATGGCATCTTTCCCTTTGCCTAAAAAGGTGTAGGCGGATTGACGAAACTGCTTAAGTTTGTCGAAAATCATCTCGGTAGATTTGAGAAGTGTGATTTTCTCATCATCTACCCATCGGCAGCCTGTGAGCCTTTCACGCTGCCTTTCTTGGATTTTTAGTCAAAACTCCAATGTACAACATGAGCAGATGAAGCTTTAGCCTAGCGTGACACCCTTTCAGTAGTGTTGTGTTATTAAACTTGCTCTATCGGCAGGCATTACTATATTGTATTGAGCAAAATCGAAATACATAATGTCTAAATTTAACGTTAATTCCGGTCAGCCATTAGGGTTTATAACACAAGGCTCCCTGAGTGAGGGACTAGAAGTACGATTACATCCAGATGTCTCGGTAGAAGATATGCGGGTGGGCAAGTTCCTGATTGTAGAGGGAGTGCGCTCGCGCTTCTTCTGCATGCTCACTGACGTGACGCTTGGAACGTCTAGCCTCCGAATTGTGGCCAATCCTCCTGTTGCTGATGACGACTTCTTGCGAGAAGTGCTCGGTGGTAGCAGTACCTTTGGCACCATTGCCCTGACCCCAATGTTGATGTTTACCCCATCAGAATTGAGAAGTGAAAAGCAAGATTTCAGTCGTCAGGACTTAGAAAAATCCCTGAATGGGCAAAGCTTGTTGGCATCGTTTCAACCGCAAAGCAGCAGCGACATGGAACTGCTGCCGGTGAAGACGATTCCCAGCCACTTCAGCCAGGTCAAAGATGCGAGCGTTGGGGACTTCCGGGCCGTATTTGGTTGGGAGGACGACCCCCACCGGCGCAACTTCGCCATCGGTCAACCACTCGACATGGACGTGCCAATCTGCATCGATTTAGACCGATTTGTGGAACGCAGTAATGGGGTGTTTGGTAAATCGGGGACGGGAAAATCCTTTCTCACTAGGCTACTGCTGTCGGGTATCATCCGAAAACAAGCGGCGGTCAACCTAATTTTTGATATGCACTCCGAGTATGGCTGGGAAGCCACCTGTGAAGGTAAACTGTTTAGCACAGTTAAAGGTTTGCGACAGTTGTTTCCGGGGCAAGTGCAAATCTATACCCTCGACCCCAACTCTACCAAGCGGCGAGGAGTGCGAGATGCCCAAGAACTTTATCTAGCCTACGACCAGCTGGAAGTTGAAGATATTATGCTCGTCCGTAATGAGTTAAATCTCTCCGAGGCCAGCCTGGAGAATGCCATCATTCTACGCAACGAGTTCGGTCGCTCTTGGATTACCCAACTGTTGACGATGAGCAATGAGGAAATTGATGAATTTTGTGAGTCCAAGCGGGGTAACAAGTCTTCTATCATGGCGCTGCAACGTAAGCTGATGCGCTTAGAGGACTTGCCATATATGCGCTCTAGTTGTCCGCACAACTATGTGGAGCAGATTTTAGAGTCATTGTCTGCCGGGAAGCATGTGGTGATTGAGTTCGGTTCGCAGTCCAACATGCTCTCTTATATGCTGGCAACAAATCTGATTTCTCGGAGGATACATCGCTCTTATGTCCGTAAGTCGGAGAAATTTCTCCAGACGAAGAATCCAAGCGATCGCCCTCAGCCGTTGGTGATAACCATTGAAGAAGCCCACAGATTCCTCGATCCATCTACCGTTAGTCAAACCATCTTCGGGATCATTGCTCGTGAGATGCGTAAATATTTCGTCACCCTGTTGGTGGTAGATCAGCGCCCATCAGGAATTGATAATGAAGTCATGTCTCAGATTGGCACCCGGATTACCGCTTTACTCAACGACGATAAAGACATTGAAGCAATCTTCACCGGGGTCTCTGGCGGTCAGAATCTGCGCTCCGTCCTCGCTAAGCTGGACTCTAAGCAACAGGCTTTGATCTTAGGCCACGCGGTTCCTATGCCAGTTGTTGTGCAGACGCGGCCCTACGATGAAAAATTCTACGCTGAAATTGGGGATGTAGCCTGGGAGGAGAAGTCGGATGACGAAGTTTTCGCCGCCGCTGAATTGGCCAAAGCTGACCTGGGGTTCTAGTAACGGTCGTGCGCGATGATTGTGCTGATGAGTGTACCGTTGCCTCTAGCTGTGAAAGCAGGCTTGATAGAGCTTGATTAATTATCGCACTACTTTTCACAACTCTAATGAAAGCTGTACATAATTTAGCTCTAGCTCGCCTCCTGATAAATTAGAAATCGATAGCCCCAGTAATCTAACTTGCTTATCGTCTACATTCGTGCTCGATAATAATTTTTGGGCTAAATTTATAATTATATTCACATCTTGAATTAGATGATTTACTGTTATACTTCTAGTACATTGCTGAAAATCAGCATACTTAATTTTCAATGTTAGCGTCCGTCCATAAGTTCGATTTTTGTCTAGGCGTTGCTTTAGGGTTTGAGCAAGATTCTCTAATTCTAGTTTGATTGAGTCGAGATGGTCTAAGTCTCTTTCAAAGGTAGTTTCAGCTCCAATAGACTTCCGAATTCTATTAGGGTTGACCTCCCTATCATCTTGGGCTCTTGCCATTTTATAATACAGTTGCCCAGTTTTACCAAACTGATTCATTAGCTCAGCCAATGACCATTTTTTTAAATCCGCTCCGACTCGAATCCCTAGACTATTCATTTTAGCCGCAGTTACCTTGCCAATCCCGTAAAACTTCTCAATCGGTAGTTGTTCTACAAAATCGAGCGCCAACTCAGGAGGAATCAAAAATATACCATCAGGCTTATTGATGTCAGAGGCTACCTTCGCTAAAAATTTATTGACAGATATTCCAGCCGAAGCTGTTAACCTTGTCTCTTCAAGTATGCTGTTCTTGATTTCTTCCGCTATCCAAGTCGCAGAAGGGATATTCTTTTTATTTTCAGTTACATCTAAGTAAGCTTCATCTAATGCTAAAGGCTCTACTAAGTCAGTATATCTGTAAAATATCTCCCTAAGCTGCTGGGAAACTTCTTTGTACACCTCAAACCTTGGGCGAACAAAAATCAGTTCTTTACACTTTTGGTAAGCAGTTCGAGCAGACATTGCCGAATGAATTCCATATATTCTGGCTTCATAACTTGCAGCGGCAACTACACCCCGTTTTTCTGGAGAGCCACCGACGACCAATGGTTTCCCCCGGTATCTTGGCTCATCTCTCTGCTCAACCGAGGCGTAAAAAGCATCCATATCCACATGGATTATTTTCTTGAGAGCACCCATATTGCCAAATAGTTTTTTAGCAGCGGCACAACTATTCTTGAGCAGTTCCTCTCAACAATCCTTTTGAGCACACCACTCAAAGGCTTATTATAGAACAAGCGTACTAATAAGGTAGGCATCCAACATGCTTGCTGAGGTTGGAGAGAAATTATGGGAGATCTAGCTAACCAACAGCACATTGAAACCATACAGGGGGTAGTGGAGCGGCTAACTTTCCACTCTCCAGAGTCCGGTTACAGTGTGGCACGACTGAAGCGCCCTGGGGAACAAGACTTAACCACCATTGTCGGCAGCTTCCCCAACATCCAGCCGGGGCAGACCTTGAAGTTGGTTGGATTCTGGCGTGATCACCCCAAGTTTGGCCCCCAGTTTCAAGTTACCCAATACGAGGAGACAAAGCCCGCCACCCTGACAGGAATAGAAAAGTACCTCGGCAGCGGCTTGATCAAAGGTGTGGGTCCAGTAACAGCCAAGCGGATTGTAAAGCACTTCGGATTGGATACTCTTGAGATCATCGAAACCCAAATTGACCGCCTAATTGAAGTACCTGGCATTGCCAAAAAGCGGGTGAAGATGATTCAGACCGCCTGGGAGACTCAACGGGCAATCAAAGAAGTCATGATATTTCTCCAGGAGCACGGTGTTTCGACTACGTATAGCGTCAAAATTTACAAACAATACGGTGATGACGCGATCGCCGTCGTCACGGATAACCCGTACCAGCTGGCGACCGACATCTACGGCATCGGCTTCGTAACCGCTGACGCGATCGCCCGTAATTTAGGGGTGCCACCCGGCAGTGAGTTCAGATACCGTGCTGGTATTTTTCATGTGTTGGGAGAAGCAGGAGAAGACGGGCATTGTTTCTTGCCCCAACAGGAATTAGTGGAGCAGGTAGTGCAGCGTTTGGCGCTCCCAGATCATACTCCTCAGTCACAGACCGTTGCAGAGATTACGTCTCAGATGGGTCAGGTACATTTGGGCCACAGAGATCAGATAGTTATCCAACCCCATCCAGAACATCAATCCATCTGTTATCAGCCATCTTTTTTCCAAAGCGAACAGAAGTTGGCTGTTCAGATGTCTGAGCTATTGAGTGCTAGAATTACAGTAGACGAGGCCAGAGTTAATGTCTGGATTGACCGCTACACTGCTGCTACCGGCATGCAGCTTTCTCCCCAGCAGCGGCAAGCTGTCGAGATGGCAGCGAGGGAGCATGTGCTCATAATTACCGGCGGCCCTGGTGTTGGAAAAACTTTTGTGACGAGAACAATCGTCGCTCTCTGGAAAGCAATGGGGAAATCAATTGCCCTAGCTTCACCGACCGGACGAGCAGCACAGCGTTTGAGCGAGATGACCGGGAAGGAAGCGAAAACAATTCATCGCCTCTTAGAGTTCGACCCTCGGTCAATGAGTTTCCAGCGTAACAGTGAGAATCCCATCCCAGCTACTGCTTTAGTCGTGGACGAAGCTTCTATGATTGATCTGTTCTTGGGTCACTCACTTCTAAAAGCGGTTGGAATGAACACACAGTTGCTGCTGGTTGGAGACATAGATCAACTCCCGTCCGTTGGACCAGGAAATGTGCTGCGTGACTTGATTGCATCTGAGCGAGTGCCGGTGGTACGCCTGACCCAAGTCTTCCGGCAAGCGGCTAGTAGCATGATCATCAGCAATGCCCACCGGATAAACATTGGTGAGTATCCGGTGCTAGAACCTGTTTCTCCTACTCCACGTACCGATTGCCTCTGGTGGGGAGCGCCAGAACCAGAACACGGAGTCCAAGCGATTCAGGAGCTGGTTGCTGATTTCATCCCTAAATGGGGTTTTGAACCGGCACGCGATTTACAGGTTTTGTGTCCGATGACGCGGGGTATAGTCGGCACTCGCAACCTTAATACTGTGTTGCAACAGCTCATTAATCCACCGACACCTGATAAGGCTGAGATTGTTAGAGGCGGTTTAACTCTGCGCGTCGGCGATCGCGTTATTCAGCAAAAAAATGATCACAACCGAGAAATTTTTAACGGTGATCTGGGTGTAATTGCTGCTATCGACTTAGAGGAGCAGGAAGTTACTGTGCGATTTGCTGAGCGGCTGGTTAACTATGACTATGCTGACATGAATGAAATTACTCTAGCATGGTCGGTTAGTGTGCATAAAGCACAGGGCTCTGAATATCCTGTGGTGGTTCTGCCGCTCTACATGCAACATTATATGATGTTATCGCGCAACCTACTTTACACTGGTATAACCAGAGCCAAGCAGTTGGCTATTCTAGTTGGGCCTAAAAAGGCGATTGGATTAGCAGTTAGGCAGGTGAAAGACCAGCAGCGATACACGCTACTGAGAGAGCGCTTAATGTTGGCCTCATCTGGTAAATAAAGCGCAATTGTTCGTTAAAAAACCGCTAGTTAGTGAGCTAGAATCGTTCTCCATTAGTGTCCTTGAGCCTGATGATTCCATGAACAAAGCTGAACTGATTGCAGCCATAGCAGAAAGAGCGAAAGTCACCCAAAAGGAAGTTGATGCGATTCTCAGTGCCACTGTTGATACCATCGTCGAAGCCGTTTCATCTGGCGACAAGGTAACGTTAGTCGGTTTCGGTTCTTTTGAGAGTAGGGAACGTCAGTCACGAGCAGGCCGCAATCCGAGAACTGGTGCTCCTGTTATAATCCCGGCGACAAAAGTGCCTGGGTTCTCGGCAGGTAAGCTCTTTAAAGACAAGGTAAAACCTACGACTTAAAAAATCGCTCCGTGACCGAAGAGGCAGAGGGGCAGGGGAGCAGAGGGGCAGAGGGGAAAAAAGAAATACCCTCTGCCACTTTCTTACAAGCACCTTTATTTATTTATGGAGAAGATAAAATATTTGTTTCGAGACACGTAGTGCAAAGAAACAATTTTGGTTCGTCTTTCAAGAAGAGAGGATTTATCTATGGGGTTTCCCCTCTGCTCCTCTGCCCTTCTCTCCCTCTCTCTCCTTCACACAGTTTTTCTTAGCCTATAATGCTCAACCTTTTATAATTATATAAGGTTGAGCACTTTATAATTCAATAAATATGTCTGACCGGCTTCCTATCTGGCTGGATCTCATTTTACAGAAGAGTGAATTAACACATGTAAGCGATCCACAAGAATATGGAATACCTATATTTGAGTATATTTTGCCAAATATTATTTTTCCTGATTTATATTTATCAGAGTCAATTGAAATCTCAATTCAATTAAGAATTGATCTTCAGGAATATAGCCTCATGCTTTGGCATAAGGAATATGCTTTAGACCTAGACGGTACAGCTAGAGCGAGGATATGCAGGCGCTGGAAACCACTCAGCGACACTTACACTGATTTCTGGAACGAACTTCGTCATCTCAGTACTTTAGCGTTGCAGGTGTGGAAACCTGAAGGGGTTACAATGAACCCAGACATTATGGTCGAGCCGTGTATTGAATAGTCTGTGGTGCGCCTAAAATAACCTAGTTGCCTAAAGGACTCTTGAGATAGTAAGGCAGGGTCTAGACACAAAGAATAAGCTATGTGTGACTCTAGATTATCCATAAGACCCTGCCTTACTATCTCTAGATAACATCTCTAGGCTCGACCATAATGTCGGAGTTTTTCGTCGGGGATTAGAAGAAGGTGTGAAATCCAGACTTTCCTAAGCTCCTTGTAATACCATTTTAGAAAATTATTTAACAGTGGCTTTAGGAGCAATACTTCTATTTTATTGACCCATCAATCAACAGGCCGCTTCAGATTGAATGATGCCAAGCACGCTAAAATAAATCTATGATTTTTGTTGGGAATACAATAGTTTAAATTCAATAACAATGATGAAGTTAACATTAAGTAACTGTCCAAATTGCAATGGGGCCTTGCGCGAATTGATTATACATTCCAGCCGGCATTACAGTCGCATTGAGTGTACCGAGTGTGAGCGCTTCATTCGCTGGGGTAGAAGTCCATCAAGACTGGTAAAGCAACAGGTTTTAGAGCATAAAATTAATTGGCTGGCGGCTAGAACATCTCTAAATGAATGGGAAGCTAGTTTCATTACTTCAGTTACTCAGCAGATTGACAACAGGAAAAACTTGAGTCCGAAGCAAACTGAATGGGTAGAAAGACTCTACCAAAAGTACTCAAAAAGCTCGAAAAGCTTAACATGATTTTCAATTGCCTGCAATACTCAGCTCAATCTAGAAATCAACATGGACGCACCGTAGAGCTAGCAAGTATTTTGGCTATGGCACAGCATTTAAGTTCAACCGCGATCTTCGGCAACTTGCCCATGTAGCACAAGCGATCGCATCTATAATTCAATCGACAACTTTCTTCGAGTAGCCACCCCTGATTAAGTGGAGAGACATTATGCCCTCGCCAAATGCAAGAAACCAACAGCAATCCACCGGCGTTGCTTTACCAATCAATTTGGTTCACGAAACCATCGATTATCTGGAATCCCACGGCGATCCGAAGGCTGTGATGCTAAAACAACATTTTTTGCACTGGCTAGCAATGTCAGGACAGCCCAGAAGAATCGGTCAGCGTCCTATGAAAGGTTAAGGAGAACACGGACTGGTGCTGACGACTGTTTAGCTTTACGTATAATTAGGAGAAGGGAACACGTTATTTTAACAGGTGATGACCCTCGACCATCAATATCCCCCAACCCCCGAACAGCATTATTTCTCTCGCTACAGCCAACTGGTGCAGCATCGGATTATCGAGGGACACACCAAACTTTTTGACCACCAAAGAACAGCTCTGCTCAAACTCTGGGAGAAAGCGGCAAGGGGAGAACTGGACCCAGCTAGACGCACTCCCAACAGTGGAGCTGGCTATATTCTAGCCGGGGTTGGATGTGGCAAAACCGTAATCATCAGCTGTCTGCCATACATTTTGGGCGAATATATGGCAGGTAAGCAGGCGATTGTGGTGGTGGATAATTGCACGCTGCGATCGCGTATTCTACAAGATTTTCCAACCGACTCCCGCCACTGCCCGATCTACGACCAATGGCCAATATATTCTCTGGGGGTATTGCCAGATGGGGTTCCTCCACCTCAGATTGCCGAGTTGAGGGCTGAGGAATTTCGGTCTTATGCCTTTAGTCTCGATTCGGCAGATATTCTAGTTGTCAATCGCCAATTTCTCCTAAACCTGGTTAATCGGGGTGATCTCAATCCAGCCAATGTCGGGTTAATTCTAATTGACGAGGCTCACCATGCCTCCGCCAATTCCTACAGGAGCGTAATTAACTATTTTTCCGATAGCTTGCTTTGTTTTTTCACCGGCTCCCGCTTCCGTTCCGACCATCTGCCAATTCCTCATATCCGCTACAGCTCCATTGAAGATGAAACTGAGAGTGGGCAGTTAGTAACCAGGTATACTCCAATAGCAGATTTTGAGTTTAGCGTCCAGCAAGCATGGAAACTAAACCCAACCCCAATCAAGCGCCTGGTCTACCAAGAGGCGGTGAGTAAGGCTTTCGTGGTCGAGGAAGAAGGTGGGCGGGAAGTCGAATATAGTCCCGAAGCTTTTTTTATCAAAGCCGAGTCTGACCGGGAATGGTTTAGAAAAATCCTACTTGCGGATATTTTTTGTCTGCCGGTGCTGGCTAAGGCGGTCGAAGTTCTCGCGCTCAAACGCCAGGGAGGAAAGCCTCATGCGATGATTGCGCGGAGTTTAAACATTCCGCACGCCCACCGGCTCTACCAGTTGCTGTCAACTTTTCCGCTTCTAGAAGGGCGCGTCGGACTGGTTCACAGTGATCGGGAAGGCTTTGATCTAGCTGGGAGGCCATCTGAAACCTACAAGCGTTTTTTCAGTGGCGAGTATATAGCTTTAGTCCACTGCGGCATGGTGAGTGAAGGGTTTTCGCACCCCTGGGCTTCGGTTTCTGTCTGTTTAGGGGTAATGCGAAGTCTTACTGTAGCCGAACAGGAGTTTGGTCGCATTATTCGTAGAGTCCCAGGACCAGACCCAGGCCATTTCCCTGATATCGCCCACGACAACTGGGGTGTGGTAGTCAGTCACGAGGCTCTAAAAATCGGCGATATTTTCCAGCAATTTCTTGACGGGATGCCGACGGCTCCCTTGACCGGCTACTGGGATGGGGATGATGGGGAATGGTCAGCGCCCAAAAATGTCCCCAAGCCAGAATTGGTTAGGGGATATTCGGCAGGCGAAACCACTATCACCTTGAGCGACGCCAGCAGCCTGGAAGCGGGGGACTTGATTGTCCTGTGTACGCCACAGATTGAAGAAACGGTAGTCAGGGATATCTCCCCGAAGTTTGATTTGGCGGCAGAACTGCGCTCTACAGGACACTTGACAACTGAACCGGGAGTAGAGGATAGCAATTCTTCACAAATGCAGGAATTCCTGCCAGAGGCTGTGATTCAGAACGGCGCTAATGGTTCACAATCGGCGCTTAGTTTTACCCCAATGGTACAACCGGAGCCGCTCAAATCCGTCCAAGACCGTGCCTGTGATCTGATTGCCGAACGGATGAAAGAACTGAGGACGACTCAAGTTGTCAGTGTTCGGATTGAGGCGGTGCTGGATGAAAAAACCGTGCAAATCTCTCCCGCCTGGATTGACTTGCCGGTGGGAACCGATTTGGTGAAGAAGCCTGTTCGCCGCGATCGCATTGAATCTAAAGCCAACTTTGTTTCCCACGTCGGGCTGGATTGGTTGGTTTTGTATGAAGGCGAGTTGATCAAGTACAGCGAATACAGAAAAAAGGCGGTTTTAAAGAGTAAGGGACTCGATATTGATCGAGCCGGGCGAATAGTTACCGATGGCGGAGCGCGGCTTGCTGATGTCATGCCACCAGGCACCTATGAATTTTTCCTCAAAGGTTTGGAGTCGGAAATAGCTACGGCTGAAGTCCCCATACAAAACCCAGCCGTGTCTTGTCGGCCCGATGAAGTAAAGAAAAGCCAACAAGCGGAGTATGGGCAGAAAGTCCGGTCATTGGTGTTCGAGTTGCTCCGAGAACCAGGATTGATTAGAGATGGCGGTAATGGTTGCAGTTTGGTAGCTCATCCTGTGCCATCACTTGTCAGCGTGTGGCAGCAGGTGTCACTAGATGGTGTGGAACAAGATGATAATAATCCCGGAGATTACCGATTTCGGAATAATTCGGAGTTGCTGCACAAAGCCGTGTTCGCCTCTATCAAACTTATCACGGGCAAAAAGTGGGCTGAACATTCTGGGGCAGATGAGTACGAGCAAGCTTACCGTTGCGGAGTTGAATATATTCGCTCCCTAAGAATAGAAATCATGGCAAGTGGACGATAGTAAGACATAGGACTTGAGTGATATAATCAAAAATTAAATCTATTCCTTTTTGCTCCTGAGTGATGCCTAGACAGAAGAAAACTGAGCCCAAACAGATAACACCTGAGCCTGAACAGAAAAAGACTGAGCCCAAACAGAAACTAGTAAAACCGCTAGTAGGGAAAGAACTCCTTCATAAGGTGAAAGAGCTAGAAACACTCAACAAATCAGAAAAAGCTAAGAAGTGCGGCTACTACACCGTCAACAAAAACGGTCTAGGGCGCATCAATATGAACCAGTTCCTTCAGGCGCTGATTGAAGCTGATGGAATTGATTTAGACGGACACTCAGGAGGGGATGGGGGTGGCGGCCGCAGTGCTAGCTATCGGGTAAAAGTTCACTCCAGCGGTCAGTTAATCATCGGAGCAGCTTATACCAAGCAGCTTGAACTTCAGCCAGGGGACGAGTTTGACTTGATTTTAGGACGAAAGCACATTCGTCTGAAGCAGATCGAGGCGCCAGAAGAAGGCTAAACTGCAACCGCCCTCGCTTCTTAAAGATCAAGCTCTAGCTCTCTAAAACAAAAGCTAGATTGAACAAAGGAAACCGAGTTCAAAGGGAAATGCCTATGTTGCAAGTTTTACATCCGATTGAGCAGACTGACCCGCCTTCATCGCCGCTCAAGACGATGCCTTAGATGTATGATCTGCCGAGCGTCGCACCCTCTGGACACTGGTTTGCGGAAGAGAATTTCATATATGGCAACCGCAATTATTGACATAAAGGTTGTCAGCCACCCACCTACCCACCAGACCAGGTGTTTGTTGCCAGTGACTTGAATCTCTACTACGACCCTAATCACCTCCAATGGCACAAGCGCCCAGATTGGGCAAGTCGTCGCTGGGGTGCCACGCTTGTATGACCACAAAGAACTGCGCCTGAGCTACGTGATGGACCCTCAAATCTATGGGCTTAATGAGACCTTACCCCCTATTAATTTCGTACCCCTCCTGAACATTTACAGTTGACAAGACCTAAACAAGTCGGTACATTGATAAATTCTTAGGGAGATAATATCACTTGGATCAGATTACCTGAGGAAGTCGCATGAAGAAAAACGAACCTGTCTCTCATATTGCCAGTTCGGCTTTAGTCACAGTACAAGTTGGGCAAAAGCTCAGCGATGTGAGAAAGCTCTTGCAGGCAAATCCGATTCACCATATTCCGGTAGTCAATGGCAAAAAGCTAGTTGGGCTGCTGAGTACACTTGATTTAGCAACCCTCAGTCTTTCAGAGTTTGGGGCTGATGAACATTCATCTGACGCGGTTCTCGATCACCAGTTTTTAATCGAGAAAGTCATGTCGAAAAATCTCATCACCGTGAAGCCGACCGCTCCGATTCGGCAAGTCGCTGAGATGCTAGCCACAGGTGATTTCCATGCGGTTCCGGTTGTTGATGATGAAGGGGATTTGAAAGGACTAGTAACTAGTACGGATCTGATCAGATATTTTCTTGAACAGTACTAACTTTAGGCTCTCGCTTGCTTGGAAGTCAATCCGAAGAATTAGTCCTGACTTGCGCCGAAAGTCTGGGAACCGGAGCTGAAGTTAGAGTTGGGATTGTGGTCGGGGGAGTACCGCAGTATCCCTCGGCTGTGGCTGCGATGGTACGACCCTAAGGGTGATTGGGTGCTGACGGAGGCGGAAGAAGAGCGGTTACAAAGACTCTTGACATTATTGGACAACCCTTAACAACATGCTTTTCTATAGGTGCCGACAGATATCCTAGACGAGGGTTGTCCAATAATGTCCAGGTTTCGCTCGGGGCAACGGGCGGAGCAATCTGAGCAGCGCTTAGAAATTGAGCGACAACGGGCGGACGAGGAACGACAACGGACTGAAATTGAGCGTGCTCGTGCCGAGCAATCTGAACAGCGCCTAGAAATTGAGCGGCAGCGGATGGAGCAGACACAGCAGCAGCTTGAAATTGAACGCCAGAAAGCTGAAAAGAGCCCAACAGCAACTAGAGACTGAGCGACGCCAGCGAGAGGAACTGATTGCCAGATTACAAGCGCGAGGAATTGACCCTAATTCTCTATAGCCATGCCTTGAGCCACCGATGCTTTACAGGTTTCTCTTTCTTTTGAGCCCCGGTTTCAGGGAGGGAGAGCGGATTATAGAAAACACCGGGGGGATTTCCCTTGCTAAAAAATTAGTTCGTGCCTAAAATAAAAAGTAATGAATACTACATGGAGAGCGTAAAAGCCCGCCAATGCCCACCTCCGCCAGTCCGCCAGCCCGTATCGGGTTTGACTACGCCAATCTAGACGCCGAAACCACCCAGTTTGTCCAACAGCAGACTGGTGAAATTCGTGTGCTGATGAAGCGGACGGCTCAGGGCATCGTTGAAATTGGCCAAAGACTCATTGAAG
>JAABUQ010004754.1_pt1 | contig 22741 bp, 1 predicted proteins | sample 5560001 | NCBI WGS metagenome assembly JAABUQ01 (sample SAMN10711888, study PRJNA513371) | rock metagenome | isolation source: Antarctica rocks | place: Antarctica: Victoria Land, Finger Mt nord | collected 2015-12-18 | reverse complement strand
CTAACCCTAACCCTAACCCTAACCCTAACCCTAACCCTAACCCTAACCCTAACCCTAACCCTAACCCTAACCCTAACCCTAACCCTAACCCTAACCCTGAATATTTAAGAATTGCTTAGCGGCGATCGCAAGAATTATCAATATTCTCAACTTCTTATATATTTAATAACTTTTTTTCTATATATTTATTTATAGTTATTAAACTAGATCTAAAAAGCGCTCGCTTAGCTCTATATAAATAATTATATAAACTATAAAAACGGGTAAGTAGTTTTTATTAGTAGTCGACTTAAAGTTTTAAAAGAAATCGACTTACTTTTGCTAGGCTCGCGCTAAGTATTTGTATAGTATTTTAAAAGAAGTCGAGTCGACTTCTTTTAAGGATTAGTTATAGGCCTAGGATAAAGCTTGAATATTTAAGAATTACTTAACGATAATTATAAGAATTATTAATATTTTCAATTTTTTATATATTTAATAACTTTCTTTTTATATATTTATTTATAATTATTAAACCGGTTCTAAAAAGCGCTTATTTAACTTTATATAAATAATTATATTAAATATAAAATCGGATAAGTACTTTTTATTAATTATAAACTCGAAGTTTTAAAAGCTGCAGATTATAATTTGTTAAACTCGTATTAAATTTTATATAAAGTTTTAAAAATCTTAAATTATAAAGCCTTTAAAGATTAATAATAGAATCTTTATTTATTCTAATCGCGCTTTTTTACTTTATAAAGAAAATATTATAAGTAATTTGTATTATATTTAATTAGATAATTTTTACTGCTTATTAATTAATAAGGTCTTAAACCTTTATTAAATATATAATAACGAAAGCTTTCAAAGATAATATATATTTTGTTAATTATAATTTAAGTCTCGAATATCTTTAAGGTATTTAGCCGGCTTATATTATAATATAGAAACAATTGCTCTATTTTATATTTTATATTTATTTTATCAAAGTTTATCTTTTCTGCTTTTAATAATCCCCTTTAGAAATATAAGAGATTAGGGAAATAAAGAAATAAGCAAAAGGACTAATTAAACTAACGGATACCCTAAAGAATATATAAATTCGGAATTAATATAAGATATTTATTAAGGCAGTTTGGATAGTTTAAACAAAATTTTGTTTAAAACAAAAAATAATAAATTTGACTTATATATTAATTATTTATAATCTGAATAGCAATATATCCGAAATTTATATTTAAAATAATTATTATTATTTACCGCTAAGGCGATTAATCGGTTCTTATAATATCTCGGTAATACCGCCGTATTACTTAATATAAAATATTTTGATAATTTTTTTTATAATATTTAATATCGACCCTTAAATTAATAAGTTTTATACTATACCGGCGATACTACCCTATTTCCCGCTATTTATTAAAGGGGCCTATTTAATCGTTATTTAAATATCAATTAAATAGGGGGAATCTAAGTTAAAAAGGAGTATTTTTATAATCTTAAAAAGAATCCAGAAGAAGTATTTATTATATATATATAAAATATTAATAATATAAGTATTACGGCTCTTCAAATACGCTTACGTAATTACTAAAAGGCAAACCTTATAATTAGGTATAATATTAGGGTCGATCTATTTCAAACTTAAAAAGAGGCCTGAGTTATCAAATAATTAATATCTTAAACTCTTATATTAATTTAATTATATAATAATTTCTATATATAATATTAATAATTCCTATTAAAAAATAATTTGGAAAATAAAGTAATTATATATATTTTATATATAGTATTAATAGTATTAAATAGAGAAATAAATCTGAATTAACGATAGATAAAGAATTTAATAACTTTTTAAATTTATATTATTAAGATAAATAATTATTATCCTAGGATTTATATTATCTGTAAATAATATCGGCCTTATTTAGGATATATAATCGATATTATCCGCGAATAATATAAACTTTACTTAAAGTTTATAGTTAATATAATTTTATATAATTAAAATTATAAAGATAATTTAATTATATAAATAAAGGAATTTATAATATTAAGCTTTTAATAAATTTATATTTTATTATTATTATAATCTCTATTAAATAATTCGAATATAACGAAGTCGAACCTTTAATTACAAAGATAATATTTCTATAGATTTAAAACTCGAACTTAAATATTATATATATTTTCTATATATTAAATAATAAATAAATAGGTAAATAAGCTATAAATATATTTAGGTTATAAAATATAATTTAATCGAAATCTAATTTAAGATTTTAAAAAATATTAAAAAAATATATACCTTGTTTTCCTCAAGTATATAAAAGGGATTAGTAATTATAAAAGCGTATATAGACTATCCTATCTTAATAATTAACCTGCTTTCTAGAACCAAAGAATAGTTACGAATTACTTAATATAATTATTTTTTAAAGTATCGATATTTTTTTAGCTTAAAATCTTGCTCGATAAGCTAATTGATCTTCTTAAGTTTAAAAGAAGGAAAACCGCCTTAGAATTTAATACCGCTTAAAGCTAACCTTTTATTAGCAAGAGTATTAGCTTATTAATTTTATAACCGAAAAAATAATTCGGAATTTATAATTATTTTAAGTTTATTATCTTTTATTATTAAATTTGCTTTTAATTAATTTATAATTCTTTATATAAATATTCCTTAATTTTTATAAATTAATATTAGCTAAAAGTTCAGCTAAGTTGGCGATAGCTTTATTATATATTTATTAACTTCGAATAGTATATACCCTTTTAAAGAATATAATATAATTATAAAATAAAATTCAAATTTAAGCAAAAAGTCGAAAATCTTAATCTAATAATTTCTAATACTTAATAACTTAAATAGCCGTTTATTTAATAAATTTATTATTTATATTCCCTTTACTCCTACGATTTATCCCTAGAAAATATAAGGAATTTATTAGAAGTTAAATATATTAATAATACCGTAAGTAATTTTCTTTGATACGCGAATATAATTATTATTTATTATAATTATTTAAAATTTAAATAAGCTTAAAATTTCTTTTTCTTATTTAATCTCTTATAATAAAGTCGGCGCTTATAAAGATTATTTGAAAATATATCGTTATTCCGAATAATTTCTAAGGGCTTAAAGACAATAATAAACTTTATAATATTAATATTTAAAGTAATTTATATAAAGGGTTAAAATAAGCCGATTATTATTTAATTTAAATAATATAAGTTATTTTAATATATCTTTTATATAAATATATTAATAGTTCCGTTTTCCTATATTATTTACTTTCGATAGAATATTATATAAGATTATTATTTATCTTTAGTTAGAAAATAAATACCCGAAGAATAATATATAATTATTATTTAATAAATATTAGCTTTAATATTTCTTTTAACTTTATTAATTAAATTTATATTAATATTAATAAAATAAAGACTCTATTTATCTATAAAGCTTATAATAAATAATATAATATTATATATATTTAAAGCTTATAAAGACTAAAGTTCTAATTAAAAAGAAGGTTTAAAATCAAATATAAAAGATTATATAAAAAATATAAAATAATTTATTCGATATTATTTATAAATAATATAAATAATAAGAATTATATTAAAAATCTAATCAGAATAATATTCAGGAAATTAACTTAAATCGAATATTAATTATAAATTCTCTATTAAATATTAATCGATTTTGGAATATAAATTAGACTTATTTTTAAAGCTATTTATTAGGAAAATATATATAAATAATATTCAGTTCCGTTAATTAAAATAATAAAACGAGAATATTTATAAGTTCCCGAGCTTTTTATATAAATAAAATATTATAATATTTTATATTAACTTAATTAGGGTAGAGTATCAGAAGTAATTATTTACAAAAATATTATAAATTCTTAATATTAATATTAATAATATAAATATTATATAATTATTATATTATTAATAATAAAGTTAATAGATAACTATATAGCCTTGATTTTTGAATTATAATTTCAAATTATTAAATTATATTTATAGTATATTCAGGAAATAAAAGTTTAAATAATTTAAATTGTTAATAATAAAAATATTAATTTATTATATAATTTTAATTATTAAATTATAATTAAAAATAAAAAAGTAATTTTTATAATATATTCCGAAAAACAAAAATTTAAATAATTTGATTAATATTAATATACTTAATCGGTATTATAAGATATACTAAAGCTAGTTTAATCGGTAATTTTGTTAATATTCAATATAACTTTAAAATACCGGCCGATTGCTTATATTTATATATAAAATAAATTAATTTTAAATAAATAAATATAAACTATTTATTATATTTATAATAACGAAAATAAAGCCGGTCTTATTTATATTAAATTATTATATTAAACAGAAATATTTTTTAATAAATATAATAAAAAGTTTTAATATAAAATAAAGTTATATAATAAATAAGCAGATTATTAGAAAGATATTTTAAAATTAATTTAAAATAAAATTTAATATAATATTATAAATAACTTCTATAAAATTAGTAATATTTATATATTTAATATTTAATAAATAGACTAATTCTCTTAATAAGAGTATTTACGCTTATTTTATAACCTTATTTCGAAAGGCAAACTACTATTTAATTCCCCTTCTTAATTTAAAACTTAGTTTTAAATTAGTTCGACTTATATTACTTTTTAAATTATAACTTATATAATATTTTAAATATTTAATTAATTTAATATTATTTATAAATAATTTTAATTGCTTATAAATATAATATTATACCTAATTTAATACTAACTTTAATTTATATTTCCTTTATTAATTTATAATATTAAGGGAATAAATATTATAACTTTTATATAAGGATTTATTTCTAAAAATTTAATTATAAAGAAATTAAAAATATTTAATTTTTATTAATATTATTTTTTTATTTATTTTAATTTTAATTTTTAAGTATTTATTCTTATATCTTTTTCTTAGTTTATATTATTTATTTTATTACCTATTATTCCTTAATTATTAGAATTATTAAAATCGTCAGAATCGTTAAAGTTATTAGAGTTATTAATATTATTGATATTATTAGTATTATCGGAATTACCAGAATTATACCTTAGGATATTTTGGCTTAATATAAAATTATTATTAAAATATATAAAAGCCTTGGATTTAAGACTTTTAGCCTAGTATTTAAAAGGATTTAAAGATTCGTTAATATACTTATATTTAATTTAAAAGGATTTATTAATTATAATTATAAAAATATTCTTTTAAACTACTTTATCGAACCTAGCCGAATTTTTCTTTTATTATTTATCGAAGTCTTTAGCTTTTTTCGGGGTATATATTTATATTTATATTTTATTTTATTAAATAAGATTTAATATCTTCTTTTTTAATCTTACAAAAACTTTAAATAAAACTATTTTATAATTTAGAATTACTTTATTAACTTTAATTATTAATTCTTTTTCTAATTATTTTATTATATTTTATATTTTATTTATATTTTTTTAATAACCTAATTCTATAAGGCCGATATAATTTATAAATATTAAAAGGAAATTAACTTTTAAAAAGTATTATATAAGCAAATAAAATATAAAAAGTTTTTTTAACTTTAGTTATTAATTCCTTTTTTGGTTACTTTATTATATTTTATATTTTATTTATATTCTTCGGGTAACCTAATTCTATAAGGCTAATATAATTTATAAATATTAAAAGGAATTAATTTTTAAAAAATTATATATAAATAAATAAAATAATAAGATCCGAGTAAAGAATTAATACTTAAAAATATACTTCCTTTAGCTTATTATTATTAAAATTGTACTTTAAAAATTGATTAGAATTTATAAAATACTTTACCTTATTAAGATATTTAAATATCTCGTCTAAATTTATATATAAAATATAATAAAAATAGCTAATTATAATATAATATTAATTTTAAAAAAGGCAAATATTATTTATAAATAAAGTAATTAGTATAAAATTTATATATATTTTATTAAAGCCTTATTATAAGATTAATTTAATATTAATTTTAAAAGTTTAAAAATAAATAATATATTATTTTAATAAAAAATAAAGTTATTTTAAACTTAAATTATAATAATAAGAAAAGGTAATAATAAAGAAGTTAGTATAGGAGTTATAATAATATAAGATAAAAGAAAGATAGAAGTAAAGTAAAATAAGATAAAATAATAACAAAATATAATATTAATATTAATTAAGTTTATCGAAATTTATTTACGGATAAATAAAAAGTTATTTATAAATAATATAAAAATTAAATATTAATAAATAACTTTTATATTTAATAAAATAATAATAAAATATTAATATTAATTAATATATCGAGAGTTAGTAAAATAGAAATATTAATTAATATATTAAGAAATAATAGGGAATCCGGTATTATTATATTTTAATAAAATATATTTTAAAAGTTATAAATACTTAAAAGATTTCGTATTTATTAATATAATATAATCGGTTTGTTAATATATATTAAATATTTAATATTATTATTATAAAAGACAGATTAATAATAAAACTATAAACTTTAAAATATTATATAATTAATAATTTATATTTTATAAATTATAAAATATAAAATATTATTATTTTAATTAAAGAATTCCAAATTATATATAAATAAAAACGAAAATTCTATTTTTATTTATTTTTAATTCATATAATTATCCTTTTTAATTTTAAGAAAAAATATTAAATTATTTTATTTTATATATAAATAATATTAATAAATCCTTTTAAGTTAAATATATTATATAAAATATTTATATAGAATTAAAGAAAATATTAAAATTATATTAATTTTATTTATTTATTTATAATATAATAATAGGAGTCCCGAACCTTACGTATTATCTGAATTATATTTAACCCGAAAGGTTCCGATCAAACGGTTGGTTATAACCGATAATACTTATAATATATAATATATAAATAGTAAAATAATTATCCCTAGGGGCCAGGATAATATCGACTTAGCCTATTTACCTTTTAATAGTATTAGCTATATTAATTAATATTTGATCCGCTATCCGGCGTTTTCGTTTAATTAAAATAATTAATTAGGAATTCTAAATAGTCTTTTCAGATTTAGGCGTTATAATTAAACCGGTTTTATTAATATAAATATATCCTAATATAAAGGAGAAGCCTTATTACCGATATCGCTACCGGTAAAGGGCGGTAAAAAAAAACTTTCAAGGGAGCTTAAAGGGAAACAAGGTATAAGAATAAAGATTAATCGTAAATTAATTTATTTAGCTTATTATATATAATATAAGTAGAAGGATAGAAACTGACTTAAATCCAGGTTTAAGGAAGGATCCTTTATATATTAATTATTATAATCTATTATAAAGCTAATAAGTTCGATATTATTTATAAGCAATATAAGTATATTAATTTTCTTTGTCCTTTTTATTAAAAAGGATAATATATACAAAAGACTTATAGGAGGCTTCGGTATATAATTTATTAAGGAGGGCAGGATATTTAATAAATATAAAAGATACTATACAAATAAAGTATTTATATTTTAAGGAAAAAAGTATAATATTATATTTCCTTTTATAAATAGGGGTAGCGGTAGGCTTCTCGGTATATTTAATCTTAATAGTTGAGCCCTTCTTTGCCTGTTTTGCTGCCTTTACTTATTCTTTATTTACTGTATATAATTAGCCCGAAGTTGTTTATAGACAATATTTATATTTACCTGCAAAGAAAATATTTCGTTTAATTAAAATTTCTAAATAACTTTTATCTTTCGGTTAAAGAACTTTGTATTTATTTTTTTAAAAGCCTAAAGATTCTCTTTACTTATATTCTATAGGTAGTTAATCTTTTGCGGTAAGATCTTTTATATTAGTTTATTTAAACTTAGATAATCGCTAGCTAAAAGTAATAATATAAAGATCGATATATTTGTATATAATAAGCCGGATATAGATTCCTATATTATTTATATCCTTATTATATTTCTTATAAATATCGGAAATTTCTATATTAATAATAGGAATATTTCTTTAGCTAATAATAATACTAATTATTTTCTTATACGCCGCTGCTTAAATAATCTGATTATATATATAGTCGATAATAATAATATAGAAATAATATATACGATCTTGGCCTATCCGATTAATTCTGCTATTACTCTAGAATACGGTATTCGTATTATTAAATATATTTATAAATATTATATCTAAGTAATTCCGCTAGAGATTCAATATAATAGCCGAAATATATATATTAATAATCAGGATTTGATTATACTTCTTAAAATTATTAAAGTAGTTTATAATATTATTTTGATCGGCAGGTTTATATTAAGCTCGTATCCTTAGGACTTTGAAACTAATATTTAACAAAATTATTTCTATTATTTATTATATTAATAGTTAATTAATAAAGACGATCAGTTTATGTTAATAATAATTATAAATATTATACGCTAATACCGTAAGAAACTTGAGCTTAATTATTATATATATATTATATTAAACGAACCCTATTCTCGAATCGTAATTAGGAAGGGAAAAAACTAAATATATTAATTTAAAATAATATAAAGCTTTATAATTATTGAACAGGTTGTTATAAATCGTCTTAATATTAACTATATTAACTTTTACCTGTTAGAAAAGATTATTTAATTAAATATTAAATATAATATAATATAAACGTCGATAATCTTATATATTATAGAGACCTTCTATTATCTCTTTATTTACCCTTTTATTAAAGGTAGGAGCGATTATATAATAAATATAAATATAAGCTTTAAGCTCTACGGATTTTATTTCTAATTTGATAATTTTCTAAATAATAAGAGGGATATCTTAGCTAATACAGATAATTTCCCTGCGAATATTATATATTTATATAATTATAATTCTTTATAATTAGAAGACGGCTAGGATTAATAGGATAATCCGGTTAATAATATTAAAGTCGGTTTATTCCTTAATTATTATAGGACCGCTTTAAATATAGAAAAAAATAAATTTTAATAGCTAGAAATACTGCCGGATATTATTTATAAATATTATCCTTATATTAATCTTTTATTTAATATAATTATAATTTTTAATTAAAGGATTTATATAAGGGTTTTTGTCCTTTCTTTCTTTGGCCGTAAAGCTATAATTAAGATTCTATATAAGGTCGAAAAAGTTATAAAGATCCTTAATTTTGTTAGCTATCGGGGTACCGGAGAGAAAATTTATATATAATAAATTAAAAAGAATAATTAAAATATATATATAAATATAGTTTAATTTCAATTTTTGAGTTTTATTATAAATAATTTAGCCTTAAACCCCAGAATAATATAATTAAATATATTTTATATTTTCTTTAGCAACTTCTGCGAATATATTTTCTTTATAAGCGATATTATTATCCTCCGAACCTCGTTTATATTATAAGCTTTTTATCTTCTTAACCAGTTTTCTTTTAATAAATCAAAAGGAATAGAATAATTAAATAAAATAAAAGGAAATAATAATAATTAAATAAGTTTCGGGTTCGTCTTTTAATTTATAAAAATAATAAAAGAAATTAAAAATATAAATATTTAAGGTTTTAAATCGGAATTTTAATAGCCCGGTATTAAGAGAGTTAATAAAATATTTTATAAACTTTAGGATATTAAAGCTTTCGCGGTACTTATTTTTCTATATCTTAATAATATTAAAAAGGCTAAAGATCAAAATATTATAATAAATATAAACGGAAATAATAATTATAAATTTTTTAATTTTAATTATTTTACTTTCCGGTAAAGCTTTCTTTAGAATATTTCTATCTTTTTCTTCTTTTTCCTTCGGTTTTTTTTTTTTTTTTTTATTTATTTCTTCCTCTTCCTCTATAGCTAGGTTAGGAATACCGTTCTTATTAGAAATATTACCCTCGATAGCCTTAATATTATTTATAGATAATATTAAGGCAGAGTTAAAAATCGAAGCTGGGAGGTCTTTAGCAATATAAATATTCAAAATAAAATAATTAAAAATTTTAATTATTTTATTAAGTTTTATATTATCCGCAAGCAACTACCCTTTTAAGCCGGAAGCTTTTAATAACTATTTTTAAATTAAAAATATTATTTAATACGCTTTTAATATTTTGCGATTGCTTTTATTTCCTATTAATATTTTCCCTTTGCCCTTATCCTTAAGAATAGCAAAGGGGATAAATAGTTAATCAGGATTAAATATTAATATAATATATAATTCGTTATATATTAAAATATCTATAGAAACGTTATTCAAATCGAGTTAAAGGCCCTAGAATTTAGATTAGATAAAAAAGGTTATATCTTTTATATCCCTTAGCTCGGCCTTATTTTAAGTTTTTATTATTACTTAAATTATAAGATCGATAAATATATCCTCTATTAATACTATTTGCTCGAATTCCTTAATAATAAATATTTGAATATCCTCGGTAGATATAATTAATAATAAATTAGTATTTAAAAATAAATATAGAATTTTGATATTCTTTTTAAAGTTCGTAATAAGGGCTTTTTAAACTAGTAATAATATTTAGGCGTATTATCCTTTATTATTTACAGCGACGAGGTTTGACCCTTTTATTTTCTAAAAGGTAATATTAAGATTATTCTTATATATAATAAAGTCGGCGTTATATTATTCTCGGGTTTTATTAAAAAATAAATAATCTGCTTAATTAGCAAACTCCTTATTATCCGTAATAATAAAATATATTCCTAAATCTATTAATTATTAGTTGATAATATTCTTTATAAATAACTTTGTTATATCGATAATTATATCTTCTTTTATCAACTTTAATTTTTTATCTATTAGGAATTCCAGGATAATAGTAATATTATCTTATATTTTACTTATAATATTATATATTAACTTAATATTTATTTTCTTAAATCGATAGTATATATTATATATACGATACTAATCCTCCGGGGAATACCCCTCGACTTTGTATATATCTAACGCCTTATTTAAAAAGTAATCGGGTGTACTCGTAATAATTCGATATATTATTTAGATTTATAAAGCGTAGCTACGGTAATCGCCCTTAAAAGGGTACTTCCTCGGGAGGGGAAAAGGCTAATAAAATTAACGTAATAATAAGAATTCTTCGTTTATAATAATACTAAATATAGTCTTAACCGCTTATAATAAATTTTTCGTTTTATTTAGGATTTAAAACCTTATATTCCTTTTATATAATTAGGGTTAAAGGAAATTTCGACTTATTATTAATATTAATATAAATTTAGTTAAAAATATAATAAAAGGGAAACCCAAATACCTAGCAAGCTAATTAATATTAGATTTAAAATTTTAATTAATAATTTTAATTTTAGGGATATTTCTTTATAAGATATCAAGTTTATATTTCAACTTTTGTAATTCTATTATTCTCTGCTTAATATAGGTCTTATTCGCAAAATTAATATTAATAATATCTTTTATTCCCCTTATCTTAACAGAGGTTGATAAATATTAAAATAATAATAATAAATAAAATAACGGATATTATTTATAGCCAAAGTAGTAGAATAAAGGAGATAATTTAGATAATAAGAAAGGCTAACGTTATCTATAAACAATAAATAATTAGCGTATTTTCGGAAATCTTTTAATAGGACCTTATTATATAATTAATTTCGTTAATATTTCAAAGGCTTCAGAAGGGAGTAAAGACTATTCGAATAAAAATTAATATAATAAAATAGCCAAAAAATAATAAGTAAAATATCCGGCGATTAAAAGCAAATAGTACGAAGTATAATATTATAAGGTAGGAAAAAAATAGAGGTAAAAGTATATAGAAATAATATTATATACGAAAACCATATTAATTATATCCGGCTTGGTATCGTTCTTTATTAATATTATATAAGTTTGTTTATAAATAATATTAAGTATATAAAAACAGATTAGCTTCGAGATATATTAGGTTATAGGGTATAATAATAAAATAAATTAAGGAAAGAATATAATAAATTATAAAGGTAAAAGTAATAATATAGGATATAACGGTAATAATAAATTAGATCGATTAACGAATAATAAAATTATAATAATATTAATTTAGGTTCAAAGTTAGAGGAAATAGATAAATATATCTTATAAATAAACGAGAACTAATTATAATACAGAACTAATATATTAATATAATTATAATAAATTATCAAAAGATATAAAAAATCGGATATTATACCAAATAAACGCAAGAAGGATATACGAGGGATCGAGGCAATTAAATCAAAAGCTTATAAATATTTGACTACCCCTAAAGAAATTAATTTAATAATAATATTAATAAAAAGGGATATAAGCAATAGACGGTATTTATAATTCGGATAAGAAGAATATTTCGCTTTATTATTTAGTTTTTTAAATTAGCTGATTAGTCTATATCAAATTATAGCAAAAGATAGAAACTTACTTATAAATAAATCGAGGATATATCTTAATAAAAATATTAAAATCGCATTTAATATAGCTCGCAAGGGTATTATTTGATAATCGCTTATTATTATCAGAAAGCTATTAAAAGTATTATATTATTCGCGCTAGGTAAGTTCTATTTTAGCAACTTTAATATAATAATTTAATATATTATTTGCAGATAATAAGGGGGCTATTTTAATAACCTTAATATAATAATATAATATATTATTTATAGATAATAAGGGGGCTATTTTAATAATTTTAATATAATAATATAATATATTATTTATAGATAATATAGAGGCTATTTAAATAACCCTGATATAATAGTTTAATATATTATTTATAAATAACAAAGGAGCTATTTTGGTAACCTTAATATAATAATATAATATATTATTTACAGATAATATAAAGACTATCTAAATAACTTTAATATAATAATTTAATATATTATTTATAAATAATATAAAGTAATAACTCTAACCTTTTATATTATTACCGAGTAAAATATTTTTATATAAATTGGATTTTTTGCTTATTTAATTCTTACCTTTCGTTATATATAATATTCTGACTTTGCTAATTATTTTTCCTTCTTTATTTATAATTTTATTTTAAGATAAAGCTAAATATTTCCCGCTGATAATCTAGGCTTTGCTAATATAATTCTTTCTAAATTATAAAGAATTAATATTAGAAATCCTATTAAAGCTATATTTATTTTTATTATATATATAAAATTAGGCTACCGGAAAGCCTTTTTTAATTAAAGGATATTATATATATTATAAGGATTGTTAGGAGGGTAATATATCTTTAAAGAGAGATCGGTACTATTCTCGAAGCTATAAATAATATTATAAGTAATATTATCCTTAAGGAGAAGGATAAGGCTATAAATAATAAAACTTTCTAAAATAAAGCTATTTATAATATTAATTACCTTAGCCTAAATAATCTTAGGCCGGTATAGCCTTTAGAAATACCGCTTTTTACCTATTAATAGACTCCGATAGGAGCAATTACTCTAAAGGCGTAGGGGCTAGCCTAAACGTTAGGGGACCTAAAAACCAAAAACTATTGTTAGAAGAGAAGAATATACAAAAAAGGGGAAGTAGGAAGGTTAGACCTAAAAGGGATCGACTTAGATAATACAAAAAAGAATAATAAAGGAGGCAGTAAAACTAAAATTAATAAAGGTTTAGCAAAATTAAAATTATTAAAACTTATATTATTATTTAGGTTAAATCCTTTTTTTACTTTAATTTAAGGCAAGGCTATATCTCTTATAGAAGGGGTTCTATACTTTAATAAGATTAATAGCGGAGCTTATAACAAAACTTATTAAGTTTATAATATATCTGCTAATATTATTTTTATTATTTTTTCTATAATTATAAAAGCAACTTCCTCTATTAATTTTTTTGTTATCTTTTCTCCGATAATATTTGTAACCTCTTCTATAATAATATCGATTTAATAAGCTATCTCCAAAGGTATAAGAAAAAAGTCGGTATTAAACTAATAAATAAGCTTATATTAAGCGAGATTAATTTAATAATAATATTTACAAAAAGCTTTAATATACTCAAATTATTCGATTATAAAGTAATCGTAAAATACCCTTACGGTAGAGTTAGTATAGCCTACTTACTAATCGATAATATTTATATAGTCCTAATCTAGCTGCCGGTCGAAATAGCTATTTTTAAAGATATATTCTTTTAATATTGTAATAGCGATATAATAATAAATCGTAATAATTAGGCGGTAATCTTATTTTATAACCGCGGTAAATCGGTTAGCAAATACCTATAATAGGCGATCGGATCTTTATAAATTATTCGTATTTATAATTTAAAAGAAAGCAGAATAGCCGAATAAGATAAGGTAAAATTCGGTTAATTATTATATAAATAGACGAATCAGGATCAAATATTATATTAGAACCTAGCTAATAGCTTCGGGGAGGTAGCGATAAATAATTTTGATAATATTATCGAACTTATATCTTTTATAATAAAAAATAACGAAATTAATTAACCCTTATTTAATAAAAATATTACGATTCCTTTTAAAAATAATATTAAAGATATATAAGCTAAATAACTTTATACTTTACAATAATTACTCCTTTAAAATATATATTAATAGCAGGAGCGATAGGAGAAACCGGTAATATATTTTTAAATACTTAATAATATACCGTTAATTCTAGGCCGCTTTTTTGTCCAAAATATTACTTAAAAGTAAATTAACTATAAAAAACTATTAATATAAGAGGTCCGAGCCTAATAATATATTTATTAATTAAGATTATTATCTTTCTAATTGATTTTCAGGCGTTATAAAGAAGGACTATTTTATATTTTTCTTTATTAAATTATTTATTAACTTCCCGAGTTCGAATATAAATATTTATATATATTGAGAGGTACGGTCTCTTTAAAATAAGGCGAGTTAAGTTAGGAGGCTTTAGAGCTTACAGATTTCCCTTTAAACGAATCAGCTAAACTTGCCGAGGGAAAACCGGATATTTTTAAAACTTAACCGGCCGTAGTTATCCCCCTAAATAATATAACCGATATTAATAGAATAATTATATAATCGTTAGCCGAAAATACAGAAGTATAATACTTAAATAAATAAAATAAGTAAATTATTAAACAAAATATTCTCCTGGAATTCGGAGAGGCGATTATAAATATATTTTATTATTTTTAATCTTTTTGCTCAGACGGATATTTGAATTATAATTAACTAGGCCCCTTTAATAAACGTAATAAGATATAGAGTTATAACGGTAGACCTATAAAAACCCCCTATAATACTGTTAATATTAAAGATAACAAAAAATATAATAATAATACTTTTATCGAACCGTTTATATAATCGATAATCGAGGAGAGCAATCGCTAGCGCCCTTATACTTTTAATAAAATACTCTTAGCGATATTTTAAATAATCCCGCCTTTTCTAATTAGGGGTTTTATCCTATACTTATTCTATAAATATTTATATTATATAAACCGATTTATTATTATAAAAATATATTTTAAGCTAATAGAATTATAATAATATTAATATAAAATAAAATAAATTATTATTATTTAAATAAGTTTGAATAATAAAATAAAGCATATTTTTTTATATCTGCTTATACTTTTTTTATATTTTTATTTATAATTTATTTTATAAAGGCGCCTTGGCCCGGTTTCTATAATTAATAAATATATTAATTATAATTTGATTAAAAATATTAATTTTTTAATATAAAAGGAAATTATATATAATAATAATTAATAAATCGAATATAAAGTAAATTTGCTTTAACTTTTCTTTATCGTAATAGGAGAGATCAATTAAAGGAAAGAAATTATCTATTGCGAAGCTTTATAAATAATAGACAGCTTAATTATATTTAAGTTATAAGTTAACTTCCAAGGCGTATAACCTCGCTAGATCCGAGGTAATCGTTATAAATAATATTAATTAGGTATTATTTAACTAGCGGCGGATAAAGACCTCGATAGCAATAACGTAAGCGTATTTCGGGGTCGAGGGGGGTAAAATAAAAATCTAAAAAATAAATAAGGGGGTAATAAAGCTTAGGTTAATATAATAATAAAATTACCCTTTACCGGATATAGTAATTTATTAATATATAACTTTAGAATCCTAATCTTCTTCTTTAGTATATCTGCGGCGATTAATAATATAAAATTAATTTTAACTTTAACCCGAAGTTAAATAGCTTGCAAAGCTATATTCTTTTTTATAATAAATATATATTATATTATAATATTAGAGAATATAAGGGTATTAGCAGTACGCGTAATTATTATAAAAAATTTAAATATAGGAAATAGAAGGGTTGGTAGGCCTAAAGATATTATCGAAGGTCAATTCGGATATATAATTTAAGTTGAAATATTAAAATTGAATAATATATTTATCGCAGACAGGTTTCGGGAAATCGGAATAATTTATATTTAAATAGCTTTTTAAGCTACGAAATTGCGGGTATTATATTAAGATTTTATATTAATATTAAATATAGATAAGAATCGAGGGTTATAAATAATATATAATCAACTCTATTATAATCGAAGGCGGGGATTGGGAAAAATATAAAAGAAAAAAAAAAGATAAAAAGTCGGAGGAAGCAATAATTAGATAGGAAATTAGAAACGTATTATATAATTAAAAGGGGAAAACAATAACGCGAAAAACTAATATAAATCGACCCTTATTAGGATATAAATAAACTAAGGAGTAATATAAATCGATCCCTAATCCAAAGTAAATTAATTAAAGAGTAATATAAATTAACCCCTAGTCCAAAACAAATTAACTAGGGAGTAATACAAATCGACTCCGAATCTAATTTACCCTAAAAGCAATTGGTATCGGAATCGACTTAGAAGATATTAATTCAGTACAAGAGAATTCAATTACATAATAATTCAAACAACTTATATATTAATTTTTAATAATATTATTATATTTTTTTAATTTATATTTTTTAATATAATATTAATATTTTTAACTTTTTTTATAATATATATTAATATATTTATAAATAAAATATTTAAAATATTATATTATATAAGTTTTTAATTTATAATATTTTATTATTTTAAAATTATATTTTTAATATATAATTTTGTTTTTTATTTTTATAATTTTTATTTTAATTTTATTTATATATTTGTTTTTAATATATATATTTCTTTTTTTATTTTATTTTTAAAATATATTTTTAATATTTATATAATATTTTATTTTAAAACTTTTTAAATTTGTTTAAATTATATTTTTATTATTAATATTTTTTTAATATATTTTCTTATTATTATAATTTTTTTCCGATATAATATTACGCCTTTTCCGTTAATAATATATTTTATAATCTTTTTTGTAAATATTTAATTTATTTTTACTAAATTCTTTTAATTAATAATTTTTATAATTCTTTTTAAATTCTTTTTTAATTTATATATTAATAACGTATTAATAATTATATATTATTAATATTCTTTTAATAATAATTATTATATATATAAAAGGGTTTTTCTTTTATTCCGTTATAAATATAACTTTTTTTAATTTATTAATAATCTTTTTTAAGTATTTTATTATTTATTATTATATTGAATATATATTGTCCGTATTTTTTATCTTTATTAATAAATACTTTATTCCTTTAAAGATTATTAATATTTAATTTATAATATTTTTTTTATTTCCTTTTAATTTTGTTTTATATAATTTTTTTATTTTTTTTATTTTTTATAAAATTTATTTTTATAATTTATTTAATATATATTTTATATTTATTTTACTTATTAACTTTATATTAATTATACAACTTTTATATTTTTAATATATATCGCTTTTGTTTTAATATAAATGTATAAATAAATTATTAACGAGTTTTTATTCTTTTTTTTAATTTAATTAATATTTGGAATATATTTGAATATTTTCAAAAATCGAAGTTTTTTATCAAAATTTTACAAAGTAATTTAAAAAGTATAAAACTTAATTATATAAATAAAAAATATTTCGATAATATAATATAATATTTTAATAAACTTGTTAAAATTAACGTCGTTAAAAGATTATTTTCGATAATTACGAATAATATATTAAATAATATTAATAAAATAATCCGATTAAAACCTTTTAAAATAAACTTTATAAAAGTTAAATTTATTATTTTTATTAATTTAATAAACTTATAATATTCGTAATAATAATAAGTAATAATTATTTAATATAAAATACGAATTAAATTAAGTTTTTCAAAGGAATTAAAATAAATAAAAATTAATATTTTAATATAATTAATAATATTATTCGAGTTTTGAATTAAAAAAGATTTTAAATATAAAAAACAAAATAAAATTTGAAAATAAAATTAATTTAAAAATTAATATTTTTGAAATTATAATAATAATAAAGTTTAAATAATTAAATAAATATTAAATATATTAATTTTAAATAAATATATAAAAATATATTACTTAATATAAAAAATAAAATAAAAGTTTAATATTTTTATAATTATTATTTTGACTTAATAATTAAATAATAACGATTTTTATAATAATATTAAACTTTTATTTAAGGAAATTTTTTTTTAATTATTTTAAACAAAGTTAATATATAAATATAATATTATTATTAAATTATTAAAGAATAAATATATTTTAAACAAGTCTTTTTAAAAATATATTTTAAGTTATTAAAAAATAAATATACTTTTAAAACAAATTTCTTTAGGGATATATTTTAAATTATTAAAAAATAAATATATTCAAAACAAGTCCTTTTAAGAATATATTTTAAATTATTAAAAAATAAATATATTTAAAACAAACCCTTTTAGAAATATACTTTAAGCCATTGGGAAATAAATATACTTTTAAATTAAGCTTTCCTAAGAACGTACCCAAGTTGTTAGGTATAAAAGTATATTATTTAATAAGGAGAGTAAAGTAAAAGTTTAATATTTTTGTAACTATTATTTTGGCTTAGTAGTTAAATAATAGCAATTTTTATAATAATATTAAACTTTTATTTAAAGAAAAAGTTTTTCGATTATTTTAAATAAAGTTAATATATAAATATAATATTATTATTAAATTATTAAAAGATAAATATACCTTTTAAAGTAAACTTCTTTAAAAATATATTTAAGTTATTAAGGGATAAATATACCTTAAATAAACCTTTTTAAAAATATTTTTTAAATTGTTAAAAAATAAATATATTTTTAAAAATAAGCTCTTTTAAGAATATATTTTAAGTTATTAAAGAATAAATATATTTTAAATAAATTTTCTTAGGAATATATTTAAATTATTAAATAATAAATATACTTTTAAAAATATATTTTAAATTATTAAGAAATAAATATATTTTAAATAAGCTTTTTTAAAAATATATTTTAAATTATTAAAAGATAAATATACTTTTTAAAATATATTTTAAATATATTTTTTTAAAAATATATTAATTTTTTTACTTTTTAAGAATTCGGAAACGAGTTCCTTTAAGAAAAGGAATAATTATAAAAATTTATTATTTAATAAAGAAGGTAAAATAAAATTTTAATACTTCTATAATTATTATTTTAATTTAATAACCGAACAATAGCAATCCTTATAAAATATTAAACATATTAATTTTAAATAAATATTAAATATTTTTATTTTAAATATATATTAAATATATTAATTTATAAAAAATAATAATATTTTAAATTTTAAATAAATATTAAATATAATTTGTTTAAATATAATATATATTTATTAAAAAAAAATAAAAGGAAAATATTTTAATTTTATAAAATAAAATATAAAAAAATTTATATTAATACAATTTGAATTAAAAAGCGATTAATTAGAAAAATTAATTATAAGTTTCGATAATAAATATTAACTTTATAAAATAAAAAAGTAAATTATATAAATTTATAAAAATCGTTACTGTTTAGCTATTAAGTTAAAATAATAATTATAAAAGTATTAAGTTCTTATTTTATTTCTTTTATTAAATAATATATTTTTATAATTATCCCTTTTTTTAAAGGAATTTGTTTCTAAATTCTTAAGAAATAAAAAAATTAATATATTCTTAAAAAGGCTTATTTAAAATATATTTATTTTTTAATACTTTAAATATATTTATTTTTTAATAATTTAATAATAATATTATATTTATATATTAACTTTATTTAAAATAACCGAGAAAATTTTTCTTTAAGTAAAAATTTAATATTATTATAAGAATTGCTATTATTCGGCTACCGGGCCAAAATAATAACTACAAAAGTATTAAACTTTTGCTTTACTTCTTTTATTAAGTAATATACTTTTACAAAACTTCTTTAATACCAAATCAAATCTTTCAACTTAATTTAATATATTTTTTAAATAATAACAAATTATCTTATTAATAAAAAACTTATTTTAAATTAAAAAAAACTTGAAATTATTCTAATTATTATATAAAAAATATTAAATAAAAAATATTATAATTAAAATAAATAATAAAATAATAAAATAATATTTTCTATTAATAATTATTTATAATTTATATAATATAAATAAAGGAAAAAAATATTTAAAAAAAATATTTAAAAAGAATTAAGAATCGGCGCTTATTATAATATATATATTTACTTGCAATATAAGCCGATTTTGATAATTATTTAAATATATAATAATTAATAATTTATTTTATTAATTAAAAACCTTTTAACTTTAATTTAATTTTGAAAAAAATAATATTAATATAAATAAAGAATATTTATATTAAATTCTATTAATAGAATTTATTCTTTTATAAAGTTTTATTAAAAATTATACAATTTATTAATATTAATATTTTTAATATTTTTAAATTTAAAAGAAAAAATTTAAAAATAACAAATTTAAATTTAATTAAATAAAAATAAAATTTTTCAATTATATTAATTAATTATAAAAAGTAATTTTTTAATTATTAAATATTAAATAAAAATTCTTTTAAACATTTTAAAGAAATTATAATAAAAATATAATAATATTATTAAAATTTTTAAAGTAAAATTAATTTAAAATTAAAATAATTTTGAAATTAAAATAATTTTGAAATTAAAATAATTTTAATATTATAAGAAAATATTAATATTATAAAATTATTTATTTATTTTAAACAAATATTAAATTTATTTATTTTAAAAAAATATAAATGTTTTTTATTTTAAAAGAATATAAATGTTTTTTATTTAAAGAAATATAATTTCTATTTTTTTAAATAAATATTAAATATATTTATTAAAAGAAATTATTTTTATTTTTGTTTTAAAAAAGTATTAAATGTAACTTTTAAAAGAAAATAAAAAGTTTAATTTGAATAAATAATTTTAAATAAATATTAAATATAATTTATTAAAGAAAAATAAAAAAAAACTTAATTTAAATAAATAATTTAAAATAAATATTAAAAAAATTTATTTAAATAAAATGTAAATAAATTTAAGTTTAAAAAAAATTTAAATTTATAAAAAGAATTATAAAAAGTTTTTAAATTATAAATAAGAAATTTATTTTAAAAATAAAAAAAGAATTTTTAATTAATTAAAAAGAACGCAAAAACAATTTTAATTTTTTTTAAAATAAACTTTTAAAAATAATTAAATTTTATATCAAAAGCAATGAAAATAGAAGAACGAATAGTTAAAAAAGTCGAATATAATTTTTAATATTAAATATTAATTTTATATAATGAAAAAGTAAATAATATAAATTTTTTTAATATTAAATTAAATTCATTATGTAATTCAATATACTTTTTAAACGATAATAATTAAGTTTATTAATAAAAACTTATTTAAATAAAAAAAGATTCAAAATCGTTTTAATTATTATATAAACGTAAATATAATAAAGAAATTCTTATTCAAATTGATTGTTTAAAAACAAAAAGTAATAAAAAAAATATTAAATAATTAAAATAACGAATTAATATTATTTATTAATTGTATTTGTAATTTAAATAATATTTTTAAAATAAATATATAAATAAAATTAAAAATCTTTTTGAAAAATAATAAAAAAGTCGATATATATTATAATATATATATTTATTAAAATACAAACCGTTTATAATATTTATTTAAATATATAATAATTAATAATTTACTTTAGTAAATTGGAACTTTTTCACTTTAAAAAAAATTTTAAAATAATTAATTAATTTTTATATAAATAAATTCGAAATTTTTAAAATGAAATTAATAAAATAATATTTTTTTACATTAAATTATTTTTTATTTATATTCAATATAATATTTATTATAAATAAATTAAAACGGAAAAATAAATAATATAATAAAATAAATAATATAATAAAATTAATTTTTTATAAAAATTAAACAATATAAAATTTAAATATAAAATTTTTATATTTTCAATTAAAATCGATTTTTATTATAATTGAAATTAATTTTAATTATATTTAAAATATGTTAAAAGTATATTGAAATTAATTTAACTTAATTAATTTTAATCTTAATTTTTTGATTAAATAAAATTGATTTACAATTTAATTAAAAAATATTTTAAAAAACAAAAAAGAAAAAGTAATAAAGAAAAAAAGAAAAAAGAAAAAAGAAAAAAGAAAAAAGAAAAAAGAAAAAAGAAAAAAGAAAAAAGAAAAAAGAAAAAAGAAAAAAGAAAAAAGAAAAAAGA
>JAABUQ010004753.1_pt1 | contig 22743 bp, 15 predicted proteins | sample 5560001 | NCBI WGS metagenome assembly JAABUQ01 (sample SAMN10711888, study PRJNA513371) | rock metagenome | isolation source: Antarctica rocks | place: Antarctica: Victoria Land, Finger Mt nord | collected 2015-12-18 | reverse complement strand
ACGCTGTCGCGCGGGCGTTCGCCAGTGCGGGCCTGGCGATGCGGCCGGATGGCAGGGTCGATCGCATCGATGCGATCGCGACCTCGGAGGCAGTCGCGCCCGCCGATCTCGCGGGTGCGAATCGCGTGACCCTCTCGACCGCCGCAACGGCGCTCCTAGCCGCCGCGCCGCGCGGCGGCTACCGGCTCGTGGTCGCGGAGCCGGCGGTGTACCACGCGCGTGTGCGAGCGCTCGTCGCGGAGTTGCATGGTCACCTCGGGGCGCGACTGCGCGTGGTCGACCTGGACGCCACGCTGTGCGAGCGCCTCGAACGCGACGGAACCCTCGACATGGCCGTGCGGGTGCAGTCGCGGCGCGGCCTCGCGTTCGATGCGATGGCGGCGATCGCGGGGCCGGCGACGCGCGAGATTCTCGACGGACTGCTCGAAGACGACCGCGAGCGCGTGACGATCGCGACGAACCTCGGCTCGCTCGGCCTCACGGGCGTGGCGGGCCACCTCGGTGCGATCTACGATGCGGCCCGGGGCGGCCGGCACGGTCTCGTGATCGTGTGCGTGCCGGGCGATCATCCGAGCGAACACGCGCGATTGAACCGCGAGTTGCCGCTTCCGATCCAGCCGACGGAACGGCCGATCGCCCTCGACGACGCCGCATGAGGGAGCAACGGCGAATCGAGACGCGTAATCTGCGCCTCTCCGATCTGCCACGCGACGGCACGCGCTGGTGCAACTCGCGCCGCACGGCCGAACTAGGAAATCTTATGGAGTTCGCACTCACCTTCGATGGCTACGAGTATCTCGGGCTCGATACGCTTTATCGACTGCTTGGCGCGGTTCGCGAATCGTTCGAGCGCCCGACTAACGGTGAGCCGCAGGCCATTTTAACCTGCTTCGCTCTCAGTGGCCTGCGGGCGCTGCTGTTCGCTGAACAGCGAATGTTCGGAAAAGACGATTATTCCAGAATCGAGACGAGCGACTTCACGCAAGCGATTCTCGCAGCGATCGCAACGCGGCTCGAGGGAACGGCATGAACGATTCGGGGATGCGACGCGACCTGCTCGATCGCTTGAAGGCGGCGGAACGAATCGTGCGCGCGGATCTGCTCGCGCAGTATCGTGCCGATCCCGCGCTGATGGCGCTCGCGATGGCGAGGCTCGAGGCGGAAGAGGCGTCGGTTGCGGACGGAAGTGCGTGGCTCGAGACCTTCGCCGGTCGCGCGGCCGTGCTGTATCTGCTCAAGACGCTCTACGTGCGCGTACTCGAAGATCAGGACTTGGTGAGGCCGGTACGATTGCGCGAGGGCGGCTCGTACGAGACATTCCGCCGGCTATTTCCGCAGCTGGGACACGCGGCGTACCTCCGCGCGGTGTTCCGCGATGCCGAGCGAGCGCTGCCGGAGCTGTTCGTGCGGACGGCAGTCGAGATCGCGGAGCCGAGCGAGGCCTCGGCCTCGGCCGTGTGGAGCGTGTGGCAAGAAGCCGCCTCCGGCGGACGGCCGCGGTTCGACTTCCGTGGCGACCTCGACACGCGCTTCATCGGCGACCTGTATCAGGACCTCGACCCCGAGGTGAAGGCGCGCTACGCGCTGCTGCAGACCCCGCGGTTCATCGAGCGCTTCATCCTCGATCGCACGCTCACGCCCGCGATCGAGCGTTTCGGGCTCGACGAGATCCGGCTGATCGATCCGACCTGTGGGAGTGGCCATTTTCTGCTCGGTGCCTTCGAGGACGTCTTCGCCCAGTGGGCGGCTCGACTCGGGCCCGGCGCGGAGACGACGTGGGAGGCGGCGCAGCGGGCGCTCGCGTCCGTGTACGGCGCGGACTTGAACGAATATGCGTGCGCCCTCACGCGCTTCCGTTTGCTGCTCGCGGTCGTTCGCATGACCGGTGTGCGCGATCTCGAACGACTGCGGACGCTACACGCGAACGTGATCGTCTGCGACTCGCTCATCCCATGGGAGCGCCTCGCGGCCGAGGGCTTGCCAGGCATCCCGATCGCGTGGCTCGAGCACTACGGTTCGGATGAGGAGCGGGCCGCCGCGACGGCGTTCTTCGCGCGCGGATTCCACGCGGTCGTCGGCAATCCGCCGTATATCTCCGTGAAGGACAAGAAGAAACGCGAAGACTACAGGCGCGCGTGGCCGCGGAGCGCGAGTGGCAAATACTCGCTTTCGGCGCCGATGACGGAGCGGTTTCTCACGATGCCGGTGAGGGATGGCTACAGCGGGCTCATCGTCGCGAACAATTTCTGCAAGCGTGAGTTCGGCAAGGGGCTCATCGAGAAGGTGCTGCGCGAAGTCCGGCTCGAGCTCGTGGTCGATACGTCCGGCGCGTATCTGCCGGGACACGGCACGCCGACCGTGATGCTCTTCGCGTCGAGACGCGTGCCGGCGCTCGCGACGCACGCCATACCCGTCGTCGCCGGCAAGCGCGGTGAGCCGCGTGAACCGGAGATCGCGGAACGAGGGCTCGTGTGGTCCTCGATCGCCGCGCACGCCGGTGAGATCGGGTATGACGATACGTGGATCGCCGTGCAGTCGATGCCTCAGGCGACGCTTCTACAACACCCGTGGAGTCTCGGGACGGACGCCGTGCTCGCGCTCAAAGCGAAACTCGACGCATTCCCGCGGCTGAAGTCGCTCGGCGCCGAAGCCGGGCCCGCCGTCATCATCATCGAGGATGAGGCGTTCATCCGACGCTACGCGCGTGGTCTGCCGCTTCGGCCGACCGTCTTCGGCGAGGACGTGCGCGATTGGCAGATCCGCGACAGCGGGTTGAAGGTCTTGCCTGCGATACGCAGCGTCGATCAGAAGCCTGAGGAAATCGAGCGCATCTGCGAAAACTTGTGGCACCTTCGCTCCTCGCTCTATGGGCGGCCGACGTTTGGCGGTCAGACGTATCGACAACGACCCGACGAAAAGAAGTGGTGGCAATTCCATCAGGTGACAGCGTCACGCCTTGGAGCAGGCGTGCCGAAGATAGCGGTTGGCGAGGTAGCGACGAACTCGCAGTTCGTGCTCGATGAGTCCGATGCGATCTTCACGCGAACGTCGCCGGTCGTGACGCTCGGCGCGGCCGATCACGCGACGTATCGCCGAATCGCGGCGCTCCTCAACAGCAGCACCCTCGAATTCTGGTTTAAACGGGTTTGCTTCGATAAAGGCAGCGGTGGCATCGGTGGTGGTATCGCTGCCGAGGCATGGGAAAAGTGTTATGTCCGCAATGGCACGAACGTGCTGCAGGCTCCGATCTTGTCGAAGCATTCAGACTCGATCACCGCGCTGCTGAATGCAATCGAGATGACGTCGCTGCAGGTCAGATCCTCTGAACCGAGAGCATTGTTCCATGAAGCCGTCACCGCCGCTTCCATCGATGCGACGGCGTCGATACTAGGCCAGGAGCGTGAGTTGCTGGTTTCTCTGCAAGAAGAGCTGGATTGGCTCGTCTATCGGGAATGCGGTATCAGCGTCGATGCTCCGCTCTGTGACGTCGCCTCGCTCGAACCACTCACACGCGGTCATCGGCCGTTCGAGATCGCACTCGCGCGGCGCATGGCACGTGGCGAGGAAACGTCAGCGTGGTTCGAGCGCCAATCGCTCACGCCGGTGGTGGACATTCCCGATCGTTACACAGGCCCGATGCGCGAGACCATGGAGCGGCGACTCGCGCTCATCGAGGCCGATCCGACGCTCGGTGTCCTCGAGCAGCCCGTCTATAAACGCCGATGGGCGTTCCAACGCTGGGAGTCGATGCTCGTTACGGCAGCCGAAACGCACGTGCTCGATCGCATCGATGCCGTCGTCCGCGAACGCGTCCGGCTCTTCTCGCTCGACGAACTCCTCGATCGATTGCGCACGGATACTTCCGCGATGGCCGCCGCACCCTACGCCAAGACGCCTTCAGACATCGATCTTACCGCGACGGTTTCCCGTCTTCTCGCACGGGAGAGCATTCCGGACAACCCGGCGCGTCTCTTCATACCACAAGGCCTCGCGAAATTCGTCGGCGCGCAAACGGCGGCGACCGCGAGCGCAGGCTCGTTGCCGGAGGCCCGGCCCTTCCTCCCCGGCGAGCGCGTCGACTGGAAGCGCGTGTGGCGATTACAAGAACGTGAGGATGCGGACGAACATCCCGAGGTCGCGGTCCCGCCGCCGTTCGTGATCGCGGACTACCTGCATCCGAACGGCTGGCGCATTCGCGGGAAGTTCAACATCCCGAACGAGCGCGTCATCGTCTACGATGAGGTGACACCGAAACGCTACGCGTGGGGTGGTTGGATCGCTTCTGAACGGGCAGCGCTCTCGATGGAGATTTTCGAACTCCGCGGTCGCGAACCCGACGGTGCATCGGTGACCCCAACAGACGGCAGCCCGAGTCGCTGCGGCGTGCAGTTCCCGCTCTGGGACAAGCTCGACGAACTCCGTCGTACCGCCGAGGCCGGCTTCGATGACGTCCGGACGATCGCCGACCTCTGCGGTCGCGCCTGCCCGTGCGACGTCCTCGATCGCTGGCGCGAGACGTCGCTCGCGCGAAAGACCGGCGCGACGAAGGCGCCGGTCACGAAATCGAACGGCCGCGTGGTCGCCGCTGCGAAGACCACGGCTCGCGAGCCCGTGAGCGCCGCGATCGGGCAAAACGTCCTCGACGAAATCCGCAAGAGCGGCCTCGCCGGATGCACGGCAGCCGAGATCGAGCCGTTCCTCGGCGGTGATCGCGACGCGACGCGCGACCTCCTCGATTCGCTGCGGGCCGAGGGCATCATCGAGCCGATCGGCCGCGGTCGCGGAATGCGGTACCGCCTTCCACCTGCGCGGCTTCTTTGATGTGAGGCCGTGGCCCGATTCTCGCCACCGACTCGTGGGGAAGATATCGTCGGCCACTCCCGTCGAGTCGGCACTCTGGCACTGCGAAGAAGTAACGCACCGGTAAGGAATCGCATGCATGATGGACTATCGATACGGAAAAGCCGAGCTCGCTCGAATGTCGCCGGAGAGGCTGATTGAGGGGTTCTTGCGCGAGTCGAAGCTCGTCGAGGCATGCCTCAACGGGTTCGGTAGCGAGGACGAAGGTGGCGTCCACGTAGCAGCAGTCGAAAGCTACGCGAATGTCATTCGCGAGCGCGGCGGACTTCCGAGTCTCGCGCCTCTGCTCGAGAGCGACGACCCCTTCATCGCCTATAGCGTCGCTCGACTTCTCGCACGCACCGACAGTCATCGTGAGGCGGGAATCGCCACGCTCATGCGCGTTGCCGATTTGAACAGTGGTGTAGCGTCTGTGCGCGCGGATCGGTCGCGAAATCTCTTGCTGTACGGTGACACGCTTGGCGACCACGTCGAGGTCGAAAAACGTCTCGCTGAAATTCGAGCGCGCGAAAAGCCGCCGGCCGGCGACCGATCGGGCGAGTCCGATGGCTAAGAAAGACGATGGCCCCTCCACCTTCCCCGTTACGGCTCCGGACGGAAGCACGATCCACGTCCCGAATCTCCCGCGAGTCGGGGAGCCCTATCATAAGCCGGATCCGCATGCGAGCGAGGCGCGCCAGCAGGCGGTAACGAAGCCTTCGGAACACCACGCCCCGGCCGCGCCGCCCCCGTCGCACGAATTCCAAGACTTCGCAAATCGTGTCGGCGCGTTTGCTTCGAGCGCCTTCAAAACGCTCTTCAAAGATGATTTTGACAAGGTTGTTTCGCCGACGAGTTCACCGCTAGAACGCATCGAGGGCGCCGCGTCGCTCGGTTCTTGGGCGATTCCAGAAGGAAAGCTGGCCGAACTGGCCGCTCACGCAGCTGAAAAGGCGGCCGAGTTCGTCGCATCGCACGCTGGCGAGATTCAGTCGGCAGCAGCAGCGATCGGCGCGGTCGTGAGGCCGTCGAGCCGCAGCCTGACGGACGCTGAGCGCAATGGCGAGTTCAAGAGCTTCGACGAGTTCAAGAATTTCGTTGGGCCTGCGAGACAGCCCGGCGGCTTCGACCGAGACTGGCATCATATTGTCGAGAAGAATCACGCGGACGGCACCGGGCAGTTTTCGGCCGAACAGGTTCACAGCGTTCACAACATCGTGCCGATGGAGCCCTTCCCCCATCATCGCGGCAAGCTTGGAATCTCGCACGAATTCGGCGTTCCCGATCCAGATCTCGGGACGAGTCTGAGGGAGCGTCTTCAGGGCCAGCCCTGGGAACGCCACGTTGCCGAGGGAGAGCGCGCCCTCGTGCGGCACGGCTTTGATCCGGCCGCGATGCGGGTCGAGACGCGTGACATCTTCGAGCAGCGCCTCGCTCAGCATGACGCCCGCTTTCGCTCGAACGGCGTCACCCTCGAAATTGGCGCGGGGATGGCTATCGGCTCGTGCGCACTCCACGTGTCGACGGACGGGCGGGAGCGAACGGTACAACCGGGTGCGAACTTCCTCGGCAGCATCAAGAGCATCGACGGCGACGTCGTTACTCAGAACCTCGGGCGAGGCCAGACCGCTCAGTGGTCGCTTCACGAGCTGCGTTCGCAGTTCGGCGATCAAGCATCGTTCGAGGCGGCCATGAAGCCGGGCAACATGGTCAACATTGTGGTTGGTGCGAACGGGAGCGTTGACGCTCAAGTGCAGGCGCCGGGCCAGCCGTGGCAATCCCTCGGAGGTCACTCATTGCAGAACTGGCAGGCTCTCCAGAGCCCGGGCCTCTCACTTGGTCAGTCGCGGTAGCGCGGCGATTACAGACGCGTTTATTTCGGGCCGCCAAGATGCTGACGGCCAACCCGCTCACCGTCGGACCTTTGAAGCTCTGCGAGCCTTTGGCGCGCGTCGTTCACGAGGAGCGCTCCGTGGCGCTAGATGTTGGAGACGATCGACTCACGGAAGGTGGCATTATCCGCATTTCGTGATACATTCGAGTCGAGAAACGATGATGAAGGTACCAAAAGTCACTTTTCGATACGGATCTCCAAACGACGCTCCGACGGCGAGCGACCGTTATCTTGAGGTTGCGCGTAAGGTTTTCGGCACCAAAAAGTACACAAGTAAGGCGAAAAACGCCACCGCCGCTCCTTCAAAGTAGTGGCGCGTCCGATCGAGAAGGCGGAGAAAACGCAGCGATGACTGCGTTAGTCGTAGCTGCGAAAGTGTTCGCTCAAGCGAGTTAGTTCTGCAAGCTCTTCGCGACGCTCGGCATCTCGTTTTCGCTTGTATGCCATAAGCTTTCCATATTCAATTCGTCGATGCTTTCCCGTGCGCGAGTACTCGATGTCGCCCTTTTCGAGCAAGGAGATGAGATGCGGTCGCGATACATTGAGGAAGTCGGCTGCTTGCTGCGTAGTAAGTTGCTTATGGACCGGAACGATGAAGATGTCATCGCCCCGAGCCAAAATTCGAACGACCTGGCGCAAAACTTGAAAGAGTGGCTCGGGCAAATCGATTGTCATGCCGTCCGCCCCCATGAGGCGCGGACGCTCGTCGCTCCGGAGCACATCCTGACTCAGCATGTGTTCGACCGAACGGATCGCTAATTGGTCTTCCTGCGTCGCTTCGACGGTCGATTTTTCGAACAAATTGGCGGTCATGGCGGTTCCTTCGAAGATTTAATGTGCGGGGTCTGATAAACGAAATAACCGAAAGAACGCACGTTTGTTGCGATTGGCTGTTTGGCCTGCACGTCGTGGGCGAGGTGCGGTCGGCGGTACCTTCCCCCGCTTCCTTCGCGTAGGCGCGGTGGGCGGGGAGATGGAACATTTCCATTGTGGACCATGCGTATGATGGCGATGCAACTTCTGGTTGGCGCGAAGTCACCGAACTGTCATTTTCTGGGCCTCGCTTTGTTGAGCACGCGATCGAAATCGACGTCGTTCGCGAACTTTGGACCTTTCAAGCGATGGTATCGGAGCTTGCCACGGAACTTTGGCGCGCGCAGCATCCGAATCGCGAACGAGTGCCGAAGGGCTTCGAGCGGTCGACGAGACTGCGCTTTCGGACGATTCGAGCCGGCTCGACGGTCATTCCAATCGAAGCCCCAACGGCCGAAGAGAACCCTCTGTTCGGGGACGGTGTCGCGCCGGTAGTCGAACACGCGCTCGCGATTATTTGGGCGAGCATCCGAAGTCAACAAGACGGTCGAGACCTACCTGCCGATTTGCCGCGATCAACGACGCTGCCGACTCTCGCGCAATGGGGATCGACTCTCGAGCCGGACGAGGCCATTTCGGTCGGCGAACCGGGCGACACCGACGAACGGTTGAACGAACCGAGAAGAGCGGCGACCTTATCGCTCGATACGCGCGCGCGGCTTGCGACATATGTCGAGTCCTATTACGAAGATACATTAACCGTTTATGGCCACATTCGGGCAGTCGACCGAGATCGCAATACAGCTACGCTTCGACTGCCAAACGCAACCCGGCTTCGTATCGGATATCTGCCAAGGCTCGAAGAAGCTTTTGCGCGGGCCTTGCAGGCCTCTAGAAGCGTTGCCGTGACGGGCCTGGCGAGAGTCAGCAGCGAGGATGGTTTCTTGCAACGGATGGCTTCGGTGACGGAGATTGCCGTCGTGCCCGACGGTGGCACGACGGCACCCCTCGACTGGTTGGAACGCGAGGCTCTGGCGATCGATTGGAGTTCGGTGCCGACGGATCTCGCGCGTAACCTCGATGCGCATCTCTACGGGAAGAAGCGGCCCTGACGCTTTCAGCGCTATTTGCCGACACCGCCTACTTCTGGACCCTCATCAATCCCCGTGACGACCTTCACGCGCAAGCCGCGACTCTCCAGCGCGAGCGAGCCGGATGTCGTCACTTTACAAGCGACCTCGTCCTCGTGGAGCTTTTCAACGCGGCGTGTGAATATGGCGAGGCAACCCGCGAACTCGTTTGCAAATTTGAAGCGGATCTGCGAAATGACGCTATGGTGACGATCATCCCCTTCTCCAGCGGTCGCCTACAGCAGGCCCTGAGCATGTACCGCAAATACAAGGACAAATCTTGGAGCCTCACCGACTGCGACTCGATGCTCGCGATGCGCCAGAATGGCATCCAGGAAGCGCTAACGTCGGATCACCATTTCGAGCAGGCTGGTTTTATCAAGTTGCTACGGACGGAATGAGCGCTCGGGTACGCGAAAGTTGCCGGTGATGGCATTCGTCCGGGACTTCCTCGAGTTTCCTGCGGCCGCGAGTCTCGACGACTTCATCGTGAAGCCCGAGACGAAAGCACTCGATCTCGTGCGCCAATACACGCTGACCTCGCGCATTCGGCCGAAGCTCTCGAACCTGCTGCGCGAGATCGAAGGCGCGCAGTCACGCAATGCGGACATCGGCCGCTTCATCTTTGGATCGTTCGGCTCCGGGAAATCTCACTTTCTACGAATCGCCGGGTTGCTGCTGGGGAACGACCCGCTGATCGGCAGCGAGGCTCGAGATCCGGCTCTATGCGACCTGCGCGCCGAGCACGGCTGGCTCGATTCCGCGGCGCTGCTCGTCGTCAGCATCAACATGATGACCGCCGGCGCGACAGCTGATGCGTTCACACGTCAACTCACGGTCGACTTCGACCGGCGGCTCGAGGAACTCGGCCAGGAACCGCTTCGCGCCTTCGGGACGCGCGAAGTCTTTCGGCGATTCGACGAGTTCTGCGCGCGAGTTCCCGAGACGTTCGCGCATTTCGAGAAGGAGGTCGGTTACGACCGTGTCTTTTACGAGCAGCAGCGCGCGGCCGCTGCGGCGGGCAAGGATGTGCTCTCTTTCGCGCGCGACGTGGCCCGCTTCTACGGCGGTGAGGGTACGCGCTTCGAACCGACGGACGGCGAGGCGCGCGAGCAGATGGCGGCCCACGCGGCAAAGCTCGGGTACCGCGGTTTGGCATTCGTCATCGACGAGTTCGTGCTATGGGCGCAGAGTCTGACGAGTTCCGGCTACTCGCAGGCCGTCAACGCGCTGAATGCCCTCGTCGAGAGCGCGGACCTTCGGCCCCTGCGCTTCATCGTCGTGGCGGCGATCCAGCGCAGCATCACGACGGTCTTCCCCGACGATCGCAACGACCAATTGCTGCGAGAGCAACTCGCTCGCGCGGTTGACCGCTTTCCGCAGATGGAGCTCGAGGACAGCAACCTCTTCGAGATCGCGGAGCGCCGAGTGCTCGTGCCGCGCCCCGACCGCAAGACCGATTGGCAGACGGACGTCGCTCGGATCGCACGCGAACTCGCAGACGCGGAGAAGGGTGTGCTCGTCGGCGACGAACCGAGCGCCGCCCTGGCGCAGCTCTATCCGTTCCATCCGGCGCTGATGCGCGTGTTGAGCGACGTGACGCAGGGTCTGCACCGCGATCGAAGTGCGCTCTACATGCTCTACCAGCTGCTAACCGTCGAGCGGCCCGATCTTCCGATGGGCCGGCTGATGTCGCTCGGGGCGCTGTGGAACGTGCTGTTCTCGGATGACAACATGTCATCGCTCGAAACATACGCGCCGAAGAGCGACCCGACGCATCACGCGAACCGCTTGCTGAAGACTTTCCATACCTGGGAGCGATTGCGTGCGTCGATTGCGGCCGTGGCCACCATGGATCGCGATCGCGCGTTCCTCGATCTCGCAGTGAAGAGCGCGCTGCTCGCGCACCTCTCACATCGCCCGTTTCTCGATGAGACCCGCGGCCTCGATCGCGCGACGACGATCGAGAATCTCTTCCGCCTGAACCGTGCGGATAACACGGCGATGAACGAAACGGTCGGTGTGCTGAAGCTGATCGAACTCTTCGGCAAACTCGCCGCTGCCGAGACCGGCACGGTCGTGCTCGACGGCACGGGGCCGGCGACGTTCGTACGCATCGAATTGAATGCGATCGACCTCTCGGAACTGCTCGTTCAACTGCGGCCCCCGAATCTGTTCGCGACGATGCTCGCGCGCGTGAAGGACGCGCTCGGCTTTTCGCCATCATCGCAGTCCGACACGCCGCTCAAAGTGAGCTTCCGCAATACGGAGCGGCTCGGTCGCGTGCGGTTCGAGAGTTTCGAACAGCTCAGCTATAGCGGCCGCGCGAGCTCGCTCGCGCGCGAGGGCGGTGACGAGTTCAAGCTCGCGATCGTGATCGAGAGCGAGTTCTCGGGAAGCGCCCAACAGACGATCGACAACGTGCGCGCGCGCATCGCCTCGCAGCGCGACCACGAACAGGGCTGGGCCGCAGCATGGCTGCCGGCACCCCTCTCGACCGAAGGGCGCGAAGCGCTGGAGACGCTCGCGAAGACGGAACTCTTCGAGGCGCGGCCGGACGACTATCTCGGACGCTTCCGGACCGCCGAGCATCAGCTCGTGCGGCAACGCATCGGCGCGATGAAGATCGGCGCGCAGAACGCGCTGCGAGTGGCGTTACAGCAGGCCTACGGCAACGGTGCGCGCGTCGAGACGCTTCGGCGCGAGATGATCGAATTACGTGCATCGGCGAACGTAGACGTTACCTCGCGTGCGAAACTCTTCGGCGCGCAACTGCTCGAACGTCGCTATCCGCAGCACCCGCCGTTCGGTGGCTCGCCGAATGTGAGCCAGTTGAACAAGCTCCTGGCGCTCAATATCCGGTTGCTCGGTGATTCCAAAAACAACACGCTCCACGGCGACGAAGACGAGGTCGCGAAGAAGATCGGCGAGCCGCTCGAACTGTTTGAACCGGGCTTCGGCGTGACTAATCTGCGGACGAACGGCACGTATCTCGATCGGCTGCGTGAGTGGGTGACGGCCGAAAAGAACGTTGGCAGGCTGACGGAAAAGCTCGCGCAGGAGCCGTTCGGATTACAGAAATCGGTGGCGCAAGCACTGATCGCGATCGTCGCGTCACGTGACAATTATCGGCTTGTCGATGGGACGCGGCCGAGGCCGATCGAGTCGATCGCCGATGTCGCGCCGGCCGCCGTGCTCGCGCGCGGGAGCGTCGTGTCGCTGGCCGTCTGGAACGGGGCGCGGAACGTCGCAGAAGGCCTGTTCGGACTGCACGACATACCGCAGATGCACACGGTCGGCAGTGCGGACTTCTTGATTGCGGCTCTGCGGGCTCCGCTGATCGAGACCCTGACGGTGTTCGCGCGGTGTGTGGACGCGCTGCGCCGGCTGTCGGCGGTCGATGCTTCGCTCGCGGCACCTGCGCTCGTGGCGTTGTATGGGGGTGCGGAACGCGATCTTCGAGCGCTCCAAGATGACCGCGTGACGCTGTCGGGGCTTGCGGCGCTCGACGTGTCGAGCTTTCTCACCGCGCGGGCGTCGGCGAACGTCGATGCGCCGGCCCTCGAAAATCTGGCGGACTTCCAGCACTTGCAATCGGTGTTGCACGCGGCGCCCGACCTGCGCGCAGAGTTGCAGGGCATCGTCGCGTCGACTCGCGCTCCAATCGCGAGCGCGTGTGCGGCCTGGCGCGAGCGGGCGTCGAAGTGGATCGCCGCGCGGCTAGCGGGTCGCGGCGATCCACCGCCGCCGAGACCGCCCGAGCCGCCGGCGGGCGGGTCCGGCGCCGCGCGGGCGATCACTCGAGAGATCTCGTTCGAAGCGTCGACCGCGGGCGAACTCGATGCCGGCCTTGCGAAGCTACGCGCGCTCGCCGTGAACGGCTTCGGTGCCGCAGGCGATCTCGTGATCGAGGCGCGGATCGTCGTGCGGCGCGAACGCGAGTGATTGCGAGCGACGCTCTTACGTTCGCGGCGCGCGTCGCCGTGCACGTGTTGGAATGGCTCGATGCCGCGGGCGATCTCACGGCCGACGCGGATCTGTTGTTGATCAAGAAGCTGCCCGGTCTCGGCGACGATCTGCTTCCGGAGCGGGTGACGATCTCCGGCGGGCGCGTCTGGCGTCTCAGCGAAGTCGATGGTGATTTCGGACTACGCGCCGCGCTCGTGAAGGCGGGGTCGGCGCCGCTCGTCGCGTTCACGATGCGCGATGAGTCATCGTTTCAGGCCGACTTGCGCGAGCGGGCGATGTTGCGACGGGTGATCCGGCCGCACGCGCGGCATCTCTTCGCCGCGCTTGCGGATCGCGAGAGCACCGCGCTCGACGACGAACGCTATTTCGGTCCGCTCTCGCGGCTGCTCGCCGGCGGCCGGCGCGACCGCTTGATCGATGCGGCCCGCCGGCGCTCGTGGGACGCGAGCGTGCGCGATGCCGATGCCGCCGCCATCGTGTGCGCGGCGGCGTTCGACTTCGACGACCGGTACGTGGAGGATGGCCCGGGCGATCTGTGGTGCACGTGGCTCGAGCATCCCCCGCTCATCGACCAGGCGACGATCGCGATCGCCGGTGAGCTCCTGGCACGCCGCTATCCACTGTACCGCGACGTGATCGCAGCACCACCCTACGATCCGCGCACGGCATTCGCTTCGGCAGCGCGCCACGATACGACGAGCGATCCCGCAATCGTGCGACTCGCCGTCGATACGGCTCGGCGCCTACGCGGCGCGAACTCCGCGATGCTTTCGACGCTGCTCGCGCCTGCAGAGGATGCGTACGTTGCGGCCGGATCGCCCGACGGTAAGGCGTTCGTTCTGGCGAGCGCGCATGCGACCCGCGTGCGATCGCTGGTCAAACGCTGTCAAGCGGGAGATCCGCCCTCCGCAGCCGAGATCGACGGGCTCGAGGCGTTCGCCTTCGATACGCCCGGCGAGCGGGAAGCGCTCGACCAACTCGCGCGTCTCGCGCGGGGGTTGCGTGAGCTCGAGGCGGCCGCACTCCCGGAGACGCTTCGCATGTTTTCGGATCGCTGGCGCGCCGATCTCGCGTGGCTCGATCGCGCGGCGCGGCGAGTGCGTGAGTCGCATCCGCCGGATGTCGAGATGGCGATCGCGCGGGCCAGCGTCGTCGATCGCTGGTATGGCCTGCGCGATGCGTGGAACGAAGCCTTCGGCCGCCGGTTGGCTTCGGAGTTCCCGTCGCTCTTTCGCTTTCCGGGAACGACCGCGCCGCTCGTCGTCTCGGATGTGTTGCGGTTCGTCGTTCGACCGGAACTCGGTGAAGCGAAGACGTTCTTCATCGTACTGGACGGCTGCGATCTTGCGACGTTCTTCGAGATCGCCGAGGCGTTCGCCGGCAGCGGCGTCGTCCCGACGGAAGTCCGGACGGCGTTCTCGGCGATTCCGACGGTGACGAGCCACGCACGCCGCGCGATCTTCGGCGGCGGGATCCCGAAAGATGGCCTCGGCGACGATCACAGCGCGGATGCGAGCGGCGATCGCATCGCGTTCGCCGGCGACCACGAGATTCTCGGTAGCGTCGCGCGGCGCTTGTTTTTGAAAGGCGATCTCGGGGACGGCGGGGCTGCCATCGTGTCGGCTTTGCAGGACCCCGCAGCACCGCCGCTGATCGCGGCGGTGCTCAATGACGTCGACGATGCGATCGCGAGCAAAGAGCACGGCGTGCTCGCGGAACGAACGCTCGATCGGTGTACGCCGGCCTTCCGTCTCGCGATGTTGGCGGCGGCGGATGCCGGGTGGCGCATCGTCATTACCGCCGATCACGGACATACGCCGTACCGCGAACCGGACGTGAAAATGGCGCTGGGTCACACGAGGTACTCGGAACTCGCGGCGAAGGAGGCCGCACCGGCCGGGACGATTCTCTTCGAGAAGGGCGTCGGTTTGCCATATCGACTGGCGGTCCTCGCGAAACTCGGCGCGCACAGCGGCCCCCAACATCTCGGATACCACGGCGGCGTCTCGCTCGAAGAGATGCTCGTTCCGCTCGCAATCTATGAGCCGGGCAAGCCCGATGGGTCGTCCTTGCATCCGCCGCGGTGGTGGCGCGACGTGGCCGACGCTGAGGCGGATGCGCAGCGTGCCGCGGCGGCGGCTGTCATGCCGGTCATAGCGGCAATCCCTCGCAACGTCGCGCCATCGACGCCATCTGCACCCGGCGTGCTCGCGCGCTGTCGCGAGACCTTGGCCGGAGATGCTCGTGCCTTGCGGATGCTCGATGCGATCGTCGATGCCGGTGCGCTGACGCCGCAACAACTCGCACACCGCATCGACCTCCCCGCCGGGCGCATCGGCGTTCTCGTGACGGGTCTGCGCGACCAGCTCGAGGACGCGGGGCTCGACGTGCCGCTCGAGATCGACGACGAGCCGCAAGCGTTTCGCTGGCGCGGCGAACGCGCATGATCGACCTCTCGCGCGACGACGCCGATCGGGTCATCGAAGCGCTGCGTCTCGGTGAGGTGCCGGAGGTCGGACTCGATGCGCTCGGGACGGGGATCGACGGCCACCTGGCGGCGTTCGAGCGCGAATTGCCGCGCGTCGCACGTGGGGATGGGCGCGTGCGGTTTCTGCGCGGTGACTTCGGGACGGGCAAGACGTTCTTCCTCAAAGCGTTCGGAGCGCGCGCGCGTTCGCAAGGTTTTGCTACGGTCTACGTGCGCGTGTCGTATCCGGAGCTGCCGCTCGGGAAGCCGCTCGCGATCTATGCCGCGACTGCGCGCGATCTGCAGACTCGCAGGCGCGCGAAGGGCGCCTTTCGCGCGATCGTCGATGGATGGCTGTTTCAGGCCATACGACGCGTCGGCGATCCGACGTTCGGCGACCCGGTCGAGGAGGGCGACGCCCGCTTCGACGACGCCGTCGCCGCGCAATTGCGGACGATGCTCGGCACGCTCTTCGACGACGCGGCCCTGTACGCGCAGATCGTCGCAGCGTATTCGCGCGCTCTCGGTGCAGACGAACCCGAGATCGCGCGAGGCCTGCTGCAATGGCTCTCGGGCGATGAACACGTGGACGCCTCCGTGAAGCGCTTCGCGCACGTGCGCGGCGCTCTCGGCCAACTCGACGCGCTTCCGCTCTTCGCGGGCCTCTCGACGATGCTGACGCAATCCGGAAACAAGGGACTCGTGATTCTCGTCGACGAGGTCGAGCGCGTCTTGCGACAGCCGCAAAATCGGCGGATGGAGGCGTACCGGTCGCTGCAAAACATGATCGGTGCGTTGACGACGAATCTGCACGGCGTGTTGCTGGTCGTTGCCGGCACGACGAGCTTCTTCGAGGATCGCAAGGGCATTCGCGAACTCGAACCCCTGCGTCAACGGATCGAAACGACGTTCGACGATGCATACCCGGATCTCGAGGCCGTCCAAGTGCGATTGCCGCCGTTCGATCGGTCGCGTTTGGCCGAGGTCGGTTCGCGGATCGTCGCGATCTTTGCAGAGCACGCCGACGACGCGTCGATCGCGCAGCGGGTCGATGCGGCGGCGATCGATGCGCTGGCCGACGACGTGATCGGTGTCTTCGGGGGCGACATCGCGATCGCTCCGCGCCAGTTCTTCCGTCGCCTGATCACGATCCTCAGCAAGGCGAAGGCCTATGCTTCGTACGATCCGCGCGGCGAACGCATCGACCGCGCGGCGCTGCTGCGGGAGAGCGCGCTCGCCGATGCGGAGCGGGCGGCGCTCGGAGAGACGCGGATCGAGATGCCGCTCGACTTATGAGCGATACGTCGGCCGCACCATTCGAACGCCTGCACCCGAGTCTTCGCTACGTCATCGCGACGCATCTCGGGTGGCACGATCTTCGACCGATCCAGCGCGCGGCGATCGATCCGATCCTGGACGGCGCCGCGAGCGTGTTCGTCGCGCCGACCGCCGGTGGCAAGACGGAAGCCGTGATGTTTCCGCTATTTTCGAAGATGCTCGACGAGCGGTGGGACGGTACGTCGGTGCTGTACCTCGCGCCGCTTCGCGCGCTGCTGAACGATCTGGCCGGGCGACTCGGAGAAATTGCGGAGCGCCTCGGGCTGAGCGTTGCGGTTTGGCACGGCGACACGAGCCAACACGAGCGACGCCGCATCGTCGCCGATACGCCGAACGTGCTGCTCACGACGCCGGAGTCGCTGGAGGTGTTGCTGTCGATGGTCAGCGAGGAGCGACGCGCGGTTCTTTCGAGCGCGCGTGCGATCGTCGTCGACGAAGCGCATGCGTTCTATGGAATCGATCGTGGCACGCATCTGCTGGCTTTGATCGAGCGATTACAGCAATGGGCGCGGCACGACGTGCAACGCGTGGCGCTTTCGGCGACGATTGGAAATCCGGCAGATCTGCTGGAGTGGTTTGCTGGATCGAGTCGACGCGAGCGACGGTTGATCGAAAGTCCGCTCGGGTCGGATCGGCGGGAATCGTTCGAACTGTTCTATCGTCCCGGACGAGAGGGCGTCGTAGCGGAGATCGGGCGCTTTGCAGCTGAGAAAACGATCGTGTTCTGCCGGACCCGGTCGGATGTCGAAGAGATCGCGCATCGATTGTGGGATACGACTGCGGGCGCGGCGTGGCCACACCACTCGGCCCTCTCGCGGGCGAACCGGGAGAATGGGGAACGGGCGTTCCGCGAGGCGCGTTATGGAGCGCTCGTTGCGACGTCGACGCTCGAACTCGGCATCGACATCGGCGATCTGGACCGCGTGGTTCAGGTCGACGCTCCGACGACGGTCGCGTCGCTGAAGCAGCGGCTCGGACGAACCGGGCGGCGTGGAGGCGACGCGCGAATGACGTTTCTGCCGACGAACCAAGAGCAGTTCGTGTTGAGCGCGGCGCTGCTGATGCTGCACGCCGAGGGGTATGTCGAACCGCTCACGCCGGCGGGATTGCCGCTGCCGATCGTCGCGCAGCAGATGCTGGCGATGGTACTGCAGACCGGAGGAATCGACCGTCATTCGCTCGTCGAGCGCTGCCGTTCGAATGCGGCCTTCGCGCAGGTGCCGGGGGATGCGATCGAAGCTCTGCTAGCGCATCTGCTCGAAGAGGACGTGTTCGTCGAGATCGACGGCGCGGTCGTGTTTGGGCTGACGGGCGAACGACGTTATGGGTATCGGCGGTTCATGGAGCTCGCATCGGTGTTCCGCACGGGAGAGAGCGTCGAAGTCCGGCACGGAGCGATCGAGATCGGTTCGCTGGACCAGTGGTTCGTCGATGAGATGTTCGAGCGCGACAGAAGTTCGTTCATTCTGAGTGGACGCGCGTGGGCGGTTGCGTCGTGGCCGGACGACGATGGAGTTTTGCAGGTAAAGCCGGCGGAGCATGCCGAGGCACCGCTCTTCCTCGGTGGCGGGCTCGTTCTTGGATTCCAATTGATGCAGGCCGTCCGGCGATTGCTCGCGAGTGAGGCTACGTTGGGGGAGCTATTGCCGAAGGGCGTCCGCGTCGATGAATCGAGCGAGACCGTCCTCGGCAAGTTGCGCGAGGCGGCCGCTTCGCAGAAGCTCCACGAACCGTACACGGCACTCGTCGCAAACGGTGGTGCGTATCGCTGGCATACGTACGCGGGGCTTCGCGCGAACCGGTGGATCGCGGATGTCGTGGTCGCTTCGCTTGGCTTTGCGGCGACCTGTACGAATACGGCTATTAGTTTTCGGGCTGAGAGCTTCGATGGTCAGGCCTTTCGCAAGGCTGTCGATGATGCGCTCCGGGTCAATGACGAAGTCCGCGCTACGGTTCCGAAGCGATCGCTGCGTTCAACGGACCCGAAGTTCTCAGAGTGCCTCTCGCCGCAACTCTTTTGTTCGTGGTTCTCCGGCCGTCACTATGAGGCTGATGTTGCTAGGCATGTCTTGTTAAGCGGATTCCGTTTGCGTGCGGAGGCTATGGCGAGCCTCACTCAAACAGCAAAGTCAACAGAGGGTGCCACAACCACCGCCTCTGGATCGTCCCAAGACTGACCGGCGACGCTAAGCCCGCGGGATTCAGTGTCTAAGTCGGGTCCGTTCACGTCCATAGGGGGCAGTGGCCGCGGGAAAATCGTCCGGTACCGCACGGTGCCTTTGTTGAATTCGAACCGCGCGGTGAAAGGGTGGTTTCCAAACTCGCAAGTGAAATCGATCTCAACTCGCGATCCCCGAGCTGTATTTTTCTCGCGCTCATCGAATTGTTCTATGCCAGCTGGTCCGATAGAAACGACGAAGCCGAGTAGATCGGTTCGTGTCGCTCGTAAGTGAAGACCATCTGCGCGATTGCATGTTTCGCAACGAACGCATGCAATATCGGCCTAGAGGTTGTTGTCGAATCTCATTGTGGCGCGGCGTCAACTAATTCGTGCGGCGCTTCGGGTCAAACCGGCAAAATATAGGTTCGAAAGTGCACGTTGAATCGATCGCGGACATCGTACTCTAAGTCAACGACGCGCTGCGACAATTCGTGAAGTCGGCTGGACGGGGCCTCGACTTGGAAGTCGTAGCCGTGGCGCCCGCCCATAAGGGTCGAGAGATCGACGAGGCCGTTGAGTGCAGCGATATAGGCCGCTTCAGCGTCCTTGCGGACCTCTCCGGCCGCTTCGAGCTCATCGGCTATTTCCGGCCGCACGGAGGTTATCGTCATAGCAGTCGTCCCAAGTCCTCGAGCAGCTTGTTCGCCCATGCGATGCGCTCGTCCGCCTCATCCGGGCTGTACGGTTCATCAACGTTCGTAGGACCGTAATCGGCGTCTTTCCGATCCCGCTGAAGCAGGTCGACCCGCTTCGCCGCCTCTCGTTCATTGAAATGGCCGCCCGCAATGCCCGGAGTGCCTCCCGGCGATACGCGCCCGTGTTTGTTGCCGCTGTACAGCGCCTGAACGACGTCGGGCATGGCGTTGTGAGTAAAATCGTCCCGCTCGACGCCTTCTTGCCCATATCGAGAGTGCGACACCGTCAACCCATGAACGGTCGCGGCATACGATGCGGTCGCGTACACCAAATAGTACGCTCGTGCGACGGCTTGAAGCAGCGAGCTGCCGCTGCGAAGATCGGCGACCGCCCTCTCGAGACGGGTGCGCTGGCGCTTATACTGCTCGAGCGTGAGGGCCATCGAGACCTTCTTCACCAGGTATCGGCCTTCGCGCCTTGCACGGGTCGAGGTAGGAGATGCAACGCGGCGATCTTCGGCGCGCTTGCGCTCAAGGTTTGCTTTCAACCGCATTCGAACGCCGAAAGCAGCCTAGCTGCAGGGGACTTGAGATAATTCTGTCGAGCTCGAGCTGTCGGGCGCGATCTCGGGCGCACCTCTTCAGAGTCGCCTTCAATCGCATTTAATCCTGACTAATCGTGTGACTAAAAATTGGCTCGGAGATGAAGCGTCTCGTGCTCGGGGACCTGCACGGGCCGGACGACAGCGAGAACCGATTTTGCCGCCCGATCCGTCTCCGCGCGATCGCTATCTGCTCGGCTCGCTCGCCAGCTCATGAAACCGCGCGAGATTCTGCATTGCGTGCGCTTTTCGCTGAAACATCCGTCCTCGAAGCGCCGGATCCGGTCGGAGAGTAACGCGGTAGCGAACTCGTCGTGTTGCCCGGATTCGTCCTCGAAACGCTCACACCGAGCCATCAGCGCGAGCCTTTTCATTGCGCCGGCGCGAGCCTCAACGACTTCATTCAGAAGCGCGGCCGGCGACAGAACGCAAACGACACGACGAGAGTACATGTGCTCTCCGACCCGAGATGGCCGAATCGCCGGTTATTACAGCCTCTCCGCGTCTATGATCGACCTCTACGGCCTGCCGGAAACGATCAAAAGGGACGGCCCCGCTTCCCCATACCTGCGACGCTCTCGGCCGCTTTGCCGTCGATGACGAGTTTGCCGGAAAGGAGCTTGGCAGGTGGCTTCTCGCTCGCGCTCTGAGAAGCGCCTATGACGCGGGCAAGCCCGTGAGTTCCGCGCTCGTCGTCCTCGATCTAGCGCCGGACGCAACCCCGAGCGCGGTACGACTCTCTAGCAAGTCGATGCACGACACGGCTCCTTAAGCAAAGCTTCATCTCGCGGCGGCATGAATGCGAGCGGCGGGATCGGAAGCACCCCCGCGTTGCGAGACGTATCGGAGACGACGCTTCGGCGCATGCCGCTACTCGCCGCGAGCGTCTGCATCGCGGCCCTGGTCGCGCATGCCGCCGTCGACTTTGCGGGCGACTGGTGGTTCGCGCACGACGCCTATGACGACGTCGCGCACGGCTCGCGGCTCACCGTGTCGGTCGCGATCGCCTCGTTGCTGATCGCCGCCGTCGCGACGCTCCTCGCCCCGCTCTTCTTCGACCGTGGCGACCGCCGGCTCGTGCGGTCGGCGTCGCCGCCGCTGCGGGGCGGATCACTCGCCGCGTTCGTGCTTGCGACGGCGGGCCTCGGGCTTGCCGGCATGATGGCGATGGAGGCGGCCGACCAGTTCGCGGCCGGCCGCCCGGTGGACGACCTCGCCGCGCTGCTCGCGGGCTCGCCGCTTCCGGCTGCGACGATCGCGCTCGTCTGCGGCCTCGTCACGGGGCTCGCGATCGCGTTCGCCTCGCGGATGGTCCTTGCCGTCGGCGCGCGGCTCGTCGCGACGATCGTCGCCTGGCTGCGCGACCGCAGGCGTCCCGCGACGGCTCGTGCGCTCCGTACACGCACGCGCGCCTTCGTCCGGCGCTCGCATCTGCTCGTCCGCTTCGGCGGAGATCGCGCGCCGCCGCTCCGCCGCTGAGGCTCCGACCCGCGAACGGCGCACTTTCGTGCGCCGCGCTCCGTCGTCTTCAGGAAGGCACTATGCTCACCTCATCACGCGCGCGTCTTCGCGCGCTCGCGGCCGCGTCGCTCGCGGTCGTCGCCGCTCCATTCGCCCTCTCGGCGCCCGCGCGCGCCCAAACCGCCGGCTCCCCCGTCCTCGCTCCGGCGCCTACGGCGACCCCGAGGATCGTGCGCGATCCCGCAAGCCCGGTCACCGGCGTCGTCGTCGACGCCGAGGGCGGGCTGCCGATCGCGGACGCGCGCGTCGAACCCGTGCGCGACGGCTCCGGACGCCCATCACCGAACGACGCCACGGGCGTCACCGATGCGAACGGTCATTTCACGCTCGGCCCGCTTCGGCCGGGAATCTATCGCCTGCGCGTCTCGCATGACGGGTACGCACCCGCCTTCTCGAACGCGATCCCGGTCGTCCCCGAGGGCAGGCAGCGCGTGACGCTCTCCCTCGAACGCGATGAGCAAGGCACGACGCAGGGCGTTCGCACGATCGGCCGGACGTCGACCCGCGCGAGCGAGTCGCTCCAGCGCGCGAGCACGATCTTCCGCACGCTCTCGATCGACGCGCTCTTCCAGAGCGGGACCGATCGCGCAGGCGACGCACTCCGGCAACTGCCCGGCGTCAACAACGGCATCACGGGCGACACGGCCTCGCTCGGCGACGACCTGCAACTGAGCCTACGCGGCATCGGCACGCTCGAAACGCTCGCGACGATCGACGGCCACCCGATCGCCGAAGGTGCGCCGGGCGGCGGCTTCAACTATCAGCTGACGCCGATCTTCGCGCTGCGCAACATCGCCGTCACGTACGGCTCGGGCGGCTCGGACGTCCTCGGCGTGAACGCGATCGGCGGCGTCGTCGACCAGCAGACGCTCGAGCCGACGCCCGACCGCCGCGAGACGCTCGACCAAGGCTACGGCACGTTCTCCCGGCTCTCGACGTCGCTCAGCGCCACCGGTACGGTCGAGAAGCTCGGCTACGCGCTCGCCGCCGGCGTCGCGACGGTCGACGGTCCGTTCAAGAACGACGCGCTCTATCAGCCGGGCGCCGCGTACGATCAATCCGCGACGCTGCCGGCCGTCCGGAACCTCGGCGTCTACAAGGACGACGGAACGGAGACGCAGCGCGCGGCGCTGATCAAACTCTCGTACGACCTCACGCCGAACGTCCGCGTCACCGGGACGCATCTCGCCGAGACGTCCTTCAACGACAAGACCGGGAACGGCGATGGTGACTATTTGCCCGGCGACACGGCGCTCGCGCTCGGCAACTCGCAGCTCGCCTCGAAGAGTGCGACGGACGCATGCCCCGCGGGCA
>JAABUQ010004752.1_pt1 | contig 22744 bp, 12 predicted proteins | sample 5560001 | NCBI WGS metagenome assembly JAABUQ01 (sample SAMN10711888, study PRJNA513371) | rock metagenome | isolation source: Antarctica rocks | place: Antarctica: Victoria Land, Finger Mt nord | collected 2015-12-18 | reverse complement strand
GCGCGTCCATTTCGGCATCCTCTTCTGTGGTAAGAAAAAGGATGACGAAAATGCCGCCGGCCGGATACCCGGCACCTCAACACCTGCAATCCGTTAGAGTCAGGAAATCTTCAACTCTCTCCCGCCTCTGGTCCTTTTTTCTTCCTCTCCGCGTCCTTGGCGCCTTGGCGGTTCAATCTCTTCAATTTTCCTCTCAGCCGAACACACCGGGGATGACCTTGGACGAGCCGGCGACGCCGGTGAGGCGTTCGGGGCGGCCGTTGTGCTCGAAGGACAGTTCTTCGGGGTGGAGGCCGAGGGCGTGGAGGATGGTGGCGTGGAGGTCCTTGACGGCGTAAGGGTTCTGCTCGGCCCGGTAGCCGATCTCGTCGGTGGCGCCGAGGGCCTGGCCCCCCTTGACGCCGCCGCCGGCCATCCAGATGGTGAAGCCGAGGGGGTTGTGGTTCCGGCCCCGGTTGCCCTGCTGGACCGGGGTCCGGCCGAACTCGCCGGCCCAGATGACCAGGGTCTCGTCGAGCAGGCCCCGGCGCTTGAGGTCGGTCAAGAGCCCGGCGATGGGGCGGTCGGTCGTCGCCGCGGCGGTCCGGTGGTTGCTCTCGTTGTCCGTGTGGCCGTCCCAGCCGTCCTTGTTCATCGCGCTGTAAAGCTGGACGAAGCGGACCCCCTTCTCGGACAGCCGGCGCGACAGCAGGCACATCCGGCCGAACCGCGCCGTCGCCTGGTCGGCGCCGTCGAGGCCGTAGAGCGCCAGGGTTTCGGGGGTCTCGGACGACAGGTCGCCGACGTCGAGGGCTTCGCTCTGCATCCGGTAGGCCAGCTCATACGAGGCGATCCGGCCGTCGAGTTCGAGCGGGCCGCCGGGCCGGGCGTCGCGGTGCTTGCGGTTGAGCCCCTGGATCAGGTCGAGGGTCGACCGCTGGGCGGCGGCATACTCGGGGGGCGGCTGGAGGTCGAGGACCGGCGGGCCTTCGTGGCGGAACTGGGTCCCCTGGAACGCGGCCGGCAGGAAGCTGTTGCCCCAGTTGGCGCTCCCGCCCAGGCCGGCGACCTTGAACAAGAGCACGTAGCCCGGCAGGTTCTCGTTCTCCGAGCCGAGGCCGTAGGTCAGCCACGACCCCATGCTCGGCTTGCCCGAGAGGGTGGCCCCGGTGTTCATCTGGTAGGAGGCCGGGGCGTGGTTCGAGCTTTCCGAGTGCATCGACCGGATCACGCACAGGTCGTCGGCATGCTCGGCGATCTCGGGGAGCAGGTCGGACACCCAAAGCCCGCTCTTGCCGCGTTGCTTCCACCGGAAGGGGTTGCCCATCAACTTGTCGGAGCTGCCGGTGGCGGCGCCGACGTGGTCCATCCCCCGGGTGAAGCTGGCGGGGATCGGTTGGCCGTCGAGCTTCTGGAGCGTCGGCTTGTAGTCGAAGGTGTCGACCTGCGACGGCCCGCCCCACATGAACAGGAAGATGACCCGCTTGGCCGTGCCCGGGAAGTGGGGCGGCCTCGGCGCCAGGGGGCGCGACGGGTCGATGATCGGCCGGTCCCGCGCCGCGTCCGCCGCGCGGGCCGAACCGGCCAGGAGCCCGGCCAGGGCCGTGGCGCCGAAGCCGGCGCCGGCCGCCTGGAGGAAGTCGCGCCGGGTCGCGCCCGTCGGGAAATCGGTCGCCATCGCGGCCCCCGTTCAATCGAGGAAGAGGAATTCGTTGAGGTTCAAGATCGCCCGGCACAGGTCGACCAGCGCCCGATGACCGGGCCGGGGGTCGGCGGCGTGGAGCCGGGCGTGGCGGTCGAGGAGTTCGCAGGCCATCGCCCGCTCGTCGGCGTCGGGCTCGCGAGCCAGGGCGAGGCGGAACGCCAGGGCGACCCGGGCGGCGGGCTCGGGGCCGGCGGCCTGGGCCACGCGGTCGGCGAAGGCGACGGCCAGGCGGATCGAGTCGGGGTTGTTCAGGAGCGTCAGCGCCTGCGGGGCGACAGTCGTGGTCGACCGCCGGGCGCACGAGGTCGTCGTGTCGGGCAGGTCGAACGGGGCGAGCAGCGGGACCGGGACCGACCGCTTCTGGATCAGGAACACGCTCCGGACGTCGGCCGCCTCGGGCTTGTCGGCGTACCAGTCCTGGAGCCGGCCGCCGTCGCCGCCGTGGCGGGCCTCGTAGATCGCCGGTTGCGATTCGAGGACCTGCTCCTCGACCACCGGCCATCTCGGCGGGCCCGACGCCACCGGCAAGAGCCGGCCCGACACCGCGAGCAAGGCGTCCCGGAGCCCTTCGGCGTCGAGCCGGCGGACTTCCTGGCGCCAGAGGAGCCGGTTCTCCGGGTCGACCCGCCGCCGGGCCGGGTCGTCGGCCCCCCCCTGGCGATACGCGGCGCCGGTGACGATCAGGCGGTGCATGGCCTTGAGCGACCAGCCGCGATCGACCAGCTCCACGGCCAGCCAGTCGAGCAATTCGGGGTGGCTAGGCCGGGCGCCGGCGAAGCCGAAGTCGTTGGGGGTGGCCACCAGGCCGCGGCCGAAATAGCCCTGCCAGATCCGGTTGACGATCACCCGGGCCGTCCACGGGTTGTCGGCCGCGGCGATCCAGCGGGCCAGGGCCAGGCGGCGGCCGGTGGTCTCGTCGGCCCCCGGGGGGATCGCCGCCGGGTTGGGGTCGAGGGCCGACGGGAAGCCGGGGTCGACCTCGGCGCGGGGCTGGGTGTAATCCCCCTGGAAGAACAGGTTCGTGGGCGGGGCGGCCCGGCCCGCGTCGGTCATCACCCGCGCCGTCGCCAGGGGCCGCCTCGTCCCCTTCAACGCCTCGGAATCCGCCGCCAGGGCCTCGGCCCGGCCCCGATCCTCGGGGGACAGGGCGGCGAGGACGTCTTCCTCCTTGACCTGGATCGAGTCGCGGAACGGCTTGAGCTTCTCCTGGGCCGCCGCGTCGCGCTTCTCGCGGGGGACATTGAAGAGGGCGCGAATCTCGGCGGGGAGCGCGGCCTTCTTCGCGTCGGCCAGCTTGCGGCGGGCGGGGTCGAGCACCGCCTTGCGGGTCGAGCCAGCCTCCTTGATCCGGCGGTCGACGTCGGCGTTGTGGCGATCGATCGCCGCCCGCTCGGCGGGCAGGTCCAGGACGGCGTCATCTTCCGGCTTGGTCGCGGCGAAGAAGGCGCGGAACCGGAAGTGGTCGGCCTGCGAGAGGGGGTCGTACTTGTGGTCGTGGCACTGGCAGCAGGACATGGTGAGGCCGAGGAACGCGGCCGACGTGGTGTTGGCGAGGTCGGCCATCAGCTCGTCGCGGCCTTTGCGGTCCTCGGTGAACAGGGCGGTCGTGCTGTCGAAGGTCCCGAGCCGGAGGAAGCCGGTCGCGGCGTGGGCGTCGGCGTCGGCCGGGGTTTGGATCGGGCCGGGGGCGAGTTCGTCGCCGGCGAGCTGCTCGGCGATGAAGCGGTCGAACGGCTTGTCGGCGTTGAGGGCGGCGACCACGTAGTCGCGATACCGCCACATGTTGGGCCGGAACTCGTCGCGCTCGAAGCCGTTGGTGTCGGCGTAGCGGACCACGTCGAGCCACGACCGGCCCCACCGCTCGCCGTGCCGGGGGGAGGCGAGCAGGCGGTCGACGGTCCGCTCGTAGGCGTCGGGCCGGGCGTCGCCGAGGAACGCTTCGACCTCGCCGGGCGTCGGCGGGAGGCCGGTGAGGTCGAAGGTCAGGCGGCGGATCAGGGTCCGGCGGTCGGCCTCGGCCGAGGGCCGGAGGCCCGCCGCTTCGAGCCGGGCGAGGACGAAGCGGTCGACCGGCGTCTTCGGCCAGGACCGGTCGAGGACCGCGGGCAAGGCCGGGCGTCCGGGCTTCCGGAGCGACCAGAGGTCGAGGCGTTCCCCCCGGAAGATGGCCCGGATCGGGTTCCGGGGGTCGGACCGGGCGTCGCCGACGCGGGCGGCCTCCCGGGTCGGGCGGAACGCCGGGAGGCCGCGGCCGGGGGCGTAGGCGTCGAGGCTCTCGACCGTCGGGCCGAGGATCACGGAATCGAGGCCGGCCTCGCCGCCGTCGATCGCGGTGAGGGTGAAGCCGGTGAGCGACCAGTCCCGCCAGTCGCCGCCGTCTTGCCAGAGGTCGCGGGTGACGACCTCCCACCCGTTCGGGGATTCGTCGGCGACCCGGAGCGCCGGCCAGCCCGTCGAGTTGGGGCCGGCGACCCACGAAGCGTTGGTCTCGCCTTGCGACCGCCAGCCGCCATCGCGGGCGGCCTCGAACATGATCCCGCCGCCGCCGCGCTTCTTCCAGGCGAATCGGAGGTAGCGATACTGGTCGGGCCCGGGGGTTTCGCGGATCGGGAACGACCAGCCGGCGACGCCCGCGGCGAACCGCTGGCCCCGGACGATCAAGGCGGAGGCGCCGCCGGCCCGGTCGACGGGGTCGAGCCGGGCCGACCCCGTCCCCTCGGCCAGGGCGGCGTCGATCGCGGGGTCGTCCTCGACGAGGACCTGGGCGTCGGGCGGGAAGGTCGCCCCGTCGCGGACCCAGGCGGCGAGCTCGGCCACCTCGTCGGCCTTGAGCCGCTCCTTGGGGGGCATCTTCGGGGCGTCGCCGTGGTGGCGGACGGCGCGGACCAGGAGGCTGGCGTCGGGGTCGCCGGGCCGGAGCGCCGGGCCGTTGTCCCCGCCGTCGCGGAGGCTCGCGGCCGAGTCGAGCCGGAGCCCGCCTTCCTGCTTGTCGGCGCCGTGGCAGGAGACGCACCGGGCCTGGAGGAGCGGCCGGACCCGGTCGAAGAACCGATCGTACTTCGACGGTTCGGCCCCGAACGCCGCCCAGGCCGGGACGAGGGAGACCGCCAGGATGGCGGCCGCGCGGCGGGAACAAGCTCGGATCATCGCGCGGCTCCACGGGTCGGCTCGACGCTTCGAAATCACGGCCCACTTCGGGGAGCTTCCGGCCCGACCCCCATCTCCGCCCCCGAGGCGCCGCCGGCCAGTTTAACATCCCCCCGCCCGAATGGTACCGATAAATTCCTCGGATTGTTGGCCCGAGTCATCGTCCCGGGCGGTGTCCTCGAATCCGGGGACCGGCAAGCCGCGGCCGATGGCCCGCGATCCCGTGATCGTTCTCGGGTCGGGCCCTTGACCGTCCGCCGGGGCTTGTCTAGTTTGAGTACGGCAACACCCTTCCTCCTCCGATCACCCAGAAGTCTTCCTCGATGGCGTCGGGCCGGCGGCCGGCCGGGCCCGTCGGGTCCCGTCCTCCCGGGATCGACGCGCGGGATGGCCCCCGCCGGGGGTGCGCGCCTCGCCGGGAGATCGGACGAGGGGGCTTGCCCCGACCGAGGCGGGACGGGGCCGGTCCCGAGGTCGACCTGGAGGCGCGGCGTCGCGCGTGGAGATGCCTTTATGGGAGGGTCCTCGATGAGGCTTCGCGAGTTCGGATTCGTGTTCGCCGCACTGGCCTCGACGATCCCGTGGGGACCCGTCCGAGTCGCCTCGGGATTCGCCCTCGAAGCTGGCGCGGCCGGGGACCTCGATCTCCGGCCGGGCGACTTCCCGGGGGATGACCCGGCCGGGGCCGAAGCCGGCGACCTGAAGCCGGCCGACCCGGCCCGTCGCCCCGCCTGGACGACCTCGGGGATTCGCGGGACCCCGGAACCGCCGCCGCCTTATCGGGTCGAGCCGGCCTTCCCCCGCCTCCACTTCGCGAAGCCGATCGCCCTGGCCGCGGCCAAGGGCCTCGACCGGGTCTTCGTGGTCGAGCTCGGCGGCAAGATCTACTCGTTCCCGAACCGCCCCGAGGTCGCCGCCCCCGACCTGGCGATCGACCTTGCCGCGGCCGTCCCCGAGGCGGGCCAGGTCTTCGGGATCGCGTTCCCTCCCGACTTCGCCCGGAAACGCCTGGCCTATGTCTGCTACGCGACGCACGGCGGCGGCCCCGAGGGGAGCCGGGTTTCCAGCTTCGTGGTCGAGGGCGACGACCCGCCCCGGTTCGCCCCCCGGTCGGAGAAGATCCTCCTGACCTGGAAGGCGGGGGGCCACAACGCCGGCTGCCTCGCCTTCGGCCCCGACGGGCACCTCTACGTCGCCACCGGCGACACGGCGGACCCGACCCCGCCCGACCCGCTCAAGACCGGCCAGGACATTGGCGACCTCCCTTCCTCGATCTTGAGGATCGACGTGGACCACCCCGAGGCCGGGCGGGCTTATCGGATTCCCGCCGACAACCCGTTCGTGGGCCGCGAGGGGGCCCGCGGCGAGGTCTGGGCGTTCGGGTTCCGCAACCCCTGGCGGTTCAGCTTCGACCGCTCGAACGGCGACCTTTGGGCCGGCGACGTCGGCTGGGAACTCTGGGAGATGATCCACCTGGTCCGGAAGGGCGGGAATTACGGCTGGAGCATCGTCGAAGGGCCCCAATCGGTCCATCCCGAGGGGCGCCGGGGCCCCGGCCCGATCGTCCCGCCGGTCGTCGCGCATCCCCACTCGGAGGCGGCCTCGATCACCGGGGGTTATGTTTATCGGGGCAAGCGGCTCCCCGGCCTGGTCGGCGTGTATGTCTACGGGGACTTCCAGTCCGGCAAGATCTGGGGCCTCCGCCACGATGGCCAGAAGCTCGTCTGGCGCGGCGAGTTGGCGAACAGCCCGCTCCAACTGGTCTCGTTCGGCGAGGACAACGAGGGGGAAGTTTACGCCCTCGACTTCGAGCGGTCGCGGCAGGTCTACAAGCTCGTCCCGGACCGGGGGGGCGACGCCTCGAAGTCGTTCCCCCGGACCCTCGGGAAGGTGGGCCTGTTCGCGTCGGTCAAGGACCAGGTCCCCGCGGCCGGCGTGGTCCCGTACGCGATCAACGCGGAGCTCTGGTCCGATCACGCCACCGCGGAACGGTGGATGGCGATCCCCGATCGCGGGAAGCTCGTCGTCGACGAGTCGGGACGCTGGAAGGCCCCCGAGGGCTCGGTCCTCGCCCGGACGGTGTCCCTCGAACTCGAACGAGGCAACCCCAAGAGCCGGAAGCGGCTGGAAACCCAGGTCCTCCACTTCGAGGAGGGGTCTTGGCGGCCCTACACCTACGCCTGGGACGACGACCAAGCCGACGCGACCCTGGCCGACACCGAGGGCGGGAGCCGGACCTTCCGGGTCAAGGACCCCAAGGCCCCCGGCGGCGAACGGGTCCAGGCGTATCGAATCCACGCGCGGAGCGAGTGCGTCCTCTGCCACAACCCCTGGGTGGACCTCAAGACGACCGTCTACGGCCGCCAGACGGCCTCGCCCTTGGCCTTCAACACCCCGCAACTCGACCGGGAAACCAAGGTCAACGGGGCGACCGTCGACCAGATCCGGGCCTGGCGGAACTCGGGGCTCCTCGACGGCCCGAAGCCGGCCGAACTCCGGAAGACGCCCCGGCTGGCCAACCCGTACCGCCGCGAGGCGAGCCTGGAATCCCGGTCCCGCTCCTACCTCGAAGTCAACTGCGCGCATTGCCACCAGTTCGGGGCCGGGGGTTCGGCGAATATCTTCCTGGCGGCGTCCAAGTCGCTCGAAGCGACCAAGACCCTCGGGGTCCGGCCGGTGCAGGGGACCTTCGGGATCGACGACGCCCGGATCATCGCCCCGGGCGACCCGGAGGGCTCGGTCCTCTACTACCGGATGGCCAAGCACGGCGGCGGGCGGATGCCCCGGATCGGGTCGACGCTCGTCGACGAGGCGGCGGTGGACCTGATCCACGACTGGATCGCCGGCCTCCCCCGACCCAAGGGGGAGCCCACCCCGCCCCGATCCCCCGCCGAACAAGCCGCGCTGACCGGCCTCCGCGACCGGACGCAATCGAATCCCGGCTCCCGGGTCGGGCCGATCCGCGGGCTGCTCGACTCGACCCGAGGGGCCCTGAAGCTGATGAGGCTCGTCGACCACGGCGACCGGGCCCTGGCCGGCGAAGTCTGGGCGGTCGCGAAAGACTCGGGGAAGGCGGAGGTCAAGGACCTCTTCGAACGCTTTGTCCCCGACTCCGAGCGGGCCCGCCGGCTCGGGGATAAGATCGAGCCCGACGAGATCCTGACGCTCCGGGGCGACGCCCGCCGCGGCTCGAAGCTCTTCACCTCCGCCACGACCCTGTGCGCGAGCTGCCATCGGGTCGGCGGGCAGGGCGTCGAGTTGGGCCCCGACCTGGACGCGATCGGCTCGAAATACGACCGGCCGGCCCTGCTCCGCCAGATATTGGAGCCCTCGCTCGTCGTCGATCCGAAATACGTCACCTATGTCCTGGAAACCCGGCAAGGGCTCGCCCATTCCGGGATGCTGGCCGCGAAGACGGGCCGCGAGGTCGTCCTCAAAGACGCGAAGAATCAGGCCATCACGGTCCCGGCCGGGGACGTCGAGTCGCTCCTCCCCCAGCCGAAATCGCTGATGCCCGAAGCCTTGTTGCGCGACCTGACGGCGCAGGAGGCCGCCGACCTCCTCGACTACCTCGGATCGTTGAAGGGGCCGAGCCCGACCGCGAGGTCGGAGTGATCCATCGTCCGCCGGGGCCACGGGCCCGGTCCCGGGCCCCGGCGGGAGCCTCGTCGAGGCCGACCTCGCAGCGATCGCCGACGGATCAGTCCCGGGAGGAAGGCTCATGAAGTCGCCGGCCCGCCTCGGCCTGCTCGGGTGCCTGGCGATCGCCCCGACCCTGGCGGCGGGCTGGTGGTTCGTCGTCCGGCCGACGCTCGACCCCGTCGCCGTGGGCCGCTCGGCCTACGCGCGGGGAGAATGGGACGAGGCGGCGCGGCTCGCCGATCGTCGCCTGAAGGGCGCCCCGACGGACCGCGAAGCCTTGCGGCTGCTCGCCCGGTCCGACGCCCGGGCGGGGCGGCAAGAGGCCGCCCGGCGGTCCTTCGTCCGCCTCGGCCCCGACGCCTGGGAGGCGGAGGACTTCCTGCTCCTGGCCACGGGGTTGGCCCGCCAGGGCCGGAAGGACCTGGCCTGGAATGCCCTGCTGGCCGCGCGGAAGGCGGACCCGTCCCAACCGGAAGTCCTCGAACAACTGGCCCGGCTCTCGATGGCGGCGGGCCGCCTCCTGGAGTCGGCCGGGTTCGCCAGGCGGCTGGCGAGCCTGCCCCGGTGGGACGCGCGGGGCAGCGTGATCCTGGCGGATGCCCTCCGGGAGCTGGACGACCCGGGCGGGGAGTCGGAGGCCCTGGGGCGGGCCTTGCGGGTCGACCCGGCCCTGGCCGGGTCGGGACTCGCCCCGGACGACGCCCGGAAGCGGTGGGCGCGGAGCCTCCTCCGGCTCGGTCGGCCCGCCGAGGCCCGGCAACGGCTCGGGCCTCGGGGAGCGGCCGGGGCCGATCGCGAAGTCGCCTGGATCTTGAGCCGGGCGTTCTTGCAAGAAGGAGCGATCCCGGAAGCGATCGAGGCGCGGTCGCGGGCCCGGGGCCTCTCCGCCGCCGACCCGAACGACCCCGAGCCGGCCCCCTTCGTCGGGGCCGCCCGGTGCGCCTCCTGCCACGCCGAGATCCACCGGGCCCAGCGGGCCAGCCGCCACGCCTCGACGCTCGGGACCGGCCCCGACCTGCCCCGGGCCGTCCCGCCCGCCGGGCCGATCGCCGATCCGACGCGGCCGGGGACCGTCCACTCGCTCCGGGCCGAGGCCGGCAAGCTCCTCTACGAATCCTCGACCGGCGCCCGATCCGATCGGGCCCTGGTCGACTATGCGTTCGGGTCGGGGGGCCGGGGGCGGACGTTCGTCGGGGTCGACGCGGCCGGGCAGGCCCGCGAATTGCGCCTCTCGGAGTACGCCGGCCGGGCCCGCTGGGACCTGACGACCGGCCAGGACCCCCACCCCTCGCGGCCGATCGACTGGCTCGGCCGGCCCGTCGGCGACGACGAACTCCGACGCTGCCTCGACTGCCACGCGACCCGGACGATCCTCTCGGCGGGACGCCCCGCGCCCGACACCCTGGACCGGGGGATCGGCTGCGAACGCTGCCACGGCCCGGGGGGCAACCACCTCGACGCCGTCGCGGCGAACTTCCCCGACCCGGCGATCGTCCGGCTGAAGCGGGCCCCGGCCGCGAAGGTCGTCGGCCTCTGCGGGGAGTGCCACTCTCCCCCCGCGGACTCCGCCCCCCCGAGCGGCCCCGAGGCCGCCCGATTCCAGGCCGCCGGGCTCACCCAGAGCCCCTGCTATCGGGAAAGCCGGGGTGGCCTGAGCTGCACCACCTGCCACGACCCGCACCGCGACGCCGAGCGGTCGGCCTCGTTCTACGAGGCGAAATGCCGGTCGTGCCACGAGGCCGCCGGGCCGTCGGGCCGGGACGGCACCCCCATCGATCGCCCTCGACCGGCCCCTTGCAAGGTGAACCCGACCGGCGGTTGCATCGGGTGCCACATGCCGAGGGTCGAGGGGGCCATGCGCCACTCCTCGTTCTCCGACCATCACATCCGGGTCCATCGGACCCCGCCCGGCGGGAACTGAGTCGCCCGGATCGACCGGAGGACGATAAGAGACGGAGGGGCTCGCACTTCGCGGGGGCCGAATTGGTCGGCTCGACGGGTCTTGCCCGGATTTGCGCCTGGAAACGAGGGAGGAAAAGTTCGTGAAAAATGGTGCGAGATCAATACGCCATCCAATCAGAAATTTGATTTGACACGCGAAGTGGCATTTCGCACAATCCGACTGCGAGGCCATCTCCACCTAATCCGATCGAAGAAATTCCGAGAACCGGCGTCAACAGCGTCTCCGACGAAACCCGCCCGGGGTCCGCCTGGCGGACCTCGCGGGCCGCCCACGGACACAAGGACGAGGCGAGCCACACGATGTCGCGACCCCTCAAGTATCTCCTCTTCGCCCTGGCGCCGCTGGCGATCGTCCTCGCCGCCGGTTGCGGGAACACGGCCAATGAGGCGGGCAGCGGGCCCACCAAGGGGGTAGCCCCGCCGAACGCGCCGACCAATCAGGCCGATTTCTACAAGCAAACCCAGGATCAGAAAGCGTCCTCGAAGAAAGGGACGGCGCCGCGTTGATGGCGCGTCGCCCCTCCTCGCCATCGGTCGCGTTCTCGGGATGGGTATCCGCCCACGGGCAGCGATGAGGCTGCCCCGATTGCGTCTTGCGGGATCATCTCGGCTCGCCGCGACGGCCCGGCCGCGACCGAGATCGACGAGGAATGCCGGGCCAGTCCAGGTCTCACCTTCGAAGCGGGAGCATTCGAGCATGTCTCATTCGTATTCGCCGAAGCGGCGTGGTTTCACGCTGATCGAACTCCTGGTCGTGATCGCGATCATCGCGGTCCTGATCGCCCTGCTGCTGCCGGCCGTCCAGGCGGCCCGCGAGGCCGCCCGTCGGGCCCAGTGCGTCAACAACCTGAAGCAACTCGGCCTGGCCATGCACAACTATATCAGCGTCAACGACTCGGTCCCCCCGACCGGCGTGCCCGTCATGCAATCGTTCTCGACCCTGGCCCGGTTGCTCCCCTACATGGAGCAGCAGGCGATGTACAACTCGATCAACTTCAACGTGGGCGAGCGGTGGGGCGGCGGCGGCGGCAACGTCCTGAAGGCCCCGCCGTTCTGCCCCGGCGGCGCCGGCGACTGCGCCGACGGCGACGCCTGGGCGGGCATCAACGCTTCGGTCATCGCCAACCAGATCAACTCCTTCCTCTGCCCCTCGGACACCGAGCTCGGCAACACCACCAAGATCTACTTCGGCAACAACGGCCAGTTGATCGGGCGGTTCAGCTACCCGTACAACATCGGGGTCAACCCGTACGCGCAGACCGGCGGGACGGGATCGTTGAACGGGCCGGCCTATTTCCCGAGCTATTCCTCCTCCTGGGGCTCGGCGAGCCCTTACAACAACCTCAAGGCCGAGTCGACCGTCACCCTCGCCTCGTTCACCGACGGGACGAGCAATACCGTCTGCTTCGGCGAATGGGCCCGAGGCGACGGCATCCCCCCGGGGCAGTCCAAGGACGGCCTCGGGCAGACCTACAACATGACGGCGGGCCCCTTGGACTTCGCCGGCCAGATCAACGCGAACCAGCAGTATGCCGCGAACTGCCAGATGTCCAACGCCCAGAGCTGGACCTGGAAGGGCGACTGGTGGATCTCGGCCGGGTCGAGCACCTACTCGCACACCCAGACCCCGAACCGCAAGTCGTGCTACTACAGCGGGACCGGCGGCGGCGGCGGCGGTTCGGCGGCCTTGAACGTGGTCGCCGCCTCGTCGAGGCACCCGGGCGGTGTGAACGTCGCTTTCATGGACGGCAGCGTCAAGTTCATCAAGGAATCCGTCAACCCGGTAGCCTGGTATGCGATCTCGACCCCGAAGGGCGGCGAAGTCGTCAGCTCCGACGCCTTCTGAGGTCCGATCGGGTGCCGCGCGGCGACGCCGGGCCGGGCCGGGCCGATGACCCGGCCCGGCGTCGCCGCCGGTCGGGCCTCCGATCGGGGTGGCCCTTCCGCCCTTCACCGACCACGCAAGCTCCCAGAATCAATCGCCCATGATCGACACCAGCAGCCAGGCCGATCCCCGCCGCCCCGGCCCGGGGCGCGGCCAACCGGTCGGCCGGGGGGGGGGGTCGGATTCCCGACGGGATCGCCCGGGTCGGCGGCCCGGGGGGCGGATCATCGCCGGGGTCGCCTTGATCGCCATCGTCCCGATCGCCTGGTTCGGCTGGCGGGAATGGGACCCGCCGGTGCTCGTCGAGGCCGCGGCGGCCTTGCGTCGCGGCGACCTCGAGTCCGCCCGGCGGAAGGCGGCGGCCCACCTCGCGAGCCGGCCGTTCAGCCGCGCCGGGGCCCTGATCGCCGCGCGAAGCCTCGCCGGATTGGGCAGGGTCGAGGAGGCCGAGTCGCATTACCGCCGGGCCGGCCGGCTCGACGACGACGTCCTCCACCAGCGGGCCTTGGCCCTGGTCCGGGCCCGGCTCAACAAGCCGGCGATCGAGGTTTACGAGGAGATCCTGGCTCGATCGCCCGGGGACGTCGTGGCGCTCCGCCGGATGGCGGTCTCGCAGATCCTGCTGAGCCGATGGGACGACGCCCTGGCCACCGCCGGGCAACTGGCACGGACGCCGGGCGGCGCGGTGATCGGGCACACCTTGGCCGGGGTCGTGTACCACGACACCGATCGCCCCGATGCGTCCGTCCCGGAGTTCGAGCGGGTCCTCGCCCTCGACCCGGACTTGCTCCAGATGCCCCTCGATCCCAAGGCGCAGTTCTGGGTCTACCTGTCCCAGGATCTCCTCCGACTCGGCCGAGGGGCCGACGCCCGGCCCTACCTGGCCCGGGCCCTCGACCGGGGAGAAGACGCCTACCTCCTCGACATGCTCGGGACGTCCTACTGGCAAGAGGGGGAGATCGAGGACGCCGAGCGTCGGTGGCTGAGGTCGATCGAGCTGAACCCGCGGCGACCGCACCCCTGGTTGATGCTGGGCAACCTCGAACTCCAGCGGAACCGGCTCGAACCGGCGGTCGAACGGCTCGGGCGCGCCGCCGCGCTGGCCCCCACGGCCCGGGAGCCCTTCTACGGCCTGAGCCTGGCTTGCGGTCGCCTGGGCCGGCGCGACGAGGCCGACCGCTATCGGGCGATCGCCGAGCGGCTCCGCGCCGAGATCCAGGCCCCTCCCCGCGTCATGGGCGAATCCAAGAGCCGTTAAGGAAATGCGCCCGATGCCACCCCGGTCCCCAGGCCGACGCGCCCGCCCCATCCTCCTCGCGATCGCGCTTTTCGGCGGCGTCTCCTGTCGCGACAACTCCCCCGATCCCCTTCCGCGACCGGCCGTGGCCGGGCCCCCGGGGACGGCGGGCATCCCGGCCGCGCCGCCCGCGGATCGACCGACCCCCAAGGTCCCCCCCGCCCGCCCGGCGGCGACGGAGCCGACCACGATCCGGTTCCGCGAGGTCGGGGAGTCGTCCGGGATCGCGTTCCGGCATCGGAGCGGCAACAGCCCGTCCAAGGAGTTCCCGACGGCCAACGGCAGCGGGGTGGCCCTGATCGACCACGACGGGGACGGCCGCCTCGACCTCTACTTCGCCACGACCCGGGAACTCCCCCTGGACGCCCCGACCACCTCGCAAGGCAACCGGCTCTACCGGAATCGCGGCGACAGGACCTTCGAGGACGTCACCGCCAGGGCCGGCGTCGGCTTCCGCGGCTTCAACCACGGGGTCGCCGTCGGCGACTTCGACAACAACGGCCACCCGGACCTTTATCTCACCAACCTCGGCGGCAACGTCCTGTACTTGAACCGGGGCGACGGCACCTTCCGCGACGCCACCAAGGATTCCGGCGCCGGGTGCGGGCTCTGGTGCTCCGGGGCCGCGGCCCTGGACTACGACCGCGACGGCGACCTCGACCTGTACGTGACCTGCTACGGCAAGTATTTCCCCGGCGCCGGCGGCGAGTGCGGCGACCCCAAGAAGGGGGCCCGGACCTACTGCTCGCCCCGGAGCATCAACCCCGAGCGGCATTTCCTGCTCCGGAACCGGGGCGACGCCACGTTCGAAGACGTCACCGAGGCGGCCGGGATCTTGCGGACCGACGGGCGCGGCCTCGGGGTCGTCGCCGCCGACGTGAACGGGGACGGCCTGGTCGACCTGTACGTCGCCAACGACCTTTGCCCCCACTTCCTGTTCCTCAACAAGGGGGACGGGACCTTCGACGACGAGACCGGGAGTTCCGGGGCCGCCGCCAGCGGGTCGGGCTACTACCAGGCCGGGATGGGGGTCGACGCCGAGGACGTCGACGGCGACGGCCGGCCCGAACTGTTCGCGACCCATTTCCGGGAAGACTACAACACCCTCTACCGGAACATCGACGGCCGGCTCTTCCAGGACATCAGCTCGTGGGCCGGGATCATCAAGGACAGCGCCCCCTACGTCGGCTGGGGGTGCGCCCTGGCCGACCTCGACAATGACGGCTGGCCCGACATGCTCGTCGTCAACGGCCACGTCGACGACAACCTCGCCCTCCTCGGCTTGAACGTGCCCCAGGCCGAGCCCGCCGTCCTCTGGCGGAACCGGGGGAACGGCAAGTTTCGCCGGGTCGGCGACGCGGGGCCGTACTTCGCCACGTCGCATGTCGCCCGGGGGGCGGCGTTCGGCGACCTCGACGACGACGGCGACCTCGACGTCGTCATCAACCGGATGGACGATCATCCGGCCCTCCTGATCAACGAGTCGGCATCGGCCTCGTGGATTCGGCTCGAATTGCTGACCACCCAGCCCGGCCGGCCGGCCGTCGGCGCCTCGGTCGCGGTCCACGTCGAGGGGGGCCGGACGATCCATCGCCAGCTCAAGGGCGGGGGGAGCTACCTGTCCTCGAACGATCCCCGGTTGCTGGTCGGGCTGGGCAAGGCCGGGCGGGTCGACCGGGTCGACGTCCGCTGGCCCAACGGCGAGCGCTCGACGCTGGAAGGCCCCGCGATCCGCCAGACGCATCGGCTGCGGGAGCCGGCCACCCGGGGCCTTCCCGCCGCGGCGGGGGAGGCGTCCCGGTGAAGTTCCCGTCCCGGGCGGCCGGCCCGATCGCGGCCCTGATCCTGGTGGCGACGACCGCGGTGATCCTCCTGGCCCGGCCCCGGCCGGGGCCGACGCTCGCCGAAGTCGCCGCGATGGCCGAGGCCGGCCGGCTCGACGCCGCCGAGGCGAGCCTCGCCCTGCTCCTGAAGCACGAACCGCGCGACCCGGGGGCGAACCTGCTGGCGGCCCAGGTCGCGATGGGCCGATCCGAGCCGGTGACCCAGTCGGGGATGGGGTCCGACCCCGCGCCGGCCCTCGCCGCCCTGGACGCCCTCGGCCGGGTCGAGACCCGGGACCCCAGGCTCGCGGCCCTGGCTTCCCTCTGGCGAGGGAAGGCCGCGCGGTACCTCGGTCGCCTCGAAGAGGCCGAAGCGGCGTGGCTGGAGGCGCTCCGGCTCGACCCGACCGTCCCCGAGGCGGGCTGGTTGCTCTTGCAGGAATACTACCTCCAGGGCCGATCCGAGGAGGCCCAGGCGCTGGCCCTCCGCCTCCACCAGGGCGAGCCCGACGGCCGCGATCGCGTCCTCTTGCTCCTCGAACCCCTCCGCCAGGAGTTGATGCCGCCGGCACCCGCCTCGCTCGTCCTCTGGTTCGAGCCGATCGCGGGTCGGTCGCCGGCCGGGCTCCGCGCCAACATCGCCCTCGGCCTGGCGCTGGTCCGCTCCAGCGAGGCGGAACGAGGGATCGCCCTCCTCCGCAAGGTGGCCGAGGCGCACCCCGGGCGGCGGGAAGCCTGGGACGCGCTGCTGACCGGCCTGGATGAGGCGGAAGAACTCGAGGAGCTGGCCAAGGGCCTGGATTCCCTGCCGGCCAAAGACTCCCAGGCCCCCTGGACCTTGAAATTCCGGGGCCGGGTCGCCGAAGATCGGGGGGACCTGGTGGCGGCGGCGGTCGCGTATCGCCGGGCCATCGAGGGATCGGCCGCCAACTCCCGCCTCGAATATCGCCTGGCCCGCGCCCTCCGGCGGATGGGCGAGCGGGCCGAGGCCGATCGGCTCGATGCGCGGCACCAGGCCCGCGAGGCGTTCCGCGTGGAAGGGCGGGCCCTCTATGAGCGGGCCATCGCCGAGGCGTCGTCGGGCCGATTTCCCGACCCCGAGTTGTCCGAGAAGCTGGCCCTGCTCCGGGAAAAGATGGGATTCCCCGAGCAGGCCCGGGCATGGCGTCGCCTGGCCGGGGCCCGGCCCCCGGCCTGATCGGTGGCGATTCGGGATCGGCGTCAGGCGAGGATCTGGTCGACGACGGTCCCGGCAACGTCGGTCAGGCGGAAGTCGCGGCCGGCGTGGCGGTGGGTGAGCCGGGTGTGGTCGAAGCCGAGGAGGTGGAGGACCGTGGCGTGGAGGTCGTGGACGTGGACCTCGTCCTCGACCACCTTGGCGCCATGATCATCGGTCTTGCCGTGGACGATCCCCCCCTTGACGCCCCCGCCGGCCATCCAGGTCGAGAACGCGGTGTTCTGGTGGCTCCGGCCGTCGGGCGAGTCGGTGAACGGCGTCCGGCCGAACTCGGTCGTCCACAAAACCAGCGTCTCGTCGAGCATCCCGCGCGACTTCAGGTCCTTGAGCAGCCCAGCGATCGGCTTGTCGACGTTCCGGGCGTGCTTCTCGTGCGACCGGAGGTTGCCGTGGGCGTCCCAGTTGTTCGACGAGCCGACGTCGATCAACTCGACGAACCGGACCCCGCGCTCGGCCAGCCGCCGGGCGATCAGGCATTGCCAGGCGAACCCCTTGTTCGAGCCCCGCTCCAGGCCGTAAAGCCCGAGCGTGGCGTCGGTCTCCTGGCCCAGGTCGAGGACCTCGGGCATCGCCCTCTGCATCCCGAAGGCGGTCTCGAACGACCGAATCCGGGCGGCCAGGGCGGGGTCGGCCGAGCGGTCGCGGCCGTGGCGGCGGTTGAGCTTGCCGAGGAACGCCAGCTCGGCCTCCTGGACGCGGGCGGAGGGGACCCGGCGGTTGAGGTCGGGGATCGGCTCGGCCCCGGCCTGGACCCGGGTCCCCTGGTGGCAGCCGGGGAGGAAGTCGGAGCCCCAGGCCTGAATCCCGGCGTAGGGGACCTGCGGGGCCAGGACCACGAACGAGGGGAGGTTGCGGTTCTCGGTCCCCAACCCATAGCTGACCCACGACCCCAGGCTTGGCCGGGCCACCGACACCGACCCGGTGTGCAGGCCCAGGGTGGCCTGGGTGTGGTCGTTGTGGTCGGCCCGGGTCGACCGGATCAGGCAGATGTCGTCCATGCAGGCGCCGACGTGGGGGAACAGGTCGCTGACCTCGGTCCCGCACTCGCCCCGGGGGCTGAACTTCCAGAGCGTCCCCAGGTACGGCTTGCCCGACGCGGACGGCTTGCCGTGGTCGGCGGTGAGCCGGGGCTTGGGGTCGAACGTGTCCATCTGCGAGACGCCGCCGCTCATGTGGAGCATGATGACCCGCTTCGCCTTCCCCGCGTAGTGCGGCGACTTCGGCGCCAGCGGGTCGACGACGTCGCCCCGCGCCTGGTCCTCGGCGAGCAGCCCGGACAGGAGGCCGGGGAACAGGATCGAGCCCCCAGCGAGCGAGCGGATCACCTGGCGACGGTTCGGGCCGTTCATGCGGGATTCATCCCTCGAATAAGGGCCGACCCGAGTGGTCCAGGGTCGGAACAGTGATGGGTGATGCTTGATGGGTCAGGCGGCGGACCCAACTGCCGGCGAGGTTCAATCCACGAACAAAAACTCGTTGCCGATGAGGAGCCCGCGGGCCAGGCTTTCGAGCGCGGCGCGGGGGCGGCGGTCGTCGGGGATGTTGGCCTCGCCCAGGGCGGCGCGGGCTTCGGCGAGGAAGAGTTGGGCTTCGGCGACCTCCTCGGCGGTCGCGGCGCGGCCCAGGGCCAGGCGGTAGGCCAGGGCGACGCGGTCTTCTTCTTCCGCGGGCGACCCCGCCTCGATCCGCCCGGCGAGTTCGCCGGCCCGGGCGTGGACGAACGGGTCGTTCATCAAGTAAAGCGCCTGGATGGCCGTGGTGCTGAGCGGGCGGTCGGGCGTGGTCGCGTTGGGGTCGGCGCCGTCGAAGACTTCGAGGATCCTCCGCCGGCGGAGCCGCTGCTGGATCTGGTAGACGGTCCGCCGCGGGGTGTCGTACGACTCGGGGGCGACGAACTGGACGTGCTGGGTGTAGCGGAACTCGGCCTCGGGCGGGAGCGGGAACGCCCCGCCGGGCGAGCGGTCGAGCGTCCCGGCGACGGCGAGCATCGCGTCGCGGATCTCCTCGGCCGCGAGCCGGCGGCGGTCGTGCCGCCAGTGGAGGTCGTTGGCCGGGTCGACCGCCAAATTCCCCGCGTCGTCCCCGCCGGCGAGCCGGTACGTCCTCGACAGCATCAGGCGGCGGTGCATCGCCTTGATCGACCAGCCGTCGGCGACGAACCGGGCGGCCAGGTGGTCGAGCAGCTCGGGGTGGGTGGGCGACTTGCCCCGGACCCCGAAGTCGTTGGGCGTGGCCACGATCCCCTTGCCGAAGTGGTGCTGCCAGATCCGGTTGACCATGACCCGCGCCGTGAGCGGGTTCGCCGGGTCGACCAGCCAGCCGGCCAGTTCGAGCCGGCCGCTCGCGTGCGAGCCCACGCCGTCGGGCAGGCGTTGGCCGCCAAGGACCTGGAGGAACCCGCGGGGGACCTCGGGGCCGGGATGGACGGGGTCCCCTTTGCGGAACAGCCGGGCGTCGCGCGGGGTCCCCTCGGCGACGGCATAGGCCTTGGCGACGGCGGGCGGGCGGGCGTCGAGTTCCTTGAGCCGCGTCTTGGCCTTGTCGATGTCGGCGTCGACCTGGGCGACGGTCCGGCCGTCCTTGGGATATTCCCGCTCGCGGCGGAGCTTGCGGAGCCGGGCTTCGAGGTCGCCGACCTCGACTTCGTGGCGGCGGAGGCCTTCGGCCTCGTCGCGCGACCCGAGGGCGACGAAGTCGCGGGTCCGGCGGGCGTTTTCCAGCCCGGGGTAGGCGAACTTCGAGCTGTCGAGGATGCCGTACAAGGCGTAGTAATCGGCCTGGGGGATCGGGTCGAACTTGTGGTCGTGGCACCGGGCGCAGCTCACGCTCAGGCCGAGGACCGCCTTGCCGACGTTGTCGATCGCGTCGTCGAGGGTCAGGTGGAACTCGGTCGGGCTCGACCCGAACCGGCGGGCGATCGCCAGGTAGCCGGTGGCGACGGCCCGTTCGTCGCGGGTCGCCTCGGGCTCGTCGGGCAACAGGTCGCCGGCCATTTGCTCGCGGAGGAAGCGGTCGTAGGGCTTGTCCCGGTTGAACGACCCGATGACATAGTCGCGGTACTTGTGGGCCGTCGGGACGGGGAAGTCGGAGTTGCACCCGGCGGTGTCGGCGTAGCGGACCAGGTCGAGCCAGTGCCGCCCCCACCGCTCCCCGTGGGCGGGCGAGGCGAGCAGGCGGTCGACGACCTTCTCGAAGGCGTCCGACGTGGCGTCGGCTTGGAAGGCGTCGACCTCCTCGGGCGAGGGGGGCAGGCCGGTGAGGTCGAACGTGGCCCGGCGGATCAGGGTGGCCCGATCGGCGTCGGCCACCGGCGACAGGCCGGCGGCCTCGAGCCGGGCCAGGACGAAGCGGTCGACGTCGCCCCGGGGCCACCGGCCGTCCTTGACGGGCGGGACCGGCGGGTTGGCGACCGGGCGGAATGACCAGAATTCGCGGGCCTTGGCGAGGTCGAGCGCGGGGCGAACGGGGCTGGCGCCGGCGGGCACGTCCTCGCGAGGGTCGGGGGCGCCCCGCTTGACCCAGGTCTCGAAGTCGGCGACCTGCTCGGGGGTGAGCGGCTCCTTCGGGGGCATCCGGAGCGAGTCGTCCTTGTAGCGGATCGCCTCGATCAGGGGGCTTTCGTCGGGCTTGCCCGGCACGAGCGACGGCCCGCCGTCCCCCCCCTTGAACATCCCCTCGCGGTGGTCGAGCCGGAGCCCGCCCTTAAGCTTCCCCGACTCCGCGCTGTGGCACGGGTAGCACCGTTCCACCAGGACCGGCCGGATTTTCGCCTCGAAGAACGCCATCCCGTCGTCCCCCTTGGCCGGCGCGACGAGTGCCAGCCACGACAGCGCGGCGATCGTCTTCATCGAGGTGCGCATGGTGTCCCATCCGGGCGAGGGGGATCGGGCGGGGCCCGACCGGGGATCGAGGACCGGGGCAACCCCGGTCGCGCGAACGGAAACGGGATGAGCTTCGGCGGGTGAGGACGATCGGGGAGGAAGGAGGTCGAGCCCTCAACCTCGGCATTGCGAGGGAGGTTCCCGGCCCGGCCATGAGCCTCGGAAATCCATCGTGGATCTCATTATGGACGAGGGGACACGGTTTTGCAAGGTGTCGCCCGACGACGCGCGGGATCTCCGCGAAGTCAAATGACCACCGGGCAACGCCTGGTGCGTGGGGGCGGAGGGAAGCCGGTCGCGAGCCCGGGCGAGGTCGGGGCATCGGTGGGTCCCCCACCTTGCCGGGACCGCCCCCGAGATCAATCCCGGCGGAATTGCGACTCGCGCGGGGGCTGATAGGCGACGTCCATCTCCGGGGTCTCGACCGGCACCTGGCCGCGATGGAGCGACTCGACGGCCGCGATCACCATCCCCGAGGTGAGCAGGGTCCGCTCGACGGGATAGTGGGCCCGGCCGTCCAGGACCAGCTCCTCGATGTGCCGGACGAGCGGGTTGAAGAAGTCGGCCGTCGTCGAGCCGTGGCCGGGCATGGGCAAGTACATCTGGCAGGAGATCACTTCTCCGTTGTCGGCGCGGAGCCCGGCGTAGTTGAAGTCGCGGATCTCGGCCAGGAACAACGTGGTCCGGAACCCGCCGACGTGATCGATGAGATAGGCGAGCAGGCCCGGGAACGTCTTCCTGGCCCATTCGAAGGTCACGGGACCCGAGGGGTATCCGGTCTCCACGGGCAGGTTGTGGCTCCGGTTGAGCGCCGCGACCAGAAGCTTGCGCGTGGCCTCGCGGTCCGGGGCTTCGAGGGCTTGCCAGAGGGCGGGCCCCTTCAGGGCGTGGACCCGGCGAATCCCCCGCTCGCCGCCCGCCCGGCGTTCGGACATGCACTGGGCCGCCTCCAGGCCGTGGAAGTCGTAGCTGTCGACCCCGCCGTAGCCCACGCAGACGCTTTCGACGAGCGGGGTGTCCGGGGGCATGTCGACCTGGGGGAGCCGCCAGGTGACCGGCAGCGAGGACCCGGCCAGGAACGGGAAGCCGAGGCGCCGCGAGTCGTCCACCATCTCCCGGCAGCGGGCCCAGGTGATGGACAGGTGCTTGTCGTTGAAGACGGGGACGGCCCGGCCGCCCCGCTCGAAGACCTTGACGACCCGCTTGAAGAACTCGTGGCGGGGATAGAGGGTCTGGCCCATCTCGTTCTTGGGATAGCGGCCGTGCTCGGCGATGATCACGACGCCGTCCACCGCCAGGGCCGACCCGCCCAGGGTCAGGGCCTCCTCGATGGTCGGGAATTGCTTGAGCCCGTGGCGGGCGATTCGGCCTCGGGACAGGTCGCCCTCGGGCATCTGATCGACGTAGATCGACCCCACCTCCACGCGGGGGGCGACCCACCGGCCGGCCCAGTTGTAGCCCAGGGTCATCCGATCCAGGAAGTGCTGGGCGTGGGAATGGGTCCGGAACTCGGTCCCGATGAAGGCGACCTTCTTCCGGGGGCCCTCGGCGCGGGCCAGGCCCGGGGCCAGCATCAGGGCGGCCGACCGGGCCAGGAACAGGCGCCGACTGCTCATGCATCGTCCCCGAAAGCCGGGCGGGATCTCAGCGAATTCGCATTCTTACCAAGGCCGCGACCATTCGACGCGTCGGCGGATGGGACCGACGCGCATCTCGCGGTCTGTCTCGTCCCGGCCATCCGCCCGGCCCGATCCGGAGGCGAGACCGGCCGAAATCATCCTGCCGAAGTGGGCGAGGCCGGAGAATTTTTGGAACGAGTGGAGCGGAAGGGGATCGAACCCTCAACCTCAGCATTGCGAACGCTGCGCTCTCCCAATTGAGCTACCGCCCCGAAGTATTTGTCTGCCTTGCGTTTACGCTTCCTCCCCGGCTCCTTTCCCCGTCCAATTACTTCCAAGATTTGCCGGTATTTTCGGACGTTACGGGGTGATTCTCGGACAACGATGCCCATTGTACCGGGCTACGCTGCGCTTGGGAAGTTGAGCCGGGCGAATTCACCCCTCGTGACTTAACAGTGTTGCACAGCGGGTCGTGACAGCCACTCCGCCATCGACCAGACATGATCGGTCAGCCCCGCCGCCATCGCCGGGCTTCGCTCTTGCCGACGGCCCTCGGAATTCTCGATG
>JAABUQ010004751.1_pt1 | contig 22748 bp, 27 predicted proteins | sample 5560001 | NCBI WGS metagenome assembly JAABUQ01 (sample SAMN10711888, study PRJNA513371) | rock metagenome | isolation source: Antarctica rocks | place: Antarctica: Victoria Land, Finger Mt nord | collected 2015-12-18 | reverse complement strand
CCCGCGGCCTGATCCTCATGGCGCTGTCCAACAAGTTCGGCGACATGCTGCTGACCACCGGCAACAAGTCGGAGATGTCGGTGGGCTACGCGACGCTGTACGGCGACATGTGCGGCGGCTACTCCGTGCTGAAGGACGTTTACAAGACGACCGTGTTCGCGCTGTGCCGGTGGCGCAACGCGCACGTGCCCGAGGGCGCCCGCGGCCCGCACGGCCCGGTGATGCCTGACCGCGTCATCACCAAGCCGCCCTCCGCCGAGCTGAAGCACGACCAGACCGACCAGGACACCCTGCCGCCCTACGAGGACCTGGACGCCATCCTGGAGGGGCTGGTCGAGGGCGAGCAGTCCGTCGATGCGCTGGTGGCCCGCGGCTATGACCGGGCGACGATCCTGCGGGTCTGGCGGATGCTGGACCGCGCCGAGTACAAGCGGCGCCAGGCCCCGCCCGGCGTGAAGATCACCCCCCGCGCCTTCGGCCGGGACCGCCGCTATCCCATCACCAACGGCTACACGGGCCTGGTCGCATGATCGACGCGCCGCCCGAAGGCTGGCGCGTCCGCATCCTGGATCTCTCAGGCGGCGCCGAGGACAACATCGTGGAGGACGTGCCAGGCTTCCTTTCGCTGGAGCACGCCAACCTGTTCGCCCGGCGCTACGTGCGGGACAGCATCGAGCGGTGCCGGGCGCGCGGCATGGAGGCGCAGGCGGTGCTCGACGCCTGGTTCGCCTATGGCGAGGACGCGGAGGTGCTGGGCGCGGGCGGGGAAGGGTGGCGCAGCGCGACCGAGCTGCACGATTTCGCCGCCCGACGCGCCGCGGCCGCCGACCGCGACTGGCGCTCCATCGACCCTCGCCTGGTCACGGATGACGACGAGGACGACGACGGCGACGGCTCGGTTCCCGACAATGGGCATGGGACGGCATGAAGGTCCGCTTCGCCCCAAGCCCCACCGGCCTGCTGCATGTGGGCAACGCGCGCATCGCCTTGGCCAACTACCTGCTGACCCGGCGCCACGGCGGCCAGTTCCTGCTGCGGCTTGACGACACCGACACCGAGCGCAACCGCCCGGAATACGCCGAGGCCATCGCCCACGACCTGCGCTGGCTCGGCATTGCCTGGGATGAGATGCTGCGCCAGTCGGACCGGCTGGACCGGTACGCCGCGGCGGCTGAGCGCCTGAAAGCGTCCGGGCGGCTGTATCCCTGCTTCGAAAGCGAGGAGGAGCTGAACGCCAAGCGCGAGATGCGCGTCCGCCGCAAGCAGCCGCCGATCTACGACCGCGCCATGCTCAAGCTGACGCCGGAGCAGCGCGCCGCTGCGGAAGCGAACGGCAAGCGCCCGCATTGGCGCTTCCTGCTCTCGGGCTACCCGGCGGAATGGGGCGACATGGTGCTGGGGCTGCGCACGGTGAAGCTATCCGCCATCTCCGACCCCATCCTGATCCGCGCCGACGGCACGCCGCTTTACACCTTCACCTCCGTCGTGGACGATTTCGAGACCGGAATCACCCACGTGGTGCGTGGCGAGGACCACGTCACCAACACCGGCATCCAGATCGATATCATGGCCGCCCTTGGCGCGCGTCCGTCCAACGTGCGGTTCGCCCATCTGCCGCTGCTGGTGGACCAGGACGGCGGCAAGCTGTCGAAGCGCGTCGGCGCGCTGTCGCTCCGCAGCCTGCGCGGCGACGGGATTGAGCCGCAGGCGCTGGCCGGCTACCTCGCCCGCCTCGGCACCGCCGACGACCCGGCGCCGCAACCGGCGGACGAGATCGCCGCGACCTACGACCTGTCCCGCGTGTCCCGTTCCGCGGCGCGTTTCGACGGGCGGCAGTTGCTGGCGCTGAACCGCCGGGTGCTGCATGAACTGCCGTTCGACGCGGTGCGCGACCGCCTGCCGCCCTCCGCCACGACGGCGTTCTGGCTTGCGGTGCGCGGCAACCTCGATTTGCTGAACGAGGCGCGCGGCTGGTGGGACGTGGTGGCCGGCACGATCATCCCGCCGCTGATCGAGGGCGAGGCCGAGTATCTCGGCACCGCCCGCGACACCCTGCCGGCAGAACCTTGGGACAACGACGTATGGACCAAATGGATCGACGCGCTGAAAGCCGCCACGGGCCGCAAAGGCAAGAACCTGTTCCTGCCGCTGCGCCTGGCGCTGACGGGGGAGGACCACGGGCCGGAGCTACGGGACCTGCTGCCGCTGATGGGCCGGGACCGCGCGGCGGAGCGGCTGCGGCTGGCGGCGGCGTGAGCGGCCTTTCCGACCACGCGGCGCTCCGGGCGCACATGGGCGCCATCAGCGCGCTGGCGGAGCGCAAGGTGCTGCACGCCTTGGACCTGCATTGCCGCGCCTTCATCGCGCTGTCGCCCTTCTTGGTGCTGGCGTCCGCCGATGCGGAAGGCCGGGCGGACGCCAGCCCGCGCGGCGACCCGCCGGGCTTCGTGCAGGTGCTGGACGACCGCACGCTGCTGCTGCCCGACCGGCCCGGCAACAACCGGGTGGACAGCTTCGCCAACATCCTGGACGCGCCGGGCGTCGGCCTGATCTTCTTCGTGCCGGGAATCGACGAGACGCTGCGGGTGAACGGCACGGCGCGGCTGCTGACGGACGCCGAGGCTCTCGCGGGATCCAGCGTTGCCGGCAAGATGCCGCGCACCGGCTTGGTGATCGCGGTGGAGGAGGTGTTCTTTCATTGCGCCAAGGCCCTGCGCCGCGCCCGGCTGTGGGACCCCACGGCCCAGGTCGAACGCTCCACCTTCCCAAGCCTCGGCCGCATCCTCGCCGAGCAGACGCAGGCGTTCAGCGTCGAGGAGGCGGAGCGCCGGACCGCGGACGCCTACCGCACCAGGATGTATTGAACCCGCCCATGGCCGGCCTCGTGCTGCACAACACCCTGACCCGGCGGCGCGAGGCCTTCGTGCCGCTCGATCCGCAGCACGTGCGCCTGTATGTCTGCGGCCCCACCGTCTATGACTTGGCGCACATCGGCAACGCCCGCGGCATGACGGTGTTCGACGTGCTGGCCCGGTTGCTGCGGCATCTGTTCCCGCGCGTCACCTACGTGCGCAACATCACCGACGTGGACGACAAGATCAACGCCCGCGCCGCCGCGAGTGGGGAGGGGATCGACGCCGTCACCGCCCGCACCACAGCACGGTTCCACGCCGACATGGCGGCGCTCGGCAACTTGGCCCCCGACGTCGAGCCGCGCGCCACCGAGCATATCTCGGGCATGGTCGCGCTGATCGAGCGGCTGATCGCGGGCGGCCATGCCTATGCCGCCCAGGGCCATGTGCTGTTCGCCGTGGCGAGCTTCAGCCAATACGGCGCGCTGTCGGGCCGCAGCACGGACGAGCTGCTGGCCGGCGCGCGGGTGGAAGTCGCGCCCTACAAGCATGATCCCGGCGATTTCGTGCTGTGGAAGCCGTCGCCGCCGGATTTGCCGGGATGGGACAGCCCCTGGGGCCGCGGCCGGCCGGGCTGGCACATCGAGTGCAGCGCGATGGCTTGGCAGTACTTGGGCGAAACCTTCGACATCCACGGCGGCGGCGGCGACCTGCTGTTCCCGCACCATGAGAACGAGCGGGCGCAGAGCCTGTGCGCCCTGCCGGGCAGCGGGTTCGCCCGGGTCTGGCTGCATAACGGCATGCTGAACCTCAATGGGGAGAAAATGTCGAAGTCGCTCGGCAACTTCTTCACCATCCGGGACGTGCTGGACCGCGCGCCCGCAGAGGCGGTGCGGCTGATGCTGCTTAAGTCGCAATACCGGGGGACGCTGGAGTTCAGCGACGCCGGGCTGGCCGAGGCGCGGGGCGAGCTGGACCGGTTCTACCGCGCGCTGGCTCGCGCGCCGGCGGGGGAGGGTCCCGTGCCCGGCCCGGTGCTGGATGCCCTATGCGATGACCTGAACACGCCGCTCGCCTTGGCGGCCCTGCACAAGCTATCCGACGACGCCATGGCCGGCGACCGCGCCGCGGCGGCGGGGCTGCGGGCCGGAGGGGCATTGATGGGGCTGCTGCAGGCCGACCCGGCAGCGTGGTTCCAGGGGGGCGACGACGCAACCGCCATTGAGGCGGCGATTGCCGACCGCATCGCCGCCCGCCGCGCCCGGGACTTCGCCCGGGCCGACGCGATCCGGGCCGAATGGCTGGCGCGCGGCGTGGCGTTCGAGGACCGTCCGGACGGCACCACCGACTGGCGCCGGGTCGCGACCCAGCCGGCATGACCGGGCGGGACGGCGGCGCCGACCTTGCGCCGATTGGCGAGAACAGCCCGGTCGTCATCCTGGTCCGCCCGCAGCTTGCCGACAACATCGGCGCATGTGCCCGGGCCATGGCGAATGGCGGCCTGTTCCACCTGCGGCTGGTGGCCCCACGCGACGGCTGGCCGCAGGAGCGCGCCTGGCGCACCGCGTCCGGCGCCGACCGCATCCTGGACCAATCGACGCTGCATGGCACGGTGGCGGACGCGGTGGCCGACCTGCACCGCGTCTTCGCCACCTGCCCGCGCCCGCGCCACGTGATCAAGCCGGTGATGACGGCCCGCGCCGCAGCCGGGGCGCTGCGGGAGGCGGAAGGGCGCGGCCTGCGCTGCGGCGTCCTGTTCGGGCCGGAGCGCGCCGGGCTGGACAACGATGACATGGCGCAAGCCGACACCCTCGTGCGCTACCCGCTCAACCCGGCGTTCGACAGCCTGAACCTGGCGCAGGCGGTCATGGTCATGGCTTATGAGTGGTGGACGGCGGCCGACGCGACGCCGGGCCGGCGCCTGATGACCAACGAGACGGCGGTCGCGTCGAAGGGCCAGATCGAGAACCTGCTGACCCATCTGATCGACGAACTGGACGCGAGCGGCTTCCTGCGCAACGCGCCGAAGCGGCCCGGCATGGTGCGCAACCTATATCACCTGTTCCAGCGCGGCGAGGTGACGGGGCAGGAGCTGCGCACCCTGCACGGCGTCATCAGCATGTTGGCACTGGGCCGGAGGCAGCGCGGACGGCTGGAGCCGGACGGGCCTAATCCGGATTTGTGATCCGCTTCGCCAGGCGGCGGGACAGCAGCCAGCCGATGATGGCGGAGGACGGGCCGCCGATGATGATGGGGACCAGGCCGAACGGCTGCCCGTTCGCCATCAGGTCCATGCCGATCCCCAGCATCGAGCCGCCGATGATGCCGCCGGTGACGCCGGACGCGATGCCGAGCCAAAGAATGTCGCCGCGTGTGATCATGGGGGCACACATGCGGGCATGGCGGCGGTTTGACAACCGGGCACGGCGGCCTTACCACGCGCGCACTGCTGGGAACGTGGACGCGCCCTCGGGGCGTGCGCCCGCCGCAATGCTGTGCGGCCTACCGGTGCAACAAGCGGCGCAGAAGCGCTGCATAGAAGATGGAGTTTCGCGCATGACCAAGCGCGCCGAAAGCAAGTACAAGATCAACCGCCGCCTGGGCGTCAACCTGTGGGGCCGCGCCAAGTCGCCAATCAACAAGCGCGAGTACGGGCCGGGCCAGCACGGCCAGCGGCGCAAGCAGAAGCCGACCGACTTCGGCATCCAGCTCATGGCGAAGCAGAAGCTGAAGGGTTATTACGGCAACATCGGCGAAAAGCAGTTCCGCAAGTACTACGATGAGGCCGTGCGCCGCAAGGGCGACACCAGCGAGAACCTAATCGAGCTGCTGGAGCGCCGGCTGGACGCCGTCGTATACCGCCTCAAGTTCGCCATCACGCCCTTCGCCTCGCGGCAGTTCATCAACCATGGCCACGTCATGGTGAACGGCAAGAAGGTGAACATCCCGTCGTTCCTGGTGCGCGACGGCGACGAGATCGAGGTGAGCGAGAAGTCGAAGCAGCTTGCCGTCGTGCTGGACTCGGCGCAGAGCGGCGAGCGGGATGTGCCGGATTACCTGGAAGTGGACCATCGCGCGATGAAGGGCCGCTTCGGCCGTGCGCCGAAGCTGACCGACGTGCCGTATCCCGTGTCGATGGAGCCAAACCTGGTCGTCGAGTTCTATTCTCGCTGACTCGTCCCCATATGGAGGGTGCATGCGCCGGGTCCTGCCCGGCGTTTTGTATTTGAGGGCCGTGATGACACCCAAAGAAGAGATCGCCCGCCGCCGCACCTTCGCGATCATCTCGCACCCCGACGCCGGCAAGACGACGCTGACCGAGCGGCTGCTGCGTGCCGGCGGCGCCATTCAGTTGGCCGGCAACGTGCGCGCCAAGGGCGAGCGCCGCCGCACCCGGTCGGACTGGATGGGGATCGAGCGCGACCGCGGCATCTCCGTGGTCACGTCGGTGATGACGTTCGAGTACTCCGGCTGTGTGTTCAACCTGTTGGACACGCCGGGGCACGAGGATTTCAGCGAGGACACCTACCGCACGCTGACCGCCGTGGACTCCGCGGTCATGGTGATCGACGCTGCCAAGGGGATCGAGGCGCGGACCCGCAAGCTGTTCGAGATCTGCCGCCTGCGCGACATCCCCATCGTCACCTTCATCAACAAAATGGACCGCGAAGCGCGCGACCCATTCGAGATCGTGGACGAGGTTGCCAGCACCTTGGCACTCGACACCGCGCCGGTGACTTGGCCGGTCGGCCGTGCCGCGACCTTTGCCGGCACCTATGACGTGCGTAGCCGCGCCCTGCACCTTACGGACCCACTGGAACAGAGCGACCCCCGCATGATCGCGTTAGGCGAGGAACTGGAACTGGTCCAGGCGGCGTTGCCGGAGTTCGACCTGGCGAGCTTCAACGCCGGGCACCTGACGCCGGTGTTCTTCGGCAGCGCCATCAAGGAGATCGGCGTGTCGGACCTGCTGGACGGCCTGGCGAGCTTCGGCCCGCCGCCGCGGGCGCAGCCGGCCGACCTGCGCACCGTGGAGGCGACGGAGGACAAGCTGACTGCACTGGTGTTCAAGATCCAGGCGAACATGGACCCCAACCACCGCGACCGCATCGCCTTTGCCCGGGTGTGCTCCGGCCGGCTGATGCGCGGGATGCGGCTCAAGCAGGTGCGGACCGGCAAGCAGATCCCGCTGCACGCGCCGCAATTCTTCTTCGCCCGCGACCGGCAGATCGCGGACGAGGCGTTCGCCGGGGACGTGGTGGGCATCCCGAACCACGGCACGCTGCGCATCGGCGACACGCTGACGGAGGACGAGGAGCTGAATTTCGTCGGCGTGCCGTACTTCGCGCCGGAGATCCTGCGCCGGGTCCGCCTGGACGACGCGATGAAGGCGAAGAAGCTGCGCCAGGCGTTGCAGGAATTGGCGGAAGAGGGCGTGGTGCAGTTGTTCCGCCCGCAGGACGGCAGCCAGCCCATCGTCGGCGTGGTCGGCACCTTGCAGCTCGACGTGCTGGTGGCGCGGCTCGGCAGCGAGTACGGCGTGGCCATCGGTTTCGAGCCGGTGCCGTACGCCCTCGCGCGCTGGGTCACGGGGGACAAGGCGCTGCTGGCCCGGTTCGTCGCGGAGCAGCGCACCAGCATGGCGGACGACGTGGACGGCGACCCGGTGTACCTCGCAAGCTCCGCCTTCATGATGCGGCGCACGGCGGAGATGCACGAAGGCCTGACCTTCCGCGACATCAAGGACGTCCGCGCCGAGGCCGTGGCGGCTTGAGATGGACCGGGTTGACCGCAAGCTGCTGGCGCTCTTGCAGCAGGACAGCACCCAATCCATCGCGCAACTGGCGGACCAGGTCGGGCTGTCGCAGACGCCGTGTTGGAAGCGCATCCAGCGGCTGGAAGCGGACGGCGTGATCGAGCGCCGGGTGGCTCTGCTGTCGCCGGAAAAGCTGGGATTGGGCTTGACGGTGTTCGTATCGATTGAAGCCGGCGACCACTCGCTGGACTGGCTGGCCCGGTTCGCCACTGCCGTGTCGAGCTTTCCGGAGGTGGTGGAGGTGCATCGGATGGCCGGCGACATCGACTATATGCTGCGGGTCATCACCCGGGACATCGCGGCCTTCGACGGGTTCTACAAGCGGCTGATCGCCGCGGTTCCTCTCAAGAACGTCAGCTCGCGGTTCAGCATGGAGCGGGTGAAGTCGACGACGGCGCTGCCGTTGGAGATGGCCGGGTGATGGTCTAGGCCCGTTTGGCCTCATCCACGGCATCCCAGCCGAAACGCAGCAGGGGCAACGCGGCCTCGGCGAAGTCGACGATGGCGCCGACCAAGGCTGGTCCGACTGTTGTCTCCATCGGCAAGTTGCGGTGGACGATCAATGACGTGAGACGCAGCGCCGCGCTCACCGGGCTGTCTTTCAAGTCTTCAAACCCGCGCGGCATACGCGTTAGGCGGTTTGCCCCGTCAAGCGCCAACCCCGCGGCGTGTAGGGCGTCTTGCATCGCCAGGAATCGATCCGGGTGCACGCGGATGCGTTCGCGAATGGCGCCCAGGACCTCAGAGTCGGGACGATAGAAAGCGGCCGCGACAAAGCAACCCTCGGCCGCCAAATGGAAATACAGCACGCCCGCGCCATCCTTCCCACTGCCCTGGCGATACCAGGCCGAGCCGCTTTGGGTCTTGTAAGGCGTCTTATCAGGGGAGAACCGGGTGTCCCGGTGAATGCGGAAGCTGGAGCGCTTCGGATCCCCTTCCAGCGGCAGGCCACGATACGCCAGTTCGGAACTGACGGCGGCGACCAAAGCCGAAACGGGCGCTTTGACTGCGTAATCGTAAGTGGCGCGGTTGGCCTCGAACCAGGCCTTCGTGTTGTTGGCGCCAAGCTCGGCAAAGAAGCGGAAGGCGGCCGGACCGAACCCTGGGAACGGCCCGGCCGCCAACAGGCTACGCAGCGGCCTGGTGCGGCACGCCCTTCTCGGTCAGCAGGCTTTCCAGCTCGCCCGACTGATACATCTCGGTGATGATGTCGCAGCCGCCGACGAACTCGCCCTTCACGTAAAGCTGCGGCACGGTCGGCCAGCTTGAGAACTGCTTGACGCCCTCCCGCAGCTCCGGGTCTTCCAGCACGTTGGCGGTCTGGAACGGCACGCCCATGTGCGTCAGGATCTGCACGACCCGGGCCGAGAACCCACATTGCGGGAACATGGCGTTGCCCTTCATGTAGAGCATGACGGGGTTGGCGGCGATCTCGCCTTGGATGCGCTCGTGGACGGGGTTGGTCATGGCGTTGGCTCCTGTTGCGGCGGTGAGGTTTGCAGTGCGAGGGCATGCAGCGCGCCGCCCATGCGGCCCTGCAATGCGGCATAAACCATCTGGTGCTGCTGGACGCGGGAGCGGCCGCGGAACGCCTCGCTGACCACAGTGGCGGCATAGTGGTCGCCGTCGCCGGCCAGGTCCTGGATCGTGACCTGCGCGTCGGGCAGGGCGTCCCGGATCAACGCCTCGATCTCGCTGGCCACCATCGCCATCGGCTAACTCCTCATCCAGGCCGGGAAGAAGCGCTCATGCGCCGCCCGCAGCTCCACGAGCGATATGGCGACGCCGCCGGGCAGTGTCAAATGCGTGCCGCCGGCGCGGCCGAGCCGCATCGCCGGCACTCCGGCGCTTCCGGCAGTGGCCATCACGCCGTCCGCCTCGGCCACGGCCAACACGTAGCGGGCCTGGTCCTCCCCGAACCAGAAGCCGTGCGGCGCGACCCCGGCGGGCGCGTCCGAGAGCGTGGCGCCGACATCCCCGCCCAGCGCCATCTCCGCGACGGCGATCAGCAAGCCGCCATCGGACACGTCATGGCAGGCGCGCACTCGGCCGGCGAGGATCAGCCCGCGCACGAAGTCGCCGTTGCGGCGTTCGGCGGCGAGATCGACCGGCGGCGGCGGCCCGTCCTCCCGCCCGGCAATCTCCCGCAGCCACAGCGACTGCCCCAGCCACCCGGACGCCGCCCCCACCAGCAACAGGTCCAGCCCCGGATGCAGCGCCAGGCCGACGCATTGGCCCGCATCCTCTAGCACGCCGAGGCCGCCGATGGCCGGCGTGGGCAGGATGCCGCGTCCGTCGGTTTCGTTATACAGGCTGACATTGCCGCTCACGACGGGGAAGTCGAGCGCCCGGCAGGCCGCCGCCATGCCGCGGATGCTGGCGGCGAACTGGCCCATGATCTCGGGCTTCTCGGGGTTGCCGAAGTTCATGTTGTCGGTGATCGCGAGCGGGCGCGCGCCCACCGCGGACAGGTTGCGCCACGCTTCCGCCACCGCCTGCATCCCGCCGGCTTCCGGGTCGGCGGCGCAGTAGCGGGGCGTGCAGTCGGTGGTCAGCGCCAGGGCGCGGCGGGACCCCTCGATCCGCACCACGGCTGCGTCGGCGCCGCCGGGCCGCTGCACGGTCTGGCCCCCGATGGTGCTGTCATACTGGTTCCACACCCAGGCGCGGGAGCACAGGTCGGGACAGGCGATCAGTTTGAGCAAAGCGGACGCCAGCCCGGCGGGATCGGCCACCTCGCCCAGGGCGGGCAGTTTCGGCGTCTCCGCCGTGAGCCGGTGGTACAGCGGCGCGTGCTCGGCCAGCGGGTCAAGGGCGATGTCCGCTTCCACAGCGCCGCGGTGCCGCACCACGATGCGCCCGGTGTCGGTCAGGCGGCCGATCACGGCGAAGTCCAGCTCCCACTTCTCGAAGATCGCCCGCGCCATATCCTGCCGGTCCGGGCGCAGCACCATCAGCATGCGCTCCTGGCTTTCCGACAGCATCATCTCGTAGGCCGTCATGCCGGCTTCGCGCTGCGGCACCTGGTCGAGGTCCAGCTCGATGCCGACGCCGCCCTTGCCCGCCATCTCCACGCTGCTGCTGGTCAGCCCGGCGGCGCCCATGTCCTGGATCGCCACGATGGCGTCCGTCGCCATCAGTTCCAGGCAGGCCTCGATCAGCAGCTTCTCGGTGTATGGGTCGCCGACCTGCACGGTGGGGCGCTTGTCCTCGGTGGCCGCGTCGAACTCGGCGCTCGCCATCGTGGCGCCGTGGATGCCGTCCCGCCCGGTCTTCGAGCCGACGTACACCACGGGGTTGCCAATGCCCGCGGCGGCGCTGAGGAAGATGCGGTTGCGCGGCGCGATGCCGACCGTCATGGCGTTGACCAGGGGGTTGCCGCTGTAGGCCGCGTGGAAATTGACCTCGCCGCCCACCGTGGGCACGCCGACGCAGTTGCCGTAGCCGCCGACGCCGCGCACCACGCCGTCCACCACGCGCCGGGTGCGGGGGTCGTCCGGGTGGCCAAAGCGCAGGGCGTTTAGGTTGGCGACCGGCCGGGCGCCCATGGTGAACACGTCGCGCAGGATGCCGCCGACGCCGGTCGCGGCGCCCTGGTACGGCTCGATGAAGCTCGGGTGGTTGTGGCTTTCCATCTTGAACACGGCGGCCAGCCCGTCGCCGATATCGACCACGCCGGCATTCTCGCCGGGGCCATGGATCACCCAGGGCGCGCTCGTCGGGAGCTGTTTCAGCCACACGCGGCTCGATTTGTAGCTGCAATGCTCGGACCACATCACGCTGAAGATGCCGAGTTCCGTGAGGCTCGGGGTGCGGCCCATGATCGCCAGCACGCGGCCGTACTCCTCGGCGCTCAGGCCGAACTCGCGCGCCAGCGCCGGGGTGACGTCGCGTGCGGTCATGCCGCGAGCGCCTCGGCCATGCCGGCGAACAGCGGCAGGCCGTCCGTGCCGCCCATCAAGGGATCGACCAGGTCCTCGGGGTGCGGCATCAGGCCCATGACCCGCCCATTCGGGCTGAGGATGCCGGCGATGCCGCGGGCGGAGCCGTTCGGGTTCGCCTCCGGCACGACCGCGCCTCCGGGGGTGGCGTAGCGCAGCGCGACCAGCCCTTCGCCTTCCAGCCGGTCAAGCGTGGCAGGCTCGGCGAAGTAGTTGCCGTCGCCATGCGCCATCGGCGCGCGGAACACCTGGCCGGGCTGGTAGGCCCTGGTGAACGCGGTATCCGCCCGCTCCACCCGCAGATGGCAGTCCTGCGACAGGAAGCGGAGCGAGGCGTTGCGCAGCAGCGCGCCCGGCAGCAGCCCGGCTTCCGCCAAGATTTGAAAGCCGTTGCACACGCCCAGCACATGCCCGCCCGCGGCGGCAAACTCGCGGACGGCGGCCATGACCGGAGACCGTGCCGCCATGGCGCCGCAGCGGAGGTAGTCGCCATGGCTGAACCCGCCCGGCAGCACGACAAGGTCGAGGCCCGCAAGCTCGGTCTCCCCATGCCAGACCATCCGGGGCCGCTGCCCGGAGACGGCCTGGAGCGCGATGGCGATGTCGCGCTCCCGGTTGGTGCCGGGAAAGATGACGACGCCGGCCTTCACGAAGCCAGGCCGCCCTCGGTGCCCTGGCACTTGAAGCTGTCATGCAGGGCGCGCAGCACGACGCCGGACGCCTGCAAGCGCTGGCTTTCCGGATGCGACCTGGCCCAGCCGACGACAGCGTCCCGCATCTGCACTCCGGTGATCGCCGGAGGCAGGCAAAGGTAAGCCGGGAGCTTGCCGCCCTTGCTGCCATCGGCCGGGCGCAGGTTCTGGTAGAAGCTCGCGGCGTCGGACACGCCATTGATGTATGCGGTGCAGTCGGCCACCACCCCCTTGTCGCGCCCGGTGCACAGGCTGACCAGCTTGCCGCCGTCGATGGCGGAGAAGCGCTCGGCGTGCGCCGACCCGGCCCAGGCGACGTCCAGCACGGCCAGCACGGCCAGGGAAGCAAACAGCACTCTCATGATGCGATCTCCACGTGGAAGCCCTCGATAACCGTGTTGGCGAGCAATTTGCGCGCCATGTCCTCGGCGCTCGCGCGGGCGCGCGCCGGGTCGCCTTCGGACAGTTCCAATTCGATGACCTTGCCCGCCCGCACCTCGCCCACGCCGGCGAAGCCGAGCGTTTGCAGCGCGTGGCCGATGGCTTTGCCCTGGGGGTCCAGCACCCCGGGTTTCAGCATCACCGTGACGATCGCCTTCACTGCATCGCCTCCGGCCCTTTCAGGTCGTTGTTGCCGGCCTCCGGCAGGATGCCGAGGCGCCGGGCAACCTCTTGGTAGGCTTCTTCAACCCGGCCCATGTCGCGGCGGAAGCGGTCCTTGTCCATCTTCTCGTTGGTCTTGGCGTCCCACAGGCGGCAGTTGTCCGGGCTGATCTCGTCCGCCAGCACCACCCGCATGTCGTCCTCTTCCCACAGCCGGCCGAACTCCAGCTTGAAATCGACCAGGCTGATGCCGACGCCGAGGAACAGCCCGGTCAGGAAGTCGTTCACCCGCAGGGTCAGGCTCACGATGTCATCCATGTCCTGCGTGCTGGCCCAGCCGAAGGCGGTGATGTGCTCTTCTGCCACCATCGGGTCGTTCAGCGCGTCGTTCTTGTAATAGTACTCGATGATGCTGCGGGGCAGGCGGGTGCCTTCCGGGATGCCGAGCCGGGTCGAGAGGCTGCCGGCGGCGATGTTGCGGACGACGATCTCCAGCGGGATGATCTCCACCTCGCGGATGAGCTGCTCCCGCATGTTCAGGCGGCGCACGAAATGGGTGGGCACCCCGATCTCGGCCAGCCGCATCATCAAGTACTCGCTGATGCGGTTGTTGAGCACGCCCTTGCCGGTGATGATGCCCTTCTTCGCGCCGTTGCCGGCGGAGGCGTCGTCCTTGAAGTATTGAACGAGCGTGCCGGGTTCCGGACCCTCGAACAGCACCTTGGCCTTGCCTTCATAGAGTTGCCGGCGGCGTGCCATGCCGTGATCCTTATCCTCACGCGGCCCAGATCGGTCGCGCACGCGGGGGGTATAGCAGGGGGGCGCATGACCTGCCACGCCTGCGACGCGCACGGCTGGGGAGCAGCAACCGGATCAACGCGGCGTGTCCAGCGCGACCGGAAGGAATGCCGCCCGGTCCGGCGGCCCTGCAGCAAACAGCCACGCGGGCGCCCCCGCGTCGGGCAGGCCCACCAAGGATGAGCACACCGTGCCGAAGCCGTCCTCCGGCGGCACGTTCAGCGCCGCCGCACGGGGACCCGACCGATCCGCCAGCAGCATCTGCCATGCCGCCCAGTTGCCGACCGCCAGGTCAGGCGCCGGGGCGGCGGCGAAGCGCGGCAGGTGCGCCCGCGCCCGCGGGCTGTCGGGGTCGTCCGGGTCATGCGCCGTCACGATGTGGCAGCCCGGCGGCAACGCCCAGCCCTCCGGTCGTCCATGGCCCAGCCCGCGGATGAAGTGCGCCGAACGGCGGTCGGCAATGACCATGTTGAAGCTGCGGTACTCCGCGGCGTCCAAAGCTAGCAGCGCGTCGGTTGCCGCGGACGCCGAAGGGTGGCGCACCGCCAGGAGCGGCAGCCCGCCGCGGCTCAGTTTGCCCGGCGCCGGGCCGAGGCTGCCGGGACGGTTCAGCACCGCCGCCAGCAGGCCGCCGCGCATCGCCATCCAGGTCCCGCCGCCCAGCCGGTCGCGCCCTGCCACGGTGCCGGGCTGCTCGGGCCAGTAGGCGCCGGGCGGGTCCCAGGGCCGGTCCAGCCGCTCGTCGCGGTTGGCGGCGATCAGGGCCGGCCAGGCGTGGCCGGGACGCAGGAGCAGGATGACGGTGCACACGGCGGCGCGTATGCCACCGTGCGCCCCAGCCTACCAGCCGCGATGCTCGTATTCCTCATGACGCTCATGGCGCCACTCGCGATGGCGGCGCCAGCGCTCGAACTCCTCATGACGCCGCCATTCGCGGTGACGCCAGTCCTCGTCATACTGCGCTGGGTAGTAATGCACCGGCTGCACGGCCGCCGCGCCGGAGGCGAGCGGGATCGGGCTGGCGAGCTGCGGCGCGGCGCGTGCGCCGGAGACCGCCGCCGTCGCGCCGACCAAGACAGTTAAACCCATCAGCAACTTGCGCATGTTCATGGACCTCCTTCTGATCCATGCCCAAGCTGTGGGGCCACAATGGCCGAATCAGGCCGCAGCCGTGGCAAGATCATGGCCGCCGAACACGCGCTCGAACACGTGATCGACATGGCGCAGATGCAGCTCGGCGGCCATCGCGCGGTCCAGCTCCGCGGGCGGCACGCGGGCCGCGACCTCCGGATCGGCGTCCAGGTTGGCGCGGAAGCTCCGGGCGCCGGGCTTGCCGAGCTGCGTCCAGGTCGCCATCGCGCTGCGCTGCACGATGCGGTAGGCGTCCTCCCGCAGGATGCCCGCCCGGGTCAGCGCCAGCAGCACCTCGCCGCTGTGCACCACGCCGCCCAGGCCCTCAAGGTTCGCCAGCATCTGCTCGGGATAGACGGTGAGCTTGTCGATCATCCCGGCCAGCCGCGCCAAGGCGAAGTCGAGCGTCGCCGTCGCGTCCGGCCCGATGGCCCGTTCCACGCTGGAATGGCTGATGTCGCGCTCATGCCACAGCGCCACGTTCTCCAGCGCCGGGGTGACGGACGCGCGGACGATGCGGGCGAGGCCGGTCAGGTTCTCTGACAGCACCGGGTTGCGCTTGTGCGGCATGGCGCTGCTGCCCTTCTGGCCCGGGTGGAAGAACTCCTCGGCTTCCCGCACCTCGCTGCGCTGCAAATGCCGCACCTCGGTCGCCAGCCGCTCGATGCCCGACGCGATCACGCCCAGCGTGCAGAAGAACGCGGCGTGGCGGTCGCGCGGGATGACCTGCGTGGAAACCGTCTCGAGCTGCAGGCCGAGATGCCGCGCCACGTGCGCCTCGACCGCCGGGTCGACGTGGGCATAGGTGCCGACGGCGCCGCTGATCGCGCAGACCGCAACCTCCGCCCGCGCCTGCACCAGCCGGACGCGGTTGCGGGCGAACTCGGCGTAGTGCCCGGCGAGCTTCAGGCCAAAGCTCGTCGGCTCCGCATGGATGCCGTGGCTGCGCCCGATGGTCAGGGTGTGCCGGTGCTCGACCGCCCGGCGCTTCAACGCGGCCAGCAGGGCGTCGAGGTCGGCCAGCAGCAGGTCGGTTGCCTGGGTGAGCTGCAGGGAGAAGCAGGTGTCGAGCACGTCGCTGCTGGTCAATCCCTGGTGGACGAAGCGGCTGTCCTCGCCGATGCCTTCCGCCAGCCAGGTGAGGAAGGCGATCACGTCGTGCCGGGTCTCGGCCTCGATGGCGTCGATGCGGGCGAGGTCGTCCGGGCCGATGGCGGCCAGCTTCGCGTCGCCCCGGGCGCGGATGGTGCGGGCGGCCTCGGCCGGGATGCTGCCAAGTGCTGCCATCGCCTCGGCGGCCAGCGCCTCGATCTCGAACCAGATGCGGAAACGGTTCTCGGGCGCCCAGATCGCGGTCATGGCAGGACGGGAATAACGGGGAACCATGGAGGGCCTCTTGGGCGTTGCGGTTGCTTGCCGTCAGTATGCCTGCGCGCCCGCCATGACAACATCGGGGCATGCGCCGACCCAGGAGCCTCCGTTGACCCTTGCCGGTGATGTCTGGCCGCAGCTTACGGCACTCGGCCAGGTGCTGCTCATCGACCTGGTGCTGGCCGGCGACAACGCGGTCGTGGTCGGCATGGCGGTGGCCGGCCTGCCGGACGCGCAGAAGTCCCGCGCCATCCTGATCGGCATCGCCGCGGCGACGGCGCTGCGGATCGGCTTCGCGCTGCTGGCTTTGCGCCTGCTGGCCATCATCGGGCTGCTGTTCGCCGGCGGGCTGCTGCTGCTTTGGGTGGCTTGGCGCATGTATCGCGAACTGCGCGGCGCCCGTCACGCAGCCGGCTCGGCAGAAGCGCCGATGAAAACCCTGCGTCAGGCGCTGCTGCAGATCGTTTTGGCAGACGCTTCCATGAGCCTCGACAACGTGCTGGCCGTCGCCGGGGCGTCCCGCGAGCATCCGTGGGTGCTGGTGTTCGGGTTGACCATCTCGGTCCTGCTCATGGGCGTCGCGGCGCAGCTGGTTGCCGGGCTGCTGGATCGCTACCGCTGGATCGCCTGGGTCGGTCTGCTGGTGGTGGTTTACGTGGCCCTGCGGCTGGTGTGGGACGGCGCGCACGAGATCTCGGCGCACCTGCCGGCTTAACGCTCCGGGACCGGCCCGCCCCAACTAGCCGCAGGTTCAGCCGGGATCGGCCAACAACTCGGCTGCGGCGATGCCCGCCAGGCCGGCGGCCTCGTCGTTGTCGGACGTGTCGCCCGACAGACCGACCGCGCCGAGCAGCGCGCCGCCGGCGTCGCGGATCAGGATGCCGCCGGGCACTGGAACCAGCGCGCCGCCCGCCACGTGGGTGACGGCCGCGACGAAGTACGCCTGCTCGGCCGCGCGCTTGGCGATGGCGCGCGACCCCATGCCGAGCGACAGCGCGCCGTGCGCCTTGCCGTGGGCGATCTCCGCGCGCTTCAGGCTGGTGCCGTCTTCGGCGGCGAGCGCCTTGTAGGCGCCGCGCGCATCCAGCACGGCGACCACCATCGGCTTCAGCGACAGGCGGCGGCCCTCGGCCAGGGCGGCTGTGACGATGGTTTGGGCTTGGGTCAAGGTGAAGTCAGGCATGGGATTCCCTCCAATCAGCGCGCCATGTCCCATCCCCGGCGCCGCGCCGCAAGGCGTTACGGCATCCCCAGCGCATCACGAAGCTCTTGCCGCACCCCGGCGAAATCGGCGGTGAAGGCCGGGTCGTTGAACAGCACCGCGGCGATGGCCGTGCCGGCGTTCATGCCGCCCAGGATGTCCGACCGGAAGTACACCCCGGCGATCACCCGGCTCTCGGCATAGTCCGCGGCGCGGGCGAACAGCGCGTCGCGCCGCTCCGGCAGCATCGCGGCCAGCACGATGGCGTCCAGCCGGCTGCGCGTGGCGTGCCCGGACGGGAAGCTGCCGCTGCGCGACGGCGGGACGGCCGGGTGCAGGGCGGCGTTGGCCTGGTAGGGCCGCAGCCGGGCGTAGGCGCGCTTGACCGGGGCGGTCGCGGCGCCCTCGGTCTCGGCGAGGCGCTCGAACAGCGCGGCGAGCCGCGGCAGCCGTTCGGCGGTGGCGGGTGCCAGGACGGCGCCGAACATATCGGACGCTCCCTCCGGCACGTCGGCCAAGGCCTGGGCGGCGCGCGCCGGCGTGCGGGCCGCTTCCAGCGCCACGACTTCGGCCATCTCGGCGGCGGCCTGCGCCGACCCCTCAGCGGGCGGCGGCGGCAGGAGCCGCATGAGGTCGAGCTGGCCGGCGGCCAGGTAAGAGCCGGCCTGCCAAGCCGGCGCCGTCCAGGCCGGGGCGCCCAGCAGCAGCGCCAGGACGAGCAGCAGGCGGCGCCGCATCATCCGCCCACCCGCGCCCGCCAATCGGCCAGCACGTCGGCGAGGGTTTGTTCCCAAGGGATCGCCGGCGCCCATCCAAGCAGCCGCCGGGCCAGCGTGGCATTTCCGGCGGCAACGGGGATGTCGGTCGGGCGCAGGCGCCCGGCGTCGGTCGCGACCTCCGCCTGCACGCCGGCCATGGCCATCAGCGCGGCCAGCACGTCGCCAACCCGGCGCGGCTGTTCCGACGCCAAGTTCAGCACCGTGCCCGGCGCCAGCGCGTCCGCCCGGGCCAGGCACGCCGCGTAGGCCGAACACACGTCCCGCACGTCCAGGAAGTCCCGCAAGGGATCGAGGGCGCCCACCCGCAGCACCGGCGGCTGCAATCCTGCCGCCACGCGGGCGACCTGCTCGGCGAATGCCGCCACCACGAACTCGGGCGACTGGCCCGCGCCTGTGTGGTTGAACGGGCGAACGCGCAGCACGCGCAGGCCCTCCGCTGCCATCGCGCCCAACGCCAGGTCGGCCGCCGCCTTGGTCGCGCCGTAGGTGTTGAGCGGGGCCGGCAGCGCGTCCTCGTCCAGCGGCGTGCCCGCCCGGAACGACGCGCCGTAAATGTCGGCGCTGGACGCGAACAGCAGGGGGCAGCCCGGTGTCCGCGCCAGCACCGCCCGCGCGACGTTCAGCGTGCCCAGCAGGTTGACCTGCCAGGCGCGGCCGGGGTCATGCCGGGCGGCCGGGATGGCGGCGACGGCGGCCAGGTGGACGGCGGCGTCCGGCTGCCCGGATCCGATGGCCGCATCGGTCGCGGCCGGGTCGGTCACGTCGAACGGGTCGGTCAGCAGCGCCACGCCGGGGAACGCCGTCCTGAGCGCCGGCAATAGGTGCCGGCCGACAAAGCCGCCGGCCCCCGTGACCAGGATGCGGCGCGGGGGCACCGGCTACCGCGCCATGCGCGCCCGGTGCCGGGCAAGGTCGGCATCGACCATCTCCGCCACCATCGCGTCGAGCGGCACCTCCGGCGCCCAGCCGAGCCGCTGCCGGGCCTTGCTGGAGTCGCCCAGCAGCACGTCCACCTCGGCCGGGCGCATGTAGCGTGCCTCGGTGCGGACGTGGTCCTCGTAGTGGAGGCCGACATGGGCGAAGGCGATGCGGCACAGGTCGCGGATGCTGGTGGTGATGCCGGTCGCGATCACGTAGTCGTCCGCCTGCTCCTGCTGCAGCATCAGATGCATGGCCCGCACGTAGTCCCGCGCATGGCCCCAGTCGCGCTTGGCGTCGAGGTTGCCGAGCGACAGCTCCTGCGCCAGGCCCAGCTTGATCCGCGCCACCCCGTCCGTCACCTTGCGGGTCACGAACTCGATGCCGCGCAGCGGGCTTTCGTGGTTGAACAGGATGCCGCTGCTGGCGTGCAGGCCGAAGCTCTCGCGGTAGTTCACCGTCATCCAGTGCGCATACAGCTTTGCCACGCCGTACGGGCTGCGCGGGTAGAACGGCGTGCGCTCGGACTGCACGGGTTCCTGGATCAGGCCGAACATCTCGGACGACGACGCCTGGTAGAACCGCGCTTCCGGGCGCATGAGGCGCACCGCTTCCAGGATGTTGCCGGCGCCGAGCGCCGTGACCGACCCGGTCAGCAACGGCTGCTGCCAGGACGCGGCGACGAAGCTCTGCGCCGCCAGGTTGTAGACCTCGTCCGGCTTGTGCGTCTGCATGATGCGGATCAGGCTCGACAGGTCGACCAGGTTGCCGTCCACGAGCTGCACATGGTCGAGCACGCCCAGCCAGCGCAGCCGCTCGCCGATCACGTCGGACGATGCGGAGCGCCGCATCAGGCCGATGACCTCGTAGCCCCGGTCGAGCAGATGCTGGGCGAGGTAGGCGCCGTCCTGGCCGGTGACGCCGGTGATCAGGGCTGTGGGCAAGGGGTGCCTCGTGTGTGACGTGCGCTACGTGCGGCCATAGGTGTCCTCCAGGCGGACGATGTCGTCCTCGCCCAAATAGCTGCCCGACTGCACCTCGATCACCGTCAGCGGGATGCGCCCGGGGTTGGCCATACGGTGGGTGCAGCCAAGCGGCAGGTACACGCTCTCGTTCTCCCGCACCATCAGCTCCTCGTTGTCGCGCGTCACCAGCGCGATGCCGCTCACGACAACCCAGTGCTCCGCGCGGTGAAAATGCTTCTGCAACGACAGCTTGTGGCCCGGCGTGACCACGATCCGTTTCACCTGGAACCGGTCGCTGAGGATCAGGCGTTCGTAGAAGCCCCACGGCCGATACACCCGGTTATGCGCCACCGCCTCGTGCCGCCCCGCCCCGCGCAGATGGTCCACCACGCGCTTCACGTCCTGTGCCCGGTCGCGGTGCATCGCCAGCACGGCGTCCCTGGTGACCACCACCACCGCGTCCTGCAGGCCCACCACCGCCGTCAGCACGCCGTCGCTGCGGACGTAGCAGTTGTCCGCGCTTTCCAGCAGCACGTCGCCGACGGTCGCGTTGCCTGCGCCGTCCTTCGGCGACTGTTCCCACAGCGCGTCCCAGCTCCCCACGTCGGACCAGCCGAGGTCGGCCGGCACCACAGCCGCCGTCGTCGTCCGCTCCGCCACCGCGTAGTCCAGGCTGATGTTCGGGCAGGCGGCGAAGGCGGCGGGATCGAGCCGGGTGAAATCAAGGTCGCGCACCCGGGCCTCGACCGCGCGTCGCACGGCGGCCAGCACGTCGGGGGCAAAGCGCTCCATCTCCGCCAGCAGGGTCGCCGCGGTGAACACGAACATGCCGGAGTTCCACAGGTATTCGCCCGAGGCCACGAGCCGCGCCGCCATCGCCGCGTCGGGCTTCTCCACAAAGCGCGCGAGGGCGTGCACGCCGGGCGCGTCGGCGAGTTCCGGCCCGACCTCGATGTAGCCATAGGCCGTTTCGGCCCGGCGCGGCTGCATCCCGAACGTCACGATCCGCCCGGCGCGGGCGGCGACGACGGCGCGGCTCAGCGCGGCATACAGCGCTTCCGTCCGTTGGATGGCATGGTCGGCCGGCATCATCCACAGGACGGCGTCCGGGTCCGCCTCCGCCGCCAGCAGCGCCGCCGTGGTGATCGCCGGCGCAGAGTTGCGGCCGACCGGCTCCAGCACGACCTCCGCATCGGCGATGCCGGCGGCGCGCAACTGCTCGGCGATCAGGAAGCGGTGCTCGTGGTTGCAGACGACGATGGGCGGCGCGAAGCCCGGCCCCATGCCGCGCCGCGCCGTGTCCTGCAGCATGGTATGGTCGGACACCAGCGGCCAAAGCTGCTTTGGGAAGCTTTCCCGCGACACCGGCCACAGCCGGGTGCCCGTGCCGCCGGACAGAATCACGGGAACGATGCTGGCGGCCGATGAGGCGGGGGGCGCAGTCATGGGGGCCTTGGGTGCGGGGACAAAGGTTGGGCGGCATCCGTACAATCGGGCCGCGCCGCTGTCCAGTTGCCGCGGGGTGCCCGCGTCCGCATGATGCGGCGTCTCGGTCGCAAGGGGTGCCATGAAGGTCTGTGTGTTCGGTGCGGGCGCTATCGGCACCCATGTCGCAGGGCGGTTGGCGAAGGGCGGCGCCGTAGTCTCCGTGGTCGCCCGCGGCCCGCAGCTTGCGGCCATCAAGGCGAACGGGGTGCGGGTGCACGCGGCGGACGGCGAGATCCAGGCCCGGGTGGAAGCGGGCGCCGACGCGCAAGAATTGGGACGCCAGGATGCCGTGATCGTCACGGTGAAGGCGCCGGCGCTGCCCTCCGTCGCCGCCGGGATCGGCCCGCTGCTGGGTCCTGACACCACGGTCGCCTTCGTGATGAACGGCATCCCGTGGTGGTATTTTCATGGGATGGGCGGCGAGGAGGGCCGGCGCTTGCCGAAGCTCGATCCTGGCGACGCGCTGCGGAACGCCGTGCACCCGGTGCGGGTGGTCGGCGGCGTGGTGTATTCCGCCTGCACGATCACCGAGCCGGGCGTGGTGCACGTCGAGAACCAGCGCAGCCGAATCGTGCTCGGGGCGCCTGACGGCCGCCCGGACGGCCGTTCGTCTGGGCGCATCGAGGCGCTGGCCGCCATCCTGCGCGCCGGCGGCCTGGTGATGGAGGTGACTGACCGCATCCGCGACAAGGTCTGGGCCAAGCTGCTGCTGAACCTCGGCAGCGGCCCGCTTGCGGTGCTGGCCGGCTGCGCCCCGGCCCAGCTTTTCGTCGAGGACGCATGCCGCGACGCGACCCGGCGCATCCTGGCGGAAGGCGCCGCCATTGCCGCCGCCATGGGCTGCCCCGTCGAGCCGAACGCCGAGGGCCAGATCGCCAACGGCGCCAAGTCGCTCCACAAGCCGAGCATCCTGCAAGACTTGGAAGGGGGCCGGCCTATGGAGATCGACGCGCTGTATGGCGTGCCGCTCGACTTCGCCCGCATGCACGGCGTGCCCACGCCGACGCTGGACCTGCTGGCTGCCACCGTGCGGATGCGGGCGCGGCAGGCCGGGCTTTATCCCGGTTAGGCCCAATACTGTTCACTTTGTGATTCGGATAGCGGCAGATACGTCGATCCGTGTCGTCGGCTGTGGGGTGCGCGGCCGCAACGGATAGCCGCTCATCTTGCGTTTGACCCCGCGCGGGACCTGG
>JAABUQ010004749.1_pt1 | contig 22756 bp, 21 predicted proteins | sample 5560001 | NCBI WGS metagenome assembly JAABUQ01 (sample SAMN10711888, study PRJNA513371) | rock metagenome | isolation source: Antarctica rocks | place: Antarctica: Victoria Land, Finger Mt nord | collected 2015-12-18 | reverse complement strand
CCGCTAAAAAGTGGTCCTTACCTTCTGCCCCGACACAAAAAAAGCCGCCGGGCAATGCGCCCGGCGGCTTGTCCGCGACTGCCCCGCACAGCAGGGCCGAAAATTAACCCTACTTCTTCAGCATATGATGCGCGCCCACGGCAGCCGCCGCGCCCGACAGCATCGGGTGACGCTCGGCCATGTTCGGCTTCTGGCCGTGCGCCATGCGCCCCGCCGCGCCTTTTTTCGCCATGTGGTGCGCCATCATGCCCGCCGCGGCTCCGGCGATCACGGGATGCTTCTTGAACGGGTTCGCCTGTGCGGGCGTGCTCACCAGGGCGGGGAGCAGAACAGCGACAGCAGCCGGCAGAGCCAGGGCTGTCTTGCGGAATGTCTTGGTCATGGTGTTTCCTTTCGCGCAGAACACTCTGCGTCGTATCTTTACAAACTTAACAGCGCACCCGCGCGCCCCAAAGTTCCCACTGCGCACGGGAAACTGGGCCGATTGCAAGCCCGCTGCCCCTTTGTTGTCATGGCGTCGCAGCGGCGTACCGACGACGGCCTGATTTGTTCCGTCGTCGGTACGCCGTTGCTGCGCCGATAATCAGCCTTTGCGCCCCCCATAGCAGCCCGATAATCTGCCCGGCAGCGCTGCCGGCGACGAAAAGCCGCGCGGCGGCAGACCCGGAAACGTGCTATAATCAAGTGGGAGAACCCGACATTTGCCGCACGAAGCCCCCGAACAACTTGCCGCCCCTGCTTATCACGCATCGCCGCTGATAGGCGGGCTTGGTCCCGCCGCCACTTCGCCGTCCCTGGCGGAGTTCAACGAGACGCTGAAACGACTGGTGGACCGCATCGCCAAGATTTTGCAGGCGGAAAAATGCGTCTTTCTGCTGCACGATCCGCAGGAGGGGACTTTGTACGCCACCGAGCCTGCGCAGGGCTTCACAGTCGCCGAAATGGATGCTCTGACACAGCGCGTGTCCGAAGGCGGCTTTTCTGCCGAAGTGTTTCGCACCAACACGCCTGTTGTCTTGTATGATGCCGCGCACGACCCTCGCGCTCAGGCCGACCGGTTGAGCGAGTTTGGGGTCCGCAATGCCGTGTCTGTGCCGCTGATTGTCCAAAAGCGCGACGAGGACAACCGTGTCCTAGACCGCACCACAGTGGGCGTGCTGCATGTCTTCAACAAGAAAGGCGGCGGTCAGTTCGCGCACGACGATGTGGTTTTGCTGCAAAGCATGGCCGTGCAGGGCGCCGCGGTGATCGCGCAGGCCCAGCTTTACCGCGAAGTTGTCCAGGAAAAGCAAGAACTTATCCACACCATTGACAGCCTCTATGCCGGGCTGCTCATGGTGGGCACGCACGGGCGATTGGTGCAGATCAACCCCAGCGCCCGCGCGATTTTGGAGATAGATGCCGGTGTCCCGGTGATCGGCCTCCCGTACCAAAATGTCGTGCCCAGCGAGCGTGTCCGCGCCCTGCTGGCCCGTGCGCTGGCTCAGCCTGCCGCCGAGCTGGCCGATGAGATTGCGGTGCCGATCAAAGACGCCGCCCCCGACGACGAGCTGAAGCAACGTGTCTACCAAGTGCAGTGCGCGCCGGTTCGGGGCGAAGGGGACGCTTTAGCGGGGATTGTCGCCATCTTCAACGACATCACGGAGATACGCGGCGTGGAGCGCATGAAAACGGCGTTTATATCCACGGTTTCCCACGAGCTGCGCACGCCCCTGACCAGCATCAAAGGCTTCATTTCCACGCTGCTGGCGGACACGGAAGGCTTCTACGACGAGAGCACGCGCCACGAGTTTTACGGGATTATTGATACGGAGTGCGACCGCCTGACCCGGCTGATTAAAGACCTGCTGGACATCAGCCGCATTGAACAAGGCCGCGCGATGCAGTTCAACATCGAGCCGGTCAACATCGTGCGCCTGGCCGACAAAGTGCTCAGCGCGCAGCGGGCATCGGCGAAAAACCACACCCTGTCGCTGGACTTCGCCCCGGACTTCCCGCTCATAGAGGCAGACCCGGACAAGATCGACCAGATACTCACGAACCTGGTCAACAATGCCATCAAATACTCGCCGCGCGGCGGGCATATTCGCATCATCGGCAGGGTGGGGGAACAGGACACGGTCACCGTCCGCGTGACGGATGAAGGCATGGGTATCGCCCGCGAGCACCTGCCCAAGCTCTTTGAGCGCTTCTACCGCGTAGACAACCGGGACAGCCGGGAAATCGGCGGCACGGGGATCGGGCTGGCTTTAGTGAAAGCTCTCACCGAGGCGCATCATGGCACAGCCACCGTGGACAGCGAGGTCGGCAAGGGGTCTGTGTTCACGCTGACCCTGCCCATCCACCAGCCGGAAGAACTGGACTAGCCATGCCCGACCCGCTCGTTGTTGCTGTTCGGCGCGACTTGGGAACAGAAGACCTGCCGCTGCCCGCTTATGCGACATCGGGGTCGGCGGGCATGGACCTGCACGCGGCTTTGGCCTCGCCGCTGACGCTGCTTCCCGGCGAACGCGCTTTGGTGTCAACAGGGATTTCCATCGCCCTGCCGCCAGGCTACGAAGCGCAAGTACGCCCGCGCAGCGGACTGGCCCTAAAATTGGGCCTGGGCATGGTCAATGCGCCGGGCACCATTGACAGCGACTATCGGGGCACTATTGGCGCCTTGCTGATCAATCTGGGAGGGGAGCCAATAGAACTCAAGCGCGGGGAGCGCATTGCGCAATTGGTGGTCGCGCCTGTGATGCGCGTGCAGTGGGACGACCGAGGAGAAGAGCCGCTTGAGGAAACGCCGCGCGGCGCGGGCGGCTTCGGGCACACAGGCCGGGAGCGCAAAGCAGACGCTACGGCAGCGCGGGGCAGTGCATGACACGCGCCCCTGACCCCACGCCGACGCCTGCCGAGGGAGCCGGGCTGTCCCGCGAGGCGTATGCCCTGCTGGCTCAGGCCAACCTCTGCCGCATGCGCGGGCACTGGGAAGCCGCCACGGAAAAGTGCATGCAGGTGATGACCTTGGCCCCTGACAATGCATCTGCGCAAAGCCTGCTGGGCGACATCTACGACAACCAGGGCTTTCTGGACGATGCCATCCAGTGGTATCGCATGGCCCTGGACGTGCAGCCGGACAGCCCTGCCGACCGCCTCAAGCTGTCGCGCCTGCTGGACGCCAAAGCCCGCCAGCTGCCGCCGCCGACCGCCCCGCCCGTCCCTGAGCCGGCGGCAGCGCCATCCCCTCCCGCCGCCTCCCGCCTGCTTCAGTGGCAGGAGCGATGGGGCGACAAACCGGACGCGCTGATTAAATGGGCTGCGCTGGCCGCAGGCCTGCTGGTCGTGCTGGTTGTCGTAGTCGCCCTGGTGCAAATTCGCGCGGCCTCGCGCGCGCCTGTCCATGAAGTCAGTGCGCCCCCGGTCGTGCTGCCCGCCCTTGCGCCTCCCTCGGAGGGGGGAAGTTCCACGTTCCCAAAGCCCGCCTCTTCCGTGTCGGCAGCCGCGCCAGCGCGCGATCCCGGCGAGGCCGACCTGCTGTCAAAGCTGCAAGCCGCGCCCGCGCTGTCCACCCTGAGCATCACTGTGTCCGATGCGCAGATTGACCCGCGCACGGGCCGCATCACTTTGACCTATTCCCTGCCGCCCCCCGCCACCAATGTGATGCTGCGGGATACTCTCCTCCGCGCGGCTCTGATGGTGGCGCAGGCGGGCCTGCAAAACAGCGGTTCGCAGGCAAACATGGTCACTTTGCGAGGCGTGGCCGCGCCGAGTGAGGGAAGCAAGCCCGCCCTGCTGTGTGTCGCCGATACCACCCGCGCACAGGCCGCCTCGGTGGCTGGGCCGGGCGCGATGACCACGGCGCAGATTGCGGCTCTGTTCGCCGCCCCCTGGTTCTCGCCTGCCGTGCCTGCCTAGTTTGCTGTCCGGCCCTGGCTAAATCAAATCCCCCAGCAAGTCTAGGGCATCCTGCACCCCCAATGCGAACACTTCCAGCACATCGTCCACCTGCGCGCGCGTGATGATCAATGGCGGCTCAAAGCGAATCACATTGGGGTTGTTGAGCGTATAAGCGGCCACCACGCCCCGGTGAACCATCGTCCCGATCACCAGCTTGCCGATGTCGCTGTCCGTAAACTCCACCCCCAGCATCAGGCCCAGGCCCCGCGCATCCGCGATTACCTGCGGGAACCGGGCCTGCACCCGCTTGAGGCCGTCTAAGAAGTAGCCGCCTACATCCATAGCACGCGCGGGCAGGTCTTCTTCCTGTGTCACTTGCAGAGCGGCTAGGCCCGCCGCGCACGCCAGTTCGCCGCCGCCGAATGTGCTGGTGTGGATAAATGGGTTGGCGCGAAACACCTTGTCCCAGATGTCCGGCGTCGCCATGAACGCCCCGACCGGCAGCACGCCGCCCCCCAAACACTTAGCGAGCGTCATAATGTCCGGGGCGACCTTCCAGTGCTCCACCGCGAACATTCTGCCGGTGCGCCCCAGGCCGGTCTGCACCTCGTCGGCGATCATCAAGACGCCATGCATATCGCACAAGCGGCGCACGGCGGGCAGATAGCCGGCATCCGGCACCTGAATACCGCCTTCGCCCTGCACCGGTTCCAGGATAATCGCTGCCGTGTCGCCGGTAACAGCCTGGGCGAGGGCGTCTATATCGTTCCACGCCACCTGGACAAAGCCGGGCAGCAAGGGCGCAAACGGGGTCTTGTACAAATCGCGCCCCGTCGCCGACAGCGCGCCCATTGTCTTTCCGTGGTAGCCGCCCTGCGCGGAGATGATTTGTGTCCTGCCCGTCGCCATGCGCGCGATCTTCAGCGCCCCTTCCACGGCTTCCGCGCCGGAATTGCACATAAACGTGTACTGCAAGTCGCCCGGCGCGATAGCCGCCAGTGCGGCGGCAAGGTCGGCCAGCGGCTTGTTGAGGAACGTCTTGGATGACAGCGGCATGCGGTCCAACTGATCCCGCACGGCCTGCACCACTTTTGGGTGACGATGGCCCAGCGAGAACACGCCATACCCACCCAGGCAGTCTATGTAGCGATTGCCCTCTAAATCCGTAATCCAGACGCCGTCGGCCTGATGTTCAACATGGTCAAAGCCGCCGATCTTCAGCAGCGCGACCTGCGTGGGGTTGACGAACTGCTGATACTTCTCAATCACGTCCTGGGTGACATGCTCGGCATCGGGGGGCGCGGCGGCTGCGCGCGGGCTGTCTAAAACGGCGTTTTGCATGGGATTACTGTATCTTATCCCGGTGGTTTTTGTCAAGGCAGCGCGGCCCGCGCGCCCTGCGTGCAGGCAATAGGCGCTGTGCATCCAAAGAACAGACGCTGTGCGTGCAGGCAATAGGCGCTGTGCGTCCAAAAAAAAGACCTGCATCCCTACTCGCTTTCGCGGGGAATGCAGGCTCCGTCCGAGGGGACGGATTATGAAAAGGAGGACATGCGCATCTTTACCTACGCACCGTCTCCGCCGAAAGTTCCGAAATGATACCCAATCCCCCAACTATTTTCAGCAATGCTCTTTGTCACCGCACATTAACCACAAACGCGGTGCCCGGCTTGACCCGGCGCGAAGCAGGCGGCTAAAATCATGGTATGAACGCCGCCAATCCGACCCCTGCCGTGCCGGGCGTTCCCGTTTTGACGCGCCCTGCCCGGTCCCGGCACATGCCGCTGCCGATTATTGCGTGGCTTGTCGGCATCAACCTGCTCTGGGGCGGGTCGTCTCTCGCCGCCAAAATCGCCCTGGGCAGCGCGGGGCATCCCGGCCTGCCGCCGATGACTTTGGCGTTCGCCCGCTTTTCCCTTGCCGCGCTGTCCATGTATGCCGTCGCCAAACTGCTCAAAGTCAACCTGGCCGTCGCCCGTGCCGACTGGCCCCGGTTCTGGCTCATGGGCGTGGTCGGGCTGGCGATCACTTACCTGTTGTCTTACCTGGGGATCGCGCGCACGAGTGTTTCCGAGGCGTCTTTGATTATTGCGACCGAGCCTGTCTTTCTGGCGATTTTGGCGTTTTTCTTTCTGCGCGAGCCGATGCGCCCCGCAAAAGTCGGCGGCATCGCCGCGGGCCTGGCGGGCGTTTATCTGATTGTCAACGGCGGCTTCCTGCCGCGCCCCTTTTCCGGCATGGTGGCCGGTGACCTGCTGATCGCGCTGGGCCTGACCTTTGAGGCGGGTTCCAGCATCCTGGGCAAAGGGCTGGTGGCGCGCTACCCCGCCGCCTCAGTCATCACCTACCAAATGATCAGCGGGGCGATTGCGCTCGCCCCGTTTTCCCTGTGGGAGCTGCTGCACGCCCAAACTGTCGACCCGCTGTCGCTTTTTACGCACCGGGCCATCGCGCTGAGCCTGCTGTATCTGATTGTTCCCTGCACCGTGCTGGCTTACACGATCTGGTTTTCCATTTTAGACAAGCACGAGGCAGGCGAAATGTCCGTGTTTTTGTTTTTGCAGCCGATTGTCGGCACCATCCTGGGGGCCTACTTTTCCCACGATGCCGTGACTCGCTTCACGATTATCGGGGCTGTGCTGATACTGAGCGGCATCGCGCTGATTAATCGCCGCCCTCCCTTGCCGACCGCGCCCACCCTGCCGCCGTCCGCCTAGTCCGCCGCCTGCCGCGTGCGCTTGCTTCACGGGTTGTCAGGGTGAGGGCTGTCCTTTGGCAGCGTGAATGCCGCCCTCTGCGAAGGCATTGCATACTCATTCCCACGGCTGACTGAGGGCATACCGACGACGGAAGAAACTGTTCCGTCGTTGGTATGCGCTGGATACGCGCTCGCAACGCTCAAGAGAAGCCCTGACAAGCCGCAGGCGCTCGGCGGCAAAAATAGCATAGGGCGCGGGGGGCCATGTCTGGTAAAATAGCGGTATGGCTTACAAAATACTGGTCGTGGATGATGAGCCGCCGATTGTGCGGCTGATGGAGTTTATCCTGGCGCGGCAGGGGCACGAGATGCTGGTCGCGGTCAATGGGCAGGAGGCGCTGGACAAAGTGCGCACCCATCAGCCGGACCTGGTGCTGCTGGATATTATGATGCCGCGCATTGACGGCTATGAAGTGGCGCGGGCATTGCGGGCGGACCCGGCCACCGCCGATCTGCCGATTATCATGCTGTCGGCCAAAGCGCAGGAAGAAGACATCCAAAAAGGGATGGATGTCGGGGTCAATGAGTATATCACCAAGCCGTTCAGCCCCGACCAGTTGGTGACTGTGGTGGGGGATTACCTCAGCCGTGTTTCGGGTAGAACCGCATAACGCTTACTGACTGATGTTACGCAGCGTGCCGGGGGCGTAAAACCCCCGGCAAGGGCTTATGCCGGGGGTATAAAACCCCCGGCAACTGTGAAGCCACGTCCTTCGGACGTAAGAAGATGCCCGCGATGACTGTGTCTGATGCCCGCGAGGGCTTGGCCTCGTTCCTTGCCGGGGGTTTCATACCCTCGGTTCTTGGCATCACTGGCGGCTGCGTAACATCACTGGCTGACCTTTTGATAACACTTGCGCGAGGTATCTCATGTCTGAAACCGCTGTTGATATTGCTCCCGGCGTCGCGTATTTGTCCAACGCCGTGGTCAATCTCTTCTTTCTTGGCGAGCCGGGCCATCCCTGGGTATTGGTGGATGTCGGCATGCCGGGCTTTACCCACAAGATCAAAGCCGCCGCCGAGGCCCGCTACGGCCCCGATGCCCGGCCTGAAGCGATCATTTTGACGCACGGGCATTTTGACCATGTCGGCTGCCTGCATGCGCTGGCGTCCGCGTGGGATGTGCCTGTTTACGCGCACCCTTTGGAGTTTCCGTACCTGACGGGGAAGTCCAAGTATCCACCGTTTGACCCCAGCGTCGGTGGGTTTTTTCCCTTCCTATCGCGCTTTTTCCCCGAAAGCGGCATTGACATCAGTGATCGCTTGAAAGAGCTGCCGGCGACCGGTCATGTGCCCGGCGTGGACGGCTGGACGTGGCATTTCACGCCGGGCCATGCGCCGGGCCATGTGTCTTTGTTCCGCGAAAGCGACCGCACGCTGGTGGCGGGAGATGCGTTTATCACGGTCAACATGGACTCGTTTGGGGATACCGTCACAAAAAAGCAGGAGATGGTGCGCCCGCCTTCCTATGCGACATGCGACTGGACATTGGCGCGGCAGTCGGTGGAAGCGCTGGCCGGATTAAACCCCGCCGTGGCCGCGACGGGGCATGGCATTCCCATGACGGGGCCGGATATTGCGGGGCAATTGCGCACGTTTGCCGGGCGTTTCAATCCGCCGACGCATGGGCGGTATATCCCCGTTCCGGCGCACACAGACGCGCAGGGCATTGTGTCTGTGCCGCCGCCCGTGCTTGACCCCGGCGGCATTGCGCTGGCGGTCGGGGCGGTCGCGGTCGGCACGGGGCTTTTGGCGCGGCGCGGGCAGGGCGACAAGGGGGGGTAAACCGCGGCGGATAAAAGGCAGCGGCCTTGTTGTTACGCGCGCAATACGCCGTCAGTCATCCAGCAGCCATTGTAAGGGCCGCCTGACTGCTGGGAGAGAGCAAAAACAAACACGGCGGTTTTGCCCTCGGCATCCAGGATCAGGACGCTTTCCTGGGCCTGGTCATCGGCGACAATCATGGCCCCGCGCTGGACGGCGCGAAAGTTCAGCAGGGCCTGATACACGGGGCTGTGCACCAGCAGCGTGAAACGATCCAGCGGGCCGGTGACGGCTTGGTTCGCAGGTGAGGCGAACTCAAACGCAAGAGCAATGCCTGCATCGGGTTCGGGCGTGTCGTTGTTCCTCAGCGCGCGCAGCTGTACGCCAATCACCTCAGCGGCGGACAGGGCCGGGCTAGGCTGAGGGCGCTCGTTCAATGTTTCGTCACGTGCCATCAATCTGTCCTTTTAATCGGTAAACACAACGCCCGTGCCTGCAATGGCTTCGCCCAGGCGAAACGCGCGCTCCCCGGCGTTTTGCAGCCGCAAAAGAATGTCTTCCACGCTTTCCGGGGCGACCACAAGCACGTAGCCGATGCCCATATTGAAGACGCGGAACATTTCGTCCTCGCTCACGCTCCCTGTTTGCTGAATAAGGCGGAACAGCGGGGGCACTTCCCATGCGCTCCTGCTGATGCGAACGCCGACGCCGGGCGGCAGCACGCGCGGAATGTTGTCCCAAAAGCCGCCCCCGGTGATGTGCGCCATTGCATGAATAGGGGGAGGGCCAGCCGCGTTTGCCCGGTCGCTGTGCCGGTGTCCGCCGTTTTGCAACCCAGGCAGGGTGGCAGGCACAGGCAGACTGTCCAGCAGGGGAAGAACAGCGGGCGCGTAGCAGCGATGGGGAGCCAGCAGGGCATCCGCCAGCGTGGTTCCGCCCAGGGCGGGCTGCGGGGCATCCAGCGCCAGCCCCGCGTCCTGAAGCAGCGCCTTGCGGGCCAGCGAATAGCCGTTGGTATGCAGGCCGTCTGAAGCCAGGCCGATGACGATGTCGCCCGCCCGCGCCGCTGCACCGTCCACGATACGCGCGCGCTCCACGATGCCGACGATGCACCCGGCGAGGTCGTATTCCCCAGCGGCGTACAGCGCAGGCATTTCCGCCGTTTCGCCGCCGAGAAGGGCGCAGCCGACCGCGCGGCAGCCTTGGGCCAGCCCCGCAACAACCGCCTCGGCAACGGCAGGCTCCACTTTGCCCACGCCCAGATAGTCCAGAAAAAAGAGGGGACGCGCGCCCTGCACCAGAACATCGTTGACGCAGTGGGAGACTAGGTCACGCCCGATTGTGTCATGGCGACCCGTGGCGAACGCGAGCATCACCTTGGTGCCCACGCCGTCAATGCTGGAAACCAGAACAGGGTCCTGCAAACCGCCCAGCGCGCCCAGCGCGAACATGCCGCCGAAGCTTCCGGTATCAGTCAGCACGCCCGGCGTCCGCGTCCCTGCGATATGGGACTTCATGCGTTCCACGGCATCGGTGGCGGCATCAATATCCACGCCCGCGCGGGCATACGCGCTTTGCTGATCGTTCATGCCGCCATTATAGCACAGCGGCGCGTGCGCATGGCACCCGTGCAGGAAAACAAAGCGCCCCGGACGAAGAACAGCAAAGACCATCACGGATGCATGCCACCAAGGGAACCACAGACGTTATGAACTCCACTTTTGCTCTGGTGCTGGAGCGCCCCCTCGCTGGCTATGACGCGCAGGCAAACGAGTTTCATGCCATCGCGCGCATTGTGGAAGCGCATCCCGCACTCGCTCCGCTGCTGGACTTTTGCGCGACCGACCCTGCTCAGATCGCCCTTGCCGTGGGCATGGTATACGCCGGGGAAGAAGATGGGCAGGAAGATTTGGGGGAGATAGACTTCGGCCAAGACGAATGGTTTGAACCGGCGGCAGGGCTGCCCGTCGTGCGACGCGCACTAGGCGTTCTTCGGAGTGACTCGCGCAGCATTGCCACGGTGCTTTATGACCCTGATTTACGTGCGGAAGCAGTGATTGCCGACTTATCGGCCATTGAGCAGGGTCTCGTATTGGCCTTGCATCAAGAGACACGCTTTCACTTTCTGCAAAAGGGCTAGGTTCTGCGCGAAACAGCAGGGCATCGGGAACTTCTTGGCATTGCTGTGCGCTGTTGTCGGTAGAGAAAGGTCGGCCCAAGCGCTTTTCCATTCGCCCTGCCGCGTGTTTATGCGGCAAAAGGAGAGTTTCATGTTTCGTTCCCTCGTTCGCGGCGGCGCTGCCGCCCTCGTGCTGACCCTGACGTCCGTGATGATGTCGTCCGCCGCGCTTGCCCAAAATCACGACAGCAACACGCTGAGCAAGCTGGGCAAAGCCATTCAATACCCGGTGCGTAAAGCATCGGAAAATGCCAGCATCAATGTCCACCGTGCTGAAGGGCGCAAGTCTGTTGTGCATCGCCGCAACGGCAATAAAACGTACCGCGCTGTGGTGACATCTCAAGGACGCATCCATCGCAAGTACCGTGTCGGCCATCGGCATGGCTAATAAGCGCATAACAAGCCCACGTTGTGGAACATTGATCGCCGCCCGGACGCCGCACCGCGTCCGGGCTTGTTTTTGGCGGCATTCCGCGCCTGCGTCAGGAACAAGCGCGCGTGCCTTTGTGTTGGTCCACTAAAGCCTTTCTGGCACAATGAGGAAACCATGAAAACTTTGTATACGGCAGTCGCTACGGCGACGGGCGGGCGGTCGGGACATGTGGAAAGCTCCGACGGAGCAGTGGCGGTTGATCTGGCCGTCCCCAAAGAAATGGGCGGAGATGGACAGGCAGGCGCCAATCCTGAGCAGCTGTTTGCGAGCGGCTATGCGTCCTGCTTCGGCGGCGCGCTGGATTATATCGCCAAGCAGCGCAAGATCACGACCGGCGAGGTGCGTGTCACCGCCAGGGTCAGCATCGGGCCGAACGGCACGATCGGCTTCGGATTAGCCACCGAACTGGATGTATTCGTGCCTGCGCTTAATCAAGAAGAAGCGGAAGCCCTGGTGACCGATGCCCATCAGGTATGCCCCTATTCCAATGCCACCAAAGGCAACATGGACGTGACCCTGGTGACGCACGGCGGCAGCCAGGCGCAGGCCGAGTAGCCGAGCATCTTCCGTGGGCAAAGCAAACAGCCCTGGACAAGAGTGTCCAGGGCTGTTTTATAGATTGTTGGTGTTAACCAGGCAAACTAGCGAGGGGCTGTTTGCTTTGCCGCAGGCTCCGTGACGCTGTTGTGCCCGTTGGACGAGCCATTGCTCCCCGCATGGGCGGAAGTTCCATTGGCGCTGAGGCCAGACACCAACTCAGGTCGGCCGATGCCGCCGGCTACCCGCCGGCCATAGTCCGTGTCGCATTGGGTGAAGTGCGCGACCATGCGCTCCTGGATGTCTTTGTTGCACTGCGAAAGCGCATCGACCAGATTGCTGATCAGCTCATCACGCTCGGCATCGCTGAAGGCACGGTACTGCGCCCCGGCCTGACCGTAGTTGTTCTGACGGTCGATCTTCTGCCGGACTAGGTTCCCTTCCACAAAGGGTGTGTGATCCTGACCTGCTTTGGGGGCTTCCTGAAGCCCGCCACGGCTGCTTGGCTCGTAATTGATATGCGGGTTTTCGCCGCCGTTGTCCACGTAGAACGCCATCTGGCCGTCACGCTGGTTGGTCGCGACATGCTTTTTGGGGGCATTGATCGGCAATTGCAGATAGTTGGTGCCCACGCGGTGCCGCTGCGTGTCGGAATACGAGAACGTCCGGCCTTGCAGCATCTTGTCATCCGAGAAGTCTAGGCCGTCCACCAGAACACCCGTCCCAAAGGCCACCTGCTCCACTTCCGCAAAGTAATTCACGGGGTTTCGGTCCAGGGTCATGCGCCCGACTGCCCGCATCGGAAACTGATCCGTGGGCCATATCTTAGTGTCGTCCAGGGGGTCAAAGTCCAGTTCGGGGTGCTTGCCGTCGGCCATGGTCTGGATTTGCATCTCCCATTGCGGATAATCGCCGCGCTCAATGGCATCGTACAAATCCTGGGTGGCGTGGTTGAAGTTGGTGGACTGGATCTCATTCGCCTCGGCCTGCATCAGGTTCTTGACACCTGCTTTCGGCACCCAGTGGTACTTGACCAGCGTTCCCAGGCCGTCGCTGTTGATCCACTTGTAGGTGTTCACGCCCGATCCTTCCATCTGCCGGTAGCTGGCGGGGATGCCCCACGGGCTGAACAGAAACGTGATCATGTGCATGGACTCAGGGGTCAGCCCGATAAAGTCAAAAATGCGGTTGGCGTCCTGACGGTTGGTCACCGGGTCGGGCTTGAAGGCATGCACCAGGTCGGGGAACTTGACGGCATCGCGGATAAAGAACACTTTCAGGTTGTTGCCGACCAAGTCCCAATTGCCGTCCTCGGTATAGAACTTCACGGCGAAGCCGCGCGGGTCGCGCAGCGTTTCGGGTGAGTGGCCGCCGTGGATTACGCTGGAAAAGCGCACAAAGATTGGGGTGCGCGTGCCCTTGACCTGGAACAGCTTCGCGCGGGTGTAGCGCGAAACCGGCTCGTCGCCTACGGTGCCGTAGGTCTCAAAGTAGCCGTGCGCGCCTGCCCCGCGCGCATGCACGACACGCTCTGGGATGCGCTCGCGGTCAAAGTGGCTGATCTTCTCCAGCAGAGGGTAGTTTTCCAGTGTCGTGGGGCCGCGATTGCCGACAGTGCGCGTGTTCTGATTGTCGTAGATGGGGTGCCCCTGCCGCGTGGTCAGCGTGTCCTGGTTGGCTGTTTCAATCGGAACGGGGTTCTGGTTATCGTTGTCCATAAGTTCTCCTTGCTCGGTTCGCCTGTCACTCTTGAGGTTAGTGTTTAGCATACTTCGCCGCACAGGAATTGTCAACACCGGGAAGAGGAGAATTGTTTCCGGGGAATTGGCTGTTGACAATGCGCCCTGCTGTGCTGTACACTGGCAACCGGCAGTCCGCCTGCCTTTCATCATGCCGCTGACCCGCCGGAGACACTGGTGACGGAACAAATTGTACAGATCGCCGGCGCATTACTGATTTTGACTGCTTACCTGCTGTCCCAAGCGCGGCGAATGGCGACAAACTCGCCTGTGTATTTGCTGCTCAACTTCATCGGCTCGCTGATGCTGGCAATCTTGGCGGCGCAAGAGCGGCAATGGGGCTTTCTGCTGCTGGAAGGCGTCTGGGCGCTTGTTTCTTTGGTCGGTCTGGTGGCGAATATGCGCAAAACGCGACACCCACGCTGACAGTGCTGAGGCTTTTTTGTTTCCGCTCGCGCGATATTTGTTCCCGCAGTCCCCGGCAAAGGCGGCATCCACACGATGACTTTTGTTTCAGGCGGCGCGCCGCTTCCTCAACCGGCGTGGACGCGCTTTGCGTCGCGCTTCGCCCGGTCGGGGCTGCGCCGGGCTGCCGCTATGTTTCCCCTGTGCTTTTTAGCCCTGCTTGGCGGCGCGTTCAGCGTCACCTACTTCGGCGCGCAAACGTTCCACTGGCAGGCGTTCGCCGTCAATGTCGACATCCGCCCCGCCTGGCGCGGCCAGACACGCCTTGTGTTTACCCCGCTCGGCGAGATACGCGCCTTCACCCACCATGCGCCCCTGCTGCTCCAGGTGAGCCTGCAGGCGGTCAATGTGGAACAGCTTCACTCCCTCGTTGCCCATCCCCAAGCGCCTGCCGCGCTGGAACATGCTTTTACCGAGACGGCCCGGCGGCGGCTGATCGGCTTTTCCCGGCGCCAAGTGCTGTGCGGCCTGCTCGGCGGCCTGCTGGCCCCGCTGCTGCTGCGCTCCCGACGCGCGCGCGAGTGGCTGGCGGCCGGGCTGATCGGCGGCGGGTCTGTGGCTGGCGCGCTCTTCCTTGCCTTCCACACGTTTGACCGCCGCGCCTTTGACAACCTGACCTATGTCGGGTCGCTGCGTCAGGCAGGGGCCGTGATTGCGCTGGCACGCACTGCATTCGGCAGCGCACAGGCGCTCAACAGCCGCCTGCGCCTTGTCGCGGCCAATGTGAACACGCTTTATGGGCGCATCAATGCCATGTCCGGGGCAGACAGCGCCGGGCCGACCGTTCGCATTCTGCACATCTCCGACATTCACAACAACCCCGCCGCCGTCGCCTTTGTGCAGGAGCTGGCGGCCCGGTTTGATGTCCAGGCCGTGGTAGACACGGGCGACCTCGCCGACTTCGGCACGCCTGTGGAAGCCCGCCTGACGCACGGCCTGGGCCTGCTGCGGGTGCCTCATGTGTTTGTCGCAGGCAACCACGACTCGCAGGCGACTTTGCGCGCTCTGGCGGCAAGCCGCAACACGGTTGTCCTTGATGGGCAGCCGGTGCAGGCAGCGGGCTTGACCCTGCTGGGCCTGCCCGACCCCAGCTCGGCCCGCGCAGGCATGGGCAGCGTGGACACGTCCGCGGGCGCGCTCGCCGATGCCGGCGCGCGTCTTGCCGCCGCTGTCCGCGCTTTGCCCCAGCCGCCGGACATGGTGTGTGCTCACAACCCCATCCAGGCCGGCCCCGTCCTGGGCAAAGTGCCGCTGGTCTTGTGCGGCCACCTGCACCGGGCCTACGTGACCCGCAGCGGAGCCACCGTCATCTGCAATGCCGGGACGACCGGCGGGGCTGGTTTGCGCTACCTGGACCGCGCCGAGGGAGTGCCCCTGTCCGCGGCGGTTTTGACCTTCACGCGCGCCCCGCATCCGCGCCTGCTGTTTGTGGATATGATTGTTTTGAGCGGCACCCTGGGCGAGTATTCCATCACCCGCAGCACGTTCGGCGACCCCGATGCCCGGCGCGCACCCGCGCCGCGCCCCCGACAGCTTCTGCCATAGCAGGCGCATTGGGAGTGTAAAACAACCGGCAGGAAAAGGGGAAGGAGAAAAGAAGCTGGTTCCGGGGCAGGGATTCGAACCCCAATAAGCAGCTCCAAAAACTGCGGTCCTGCCATTGAACGACCCCGGACAAGAGGCATGGTTATTATAGCCCGCCCCCTGTTTCTTTGTCAAGGATATGGATCACCCGTTCCCACCTGCCTTTGGCTTCATCCCGTTCGCACTGTGCTGCCTGCCCGGCCTAAAGGCGGCATATCGGCGCTGCTGTGGCGTGGTAAGCGTGTACCGACGACGGAACGATTTCTTCCGTCGTCGGTGTGCCCTGGAAACGCCGATGCTCAGCCCAAGAGCGTGTCTAGAAACTGGTAGGAAGGCCCCCCGCCCTTCTCCCCGCTAACGCACTGGCGTACCTGGAAGGCGGAGGCTTTGCGACTAGGGGCAATTCTGGGGAGCCGGAGAAGAAGAAGACTGTGGCAATTGTCTTGTCCTCTCCCTCTCCTGTCCTAATCATGCTCCCCAGAATTGGGGCGGGGGGCCTCTTCAGACTTTCTATGCTCAGCCGAAGCAATGCCCATAAAACGCGCGGTTCCGACGGTTGGTCTGCCGCGCCCCTGCCGCCTTGACAGTCGCCCGGCGCGTCGGCTACAATTAAAGGCGTTTTTCTCTCGTACGCCGGGCATTTTTATGAGCATCCTTGCGGTTTCCAATGTCGCCAAAAGCTTCGGCTCCGAGCAGCTGTTCAGCAATGTGACGTTTAAAATAGAGGCGGGCCAGAAGATGGGCTTGGTCGGGCGCAACGGCTGCGGGAAAACCACCCTGCTGCGCATTTTGCTGGGCCAGGAAGCGTCGGACGCCAGCCCCGTGTCCACGGCGGACGGCACGAAGATGGTGCAGGGCAAAGCGGCATTGGCGGCGGGGCGGCGGCTCGGCTATCTGCGTCAGGAAGCGCCGGTTCACCCGGAGCACACGATTATGGAGGAAATCCAAACCGTCTTTGCGCCCGTGCGCGCCCTGGAAGCCGAGATGGCCGCGCTGGAACAGGCGATGACGGATGCGCCCGATGACGCTTCCCTAGAGGCGGCCATGAACGAGTATGCGCGCGTGCGGGATGCGTTTGACGCCGCCGGGGGCTACCATTATGCCGATGAGTTAGACCTGGTGCTGCAGAAGCTGGGCTTTCGGCCCGCCGACATGGACAAGCGGGTGGGGGCGTGTTCCGGGGGCGAGCAGACGCGTCTGGCCCTGGCAAAAATCGTGCTGTCCCGGCCCGACCTGCTGGTGCTGGACGAACCCACCAACCACCTGGACATTGCCGCCACCGAGTGGCTGGAAGGGTTTCTGCGCGCGTATGAAGGCGCTGTCCTGCTGGTCTCGCACGACCGCTACTTTTTAGATGCGGTCGCAGATACCATCGGCGACTTGGAAGACGAAAAGCTGACTGTCTACAAAGGCAATTATTCGCACTATCACAAGCAGAAAGAAGAACTGCTCGCCCGTCAGCAGGCATTGTACGAGCAGCAGCAGGCGGAAATCAGTCGCCTGGAAGCCGTGATCAAGCGCAACATGGGAGCCGACTCCATTTCCAGCGCGATGCGCCACAAGATGCAGGGGCGCATTGAAAAGATGGACAAAGTGGAGCGCACGCGCGTGGACACATCGGGCGTGGCCGCGCGGTTTGACGCCGACGGCGCGGGGCGGATTGGGCGCGACGTGGTGCGCATGGAGAAGCTGGGGAAGAGCTACAGCGAGCGCGTGCTGTTTGCAGACCTGAACTGCCTCGTCGAGCGCGGCGACCGGGTGGGGGTTGTCGGGCCGAACGGGGCGGGCAAGACCACCCTGGTCAAGATTTTATTGGGCACGGAGCAGCCAACGCGCGGGGCGCTGACATTGGGGCACAATGTCCGATTGGCGTACTTTTCGCAGCACGCCGCGGACAGCCTTTCCCCCGACCACTCGGCGCTGGAAGCCCTGCTGGACATGGCGGACATGACTGAAACCGAGGCGCGCAGTTACCTGGCCCGCTTTTTGTTCACGGGCGACGACGTGTTCAAGCTGGTCGGCATGCTGTCTGGGGGCGAAAAGAATAAACTGGCCCTGGCCCGCATGATCCTCTCGCCGTGCAACCTGCTGATTTTGGACGAACCCACCAACCACCTGGATATTGCGTCGTGCGAGGCCCTGACCGGCATGCTGTCGCAGTACGCCGGGACGCTGATGCTGGTCTCGCACGACCGTTATTTGCTCAACGCGACCACGACCAAGACGCTGGCCCTGCCGGGCGCGATGGGCGGCGAAGCGGGCTTGTTTGAGGGCAATTATGCCACATGGCGGGAAACAACGCGCGAGGCCGCGCCTGCCAAGTCCACCCGCACTGCCAAGCCTGCCGCGCCCGCTCCCAAACCGGGCGGCGCGGCGCGCGCGATTGTGACCGCTCCCGCGCCGCCCGCCCTGAATGCGCGTGAACTCAGCAAAGCCCGCGCCAAAGCGCGCGAGCGGGTGCTGACCACGGAAGCCTCGGTAAACGCACTGGAAACGCGCATCGCAAGCGCCGAAGAGCGACTGGCAAAACCATCCGGGTCGGTGGCCGACATGGTGGCCCTGGCCGCCGAGCACACGCGCTTGCAGGACGACCTGATGGCCGCCCTCGCTGCGTGGGAGCAGGCCGTGGCCGGGCAAGAAGCGCTGGGCGAATAATCTAGCCATCGCGCACGCAAACCTCCAGCCCCGCCCAGCGTTCGCGCAGCAGCCCTGCCAGGGCGCGCAATCCCCACTGTTCGCAGCGCCTATGCCCGACAGCGACAACCCCAAGCCCTGTTTCTTCCACGGCAGCGCGGGCGGGGACGCGCACTTGCCCGGTGACATAAACGTGCGCTCCCCGCGCATCAGCGGCGCGCACCAGAGCATCGGTCATGGCGCTGACAACGGCAACCGTGGTGATTGTGTCTGCCGTTCCCGCCTGCGCGCTTTCCAGGCCGCCAAAGATGTCCCCTAAAGTCACGCAAAGCGTGTCAAAGGAGGTTTCAGCGACTTGCCCCAGCATCCCGAAAGCGCGTCCCGCTTTGTCGCCGAATGGCTCCCAGTCCGCAAGCCCCATCACCAAAGCCAGGCGCGGATTGACGCCCAAAGTCAACTGGTCGTCAAACGGGGCGTGCGCCATCAAAACACCGATGTCCAGCGGCAGCGGCTGTGTGTCTATCTTCCAGGGGCGGTGCAGAAACACGGCGTCCAGGGCGTGTGTCTGCACCCAGTGGGCAACATCAAAGTCCGCTTCCAGGGCCAGGCCCAAACGGGCGACCGGACGCATTGAGGGCCGATACCGGGTATCCTCAGCATCTGGGTACGTGTTTGTTTCCAAAAGCGCGTCCAGAAACGACGCCAGGGCAAGCAGGTCGGACATAGGGTGTCATACCCCCTTTCGGCGGGGAAGAACAAGACAAACCAGATGACAGAAAGAAACAGCCTCAGCCTGTGGATGGGTTGCGCATGATTGAAGAACCCGCCGTGCATGAGCCGCAAACACAACCCGCCCTCGAAGACGCTCTGCTGCGCGGGACGGTGTTTCGCGTCAACAGCGGCAACTACCATGTGCTCACCGGGCGGGGCGAGTTTGTCTGCCGCCTGCGCGGCAACCTGAAAAAAGAACTGGTCTACAGCACGTCCGGCAGCCGCCCGCGCCGGGTGCAGGATGCCCGCAAGCGCCGCACCACCGACCCCATTGCGGTCGGTGATCATGTGATGATAGACACCCACCTAGGCATGCTTGAAGAGATACTCCCGCGCCACTCGGCCCTGTCGCGCGAGTCGCCGTCGGCACGGGGGCAGCACACGCTGGTGGCGAACCTGGACTGTTTATATGTCGTGACGGCGGCGCGGCATCCGTGGCCCGACCTGTCGCTGCTGGACAAGTTTCTCGTGATTGCCGAAGCCGCGGAAATAGAAGCGGGCATCGTCGTCAACAAAATGGACCTGCTGGCAGGTGACGAAGACGAGACGCGTGCGGCGATGGCGGTCTACGAGCGCATCGGCTACAAAGTCTTGTATTTGAGCGCGAAGCAGGCCGAGGGCGTGGATGCATTGCGCGCGGCCCTCGCGGGTAAAATCTCCGCCTTCGCGGGGGCATCCGGCGTGGGCAAAAGCAGCCTGCTCAATGCCCTGGAGCCGGGCCTGAGCCTGCGCACCGGGGCGGTCAGCGCGATTACGTTCCAGGGACGGCACACGACCACGAGCGCGGAACTGTTTCCCCTGCCGGGCTTGGGGGAAACATGGCTTGCCGACACGCCGGGCCTGCGCCAGGTGGACTTCTGGGAAGTGGATAAGGACGACTTGGCGTTTTGCTTTCCAGAGTTTGCGCCGTGCCTCGGCGGGTGCAAGTTCGCCAACTGCCGCCATCATGGGGAGCTGGGCTGCGCTGTCCGCGCCGCCGTGGAAGCAGGCGAGATTGACGCGCGCCGCTACGCCAGCTACCTGCTGATGACCGAGCAGGAATAGCCGCGCTTGAAGGAGAACAAGAATGCGTCTGCCGCCCAAGGGGGAGGCAGCAGGGAGTGCGAACCCCAAGTGATTGCGATTGACGCTTGAGGTTCGCGCGAGGCTTCAGATGGGACAAGTAAGGTAGCATATGATGACTGCACCACTTCGCACTCAGCAGACCGCCTCCGCCCTATCTGAAACCGACCGTTGCACTCGGCCTTCGGGCCGGGTGAGGATTGAAACGTGCAACCGCGCAGCAAGGAGCCGCAGAGCAGGCTGTCACGGTTGCACTCGGCCTTCGGGCCGGGTGAGGATTGAAACCCGGCAGGGGGGGCCTGATCGTCACCGCTGTTGCCGGGGGGTTGCACTCGGCCTTCGGGCCGGGTGAGGATTGAAACAGCCAGGCAGGTTTTTAGCCGAGTCGCCCCGCTGCGGTTGCACTCGGCCTTCGGGCCGGGTGAGGATTGAAACGCTACGATATGTCGCAACTTTTGGGTACATTCGGGTTGCACTCGGCCTTCGGGCCGGGTGAGGATTGAAACTTGTGGTCGTGACGTGGTATGGCGGCTCATCTGGCCGTTGCACTCGGCCTTCGGGCCGGGTGAGGATTGAAACAAACCGGGCTGGATAGAGAGGATAAGAGCGGCGAACCCCTGACACAAACAAAGCCTCTGCAGGAGGAGACAATCGTCTCCTCCTACAGGGGCTTTCCTACGTGTGACCTAATCCACCGGGCCTTGAGGCTCTTCTTCCCGTGGCTTGACGACGGGGGACGGCGGCAGTGCCCGGCCTTCATCGCGGTCGGTGCCGCCGTAGGCCAAAGCCTCCGGGGGGATTTGTTTGTGCAGCACGCGCTGCCCAAGCCAGTTGGTGAAGTTGTCGTAAAGCAGATAAGCGCACGGCACGACAATCAATGTCAGCAGGAGCGACAGCGAGATGCCGCCGATTGTCACTACGCCCAGCGACTGCCGGAAGCCCGCGCCGCGCCCCAGGGCCAGCGCGGTCGGCAGGGACGAAACGATGACAGTGAAGGTCGTCATCATAATTGGACGCAGACGGGTCGGCCCGGCTTCCAGCAGGGCGTCCACGCGCTTGTAGCCGCGCGAGCGCAATGTGTTGGTATAATCCACCAGCAGGATGGCGTTCTTGTTGACGATCGCATTGAGCAGCACAAAGCCGATCATGGCAATCAAGCTCAAAGGCTCATGCGCGATATACAGGGCAATCATACCGCCCGCCCAGGCCTGCGGCAGCGACAGCATAATGGACAGTGGGTACAGCAGGTTGTTGAACAGCGAGGCCATCAGCATGTACGTGAGCACAATGCCCAGCAGAAACGCCGTCAGCAGATACCCGCCTTCGCGGGAGATGCTCTTGGATTCGCCGCCGAACGTGTAGGTCACCTGGCCCAAGTTCACGTTTTTCAGCTTATTGGTCAGCGCCGCCGACGCATTGCCGGGCTGGAAGCCAGGCTGCAAGTAGGCGGTAATCGCAATTTTACGCTGCCGGTCCAGGCGGTCAATCTTCACCGGGCCGGAGCCGACGGTCACTTGCGCCACATCGCCCAGATGGATCGGCACACCGTTTTGATAGCCCACAATGACATGAGAGACCACCTGCGGGTTGCTGCGGTCGGCATCGGCAAGCTGGACGCGGATGTTATATTGCTGGCCGTCCACCGGGTCACGGTACTTGGACGTGATGTTGCCTGCGACCGAGTCTGCCAGTGTGTTGGCGACTTGCTGCAAGCTCAGGCCATACTCCGGCGCTTTTGTGCGATCCAGGCGCACCTGCACTTCCGGCGCGGCATTCTTGTACGACACATCCACGTTGTAAGCGCCGGGTGTGTCCGTCACCAGCTGCTTGACCTGCTGCGTGGCGGCCAAGAGCTGGCCGAAGTCCGGCCCGGTCAGGTCTACCTCCAGCGGCGGCGCACCGCCGCCGAAGCCACTGACATTGGCGGGCAGGATGCGCGCGCCGGGAATGTCTGCCGTCAGCTTCTTGATTTGCAGGGCAACATCTACGTCCGCCCGACTACGCAGGTGCTGGCGCTTCCAAAACATCACGGAGTCCAGCACGCTCTTGCGGTCGTAGAGAGTCAGATCTACATGGGCGTACTGGGTTCCGGTCGCGTTCTGCCCCGGCCCGGCATCGCCAATAGTCGTGGAAACGAATTTGGTGTCACCCTTCAGCTGCGGGTTGCCCTGAATAATACTCTCAATGCGATCCGTGATGCGTTTGGTATAGTCCAGGGATTTGCCGGGCGGCCCCTGCACCTGCACCGAGACTTGGTTCTGGTCTTGTTCGGGCGAGAACCGGAAGCCTAGCTTGCTGCCGACCAGCACAAACACAAGCACGACAATGATGTTGCCGACAGCAACGACAATCCACGGATGGCGCAATGCACTGCCCAGCGTCCGCTGATACCAGCGCTCCACGCGCCCGAAGCCACGGTCAAACGCCCCGGCAAAGCCCCTATCATACTCCACGCGCTCGCCCTTTTTATACCAGCGTGCCGCCAGCATCGGGGTCAGCGTGAACGAGATAAACAGTGAGAAAAGAGTTGCCACGGCTACGGTGATGCCGAATGACCGGAAGAACTCGCCGATGACGCCGCCCATAAACGCAATCGGCAAAAAGACCACAACATCAACGGCAGTGAGAGTAAAGGCCGCATAGCCAATCTCAGAGCGTCCATTGATGGCCGCGACGACAGGCTCCTCGCCCATCGCTAGGTGCCGGTTGATGTTTTCCAGTACGACAATTGAGTCGTCCACCAGAATGCCCACAGCGAGCGACAGCCCGAGCAGAGACAATGTGTTCAGCGTGAAGCCGAACGCATACAGCGGCATAAACGTCGCGATCATGGACGTCGGGATGGCAATCGCCACAATAATCGTACCGCGCACGTTGTGCAGAAAGATAAAGACGACGAGAACCGCAAGCAGCGCCCCAATAAACAGCGAGGCGACAACATCATTAAG
>JAABUQ010004748.1_pt1 | contig 22756 bp, 26 predicted proteins | sample 5560001 | NCBI WGS metagenome assembly JAABUQ01 (sample SAMN10711888, study PRJNA513371) | rock metagenome | isolation source: Antarctica rocks | place: Antarctica: Victoria Land, Finger Mt nord | collected 2015-12-18 | reverse complement strand
CGGGTTTCGCGAAACCCCGTGTCCCCTATAGGGGGTACAGGGCTTCAGGAAGTGGAGACAACGCAACCGGCGCGGCGCGGCCCGACCAGCCTTTAACATCGCTTTCACGCGACCCCGGAAGCTCACTCGACGAGAAGTTCTCGAGGCGGCGGCGGCCGGCGCCGCGCTGGCCGCGCTGCCCGACGCCGCGGCGCTCGCCCGTCCGCGCGCGATCTCGCGCCGCGACACGACGCTCGCCCACGCCATCCTGCGCGGTCCGGCCGTAAACGCCGGGGGCTACCGGCAGCTCGTGCTCGGTCCCGGCGAGCCGCACCACGTCCGCAGCGACCTCGTGCGCCCCCATCGCGGACGCGAGGCCCGGCGCCGAGCGCTCACGTCGTTCGTCCAGTTCACCGACACGCACGTGCTCGACGCGCAGTCGCCGGCCCGCGTGGAGTACCTCGATCGCTACAACGACGGCGCCGGCAGCTCGCTCATCTTCGGCTCGGCCTACCGCCCCCACGAGATGCTCACCGCCCAGGTGACCGAGGCGCTCGTGCGGGCCGTGCGCCGGGCCGGCCGCGGCCCGGTCACCGGCCGGGGCTTCGACTTCGCCATCGTCACCGGTGACACGGTCGACAACTGCCAGCACAACGAGCTGCGCTGGTTCATCGACCTGCTCGACGGGCAGACCGTGAGGCCCGACTCCGGCGACCTCACGCGGTGGGAGGGCGTGCACGACCAGAACCCGACGAGCTATGACGTGCACTACTGGCACCCGGACGGGCCGCCTCCCGGAGCGACCCCGGACCTCGCGCGCACCCGCTACGGGTTCCCCGACGTGCCCGGCCTCCTCGACGCGGCCCGGCGGCCGTTCAAGGCCACCGGCCTGGGCATGCCGTGGCTGACCGCCTACGGCAACCACGACGGGCTCGTGCAGGGCAACTTCCCGACCTCGTTCCGGCTCTCGGCGCTCTCGACCGGGAGCGCGAAGATCGTCGGCCTGCCCGCCGGCGCGTCGCCGCAGGACGCGCTCGACGCCCTCAGGACCGGCCGGACCGACTCGGCGGCGACGCTGCTCGGCGGACCGGTGCGCCTCGTCACCCCCGATCCCGACCGGCGGATCGTCTCGCGCCAGGACACGATCCGGGAGTACTTCCGCACCACGGGAAGCCCGGTCGGCCACGGCTTCCGCTCGAGCAACCTGCGCGACGGAACGGCCTACTACGCCTTCGACCGCGGCCTGCTGCGCGGCCTGGTCCTGGACACGGTGAACCCCAACGGAGAGGCCAACGGGTCGATCGACGACGCGCAGCTCGCGTGGCTCGGGCGTGAGCTCGCCGCCCACAGCCGCCACTCGCTCGCGCCCGACGGCTCGCTCCGGCGCGAGCAGGGGCGCGACCGGCTGATCGCGATCTTCTCCCACCACACGATCGCCACCATGGACAACTCGATCCAGGGGCCCGACGAGCCTGGCCGCCGTGTGCTGGGTCCGGAGGTTCGCGAGCTGCTCCTGCGCTTCCCCAACGTGGTGGTGTGGGTCAACGGGCACACGCACGTCAACCACGTGACTCCGCACGCCCGGCCGGCGAGGAGCCGCGCCCCGGGCGGGTTCTGGGAGGTCAACACCGCCTCGCACATCGACTTCCCCCAGCAGGCGCGGCTGCTCGAGCTCGTGGACAACCGCGACCGGACGCTGTCGATCTTCGGCACGATCATCGACTCCGCCGCCGGCCTCGCGCCCGGCGGCCTCGGATCTCCGACCGCGCTCGCGGCGCTCTCGCGCCAGCTCTCGGCCAACGACTGGCAGGAGCGCCCGACGGCCGCCCAGCTCTCCGACGGCCGCGACGGCCGCCGCGGCACCGCGCGCGATCGCAACGTGGAGCTGCTCGTCCCCGCTCCGTTCGCCCTGCCCTCCGCCTCACCGCCGAAGCACCGCTCGCACCGCCCGCGCCGGCGCTCGAACCCGCGCACTCTGGCCGGCTAGGGACCGGGCGGTGTGCGAGAGCGCCGTCCGGGTATGCTCCGCCCACAGCAAGCGGAACTCGAGGGAGTGGCATGGCGTCGAAGAGGAAGCAGGCCCAGTCGAAGGGCAGCGCTGCGGTGGAGACCGGCAAGCCCTACGTGCAACGCGTGATCCAGGACGAGGATCTGCGCGACAACGTGCGCACGGCGTTCGACGCCGCGCAGGACGCCTACAAGAGGCTGTCCAACGGCAAGTCGCCGCAGAAGGCCCTGCTCGACGACAAGAAGCTCCAGAAGGACCTCAAGCAGGCGGCCAGCGCTCTGCGCGACGCCGGCCAGGCGTTGAGCGAAGGGCCGAAGCGCAAGAAGAAGCGCGGGGTGGGGGGCGCGCTGCTGCTCGTCCTGGTCGGCGCCGGGGTGGCCGTCGGGGTCTCCGAGAGCCTGCGCAGCAAGGTGCTCGACGCGCTGTTCGGCAAGGAGGAGGAGTTCGAGTACTCCTCGACCACCGCGCCGTCGAGCTCCGCGCCGAGCTCGACGCCCTCGGCCGCCTGAGCACCCCGCCACGCGCCTGGCTCGAGGGCGCCCCGCGGGGCGCCCTCGACGGTTGATCGCCGGTGCGCGCCCCGCTTCCGGTCGGCGCCGCGCTCTTCGTCCTCGCGCTGCTCGCCCTGGCCCAGGTCGCGCTGCCGTCCGTGGCCGCTGACCGGCTGCGCACGCGCCTCGCGCGGTCGGGGACCGTGGAGCGTGTCTCCGTGCGCGCCTTCCCGGCCGTCGAGCTCCTCTGGGGGGAGGCCGATCGGGTGGAGGTGCGGATGCGCTCCTACCGGGCGAGCCCGGCCGCGCTCGGCGCGGCGCTCCGCGACAGCGTGAGCGCCGGCCGGCTCGACGCCTCGACCGCCGTGCTCTCGACCGGCCTGCTCACCCTGCGCGACGCTCGCCTCCACGTGCAGGACCGGGTGCTGAGCGGCGAGGCGCTGGTCACCGATGCCGACCTCCGCGACGCCGTCCCGCCCCCGCTGGCCGTGCGCCCGATCGCCTCGGGCGACGGGCAGCTCGAGCTCGAGGGCACCGCCAGCCTGTTCGGAGCCAGGGTCTCGGCGCGCTTCCGACTGCTCGCCGTCGAGGGTCGCCTCGTCGTCGCCCCCGAGGGAGTGCCGTTCGCCGGCCTGGCGACGCTCACGGTCTTCGCTGACCCGCGCCTGCGGATGGACGGCGTGGGAGCGCGGACGGCGCCGGGCGGGTTCGCCCTCACGGCGCGCGGGCACCTCGCCGGCTGAGGGCGTCCCGAGCGCCCGCGCGCACGGCGCCGTCCGTCCGTCCGGGCGGCGGCGTATACGTCAGAGGGTGCTCGAGCGCTCCTCGCCCGCTGCACGCCGCCCGGTGAGCGAGCTGGGCTTCTGGGCGGGGTGGTGGGTGATCCTCGGCGCGCTGTGGCTCCTCCTCGACGACACCGTCGCCCTACCCGAGCTCATCGCCGGAGCGATCGCCGCCGCCGCCGGCGCCACCGCGGTGAGCCTCGTGCGCGCCCAGGAGGTTCTCGGCCTGCGCCCCCGGGCGCGGTGGACCCGTCGCGCCTGGCGGCCGGTGCTCCAGGTCCTGCCCGACGTGAGGCTGCTCCTGCTCGCGCTCTGGCGCCGGGTCGTGCGCGGTCAGGAGGTTACCGGCGCGTTTCGTGCCGTGCCCTTCCAGGCCCGTCCCGACGCCGCCGAGCGCGCCGCGGGCGAGGCCCTGGCCATCGGCGCCGGATCCTTTGCCCCCAACACCTACGTCCTCGACGTCGATGCCGAGCGCGAGCTGCTCCTCGTCCACCAGCTCGTCCCCGGCGCGGAGCTCGCCGGGAGCGCCGACCCGCTCGAGCTCGGATGAACGAGTGGCTCCTCGCCGCGCTCGCGCTCGTGATCGCGGGCCTCGGCCCATGCCTCTTCGTGTGCGTCGCCTCCCCCGCGATCGAGGGTCTCATCGCCCTGGAGCTGGCCGGCGTCATCGCCGCCGTCGTGCTCCTCCTGCTCGCCGAGGGCCTCCACCGCCAGCCCTTCGTCGATCTCGGGGTCGTCCTCGCCGCGGTCTCGTTCGTGGGTGCTCTGGCCTTCGCGCGCTTCCTCGAGCGGGAGGCGTAGGCGGGCGTGCTGCGCCAGATCGTGGTCCCCGTGCTCCTGGTGGGCGGAGCGGCCCTCGAGCTCACGTGCTGCCTCGGTGTGCTCGTCATGCGCGGGCCCTACGATCGCCTGCACTACGCGGGCGCGGCGTCGTTCGGCGCGGTGCTCTTGGCCGGCGCCGTCTTCGCGCAGGAGGGATTCTCGCTCGTCGGGAACAAGGCCCTGCTGCTCGCCGCCTTCCTGCTCGTCTCCTCCCCCGTGCTCGTGCACGCCACGGCCCGCGCGGCCCGGATCCGCGAGCGGGGCGATCTGGGCCTCGCGCCGTCCGAGGAGGTCGAGCGCCGGTGAACGGCGTGCTCGCCGCGCTGCTCGTCCTCGTGGCGGTGGCGGGCACGACCGTGGTGCTCGTGCGCGACCCGATGCGCCAGGCGATCGTCTCCGGCGTCTTCGGGCTCGCGCTCGGAGTGCTCTTCTTCGCGGTCCAGGCGCCCGACGTGGCCCTGTCGGAGATCGTCGTGGGCTCGGTCGCGCTGCCGTCGATGATCCTCCTCAGCCTGGCCAAGCTCCGGCGCCTTCGGGAGGAGCAGAAGGGCGAGGAGGCGTGACGCGCCGGGCACGCCGGGCCCTCTTCCTCGGCGCGGCCGTCGTGCTCGGCGGCCTGCTCGTATGGGGCCTGGCGGGTCTGACCGACTTCGGGCACTATCGCGGGCCCTACGGCAGGGTGCTCGCGCGGGTCGCCGTCCCCCAGCGGCAGGCCACCGACGTGGTCGGGGCGGTCACCTTCGACTACCGGGGCTTCGACACGATGGGGGAGGAGTTCATCCTCTTCGCCGCCGCCCTCGGGCTCGTAGCCCTGCTGCGCGAGCAGCGCGGCGAGCGCAAGGAGGGCGAGGAGCACCCCGCCGACCGCCGCCACGGCGAGACCAGCCCGGCGCTGCGGGCGCTCGGGCTCGCGCTCGTCGGGCCGTTCGTGGTGCTCGGCCTCTACGTGGTCGCCCACGGCCACCTCACCCCCGGAGGCGCTTTCAGGGCGGGGTGATCCTCGCCGCGGCGCTCGTGCTCGTCCATCTCGTCGGACGCACCCGGGCCATGGAGCGCGTGCGTCCCGTCCCGCTCGTGGAGCTCGCCGAGGCGGCGGGCGCCGGCGGCTTCGTCGCGCTCGGCCTCGGCGGGCTGATCGCCGGCGGGGCGTTCCTTTCGAACTTCATCGCCTTCGGCTCGAAGGGGAGCCTGCTCTCGGGCGGGACGATCCCGCTGCTCAACCTCTCCGTGGGGATCGAGGTGGCGGGCGCGCTGACTCTCATCATCGGCGAGTTCCTCGACCAGCGGCTCGAACGCGATCGATGAGCTTCCTGCCCTACGCCGTCGCCGCCTGGCTCCTCCTCGTCGGCCTCTACGGCGTCGTCACCTCGCGCCACCTCATCCACCTCATCCTCTGCCTGGCGGTGGTCCAGGCGTCGAGCTACGTCCTCCTCCTCGCCATCGGCTACGTCCACGCCGGCCAGGCGCCGATCTTCGCCGACATCCCCGTCGGCGCTCGCGTCGTCGATCCGGTCGTGCAGGCGCTGACCCTCACCGACGTGGTGGTGGAGGCCACGGTGACCGCGCTGCTGCTGGGTCTCGCCCTGCAGGCGCAGAAGCGCTTCGGCACGGTCGACCCCGACGAGCTCGGCATGCTCCGGGACTGAAGGAGCTTGAGCGTGCTGCCCGCGCTACCCGTGGCGCTGCCCCTGCTCGTGGCCGCCGGGCTCGCCGCCACCCAGTCCGTCGCGCGCCGGCGGGTGGGCGACGCGGTGGCCCTCGGCGCGACGGTCGCCGTCACCGCGATGTGCGCGATCCTCGTCGTCCGCACCGGCGGGAGCGATGTGGTCACCTGGTTCGGCGGCTGGCGCCCGAACCACGGGGTGGCGCTCGGCATCGCGTTCGTGATCGATCCCCTCGGTGCGGCGCTCGCGACGTTCGTCGGGCTGCTCACCGTCGCGGCGCTCGTCTTCTCCTGGCGCCACTTCCCGTCGGTCGGCCACGTCTTCTACGCGCTGCTCCTCGTCTTCCTGGCGGCCATGGTCGGCTTCGCGCTGAGCGGCGACCTCTTCAACATGTTCGTCTTCTTCGAGCTCATGACCGTCGCGGCGATCGCGCTGACGGGGTATCGCAACGACGCCGCCTCGCCGCTCGAGGGCTCGCTCAACTTCGCGATCACCAATGTGATCGGCGGGGCGCTCCTCCTCAGCGGCATCGGACTGCTCTACGGGCGCACCGGCGCGCTGAACCTCGCCCAGATCGGCGTCACCCTCGCCCACGGTCGGGCCGACGGGCTGGTCGTCGTGGCCTTCGGGCTGATCGTGGTGGGCTTTCTCGTGAAGGCGGCGGTCGTCCCCTTCCACTTCTGGCTGGCCGACGCCTACGCCTCGGCGCCCACGCCGGTCTGCATCCTCTTCGCCGGCGTCCTGAGCGAGCTCGGCCTCTACGGCATCGCACGCGTCTACTGGACGGCCTTCCACGCTCCGCTCGGCCACCACGACGCCGAGCTCCGGGCGATCCTCGTCGCGCTCGGCGCGCTGACCGCCGTCGTCGGCGCGCTGATGTGCTTCGCGCAGCGCCACCTCAAGCGCATGCTCGCCTTCGCCACCGTGAGCTACATGGGGCTCTTCCTGATCGGGATCGGCCTGCTGAGCGTCGACGGGCTGGCGGGGACGGCGCTCTACGTGGTGGGCGACGGCCTGGTCAAGGCCTCGCTCTTCGTCTGCGTGGGCATCCTCCAGCATCGCCGCTCCCGGGTGGAGGAGGGTCCCCTACGTGCGCGCTGCCGAGAGATGCCGTGGACCGGCGCGGTGTTCGGCGTGAGCGCCCTGGCCATCGCCGCCCTGCCGCCGTTCGCCTCCTTCTTCGGCAAGTCGCTCGTCGAGGAGTCCGCGCTGAGCGCGGGCTACGACTGGGTGCCGGCGGTCTTCACTCTCTCCTCGATCCTCACCGCGGGGACGATCCTGCGCATCGCGGGACGCGTGTTCCTCGGTTGGGGTCCCGAGGTGGACGAGCAGTTCCGGGCCGCCCACGACGAGGATGCCGAGGCGGAGACCGACGAGCCCCACGACCGCACGCCGGCCGTGCTCTACGCGCCGGCGCTGCTGCTCCTCCTGGCGAGCCTCGCCACCGGCCTGGTGCCGGGGCTGGTCCAGGCCGCGCAGCGGGCCGCGGCGCGCTTCCTCGACACCTCGGGCTACGCCGCCGTCGTGCTCGCCGGCCACGCCGGGGCGGGCGTGCGCGCGCCGATCTCCGCGGGGGTCACGGTGGCGGATCTCCTCTACGCGGCCGCCGCGGTGCTCGGCGCCCTGGCTCTCGCCGGTGCGGCGCTCTTCGGTCACCGCCTCCCCCGCCCGGGGTCGCGTGCGCTGAGCGCGGGCGCGCGGGGCGCCGCCGGACGGCTGCGGCGGCTCCACAGCGGCCACGTCGGCGACTACGTCGCCTGGCTCACCGTGGGCGCCGCCGCCGTCGTCGGCCTGTTCGGGCTCACGCTGCGCTGAGCCCGGCGCCCTGTCCGCTGCTCAGACGCCGATCTCCTCACCGGGCTCGAGCAGCTCGTCGCTCGGGACGCCGGTGAGTTGCCCGTTCATCTCCGCGAGCGCGCTGGGCGGCTCTCCGTGGAGCAGCCAGCCGCCCTGGGCGGTGCGCTCGAGCACCTCGCGCTTCTGCAGCGCCCCGAGCGCGGTGGTCACCGACGGCCGCCGCGCGCCCACGATCGCCGCCAGGACGTGGTGCTTGAGCGGAACGCGGATCACCACGCCGTCCCGCGTCACGCGCCCCCAACGGTCGGCGAGGTGCCAGAGGGTCAGCATCAGCCGATCCTCGACCTTGGGCAGGTGACAGATCGCCAGGTGGAAGCCGAGCCAGCGCGAGCGCAGGACGAGCCGATCCATGAGCGCCGCGGTGACCTCGGGAAAGCGGCTCACGGCGAGCACGAACCGGTGATCGAGCACGGCGAACCGGGTCGGCTCGACGACCATCCACGCGGCGTCGATGCGAATCGACTCGTCCAGGACGGCGGCCACCCAGGGCCGGAGGAGGTCCCCCGGTCCGAGCAGCTCGGTGCAGGTGCGGCGGTGCACGACGAGGTTGCGGGCGAGGACTCCCTCGATGAGTAGGAGGCCGAAGTGGCCAAGCGGACCTCGGGGATTCATCTCCTCACCGTCCCATGGCCCGGGGGGCGCCTCGATGACCGGCGCGACGAGCTCGCGGCGCGCCGCCTGCTCGCGAGCGCCCTCGAGCGCCGCCCCGAGGTCCGGGTCGTGATCGAGCACCCGCACGACCGTCGGTCGCCCGGGGTCGGGGCGCGTTGGGCTCGAGGGATTCATCGGTCTCGCTGGAGTAGAAGGCGCCGCAAGTGAACGGCCCGCGCCACCGTACCGGAGGTCGCGGCCCGGAGCCGGTGGGGAGGGGGGAGACGCTCGCGTGCCCGGCCTTGGATGCGCGTCGCAAGGGGTCGGACGCTGAGGCGTCCGACCCCGAACCTCCCGGGCGTCAGTCGGCCCTCCCAGGGGTACGGGCTGTCTTGAGCTCATCGCGCCCGCGATGGGCGAAGGCGTTTGCCCAGTCCGACCCACGGCCCCACGGAGGGATCCACCCCATGAGCCAGCTCGTCTCCGACTTCCTCCTCGAACGACCGAAGGCCTGGGGCGTCACGCGCATCTACGGGTACCCGGGCAAGCAGAAGGTCGAGGAGTTCGTGCCCGGCCGATGAGTCCGCCGGCCGCCATCCGCGGCGCCGAGGTGCCGGTCGACTCGGTCGAGGTGGCGGCCTACACGGTGCCCACCGACGCGCCCGAGGCGGACGGCACCCTCGCGTGGGAGCAGACGACGATCGTCGTGGTGCACGCATTGGGTGGTGGTAAGCGCGGGCTCGGCTACACCTACGCCGACCTCTCGACGGCGAAGCTCGTGGAGTCCAAGCTCGCCGGCGTGGTCCGCGGCATGGACGCCCTCTCGCCGCAGGCCGCGTGGGCGGCGATGGTTCGCCAGACCCGCAACCTCGGGCGACCGGGAGTCGTCTCCATGGCGATCTCGGCGCTCGACGTCGCGCTGTGGGACCTCAAGGCCCGACTGCTCGAGCTGCCCCTCTGCGTACTGCTCGGCCAGGCCGAGGCGTGCGTGCCGGTGTACGGGAGCGGAGGGTTCACCGCCTACGACGACGCGCAGCTCTCCGAGCAGCTCGCCGGGTGGGTGGCCGAGGGCATCCCGCGGGTGAAGATGAAGGTCGGCTCGCATCCGGGCGATGACCCGCGACGCGTGCGGGTCGCGCGCGAGGCGATCGGCGAGGACACCGAGTTGTTCGTCGACGGCAACGGCGCCTACTCGCGCAAGGAGGCGCTCCTGCTCGCCGAGGAGTTCCGCGAGCAGGCGCGCGTGAGCTGGTTCGAGGAGCCGGTCTCCTCCGACGACCTCGCCGGCCTGCGCCTGCTGCGCAACCGTGCACCGGCGGGCATGGCGATCGCCGCGGGGGAGTACGGCTACGACGCCACCTACTTCGCCCGCATGATCGACGCGTGTGCCGTCGATGTGCTCCAGGCCGACATCACCCGCTGCGGGGGGATCACCGAGCTGCTGCGCGTCGACGGCCTCTGCCGCGCCCATCAGCTCCCACTCTCCCTGCACTGCGGCCCGGCGATCCACACCCATCCGGGCACGGCGCTCGACCGCCTCGTCCACCTCGAGTACTTCCACGACCACGTGCGCATCGAGGACATGCTGTTCGAAGGCGTGCCCGAGCTCCGCGACGGAGCCCTGTGGCCCGACCGCACGCGCCCGGGGATGGGCCTCGAGCTGAAGGCCGCCGAGGCTGAGCGCTACGCGGCCTGAGCGCCGGACGCCCCTCGCCACTTCTTCCCCACTCCGAGCCGGGCGTCCTCGTCCTGACCGACACCGGCGGTCGTGGCACGTATCCGGTCTTGGCACTGACCGTGCGCGCGCCAATGCGCGAGCGCGAGCGTATGTTCACCTCGATGTCGCGCAGATCGAAGCCGCGGGCCACTGAGATGCTCAGGCCAGGTCCTTCTCCACCGGTCAACTACCAGACGGTTCGCCTCGAGCGGGGAAGGCACTCCTCGCCCGAGCAGGGCGCGTGCATCATCGAGCTGGCCTCCATGCTCGCGGGCGAGCCCTTCACCGACCGGCCCCCGTCGGTCTGCCCGGTGATCGGCGGCTTCCTCCGAACCTACAACGACGCGACGATTCGGCGCCACCGCCAAGAGCTCAAGGCCTACGCGCCACTGTTGCTCGGTACGCGGAGCTCGGACGAGGTGGAGCAGGCGCGGGCGCGCCAGTGCGTGGCGTGGGCCGACGCCTTGAGCCGCTCCTGCCGCCTGGTCCGGCGCCTTAGCCGAGAGCCGCAGGAGCTGCCCATGCCCGCGCGGCTGCACAGCGAGGCCGCCGGCGTGTTCGCCGCCCGGGCCATTACTCGCCACACCGACGGGGCCCACGGGGACGCGCTCGCGCTGGTCGACCGGCTCCTCGAGATCGCCATCCCGACCTGCGGGGCCAGCTCGTCCGGGGGCGCCCGCGACTCAGGCTCGAGGATCGCCTCGTCGACGACTCGACCGTGCTGATCGAAGCGGCTGGTGATCTCGACACGACGACGCTGCCACAGTTGACTCGAGCCGTGGACGCGGCGCTGCTCGCCGGCTCCGAGTCCATCGTGGTGGACTTCACGCACGCCAACGCCGTCTCTCGAGACATCCTCGCCGAGTTCACTCGCGCTCTCTCGTCGGCGGGCGCGAGAACACGGCGGCTCGCCATCACCTGGCCGCAGGCGCCGTTCACCGGCGTCCTGTTCTCGGGGAGCACGGAGATCGTCGTCGCGGTGCATCGAACGCTCGAAGAGGGGAGGGGATGGGCCGCGAGCACCGCGGCCGGCCCGCGACGTCGCCGCCCGGCGAAAGGCCTCACGAGCGAGCGCGCGCCTCGACGATCGTCACCGCGGCGTTGACGAGCGCCAGGTGCGTGAGGCCCTGCGGGAAGTTTCCCAGCATGTCCCCGCTCGACGGGTCCATCTCCTCCGAGTAGAGCCCTACGTCGTTGGCCAGGGCCACGAGCTCGTCCATGAGCTGCTCGGCCTCCTCGAGCCGGTCGAGGCGCGCGAGCGCGTGCGCGAGCCAGAACGAGCACGCCAGGAACGCGCCCTCGTCGCTCGCCATGCCCGTGTAGCGGTAGAGCAGCGGGCCGCGCCCGAGCTCCTCGCGCAGCCGGTCGACGGTGCGGGGGAAGCGACTGGGGTCGGTCGCGGCGTAGTCGAAGAAGACGCCGAGGAGCACGCCGGCGTCGAGCTCCTCGCCGTCGGCCGAGCGCACGTAGCTGCCTTGCTCCTCCGACCAGCAGCGCTCTTCGACGAAGCCGCGGATGCGCCCGGCGACCTCGCGCCAGCGTTCGGCGTGTCCGCCGGGGAGCTTTCCTTCCCCCGCGAGCTTCTGCGCCCGGTCGAGCGCGACCCAGCAGAGCATCTTGGAGGCGGTGTAGTGGAGCTGGGTCCCGAGCTCCCACAGCCCGGAGTCGCGATCGGGCCACGCCGCACAGACGTGGTCCGCGATGGCGGCCAGGCGCTCGGCGGTCTCGCCGTCGAACGTGTTCCCGCGGTCGGCGTAGAGGGTGGCGGCCTGGAAGAGGTCGCCGTAGTTGCCCAGTTGGCGCTGGTGGACGGCGCCGTTGCCCTCGAGCACCGGCTGTGAGCCGCGATAGCCGGCCACCTCCAGCTCGCGCTGGCCGATGTCCGCCGTGCCGTCGAGGCGGTAGAACGGCTGCAGCCGCGGGCGGCCGTCGCCCGAGGCGGCCATGAGCCAGGAGAAGAACCGGCCGGCCTCCGCCTCGTCGCCCAGGCGCATCAGCGCGTCGACGGCGAAGGACGAGTCACGGAGCCACGAGTACCGGTAGTCCCAGTTCTTCGCCCCGCCGATCGCCTCGGGCAGGCCGATCGTCGGGGCGGCGACGACCGCCCCGGTCGGCGCGTAGACGAGCATCTTCAGCACCAGGGCGCTGCGCATGACCTCCTCGCGCCACGGGCCCTCGTAGGAGCGCTCTCGGCACCACGCGCGCCACCATGCGACGGTGTGCTCGAGCCGCGCCTCGACCTGCGCGCGCTCGGCGAACGGCAGCGGGCCCTCGGCGATCCACGTCGCCGCCAGCGTGAGCAGCGCGCTCTGGCCCGCGCTCACGGTGAAGCGACCGGCGACGGCGCCGTCGGCCACGACGGGCTCGCCGGCGTCCCACGCCTGCACCACCACGGCCTCGCCGTCGCGGCGGGCCACGAGCGCGCCGTCGCGCCGGTCGATGCGCGCGGGGCGCTCGGTATGTGCGAAGCGCGGCTCGACCCGCCAGGCCAGCTCCACCTCGCCGTCGAGCCCCTCGATCCGCCGGGCGAGCTCGCGGACCGGGCGCCCGTCCTCGGAGAGGGTGAGGGCGTCGGTGAGCCGCACCCGTCCGCCGCCGGTGGAGAAGGTCGTCTCGAGGACATTGGTCTCGGGCACGTAGCGGCGCTCGACCTCGTGGGCCGCGGTGGGGGCGAGCGCGAAGCGCCCACCGCGATCGGCGTCGAGCAGCGCGCCGAGCACGAAGGGGGCGTCGAAGCTCGGGAGGCACAGCCAGTCCACGGAGCCGTCGCAGCCCACCAGCGCGACGGTGTGGCAATCGCCGACGGCGGCGTAGCCCCGGATCGGCAGGTAGCCCTCTACCCGCGCCGGTCTCGGCTCGGCCCGCGGTGGGGTGGTCGGGGGGCTCATCGACGCAGCAGCGCGGCCGCGCCGGCGCCGGCGCCGGCCGCGAGCCCGGCGAGGAGCGGACGGCGGTGCAGGCTGGCCCAGCTCTGAGGGCTGTGCGCGTGCGCCTGGTCATCGAAGTCGCCGTGCGCCCCGGGATCGCCGGAGGTGGGCTCGAAGAGGTTGGCCTTGCGCCCGGGCGAGAGCGGCTGCTGGGTCTGCTGGCCGCTCACCGCGGTGCGGGCCAGGTAGATCTCCGCGGTCAGGGGCGAGATCTTGTTGCCGAGGATGGTGTAGACGCTCGGCACGCCGACCCACACCTCGCGCCGGCGGTGCTGAGCGGCCCAGTACACCGCGCGGGCCGCGACCTCGGGCTGGTAGACGGGCGGCACGGGCATCGGCTTCTTGAGCAGCTTGCACAGGCAGTGGTCGAACTGCGGGGTGTTCAAGCCCGGTAGCTGAACCATGGTCAGGTGCACCCGGGAGCCCTTGTGGCGCAGCTCGCAGCGCACGGACTCCTGGAAGCCCTTGATCGCGTGCTTGGCCCCGCAGTAGGGCGCCTGCAACGGGATGCCGCGGTAGGCCATCGCCGAGCCGACCTGGACGATGGTGCCGCGATCGCGTGGGAGCATGCGCTTGAGCGCCGCGCGCGTGCCCCACACGAAGCCGTGGTAGGTGACGTCGGTGGCACGACGGAACTCCTCAGGCTCGATGTCCTCGAAGTAGGAGAACACCGTGGTCATCGCGTCGTTGACCCAGACGTCAATCGGCCCGAGGGTCTCCTCGGTTCTCCCCGCGGCCGCCTCGACGGCGTCGGGATCGGCCACGTCGGTGGGCAGGACGAGAGCCTCCCCCCCGCCGGCCTCCACGTCGCGTCGCGCGCCCTCGAGTCCGTCGTGCCCCCGGGCGAGGAGCGCCACCTTCGCGCCCGCCTCCCCGAAGCGCTGGGCGATCGCCCGTCCGATTCCCGACGATGCGCCCGTCACCACGACGACCTGACCGCTCTTGGCCATGACTCCCGCCTCTCTGGCCGGGCTCGCGCCCGCCCGTCCGGTTCTCGCCCCGCCGGCCGGCGGAGCCGCCGCGCACCGCCGGGCCATCGGCCCGAGGAGCTCCCCGTCGCGTGCGCGGCGGCTTCTCGCCTACCCCGCTCCTCGCGGCGAAACCGGCGCATGTCCGTCCTCAGACTCGAGCCGTGCGCTCGGTTCGCGGGTGGCGGAGCCGCCCCATCTTCGCGACGCCGGTCAGCCCGACCTTGCGCCCAGCAGCGTCGGCCCCCACACCAGCGTCGAGCCGGTCACGTGATCGATGATGCCGTGGGTTCGCGTCGGTACCACTCGGATCGTCATCGCGTCCTCCTCTGCTTCGAGTCGTAGGGGCCGGCGCCAGGCGCCGGGACGTATTGAAGCTTGCGGTCCGTGCAGAGCACGGGCGACCCGAGTAGTTTGGATCCCGTCCCGGTTGTCGGTGCCCCCGTCTGAGGGCCCGCAAACCGGGTACGCGGGCAGTTGCGATGCCCGACGAGGACCCCATCGCCGACCGCCTTCGCCGGCACGGCCTGCGCGCCACTCTCCAGCGCCGGGCGATCCTCCAGAGCTTCGCGGGCGGTCGCTGCGAGCACCTCACCGCCGACGAGGTGCACGAGCGCGCCCGGGGTGAGCTCCCGGGCCTGGCCCGGGCAACCGTCTACAACACCCTCGGCGAGCTGGTGGGCGCCGGGCTCGTGAGGGTCTTCGGGCGCCTGGGCCCGCTGCGCTACGAGCGCGAGGTCGACGGGAATCACCAGCACTTCCACTGCCTCGCGTGCCGACGCCTGTATGACGTCCTCCCCCGGGTCGCCCGCGGGCTCGAGCCGCCCGACGACGAGTTCGACGTCGAGCGGGTCTACGTCCTGCTCGAGGGCACGTGCGCCGAGTGCGCGCAGTTCGAGCGCGCGCTCCGAGTCGCCGAGGGCGAGGAGGTCGCGCGAGTCTTCGCTCCCGTTCCCCTCCGACTCGCCTACGCGACCCTGGACTCTCCGCTGGGCGCCCTGCTCGCGGTGACGGGGGAGCGCGGTCTCGTCCGGCTCGCCTTCGGCGGCGAGCGGCCCGAGCCGATGCTGGGTGCCCTCGCCGACGGAGCAGGCGCCGAGATCGAGGAGGCCTCCGATGGCCTCGAGACCGTCCGCCGGCAGCTCCACGAGTACTTCGCGGGCCACCGGCGAAGATTCGACCTGCCGGTCGACCTGTCCTCGCTCGATGCCCGGCGACGCCGCGTGCTCGGCGCGATCGCCGGGGTGCCCTACGGCGAGACCACCGGCTACCGGGACGTCATCGGCCTCCTCGACGGGGACGACGGCGGCCGGGACGCCGGCGAGGCGCTCGGGTCCAACCCGGTCGTCATCGTCGTCCCGTGCCACCGGATACTCCGCTCCGACCGGAGGATGGGCGGCTACGCCGGTGGCACGGAGCGCAAGCGCTGGCTCCTCGACCTCGAAGCGGCGGGGGGCTGAGCGCGCCCCGCCGGAGTCACCGGCGGTACGGCTGCGGACCGCGAGCGTGAGGCGGACGAGCATCTGGGTAGGAGGGGCGCGTGTCCGCGACCTCCTCGTCGGAGCCCGCCGTACCGCCGGGTTGGGAAGAGAACCCCACGTCGTTCTCCCGGCGTGCGCTGCTCGCCGCGCTCGCGGGCATCGGCTTCCTCGTGGCCCTCTATCTCACCCTCTACCAGTGGAAGGCGTGGAGCAACGTCTGGGATCCGTTCTTCGACTCGCGCGTGGTGCTCGACCTCACCTCGCCGGTGCCGGACGCGCTGGCCGGCGTGCTCGCCTACGGCACGGAGATCGTCCTGCTCGCCCTGGGTGGCCGCGACCGCTGGCGCAGCCTCCCGTGGGTCTGCCTCGTGCTCGGCGCGGTGCTGAGCACGGGAGCGGTCGTCTCCATCGCCCTCATCGTGATCCAGCCGACGGTGGCCGGCACGTGGTGCACCCTCTGCCTGGTCTCGGCCGCTCTCTCGTTCGCGCTGTTCGCGCTCGGCGTCGGGGAGGCGCGGGCCGCGTGGCAGCACGTCAACCGCGCCCGCTCCCGGGGCGTCGCGCTCGGCGACGCGGTCTGGGGTCGCGCCGCCTCGGCCTCCGCGATGGCCGCGCCCGGAGCCTCGACGTGAGCGTCGCTCCCTCCGGCGAGCAGTTCGAGATCGGCGCCGGCGGACAGCGCGCGACGCTCGTCGAAGTGGGCGGTGGCGTGCGCGAGTACTCCGTCGACGGGCGGCCGGTGCTCGATCCCTATCCCGTCGACCAGATGGCCGACGGGGCTCACGGCGCGCCGCTCGTCCCGTGGCCCAACCGGCTCGCCGACGGTCGCTACCGGTTCGACGGAGATGAGCATCAGGTTGCCCTCACCGAGCCTCAGAAGGGCAACGCGATCCACGGGTTCCTGCGCTGGCGTCCGTGGGCGGCGCGCGAGCGCGAGCCGAGCCGGATCGTCATGGCCACGCGCCTGTATCCCCTCATGGGATACCCCTTCGCGCTCGAGGTGAGCGTCGCCTACGTGCTGGATGACGGCGGGCTCACGGTCACGACGACGGCGGTGAACCTCGGAGATCAGCCATGCCCGTACGGATGCGGCCAGCATCCCTACCTCTCGCCGGGCGAAGGCCTGATCGACGACTGCACGGTGGAGCTCGACGCCGCGAGCCGGATCCTCACCGACGACGAGCGCCAGCTCCCGCAGGGCCAGGAGGCGGTCGAGGGAACCCCCTTCGACTTCCGGGCGCCGAAGCGGCTCGGCGACCAGCGGGTCGACTACGCGTTCACCGATCTCGCGCGCGACGCGGAGGGCCGGGCGTGGACGCGCCTCCGGGCCGCCGACGGGAGCTGCGCCGAGCTGTGGGTGGACGCTAGCTACCCGTTCGTCGAGCTCTACACGGGCGACACCCTCAGCCCTTCACGCGCCCGTCGCGGCCTGGGAACCGAGCCCATGACGTGCGCGCCCAACGCGTTCCAGAGCGGCGAGGGGCTCGTCCGGCTCGACCCGGGCGACTCGTTCACCGCGACGTGGGGCGTGCGCCTTTCCTGAAGGGAGCCAGGTCGCCCCGCGCCCGTGGTTCGCCCCGGTGATGGCGACGGCGATCGTCGCCGACGGAGCGCGCGAGCACCTGGGTCACGGACCGCTGGCGATCGCTCTCGCGCTCGTCGGGGCGCTGCTCTACCTGGTCACGCTGGTCGCCGTCCTGGGCGGCCGGGCCGCGCCGAGCACGCCGACCGCGCTCAGCTTCGTCGCCGGCAGCGGGGCGTTGGCGGCTGTGGCTCCGGGGGTGCTTGCCGTGCTGCTCACCATCGCCGCGGGCGCCGGTTGGGTGGCGATCGCAGTCGGAGGCCGCCTGAGGCGACCGCCGAGCGCGACCGGTACGCTGCCCGGCGGCGCGCTGCTGGCGACGGTCGCCACGCAGGCCGTCGTCGTCGCCGGCGCCACGGAGCTCGCGCGCCGGCACGGAGACGCTCGCGAGCTGTTGCTGTGGGGCGGATCGGCCCTCTGCCTGCTGGGGGTGGTGCTCTACGGCGTCTTCGTCCCCGCCGTCGTGCGCGGCCTGCTCGCGCGCCGCGGGGAGCGCCCGGCGGGCGATGACTGGATCGCCATGGGCGCGCTCGCGATCAGCGCCCTGGCGGCCTGCACGCTGAGCGAGGCGATGCGCCGCCTGGGCGCGCCCCAGGAGATCGCGATGCTCGCCGCCGATCTCGGCGCGGCCTGCTGGCTCGGCGCGAGCGTCTGGCTCGCGCCGCTCCTGTGGCGCGAGCGCCGCTGGCTGCTCGGCCACGCGCCGCGCACCTACGGCTTCGATCGCTGGGCGACGGTCTTCCCCCTCGGGATGTACTCGGCGAGCGCCGCCGCCGTCGCCCGCGGGCTGGACCGGCGGGCGCCGCTGCACACGATCTCGAGCTGCGCGCTCGCGCTCGCCCTCGGGGCATGGCTCGCGACCACCGTCGGTGGGCTGCGCACGACGCTTGCGCGGCGGCGGTAGCGCCGCGAGGAGCTGATGGCGTTCTCACCGGGACTGCAGGCCGGCTGCCAAGGACGAGCTCGCCGAGGTCTGGCGCCTATCGGGCGGCGCCCGTCTGTGGATGGCCCGGAGTCATCCGCCGGCCGACGAGCGCGCCCCAGTCGGCGTCCGCGAGGCGCGCCGGCTCGGTGCTCTGGAGGAAGTCGTGCACGACCGCCGCGAGCCCCGCCGGATCCTCGAGGTGGGGGAAGTGCGCGGCACGCGGGTCCTCGACGCCGGGCTACCGCGCGGCGTCGCGGGATCAGCCCTTCGCGCCGCCTTCGATGAGGCTGCTGACCCCGGAGGCCCGGCTGAGGAGCACCGCGCCCCCGACCACGAGGACGAGGGCGCCGAGCACGACCCCCCCTCCCAGCGGCCCCCGGCTCCAGTGCTCGTGCACCACGAGCGGCGCGAGCAGCACGGGGACGAGCGTCTCGATCGCCGCGAGGACCGGTGCGACGCGGGTGGCCGGCCGCCGTTGGAGCGAGCTCATCTCGCTCGAGGTGGCCAGCACCGCGGCCGCCCCGGCCGCGAGTCCCCAGGCGACCGCGGCTCCCCAACGGCCGCCGTTGAGGGCGTCGGTGGCCAGCTTCACGGCGATCGCCGCCCAGGCGTAGGCGAGGCCGGCGCCGACCGGCATCAAGCCTCGCGACCCTCGCAGCACCCCGGGGGGAAGGTAGGGCGCCAGCGCGAGGAGGCCGAGTGCGACGAGGGCGGCGGCGCCGCCGAGCGATACCCCACCCTTCGGGTCGCCCGCGGGGCTCACGACAGCGAGCACGGCGACCCCGAGCATGATTGCGAGCGCCGCGCCGGCCGAGCGCCGGGTGACCCGCTCGTGGAGGACCCGCTGGCCCACCGCGAGCAGCAGCACCAGGCCGACGACGAGAGCGGGCTGCACGATCGAGAGGGGCGCGAGGAGTAGCGCGAGCGCCTGCAGGGGAACGCCGAGCACCGTGAGGCCGGTGCCGAGCAGCCATCGCGGGCGGCGCACGAGCCGCAGCAGGAGCCCCGAGCGTCCCGCGCGGCCGACCGGCTCCGAGCGCGCCTCGAGGGCCTGGACCGCCATGCCGCCGTAGTACATGCCCGAGGCGGAGACGGCGGCCAGCAAACCGAGGGGGACCGAGGTCATCTGTCGGCCTGTCCTCCGCCGGCCAGCAGGGAGACGGCGTGCGTGCGTCCCACGGCCATGGCTCCGAGGACGACGAGCAGGATGCCGACGAGCAGCGGCGCCCCGTAGAAGGGGACCGTCGACCAGCGTTCACGCAGGTAGACCGGCGCGAGCAGCACCGGGCTGAGCGTCTGCAGGACGAACACGATCGGCACGACGCGGGTCGCCGGGCGGCGCCCGAAGGCCACCATCTCGCTCTGCACAGCGAGGACCCCGGTCAGGCCGCTCAGTACCAGCCAGGTGACCACCAGGACCGTGTTGCCGTGCTGCAGGTCGTCGGTGAAGAGCTTGGCCGCGACGTTGCTGGCGCCGAAGGCCAGCCCCGCGCTCAGCGTGAAGCCCTGGCTGATCCTCCTCCTCCACACGTAGGGGACCAGCGCGAGGAGGGTGAGGAGCGCCATCACCGCGGCGGAGAAGGCGAGCCCGCGCCCGCGCGAGGACTCGTGGGGCGCGCCGAGCACGACGAGCGCCGCGCCGACGATGAGCGCCGCGACCGCGCTCACCTCGGCCGCTCCAACCCGCTCTCCGAGCTTCGTCGCCCCGATGACGAGCAGCACGACGAGCCCCAGCGCGAGCACGGACTGCACCGCGGCGAGCGACGTGATGCTGAGGGCCACCGCCTGGAAGGGGAAGCCGAGGATCACGAGCGCCGTGCCGAGCAGCCAGCGCCGCCGGCGCAGCAGGCCCAGGAGCAACGAGCCCTTCAGGCCGTCCTCCTCTGGCACCTCGCGGGCGTCGAGCGCCTGCAGGGCCGCGCCCACGTTGAAGAGGACGGCGGCGGCGAGGGAGAGCGCGATTCCTAGGAGCATGGTCGGCGGTGCGTACGCCGGTCTAGCACGCGGGGACGACGGTCTCCACCACTCCGAGACGAGGGTCCGCAGGCTGACGCGCCCTTTTCGCTTCCCGCCCGACGGGTAGGCGTCGGCGGTGACCTCGTCGACTGCGAGCTCCCGACCGCCGGCCGGCGAGCTCGCCCAGCGCTCGCTGACCGGCGAGGAGAAGCGGACGCTCGCTCTGCTCGGGTTGCCGACCTTCGGCCTGGCGCTGGCCACGACCGTGGTCACGACCTATCTGCCCGTGCTGGCCAAGCAGTTCACGGGGTCGACCGCGGTGATCGGCGTGATCATCGGCGGCGAGGGAATCATGGCGCTGTGGCTGCCGCTCGTGGCCGGCACGTGGTCGGATCAGCTCCGGACCCGGCTCGGCGGGCGGCTGCCCTTCGTCCTCGCCGGTGCGCCGGTGGCCGCGCTCGCGCTCGCGCTCATGGGCTTCGTCGGCTCCCTGGTCGCGATGGCCGGCGTCGTGCTCGTGTTCTTCGCCGCCTACTACACGACCTACGAGCCCTACCGGGCGCTCTATCCCGACCTGCTCGACGAGGAGATCTCCGGGCGAGGCCAGAGCACGCAGGCGCTCTGGCGGGGTGCGGGTACCGGCGGCGCGCTGGTGGGCGGTGGGCTCCTCCTCTCGGTTGGCAAGCCGGTGCCGTTCATCGCGGCGGCGCTCCTGCTCCTCGCCGCCCTCGGGGCGTTCGCGCTGGGGGTGCGCAGGCGCGGGGTCCCCGCGCAGGAGCGGGGAGAGGCTGCGGGGATTCGCGACGCTCTACGTGGGCTTCGCCGGCTCGTGTCCGAGCACCCGGCGCTGCGCGCGTTCCTCTTCGCGAACGCGTGCTGGGAGCTCTCGCTCTCGGCGCTGAAGACGTTCATCGTCCTCTATCTCACCGTGGGCCTCGGTCAGGGCATCACGGCTGCGACGGGCCTCATCGCGGCCGTCGCGGCGATCATCCTCATCGCCTCTCCGATCAGCGGCAAGCTCGGCGACCGCTTGGGCACCGCCCGGGTCATGAACGTCGCCATGTGGGTCTACGGGCTCGGCCTGCTCGTCCCGTTCGCGACGCGCAACCCGTGGATCCTCGTGCCCGTGCTCCCCGCCGTCGCCTTCGGTGGCGCGGTCATCCTCACGCTGCCCTACGCGCTGCTCATCCCGATCATGCCGCGCGAGGAGCACGGCCTGCTCACCGGCTACTATTCCCTGAGCCGTGGGCTGGGGACCATGCTCGGGCCGCTCCTGGCCGGGGTGGCGATCCAGCTCCTCCAGGCCCCGCTGCACTCCACGCAGGGCTACGGCGCGATGTGGCTCGTCTGCAGCGCAGCGATTCTCGCCAGCATCCCGTTTCTGCGCGCATTCCGCGCGAGCGAGGCCGATCGTGCCGAGCTGCGCGGCTGAGTAGATGCGGGCGCTCGTCCCGCTAACGGGGTAGCAGCCGTTGATCACCGAGGCGCTCGGTGGGCCCGCCCGCCGCAAGGTCATCGTGCTGCTCGCCCTGGTGCTCGGCCTGCAGAGCGCGGACACGGCGACGATCGGTGCGGCCGGCGCCGAGCTCGAGCGGGGGCTCGGGATAGGGAACACCGAGCTCGGCCTGTTGGCGTCGGTGACGGTGCTGACGGGAGCTGTGGGCTCGGTCCCCGCCGGTCTGCTCGTCGACCGCGTTCGGCGTACCGCGGTGCTCCCCGCCGCGATCGTCGTGTGGAGCGTCGCCATGCTGGCCAGCGCCGCGGCGGTCTCGTTCCTCATGCTCTTGGTCCTCCGGCTGGCGCTGGGCGGCGTGATCGCCGTCGCGAGCCCCGGCGTGGCCTCCCTGACCGGCGACTACTTCCCCGCGCGCGAGCGCGCCCGCATCTTCGGGTTCATCCTCGCCGGTGAGCTCGTCGGCGGCGCGCTGGGATTCCTGCTCTCCGGCGAGGTCGCGGCCGTGCTCTCCTGGCGGGGCGCGTTCGCTCTGCTCGCGTTGCCCGGCTTCGCGCTGGCCTGGGTGATCTGGCGTCATCTGCCCGAGCCGGCCCGGGGCGGTCAGAGCCGCCTCGCGGCCGGCGCCTCGGAGATTCGCTCGGCCGAGGAGGTCGAGAAGGACACGTACCGCAGCTCGAGCGGCGAGGAGCCATCGGCGCGTCCGGGGGGACGGGCTCAAGAGGAGGTCGAGCGCCGGGAGATCTCGCCGCGCGACGAGCTGGTTCTCCGCGAGGCTCCGAGTCGGGTGTCGGCCTGGAGGGCGGTGCGCTACGTGCTCTCCATCCCCACCAACCGCATCCTCATCCTCGCCTCCGCGCTCGGCTACTTCTTCCTGGCCGGCCTCCAGACCTTCGCCGTCGTGTTCGTCAAGGGGCACTTCGGCATCAGCCAGGGCGTGGCCACCGGTCTCGTGGCGCTGATTCTCGTGTCCTCCGTCGCCGGAGCGGTGGTGGGAGGCCGGCTGGCCGACCGATTCCTCGACCGCGGACACGTGACCGCCCGCATCGTCACGGCGGCAGTCGCCTACGTGACAGCCGCGGCGATCTTCGTCCCCAGCCTGATCGTCGGCTCGCTGGCGCTCGTGATCCCGCTCTACATCCTCGCCGCGATGGCGCTCGCCGCGCCCAACGCTCCCCTCGACGCGGCACGACTGGACATCATGCCCTCGCAGCTATGGGGCCGGGCGGAGGGCGTACGCTCGGTCCTGCGCGACCTCGGGCAAGCGCTCGCTCCCCTCGTCTTCGGCGCCGTCTCCGAGCGACTCGGGAGCGGACGGCCGACCAGCGGCTCCGCGGGCGGGTTCGGGGCCGCGGCCAACAGCCAGGGACTCGAGTACACCTTTCTGGTCATGCTGAGCGCGCTGCTCTTGAGCGGTCTGGTGATGGTGCGCGCTCGTCACTCCTACCCGAGCGACGTGGCCACCGCGCTGGCCTCGGAGGGCCAGATGGCCAGATATGCTCGCCAGGGTCCGGCCTAGCTCTTCGCGGGCTCCAGGTAGAAGAGCTCCGCGG